>Ga0315288_10002739_pt1 | contig 22630 bp, 20 predicted proteins | sample YL17G11_20_MG_FD_203454 | JGI IMG/M metagenome (GOLD analysis project Ga0315288, IMG submission 203454) | Sediment microbial communities from Yellowstone Lake, YNP, Wyoming, USA - YL17G11_20 | ecosystem: Environmental > Aquatic > Freshwater > Lake > Sediment | place: USA: Wyoming | collected...
GCCTTGAGTCTTGAGAACCACCGTGCTAAAGTCGGAATCCTCGAACGCCTCGGCGACATTTAAACCGGTGTATCTCAGAAGCTCTTCGACAGCAGCTTTTTGCCTGTCCGGCTCGGTATTGATAACGATATTGTTAAGGCTGCTCACAAGGCCGTCCAGGCCAAGTTTCCGTCTTTCCTCAAGAATGACCTCAATCTCTTTGCGAAGGTATGCATCGTTATTCTCAAAGTCATGGTAATCTGTTCCTCCGCAGCCGGGACATTTACCATCAATTGAATGAATATGAACCTTCTTGCATTTCGGACATATCAGCTTTTTCATTTTTTCCCTCTAACCTGTCCATTTTTTCAGATCGCGGTGTTATCAATGCAAATCCCCCTCAGTCCTATTCGACTACCAGTTTAAGCCTGCCTGCTTGCTTCTTCAACTTCTTTCTTTACTCAAACCTCAAACTGACCGGTTCTTGTTGTCATGCTGAGCCGAAGGCGAAGCATCTGTGCGGCGGATTGATTGTTCGCAGTCCGGATTCTTCGCTTCACTGCGTTTCGCTCAGAATGACACGGTGCCGTATTTTCTTAAATCTAAATGACTTGCAATTATTGCCACACCTTAATCGGTCAGTTTGAGTTATTTATTCATTCGGGCGATCCAGCGTTTTCCTGCAAAACGGTTGCCTCAGTGAATATACGGCAAGATTCTGTGAGCAAGCTTAGTACAAGGCTTGACCTTTTCGGTGGCCTTGTTTAACATGAACTGCCGATATATTGAATATGCAGGGGCAAATTAATTGGCGAGGATATCGATATGAAAAGTAAATGGTGTTTGCGTGGATTTGCGGTGCGGTTTTTTCTCTGTGCCGTGATTATTACAAGTAGTGCCGCACTTGGAAACCAGTCGGCATCGCAATCCGAACAGCCCATAATGTATGAGCTGAAACTCGAAGGCGAGAACATCGAACAACTGATTTTGCAGAGCGGCAGCCAAAAACAAACTTTCGACCAGCCCGGCAAGAGCATTATGTTGGAGCCCGGCATGTACCAGGTCCTGGAACTGCACCTCAAAGGCGGATTTGCACATTTTCTGCCCCAGGGTCCTACACGGCTGGGGCCGATACAGGTGGGGCCCGGCGAGCCGGCCATTCTCAAAGCCGGCGGGCCGCTCGAACAACGCATCATAGTGCAGCGTAAGGGTCAATTGCTGACGATGGATTATGGATTAAATGGGGTCGCCGGAGAGTCGTACCGAAACGATAATAGATATCCCCCGACTTTCACAATCTATAAGGGCGATAAAGAAATTGCCTCCGGCAAGTTCCAGTTTGGCTGAGGCGGCTCGTGCTCGTACTCGTGGCGAGTACCTCCGGGCGTCTGGGGCCAGTTGCGGATTGTCCCGGCTATCAGTTCTTCTTATGATATCGGCAGTCTGGGTATCAAAGAGGGCACGGCGACGATTTATCCCTGGAAGTGGTACTACAGCGCGCCCGCCCTGGGATTATGGATTGTTCTGGCGCTTGCGATCCTGCTGGTCAGGGCCAATCGCGATCCTCGCGTTTTGCTTATCTTCATCCCGATTTTTCTTATACGCCTGTTGTGGTCGCAGTTCCAGCCAGTCCTTGGTGCGCCGTCCGATGTTCTGGAGGTCTTTAGGGTGCTGATCGATGCTCTTGCAATCGGCATGGCTATGCTGTGGCTGCTGGCCTATAAACTTGGCAACCGGAACCGCTTTATCAGCTTCCTGCTGGCGCTGATTGTGCTGGTCGCATCTACCGTCATTGCGATAGTGTCGTATCAAGCCTGGTCATCGAGAGAGGTTATTACGATTTTTGTAATCCAGGGACTGGGAATTATTACTATACTGCTTGTCTTCGTTTTGGCCGGCTGGCGCTGCCGGAAGCGGTATAGCCCATGGCGATTCATGCTGTGGCTGGCTTTATGGATGATAGTCATTTCGCTTGTCGGGATGGTCACATTTTTCCTGATTGACGAGGGGCCTTCCAATTCGGCGGAAGAACTTATCCGGCAGATACCTCAGGTGCTGCTCGTGGGATTTATTTTCGCTTTTTGTATTTACGTAATGAACCTGCCGTTCATGATTCTGGCATTTGCCTCGACCTTCTACCGCAAACGTTTTTACGCGTATTTTCATTTGAAATCTATGCCGATCAGCTCCCTATCCGTCACGGAAAAACCTTACGGCGACGTTTTGGAGCAAACAGAATAGCAATAGCCGCGCCGGCTGGATATAATGTTCGCAGAATTAGACAGATTCGGATTTACTTTAAGAGCGGCTGCGAACATGAGAGCATTAGTATATGGCGGCGGTGCAGTAGGGCTCGGGCTGGCAAGCTGTCTGCTGAAATCAGGCGCCCGGATTGATATTATTGCACGGGAAAACACGGTCCTGTCTTTGCGGAAAGACGGCCTGACCCGAACGGGGATTTTCGGGAGATATCACGCCGGGCCGTCGGCATTCGGCAGCTACGCTTCGCTGGATGAACTCGACAAACAAGCCTTCGACTACATTCTTGTATGCACCAAATCCTTCGATTCATTTGAAGCAGCCAAAGACCTCTGCGCACATAAATCCCTGTTTTCTAAGAACACTAAAATCGTGTTATTCCAGAATGGATGGGGCAATGCGGAGGCGTTCACATCATTTTTCGAGAAGGCAACCGTCTACACGGCACGTGTCATTACGGGATTTCAGCGGCACAAATCCAATGAGGTGGATATCACGGTCCACGCAGACTCGATTCATATCGGCAGTCTTTTTGACGCCGGCTTGCCGGCCGTTCAGGATTTGGCTGAAGCGATAAATATAGGAGGCATCCCCTGCGAAACAACCGGCCGGATCGGCAAAGATATCTGGGCCAAAATGCTCTATAATTGTGCCCTGAACCCGCTCGGCGCCATTCTCGATGTTCCATACGGGAAATTGGCCGAACAAGAATCCACGCGAGCGATCATGGATAGTATTGCCGGGGAAGTCTTTGCCGTGATGACAAAGGCCGGCTACGAAACCCACTGGGAATCGGCAAAGGATTTTCTCGAGGTCTTCTACGGCAAGCTCGTACCCGATACGGCCGAGCACAAATCGTCAACGTTGCAGGATATCGTCGCAAAAAAACCGACTGAGATCGATGCCCTGAACGGGGCCGTCATCAGGCTGGCCGCAAATTTCGAGCTGCCCGTCCCGCATAATTCGGTCGTATACAACATCATAAAGTTTATCGAAGCTAAAACCCGTTAAGGCCTGAGATTACAATACCGGCTGTTTCGGCCTTCTCGGGGTGTGGCTGACAATTGTGTGTACGGATGAAATCCCCTTGTGCAGAGACATCGAGATTATGCCCTAACGAAGGTTGTTGCCTATTTCTTTTCCGCAGCTTGGGCACCGTATTGGTTTTTGTCGCTGGTTCATCTCTTCGACGAAGCCCGCCCCGAGAATTCCCGTCGGAAGGGCGACCATTCCTATGCCGAGAACCGCGATTACGGACGCCATCAGTTTTCCAAGCCCGGTGACGGGGTATATGTCACCATATCCCACAGTCGTAAGCGTGGCAATCGCCCACCACATGGACGACGGGATACTCGAAAACACTTCCGGCTGAACGGTGTTTTCCGCGTAATACAACATGGAGGCTGCTACAATCACGAGCAATAGAAGAATAAAAAGCGAGCATACGAGCTGTTCCTTCTTCACCGTCATAACTCGCTGCACCATCTGCAGAGACTGAGAATATCGACCAAGCTTGGCAACACGGAATATACGCATCATTCGCAGGATTCTCAGGAAACGCAGATCGATGCCGGTAAAGGGCAGATAAAATGGAAGAATGGCGAGCAAATCCACTATGGCCAGCGGCGTCACCATGAATCTGAGCCGTCCAATGACAGGCTTTTGATATGTTGGTATTTCTACGCTCGACCAGACACGCGCAACGTATTCGACCGAGAATATGATTACCGAGACAAATTCGAAGACATAGAACAGCCTCGGAGCGAAAGTCTGAATGCTTTTGACCGATTCCAGAATCAGGGCGGCAACATTCAGGCCAATCAGTGTGATGATGAATATGTCAAAGGCTTTGCTCAAGCTGTCACCCGGCTTGGCAATATCTACTATTTCACGAACACGCTTACGCAAACTCATACGAACCTCAATATCGTTATCTCTGCACAATGAGCCTACAGTCATAAATCGACATAGAATATAAGCGATGTGGAGCATGAAATCAAGGATGGTTTTTTCGGCATAGTGAGGCTGCGGCTATGTCTTAGCTTTGCAAATAGAATCCTATCCTGTGGGGATCATGGAATTGGCTTTCGATACCATTTACAAACGCTGCCGGCTCCTTTTTGCCCGCCGGGGCCTAAGCTTACCAAAGATGTTTTCGCAAACTGCCGGTTCCGTTTCTACGTGCACACGAGATTCTCCTGCACCTTCTTGTGCAGGGTGATGTCCCGGAAGGTCCAAATCTGTACAGTACCCGTTCCTTCCCGGATCAAAGGCAGGGAATGTATTTCCAGAACCTTGCCTTTCTTCAAGTGCAGGACATCGACACTCTGCTCACGGATAAGACCGGGAGCCTGCAGCTTCTCAAGAAACGCCGGCGGATCCTTCAGCCTGGAGCCGATATGTTCGAACAATCTTTCGTTATCCGGCTGCTTAACAAGCTCTTCGGGAATATCCCAAAGCTGAGCAAATCGCTTGTTCATACGGCTCACCCGGCCTTTTTCATCGACCACCAGAATCCCGTCGGAGGTGGATTCAAGAACTCCTCTCAGCAGGTTCTCGCTGCTGTGTAATTGCTGCTGCACTTGCCTGAGGCTTGCCAGCTCCTTTTGTGCAGTGACATCGTAAAGGACACCCTGACAGCCGCAAATCTGGCCTTTGAAGCTCTTGGTGCGGGTCGAAAACAGAGTTACGAACAATCTTTGGCCGTTGGCGGTTTTCAAATTCAGCTCCTTGACCACTATGCTTACGCTCTTTAACCGGTCCACAAGCAGTTTTCGCTCCCGAGGATTGTCCCAAAACCGCTCCGGCAAAAACGGCTTGTTTATCAGCTCGTCCCGGTCGGTCACATCCAGCAGTTTCATGAATGCGGGATTAACGTAGGTTGTATTGAGATCCAGATCGATACTATAGATACAATTGCTGGATTTACTCATAAGCCTGAAGTAGTTCTCATCTTCTTCCTGCAGCCTGGTCTTGATGGCTTTCAGGATATCCGTTTGAGTTATCACTCCGAGCAGAGTCTCATCATCCATAACGACGAGCCGACGAATTCCTATCCTTTCCAGCAATTTGTTGGCGCTTAGAACCGAGCAATCGGAAGGGACGGTTACAACCGGAGAAGACATCACCTTTTTCAACCTGGTCTGAGCCGGATTGAGTTTCATCGCAACGACTCTTTTAAGAAGGTCTCGTTCCGTAAAGATTCCCACGACAGCATCCTTTTTCATAGCGACCAGACAGGATATGTTTTTAGAAGCCATTAGCTCTGCCGCCTCTTTGACGCTCGCGGAGCTGGGTATAACGGCCACATTACTCGTCATTATTTCCGACACTTCCTGTAAGATGGAATAAGATGCCAGAACTTGAACTATGTCGGTTTGTGTTACGATGCCAACGAAGCGTTCATGATCCAGAACCACAAGTCGCCTGATGTTCTCGGCTTCCATGATTTTGCTGATTTCCATGATTGAAAGATCGCGATCAATACACCGGGTAGGTGAAGACATAATCTGCTCGACTATCATCTTACGGAAATCATTTCCGCCGGCGACGGCTCTTTTCAGGATGTCCGTCTCTGTAACAATTCCTGATAAATGCCCATTGTCTGTAACAATAAGACAGGATATGTTGTTACTCGACATTATCCTCACGGCCAAAACTACGGAGCTTTTCGGACTGATAGCAGCGAGATCTTTACTCATTATATCCCCAGCCTTCAACCAGGTCCGTGAGGCAGCTCTCAGAGCAGTGGTGCGAGTATCTCTAATCTGGCTTTCGGCTAATTCACTGGGAAGTGTTCTTACCATGTTTTCTGCCATTGTGACCCCCTTTTTTGAAAACTTTTTTTTTCGTCGACATCTATAAAGAGCCGTGAGTCCGATATGATGTGGATTTAACCGTCATTGCAGCGTTATAGCCCATCGAAGAATCTCTCGCACATTTAATGCTCTGATTTCATATCGGCTATTAATGTTTATTATATAATGCAATAAGCCTTTCCCCCCTCAAAATACGTATTTATACGTATATGCCGATCGGGGCGTGGGCAAAAGCTCAGAAGTAAAAGCAATATTAAAAACAGCTTCTAAAATCCTGCTTAGGAGAAAGTGGAAATCCCGCACAAGAAAATTATTTTCTGTCATCTGTTTGGAATGTTCGGACATTCTATCTGATATCGTGATGGTGAGGTTGGGTCCGCAGCGGGCCCTGGACGAGCTGAGTGAAAGGAGCATTGGTAATGATGGCAGTGCAGCGTTTGTTTCTTGGATCGGTGGTTTTCCTGGTGTTCATGGCGGGCGGGTTTGCGGCTGGTGCCGGTGAAAGGGAAAAGGTCGATGCTCTTGTGAATATCGGCGAGATGGTGCCCTACTACATCATGCGGTACGGATTCTATGAAGGCCATACCGATTACAGAGCCGATCCGGTGGCCGTCGCGTGGATTTTCGGTCTGAAGAGCCTTGAGCAAATCGAGGCGGTTTTTCCGGGCAGGCTTGAGGATGTATTGACACAGCATTTTACCCGGTAGGCGATAATTCGGAATTGATGCCCGGTGAAACTTGTAATGGTTGGCACGATTTTACCTGAGACGAAACAACGCCGGGACCGTGTCGCGGGCTTCCAGCCCGCGTTCGAGGGCGGGACGCCCTCGACACAGGTCCCGGCGTTTAATGCGTTTGTTTGTCCGATTTTTTAGTCGGCAAGCTCGCGAATCCAGATATTGCGATATCTCACCGGGTTGCCGTGGTCCTGCAGCGAGATTGGCCCTTTATCGCCATGCGGCGTGAAGTCGGATATAGCATGTGGGCCATCCCAGCCGGTCCCGCCCTGCAGTTCGACATGGTCATGGACGAGCACACCATTGTGAAGTATGGTGAATGTCGGCTTCCTGACAATCTTGTTATCTTTGAAAGTCGGCCTGTGGAAAATGATATCATACGATTGCCACTCGCCCGGCTTTCGGCAGGCGTTGACCAAGGGGACAGCCCTGCCGTAGAGCGCCGAACACTGGCCGTCGGCATAGGTCCTGTTGTCGTAGGAATCAAGAACCTGCACCTCGTATTGTCCCATCAGAAACACGCCGCTGTTGCCCCGTCCCTGGCTGGAACCTTGAACTTTAGCGGGTGTTGCAAACTCAACGTGTAACTGGCACGAACCGAACTGGCGCTTAGTCTGGATGTAGCCTGAGTCTTTGACGGACTCCATATAACCGTCCCCAAGAATCCATTTCGACGTATTGCCCTTGGTGTCGGTCCATTGCGACAGGTCTTTTCCCTCGAATAAAACGATCGCGTCGGAAGGGGCTTTGCCCGGTTTACTCTGCGTGCTCTCTGTGCCCGGCTCGATCACGACCGGCGCTGGCCGATTCATATCGTGAATAAGCCACCGTCCGGCGTCAGTCTCCACGTACTGCATCTTAACAGCTTTTTTAGCCGGTTGCTTAGCCGCACCTCCGGCGAAAATCGCAAGCAGGCCAATCGAAATACATAGCATAATTGTCCTCATCGTAATTGCTCCTTTCTTAAATTTTGAATTCCCGGCAATCCCCCGCCTTGCGGCAAGGCCGGAGGGCCTTGATTAGGGAATTATATCTCGATAGAGCAGAAGCGCCAAGGATATGTTTTCGGCGGATCCTTTAGTTTTCGGTGGCCTTAGCAGCAAAAGGTATCAAAACGGGCTATTTATTGCCGGAAGTGCTGAGACTTCGCTCAACAAGCAAAGCTGCAAATGGCCTTCGAGTTAAAGTGCAAAAAAAACCTCTACCCCCACTATCTAAATAGCACTGATAGAGCGGGTAAAGGCTTAGAAGAACCGCAAGTACGAAACTCACAGCCTTAATTAAACACGCATACCGGTATTAACTACTACAGTGTTTTGCGTCTGCGCAGCCAGCCGACAAGGCTTACTCCGATAGCGCCTAACAGAACAGCACCAGGAGCCGGGATCGTATTAAACTGCAAATCATCCGCTGCGAAGAATTCGCCGGCAAGCTCGATGCGCGAAATATCGTAGGTGGGTCTGGTTATGACCGCGTAAATATTCATCCCGGGTATCAAGACGTGCGATTCGAGTAAAACGCCTCCACTGTTATAGACGCTTAGTTTCTCCGGCCCTCCGGCACTGTCTGCAATGCCAATACCTATTTGGCTCGCTGGTTGAGCCAGGTCGAACCGGATGATGCCGTTCCAACCATATTGAAAGCCGGTCCCTATATAATTGGGCTGGCTTTGAGTGCCTTCATACCGTGCGAAGGCAGGGGGTCCCACTGTCAGCTCGGTTATAGAAGCAAGACCGAAAGCAGCATAATCATTTGACAAAACCGGGGTCCCAGTCGGCTGATCGTCAAAATCTATCAATGTCCCAAAGACCGGGTTTAAGGCCGGAGATGTCGTACCGTAGCTGATAGCCGCATTTGCCGAGGAGCTACACAGACAGACAAACAATCCTAATACCACACAAATCGTTATATATTTTTTCATTCTATTTATCCTTAGTAATAGTTATATTGACTTGTTACAACTCAAAGAGTCATCGGTAGTGACCCTTCGGATTATACATAAGTAAGACTGCCAACTAAGCAAGTTCGATTAAACTATAACCGAAAGGGCAAAAAGAGATGCGGGTGAAAAGCAGATAACACCCCTGGCTCATGGAGCCAGGCAGTAAGTTACCTAACACCAATCCTCCGTCTCCTGCCAGATTGACTCACTGTATTTTTCTCTTGTCCTTTACCTAATACTCTTAGGTAGTTGCCCAGGAACTATGGATACTTAATACATCATGAAGTCAAAATGTACGGAATTCAACTAACTTCACTTCTCTATTTATACCATGTTGTCTATATTGACGTCAAGGAAGATTTCTATATTTTTGAAATTTTTTCTCATCATGTCAGAAAATCCTTGAAATTATGCAAAAAAAGCATTTTCCGGTCAATTTCAGCGCTTTTTCCAAGAAAAACTCAGCAGGATTGAGGCTTTGAGTAAGTGTACGAACAAGAAAGGCCCTGCTAACAGGAGCAAGCAGGGCCGATGAGACCAAGGGCTAAAAGGGTTGCAAGTATCAAACTCGCAGCCCTGTTAAATCTTCGACTGGAATATGTTTTACAGCGTTCTGCGCCGACGCAGCCAGTTAACAAGACCTAATCCAATGCTGCTTAATAAAATAGCACCGGGTGCCGGAACAGCCGAAACAGGATTAATGGTCAAATTATCCAATGCAAACCGGCTGGCAACCCGATCGTTGAAACCAATAGCTGCTCGGCTAACCGGTGTCCCGCTATACGTGAACTGGCCTTCCGACCAAAGCACCAGAGGAGACGTATTGCCTGAGTAAACGCCGATAAGCAGATATGATGGATCGTAAAGTCTGACTACGTATCCCGGTGTCGCGGCATAATAGCTGTTTAGCGCAGCACCAAATTGAAGCTGATCGGTGGGCGTAGCGAAATCAAGTGTGAGAATACCAGCCGTGGTACCCTCTAATGTCGGATCCTGCAGATAGGTAAGTGTTCCCGGCCCGATAGCGTTGTAGGTAGCGTCGGTCGAGGGGCTCCCTCCAACCTTGAAACCAAACGTTATCCCCATATAGCTTAAACCATTAACAGGCTGCGTAGGCAGCTCATTGAACGTCAACGTGAAAGCGGCATTAGCAGCTCCTGTCGACATCAGTACCAATAAAATGCAAATTGCTACAAGCTTTTTCATTATCGTTACCCTCCTCAAAATAAAGTTTAATATTCGAACATAAATATTGGATACGAACCAGGCAAGTCACCGCCGTATTGAACAGTAAAACAAATATATGAAAAATTCCCCCCCTGCCTGATATCCATCCACCCCATCCGTCCCTCACCAGCTTATGTAAAGTATTTTACCATATTCACATACCTTCGTCAAGAGAAATGTTCTCGAATGTGGCAGATTTCGCGTCTCTGGCGTATGTGCGGAAGATGCATAGACCATAAATATTTGAATTTAGAGGCTGAGTTCCGAAAATAAGCGGCATAATGATTCTTAATAAGCGATCGGCTATTAATGCTCGGGAGACTATTGCAGCAGCACTCGAACTGAGGTATCCTTATATAGATTCGGCACTGGATGATATTATTAAGACGGCCGGACAATTTTAAGGAGCGATTAGACATGAATTTGTCCGATTATTTCGAAAAGGTACGAGGTCCTGGCATCCTGGCTACGGCCGATTCGGATGGGATGGTCGATCTTGCCGCGATGAATTCCTGAACTATTTTCTCGCTGGAAGCTGGATATTTGCCGGGTCATGTTATATCATAGCCGAACCAAAACTCCTGGCTCCGTGCTCAGGTGCAAGATCGAAGTTTTTGTTGAAGAAAGGACCATTAAAATGAGAACCGGGCAGAGAATCATATTGTCTATCCTTCTTGTTAACCTGTTATTTGCCGCGTTTGCCTTCGGGCAGAGCAGGCGCGAAATTAATTTTCCCGACATCATGGGTTACAAAACGCTAAAGTGCGACCTCCATATGCACACGGTTTTTTCCGACGGCTCGGTGTGGCCCCCGGTACGAGTCGACGAAGCCTGGAGGGAAGGGCTCGATGTAATATCAATAACCGATCATATCGAGTACCAGCCTCATAAGCAGGATGTCCCGACCAATCATGGCCGTTCCTACGAAATCGCCGTTCCGCGGGCAAAGGAGAGAAACATGCTGTTAATCAGGGCTGCGGAGTTCACCAGGGAAACGCCGCCCGGGCATTTCAACGCCATATTCCTCCAGGATGTAAACTCCCTGGCTGTCGAGGATCTTATTGAGGGTATCAAAATAGCCAACAAACAGAATGCCTTTGTTTTCTGGAACCATCCCGACTGGAAACCCGAACACAAGGGATGGTTCGATACTCACACCATACTTTATGAGAACAAATTGATGCACGGGATCGAAGTCGTCAACGGCGGCTCATATGATCCCAACGCCCATCAGTGGTGCCTCGAAAAGAATCTGACCATGATGGGAAACACTGACATCCATCAACCGGCAACCCTGCTCGAAACGTCTGCCGGCAACCACAGGTCGATGACCCTGGTGTTTGCCCGGGAGAGAAGTATTGATGCCGTGAAAGAAGCCCTTGTTGAAGGAAGGACTACTGTCTGGTTCAAAGACCAGCTGATCGGCAGGAAAAAATATCTCGATGCAATTTTCAAAGAGTCCGTTGTAATCGGCAAGCCCTACAATAAGTACAAAGAAACAATATGGGTCGAGATTAAAAATAACTCGGACATCGATATCGATTTAGAAAGAGCCGGCTCGCAGGGACCGGGTAAACTGACGCTGGCGGCAAATGCCACAACGATCCTGAGTACCGGAATCGATACCAAAGCCGACGAAGCCCCGGAACAAATCGAACTGTCATATGTCGCCCGGAATTTTCTGATTGCCCCGGACAAAGGCCTGCCCGTGACATTGACCATCCGTCTAAAGTAAATATCGAGACGATGTTTTGAATTTTCGGAATTCGGATTTTGAATTTGTTTCGGATTTAGATATTCGAATTTCGAGTTTATAAAGAAGATCAGGGTAATTCGGCGCCGCACCAGTATCGAGAAGTGTTTTTGTCTTTATGCAGCCAATCGGCGTGGCCGTCGAAGAAAAGATTGTTGCAGCCGTCACCGCGATGGCGTGAACGGGCGACCCGCCGGTGCAGGTTATTGCCCGGCGTAATTCCGTCCGAAGCGGGCAATTGCGTTCTCGACCAAACGTCCAGAATATTGAACTTGGACAGGATATCCAGCTCATATTTGTTCCGGACTACCGGCCGCCACTCCCCTGCTTCGTTGTCGGCCATATAAATCCGCAGGGCCGGCGACTTGATATCACCGAGCTTGCTCGGCTCATCCTGCTGGTTGCCCTGTTCGCCGTTCGACAAGCCCGGATCGTCCATATCCCAGGCATTCACAACATAATCCACAGTCTGCTCGGCGTTGCTGTTGCCGTTTAGACCTACTCCGTTACGGGGAAAGGATGGGCACTGGTACACATCCACCTCACGGTAATTTTGGATCTGATCGTATTCATTGCCTAAGTACGGCATGAACACCAGGATCCATTTGACCTGATGGTCCAACGCCCGCGGGATAAAATCGTCATTTTCAAAGGCGTACGCCGTCATGGCGATGCCGATCTGCTTGAGGCTGCTAAGGCAGTAAACGGCCCTGGCCTGCTTCCTGACCCGCTGCAGGGCTGGCATCAAAATGCCCATCAGAAGCGCAATAATGGCGATTACCACCAATAATTCGATCAATGTGAATCCTCGTCGTCTGTGCATGGCTACAATCCAATTACCCACAATTAAGTGATTATATGATATCCACTTGTACTGATTATACGTTTTTCTTGAGAAAAATCAATGCGAAAGACGGTAAGACAGAACTTATGAATACACAACAAACCGGGGAATTTCTCCCCACCAGTCTGATTTAAGATTTCCAGCCAAAGGCCGGCGATTGGCTTTGATTGGCTTTGTTTTTCAGCCACCTCAGCCCGCTAAAACCTCCATAAACCATTGTTATTACTAACTTAGCGTCAATTTAACTATCCGGCAAATTGGCTTTGTTTTTTCAAACGTACCCTGTCAAACGTGCCTTCTGATCTGTCATTTGGTTCCTATGCCTTTTGTTTAGGATTTAGAGCTTAGTATTTCGGATTTCCGGCCAAAGGCCGGCGATTGGCTTTGAATTGGCTTTGTTTTTCGCCGCCTCGGCCCATCAAAATCTCCATAACCCATTATTAATATTGACTTAACGTGATTCTGGTCTTTCATAAATTGGTTTGTTTTTTCAAATTCCTTTCTGTCAGACACGGATTTACACCGATTAACACTGTTGTTCGAGCCTTAGAAAAATAATAAATCGTAATTAATAAATCATAAATTTCAAGGTTCTCCATTCTAAACTCACCATTCTGTATCCTGTATTTTGTATTCTATATTCATTTTGTTATATATTATACAAACCGTCCCGTTTGCCGTCAAGTAAATTCCAAAAAATCTCCGTGAATTCCTACTCGATGCTTGCTCGTATTTCGCATTTCGTTTTGTCATTCCGCACTTGATGCGGAATCCAGACTTGATAAGATAGATAACAGGGCGTATGGTGCGAAGTTTCGCACCTTATGAATTACATAAATTCATTCTCCCATCCAGCAAAAAATATGTTTCGCCCGCACGAAACCATCATTTATAGTCCGGCATTGTTTTATTCTCAAAGAATCGTGAGCTTGGCCATCCCTTACGGGAGTGCGATTCATCGCACCCTACCACTTCGGCTATACGACCCAGTGGCCGAAAGCACCTTTTGGCGTTTCTATCTGGCGCAGCTTCGTTCTGATGCTTATTGGTATATCTGCGCCGACCGGGAGCATTCTGATTGTCAACTCTACGTCACCGTGAATAAGACTTTCATTTTCAGAAGATATAGATGGATTGTTTGTTGTAATAGCAGCCATGCCGGGCCCATTTATTACAGCTTCTGTCCCTGTGCATATAATTGTATTGGAAGGTTTTGAGCTAAAAAGTATAGGGATATATTCGTACGATGATTGAAACCAAATATTACCAAGATTGAAACTCAATTCAGAGAATACCAACTTAACTTTAGCTTCACATTTATGATATGGAATAACAACTCGCTCTGTGCTTCCTGGAATGATGTAAACGTCAAGGGATAGACCGCCTCTACAAAGCATTTGACCAACACTATCTCGTTCTCCATTCGATATTTTAAGGTAACCTTTTATTATTTCAAAAGAAGGAATCTTACTTACCGGATAGAGTAGTCTGAGAAGATCCATTCGAGTGGCTGTTCTTGTGGAAGCCGCGTCTCTCCACGGAACTTCCAAAGAAATTGGCCCGCCCTTGGGGTTCTTAACCAAGAACGGTCTTCTATCGGTCTCCCAAAGAAGAGCGACAACCGTCTTGCCTTTATACGGAACGTTAATGTGAACAAGAGTTGGTGCCAGTTCATTAAAGCAGGCTTCAATGGACTGTTTCCAGTTAGATATCTCTGTGTAATCTGCGCCCGTAACTGTCGCCTCTTTCTCGTCAATGCCAATAAGCCAAAGAATGGGTTCACCCCGCGCAGCGTTTGCATGGCCAGCTATCTGTCGGGCAGCTTTATGGTGCTCTTTAGGCCATTCAGACTTCAATTCAACGCGAGAATCTTCAACAGGCTGTTGAGATACAACGCGTTCAATTATATCGAGAGCCCAATTCTCAATATCATTCGCCCTCATGAATTACCCCCTTCCACGATTTTGATTTCATCTTCGGTCAGGCCGTAGAGGTCATAGACGAGCTGGTCAATTTGTTTATCGGTGGCGTCGATTTGCCGCTGGATCCGCGTCTTTTCATCTGGGATTTTGGCGGCGGCCAACTGCTTGTGCAAATCCAACATACGGTCCACAAGTTTTACTATCTTGTCATGATTTTCAACATCATCTGAATTACCAAAATCAATTGTGCGAATTGGAAGTTTGTCTAGAAAGGTTTTGGAAATATTGACAGTAAGAGATGATCTATTAGTAAATTTTGTTGTATAATAAAGACGCATGAGTTTAGAATTGACAATTCCCAGAATATACTTGAGGTTGTACTTAAGCTCCTTTTTTAAGAGGATATTGTTCACAGAATTGAAGGTGTAATACTGTTGATCGTCATATGCTGTCACTAATATGCCACCGATCCTTTGCATAACAAGTTTCTCTGGTGCTAAAAAGATGGCTTCATTACGGGGTCGGAGAAGTTTCTTCCTGACGTAGTTTACAAATTTTCCTGAGTGGGTGAAATGGTATCTTGATATATCTTTTCCGAAAAGAATTGGTTTTGAGTTGGCGTCCTGAGACCTGTCGAGAACACCTTCCATATTAGCGTATGTGGCAATTCCATTTAATACGTCAACTATTGTGCTAAGCTGAGTAGAAATCCCGTTCATTTTATCAATAATTGATTTTGTCATTAGATCAACAAAAATGTCGAAAACATAGCTTGGATTGTTGAGGAATCCAACTTGAAGAATTGTGTTTGAAATATCTTCTTGAATTGAACTAGCTATTTTGTTGTCAATTATTTGAACGAGATGATGTTCATCTGCGGATTCAGCATTGATTAAGAGAATGACTGTCGATGCTGTTACGCGAGGAAAAACTCCAGATTTCAAGTCAACGATTCTCCTGAGTTTATACGCATCTATGATTTGTTTTCGTACTACATCATAAACAGTGGTTCTTAAGATGTTGTTAGGGAGAATGATTCCAAGGCATCCATTGCTTTTGAGAAGGCTGAGGCCTTTGAGAAGGAATATGGCAAACAGATTAATTTTGCCAGCTTGCCTTGCTCTGCTTCTACCATTTTTTTCACGACCAACGAGATAATGTTCTTGTATATATTTTTTGGTGTCCTCACCCCAATCAACATACTTGGTGAATATCCAAGGAGGATTTCCGATGACGGCGTTGAAGCCGGGGTTTTGGCGGGAGAAGATTTCGGGGAATTCGGCGTGCCAATCGAAGGCGTTGATTTTCTGTTGGAGTTCTTCGGTGACTGAGGCGGAGTCGAGGTTGTCGTAGAAATCGGGGCCGATGAGGGAGTTGCCGCACTTGATGTTCGTGGCCAGGTCGGGCAGCGCCCTTTCGTGGAAGAGGCGATACTGATTATCTAAGGTTTCGGAGCTTTCGCCTTCGAGGACTTTCAGAAGCAGCGATAGTTTTGTTACTTCGACGGCCTGAGAATCAATATCGACGCCGAAGATATTATTGAGCAGGATTCGTTTTTTCTCGGTGATGGTCAATCCGTAATGCGGGAGTTGAGATTCTTCGCCATACTCAGAGTGACGGGAATTTGTCTCGAAGATTTTAGGGCTACTTCCTTTCATGTGCTTTTCAGGCTCGTTCTCGATGTAATATTTCAAGTGCCAATCGAGCAGGTATTGATATGCGCCTATCAGGAATGAGCCTGAACCACAGGCGGGATCGAGAATTTTGATATTGGAGACTTGTCTTGGAGTTAGCGGTTTGAGATTACCGAATTTCGAATTTCGATTTACGATTGAAGAATGAGATTCTTCGGCTGCCCCTTCGATTGCACTCAGGGCTAAAGGCTTATTCGGAATGACAAAGTCGCCGAGAAGCCGGCCGACGGTGTTTTTGACGATGTAATCGACTATATACGAAGGCGTGTAATATACGCCGCCAGCCTTTTTCACTTCGGGTTTGTCCTCTACATTGGCGCGGTGACCCGTTGTGAGCGTAATGACTTTTCCGAGGAACTGTTCGTAAACGTTGCCGAGGATTTCGGCGGGAAGGACCGAGAATTCGTAGGGACTTTGAGGATAATAGAGACTGTGCAAAATCCACTTTAGGTCTTTGTCGTCGATTATGATATTAGGCGTCAGCTCGTCCGGCCCTTCGGATCTGTCGGGTTCATCGTGAAAGTGGAAAAGGCCCGAGTTGTATTTCTGATCGGCCTTCTCGAATACCTCGCAAAGTCTCGGATATGTTCTTTCGCCGCTGATTATTGATTGAAGCTGGCCGTAAGGCTCGATTCCCCGGTCCTCGCACATCCGCAAGAACAGGATTCTGTCGATTGTTCGCTGAACGCTAAAGTTGATCTCCCTTACGGATAGCGCTGCGTTTCGCAGGGCGATAATACGGGCGAGCATGTTTCGCCATTTTTCAATTTCTTCGAGGAATTCTTTATCGACGGTGTTTGTCCCGCGCTTGCCTTTTGTTGCTGCGGCGAATTTGTCAAATGAGCCTTTCAAGATTGCCTCTTTGCTGAAAATCTCGGCAATCTCAGACCAGTTTTTCAGATAGTCTTTGTAAGTAAAGAGCATAATCCTTGCCACCTCCGCCTTGTCGGTGTGCTTCGGGCGCATCCGGCAGTCGTAAACGGCCAATTCCTCGAAATCGGTCAGGATCGAAAGCGGCAATTTGGCCGACCAGGCGTAACGGCGTAACTGGTAAGCCGGGTGTGGATCGCCTTTGATATCTACGGACGGCTTCTTTGCTTCGAGAAAGAACTTACGCACTCCGCCGATACGAAAACAGTAATCCGGGGCTTTGGTTGCGCCGCCGATTTTTATCGCATCTTCATGAATTACGTCTTTATAAGCCTGGGCCCAGCCGGCTTTATTCGAAACGTCCCAGCCTAATTCTTTGAAAAACGGGTCGATGAATTCCCTGCGAAGCTGGGTCTCGTTGTATTGCTGCGAACGATAAGCTTCAATATGCTGGTCAAACGTTTCAACAAGCTCAGCAACTCTGGGAGGCACGACAGCCATTTATTTTTCTCCCTCTATTCAAAATAGAACAAATAAATAGAAATCTTCAAAACCATACCATACTTATCAAATAATTTCAATGAATATAAGGATAAGGAGTTTCGAATGAATTCCTCGACGTAGTTTGTACCTTCGAACTCCACAGGGCAAGCCCATTTAAATTGATTATTCCTAAGCGCGCATGGAATGACACCAAAAGGTGTTACTTCAGTTCAACTGACCAGTAAGCATGGTCGAGGAATTGTTTCCAGCTTTTGTATCGGTTGTGGCCGAGGTGGACGTGGACGAGGGGATTGTGCCGGGGCTTGATGGGCTTTTGGATGAGCGTCATGCCGGCATGTTTCAGGGTCTGGTTGCCCTTTTTGACGTTGCAGGCGGCGCAGGCACAAACGATGTTTTCCCAGGTTGCTTTGCCGCCCAGGCTGCGCGGGATTATGTGGTCGAGCGATAATTCGCTGGTCGGGAAGTGTCTGCCGCAATACTGGCAATGGTTTTTGTCGCGGGCGAAGATATTCCGGCGGTTGAACTTGACCTCGCTTCGGGGCAGACGATCATAGAAGAGCAGCCTGATGATTCGCGGCACGGCGATGTGGAAATGTACGGTCGAAATCCAATCGTATCCATCCGGCTCGAAAGTACGCCTGAACTGGCTTACTTCGCACCAGCTCTGGAAATCGTAGTTGGAATATCGACCCTCTTCGAGTGAGACGACCTCGGCAAGGTCGCGGAAAAGCAGGGAAAATGCCCGCCTGGCGCCGACTATGCGGATCGCCATATAATGCTTATTCAGCACAAGGACATTACAGTCCAGGCCCGATTGATATTCTCCAGCAAGCATAGCTCATATAACGTACGTATTATAAATCTTTGTAAGTCTCGATGGTGGAATGGAAAACTCTAATCTTTGCACCAATGCTTCGGGCAACGTAAAACGAATAAAGACTTCTATTGTCGTCTGGTTCTAAATCAGGCAGTTAAGGGAAAAAAACAAGGTTAGTTTTACAACCTCCCCTCGGGCCCGAGATTAAAAAACAGCCTTACGACTTTTCTTCGCTTTCCGGGGCGGATTTGGCAACTACGTTTTCAGCTCTCAGTCCCTTGTCTCCCTCGACAATTTCGAAGGTGACGGGATCGCCTTCAACAAGAGTTTTATATCCATCACCTGAAATACTTGAATAGTGGACGAAAATATCACGGCCATCAGTGGTAGCGATAAATCCAAAACCCTTACGCGGGTTAAACCACTTAACTTTTCCCTCTAACATATAACGCTCCTTTTGGTAACTAAAACCGGCTATTCGCTGCTCGCCACACAATTCACAGCAGGCGGTTCATTGTTGGAACCGGCCGCGTTTTGTCGTGGGCGATGGCTGTTCAATCAGTACACTTATTTCGCCTTGGCTGATTCTACGACAGGAGCGCAAAGATTTTCCTTCATCAGTCGGCCCATCTTAAACTTAACCGTTCGTTTCTCAGGAACCTTGACGCGATCAAGAGTCTTCGGATTCTGCGCAACTCTTGCTGCCCTGGTCCTGGTTTCAAAAACGCCAAAATCACGGAATTCCAAACGGTTATTCTCACACAGTTCCCTTGCTACCTCATCAAGGAATGCCTGGATTATGCACTTGACTGTCACCCTTTTTGCTTGTGTACGCTCTGCGATTCGGTCGATAAGTTCCTTCTTTGTAATTGTCGCCATAGACTACCTCACTTCAGGAAAGAGCAATTAGGAAACCGGATTCTGTTTACATTAAAAGCTGTTGCATAATGAACCGGTTTTGTTTAATTATCCAACAACTCATCACACACCTCTATGCACTTTACGATTTATACGCGGCCGGCTTGGCTGTGCTTTTCAGAGTAAGAATCCCTTTTGTCGACCGCAAGGCTAACCGACAAAGTGCCAATTTCTAAACTTCACAACTTACTATACGGCAAAGACTTCTATACGGCAAGCAAATTTCATATAAAATTCTTAAGAATCCCCATAATTTTTTCCACACTATCTCGCGGGCGAAAAAAATCTGAATCGAGCGCCTTTACACTGCTTTAAATATTAGACGGGTTCGAGTAAAGGAATATTCGGCAGCAACTCTGAAATAGGCACGGATTCGACGGGAAAATCCCTCTTTGAGACGTTCGGATATAAGCCTATGATTAACAAAATCTTATGCAAAAATGGCCTCAAATCGAAATAGTTTATTGACCGGGGGAAGATTTGTCGGCATAATCGGCATTTTTAGTTTTTATATATTTATTTACTCTGAAATTAAGGATGCAGAGTATAACTTAGAGCAGGATTGGAGTTAATGTCTCCGGATAAGATCGATAAAAGCAGTTTCGACAAGCAGGATCGAAAAAGTAAAGACAGGGCGGCTGAAATTGCAAACACATTTGAATGGCTGATTACCGCATTCATATTGGCCTTTGTTTTTCGAGCGTTTGTTATGGAGGCGTTTCGCATTCCGACCGGCAGTATGGCAGATACCCTGATGGGGGCACATTTTCGACTTGGATGCCGGCAATGCGGATATAAGTACGAATACGGCTTTGTGCCGCGCGACTACCGCCTGCCCGAGGATACCGTCCCTTCCGGCAACGCCCCCCTGCCGGTTACGCGCTGCCCAAACTGCGGCCGTTACCCGTCGATACTGCTGTGTCGCACATGCAGGAATCCTATCGATACCCGCGTCGCAGCGAGAAAAAACGGGTTGCGTAATGACACCGACCCGAACAGCCATACGGCGGTGCTGCCCTCGCGCTGCGAGAGGTGCGGCCGTTCCCTGATGACCGGCGAGGAAATGCCGGTGGCGAACGGCGACCGAATCCTCGTCTTAAAATGTATTTATCAGTTCCTTGATCCCAAAAGATGGGATGTAATAGTATTCAAGAATCCAACCGAACCGACAATCAACTACATCAAGCGATTAATCGGCCTTCCGGGTGAGAGTGTGCAGATAATCGACGGCGATATCTATATTGACGGTCAAATCAGCCGAAAGCCCGCCAAGATCCAGAATGAGCTGTGGATGCCGGTCTTCGACAACGACTATCAACCTGTTCGGCCCGGCGATGGTTCGTTTAACGGTCATCTCTGGCAGCAGCCGTTCAGGAATGTCCGGGATTCGAAATGGGTCACTACGGACAGCGAAAGCCCGGCCATATTCCGTTTGGACAGCCCCTCCGACCAAATCAATTCGCTGGTTTACGACACTTCAATCGGTAACGATTTCAAAGCGACTTATGCTTACGACGATGTTGACACATACGGCTATATGCCGTACTGCAGCGACCTGATGGTGCGTTTCGAAAGCCGGTCGGCCGACTCGCAAGGACGTATAGGCATCGCTTTGAGCAAGTACGAGACCAACTACAAAGCATGGGTCGAGGCGTCCGGTGAAATGGTTATCACCAAAAATGAGGATGGCGGCCAGAGCATAGAGTTGGCTCGAAAATCTATCGACCCGCCGGCTGCCGGCAAAACGGCCCCGGTTAAATTCGCCAATGTCGATCATCGATTGATTTTTGAATATGGCGGCGAGGAGCTGACCTATGATCTTGGACGTGACCTGGAAGGCGCCGGGCAGATCAGCGAAGACATCGAGCCGCGTGTGGAAATCTTCGGCTCCGGCAAACTAACACTCTCACACATAGCCATTTTCAGGGACATTCACTATACTAAAGTGAAATTTGCCAACAGCTACGAACCTGGCAGAGCCACAAAGGAGGCTCCCTTTATCCTTGAGGAAGATCAGTTCTTCGTCCTGGGTGACAACAGTCCCAACAGCGAGGATGGCAGGTGGTGGGACAGATCCGGCGTGGCGAATAAGGGATTGCCCGACTACCGCGAGGGGACGGTTCCGCGCAATTACCTGGTGGGCAAAGCGTTATTTGTCTATTGGCCGAGCGGATTCAAGCCGTTTGCAGATTTTCCGTTCGGTATTATTCCCAATATCGGCCGGATGCGCCTTATCTACGGCGGCTCGAATGGAACCGAATAACCGGTCAAATTGTTCCGCTTTACCGTGGAGCTTGTGTAACTCAAAGCAAACACAGCATTGAGAAAAAGCGAGGATGCGTATTAAGGAAAGGAAATGATATGAACAGGGTCAAATTAATATCGGCGATAGCAATTGTCTTTTTGTTACTGTCAGGCCCGGGATGCACCGACGAAGGGGCAATGAGCAAAAGCGGCAAAGCTCAAACTACAGGCACCACCGCTGTGAATCTGCGCTGCGAGTACCTCGTCAATCCCACGGGTATTGACGTAATCGAGCCCCGGCTGAGCTGGATTCTAAAATCCGGGCGGAGATCCGAAATGCAGAGCGCCTACCAGATTTTGGTGGCCTCCAGCGACGAATCATTGGAGCGGGACAAAGGAGATTTGTGGAACAGCGGCAAAGTCAAATCCGACCAGAGCAATCAGGTTGTGTACAAGGGCAAGACTTTGAAGTCCCGGATGCACTGCTATTGGAAGGTCCGCGTCTGGGACGGCAGCGGGCGCGTATCGGCCTGGAGCGAGCCGGCAATGTGGACCATGGGCCTGCTCGAATCCAGTGACTGGCAAGCCAAATGGATTGGTTACGATGCACAGCCGCCTGCAGTTTATGGGCAGGGACAGATACCCGATCAGCTCAGTCTCAAGGGCGGCAAATGGATATGGTTTAACGAAGGTGACCCGATAAAGAGTGCCCCTATAAGCACGCGGTTTTTCAGAAATAGTTTCGAGATCGCATCGGATAAAAGTATCAAGCGGGCACGTTTCGTGCTGCTGGTCGATAACCAGGCAACCCTTTTCGTCAACGGCGAAGAGGCGGGACAGGTTAGCGGCTGGCAGTCGGTTCACATGCTCGATGTCACCGACAAGCTTACCGCCGGGGCCAATACGCTGGCGATTGCCGTAGCCAATCAGGGCGACGCCGCCAATCCGGCGGGACTTACCGGCAAGCTGCTGGTGGAGTTTGATAAGCAAGAAACCATGGTTGTTTCGATTGACGGTTCATGGAAGGCAGCCAACGTCGAGCAGGACGACTGGCAGAAGCCTGGTTTCGATGACAGTGCCTGGTCCGATGCGAAAGAGATTG
>Ga0315288_10002740_pt1 | contig 22623 bp, 12 predicted proteins | sample YL17G11_20_MG_FD_203454 | JGI IMG/M metagenome (GOLD analysis project Ga0315288, IMG submission 203454) | Sediment microbial communities from Yellowstone Lake, YNP, Wyoming, USA - YL17G11_20 | ecosystem: Environmental > Aquatic > Freshwater > Lake > Sediment | place: USA: Wyoming | collected...
TTTTGTTTTTCATTAGACGTGTTCTGTTGAGTCTTAGGGGCTTGGATGATTAAAGCCCTGCCCATGTTAACTGGAGGGGCTTTTTGGCATGCGCTATAGGTGAAGTTCGCTTCACCAAACTGATATTAGGAGCTTTCTTCCCATTGATTTCCTGCGTGATACGGGCAGAGATGCTGATGGATTCAACCTCAAAGTTTCTCAAAATACTGTCACATTCTATAAGAAGACGTGTCATAAAATGCTTGGAGGAACAGGGGCCTTCATCATTCAATGACTTGCTGAAACTCGTCAACAGCAAAAACCATGGTGAACTTGGATTTCATTTAAGAGCAATGAAAGATCTAATCGAACGGAAATCTTCAGACGAATACATTCTCACAGACAAGGGACTTCTAGCCGCAGGTCTGTTAGATGACATTTCCCTCATACTCGCGAGAATCACACAAGACCTTCTAAGCTCTCCAATCAGATACGTCCAAAGCCTTGCTTTTGGAGACCACGCTTTCTTCCCATGCAATTCGGAAACCAATAAGAAAGACACATGTTTCTCCTATCTGAGGGCAGGCTTAGCAAACGGCGAAGCCGCTGTTTTTTTTGCAAGAGAACAGAAACTCGATTCACACGTTCATGAAATACAACGATACGGGATAAGTGCTAAGTACATCGACGAAGAAGCGCTAGTCATCATGTCAGCAGAAGAATGGTATATAAACAAAGGTAAAGCCCATGCCCAAACCATTATATCAAATTGGACCAAGCTCCTCCAAGCCAAACAAAAAGCCGGATTCCTAGGACTGCGCGGTGCAGGGGAAATGAATGTTTTCTTTGACTATGCAAAAACCAGAGAACTATTAGCATATGAAAGAATGCTTGGGAGAAAATTCACTCTTAAATCGTGCGCGCTATGCATTTACGATGATAATAGATTGGATGAAAGACAATTCAGGCAGATGGCCAACTTACATGGGCACATAATAAGCAAAGACATAGCCTACAAGTTTACATAGCACGCTCATTATGGAAAAAGCCAAGTACAGGTTTCTGTCAAGTCAATACTAAGCAAGCAAGTCGGTGTGTGAGACGCTTATGAGTGACGATGAGAGACCCAAAGGCATGATATTTTGCAGTCGTGATGGAAAATGGAAGGAGCAACTTGAGAAGCGCCTGCAAACAGACGAAAGAGTGACGCTCGCGGCCCTCGGAGACGTCAGGTATGACGTAATGAGATATGTAGAAGGAAGAAAGGATGTGAAGATAGTCAAGCTTGAAACAAGGTACATGAAATCAAGAGAAAAGGGTCTAGGATTGAAAGTCACTGTCCAGAAGCTTAACACGCATGCGTGTTCCTAGATTCGGTTTTAATGCGTAATAGGTTGAGCCTCGTATCCCTTTCTTGGGGTGATTTATGAAGCGCGCGCTAATCAAGAACGAGATTCTCGTGAGAATCATCCAAAGATTCTTTGGCTGTGGGAATCGAACTTATTCTGTACTTGTTGAATCTCACTTCTTTCAATCCAGGCTCCAGAGCTTTTGAAGAAGTGAATAGTATCTCCACACCGATAGATTCTGTGCTCAAAATCCATCTCCATTTGTGTGAAAAGCTTGATAGGTTTTTTGCCTTTGGATGCCTTCAGTATTGAGTGCAAACTAGGGCATTTGCATGTTAGGGTATGGAGCTTTGACTTGCGTATCTACAGTCTTTTATAGGATGAGTTTCATAGTCTGTGTTCGTATGATAATTTGGCACCACTACCCAAAGTCAGATGCCATCCCTGAACATCTGCTTAGAGTAGTCAATGTATTCAAACAACATGGTGAAGCAATAGACTCCTCGACACACAAACTCAACAGTAATGAAGTGCTCCTGATCCTGAAAAAGGGCTTAATGGATGTGGGCTTCAAAGTGGAGAAAGGAAAGAGAATTGAAGATAGGATAAGAGTGCCGGTTCTCTTTGGGCGAAATGGTGAGCTCGAGAAATCCTTTCTGGTGGACGCTTTCCAAGAGGAGACAGGCACAGTCCTCGAAGTAGAAGCAGGAAGGGCTGTGACCAATTATCAGTTCCTTAAGGACTTGTTTGAGGCTTGTATGATGCATAATGTGATCTACTCTGTCATAGCTGTTCGCACAACTTATAGAAGACGATCTGACTTTGAGACAGTAATAACTCATTTCGACACGCTTTATGCAAGTGGAAGGCTCAAATTGCCACTCAAAGGAATTTTGGTAATTGGTTATTGAAACGTTTTGGATTACTGAGCCTTTCTTGCACATCTGTAAATGGCCGAAACGATCACTATTCTTTTATAGCAAAAGCGGCATAGTCTTTGCGTGAATGAAAACCTGGCAATCTTGGAGAAAGCTTCACGCAACATTGTAAAATCAACTAGACAGGAATGGGCATAATGAGTTACATAAGGGATGGAAGGGCTCCCATTCCAGAGTCAGAAATGACTTCAAAAGTCATGAGCGCTATTAGAGCAAAGAATACGAAACCTGAAATTGACTTTAGAAAAGCACTGAGAGAGGTTGGAATACCTGGATACCGATTACATTGGAAAAAGGCGGCTGGAAGACCCGACATAGCCTATCCAAGACGGAAAGTTGCCGTTTTTGTGCATGGTTGTTTTTGGCATAGATGTCCATATTGTAACCTTCCCTTGCCGAAATCGCATACCGGTTGGTGGGAAAAGAAACTTGAACGGAACAAGTTGAGAGATGATGAAAAGGTTCGTTCCTTAGAAGCTGCGGGCTGGACAGTGCTGGTTTTCTGGGAACATGAAATAAAGGCAGACGCATTAGAATGCGCTAAAAAGGCAAAAGCTATTTTAGATCAAAAACAAACGTGATTATCTGATGGGAGAAAAAAAGCAAGGCATCACGGTCTTAGACCTCTTCTGCGGTGCAGGGGGATTTAGCGAGGGCTTTCAACAAGCGGGCTTCGATGTAGTGGCCGGAATTGATAATTGGGAGGCAGCTTGTCGAACCTTCAGAACAAACGGGCTCGGTGAAAGCTTAAGAATTGATTTACTAAAAACTGACGTTGACAAAATTCTTTTATTAAAAAGCGATTTGGAGAAAGACCATGGTATAATCGATGGAATAATTGGCAGCCCTCCCTGCACCGAGTTCTCATACTCCAAAAATGGTGGAAAGGGCAATATTGACAAAGGTATGCTTCTCGTGAGAAGGTTTCTGCTCTTTATTGCTATTTTTAAACCCAAATTTTGGGTTATGGAAAATGCTCCTCGCCTTGAAAGCGTTCTTAATAAAGAATGTACCGGTTCAAAAGGACATGGGTGGACGATACCTTACGAAAAGTTGGATATTCCAACTAACAGATTCTCAGAACTAAAGCTTGAGGGAAAATCATTAAGCATTCCAAGAGGAGATTTCTTCTTAGCTTCGGATTTCGGCACGCATCAGAGTAGGAAGAGATTCATCGCAGGCGATTTCCCGATTGAAGGCATGGAAGAACAAAAGGTCAAAGGAATCGACACAAGTCTTGCCGGGCTGCTAAACACGCTGAAAGATGGTCTCGAGAAGTCCACAGATGGATTTGTCAAAGATCCAAACTATCCTTGTCACAAGGTGAGAGTCAAAGACGTTAGAGACTACTATTACGACACATCGCTTCATCCGCTGTACTGGGAATCCATTAGACACTTCAAAAGAAGGCACATACAATATGGGCAAATGCACCTTCCTGAAAAATTAGGCGCCCCAGCGAGAACGGTCTTAGCGGCATACTTTCCAGTGTCAAGGGAAGCTTTGGTTTTTGAAACAGACCAGCAAGTCATGTACCATGGAAGGCAAAGAAGAATATTTAGGCAACCTAAGGTCCGAGAGGTTGCTTGCATACAAGGTTTTCCTCTCGATTTCCAGCTAGCCGCAAATGGATTAGACGATAGATATAAACTGATTGGCAACGCGGTTCCTTGCCAACTTTCGTTCGCGATTGCGGAAGCGATATCCAGCGAGATAGCGCAACACCTTCCAGAGATTCAAGACAAAGACTTCTTAGAAAGGGCAAACTTAACCTTGGCAAGACAAAGGAAAAGTTGTGACGGTCCCATAGTCACAAAACCACAAGAAGTTGTTGGCGAAGCAGTTAGTGTACGGAAATCCAATAGAGAGTTCCATGCAAAAAACACTAAACGGATTCGAAGGAAATTCCTATCATCAAGAATTGAAGGTAACTCATGTGAAGTGATTTTTGAGAATATCAACATGCATCAGGGAAAAGTGCTTGGCGGTGCTTCTTGGAAGGTTTGTTTACAGAAATTAAAGGGGACCCCTTATCATCAGGTTTACTTAGACGAAAACAGCGTCCCACAGATGATAGACTCATTAAACAAATCACCAAATGCTAGAAGCTTTAAGACTTTGCTAAAGGACCTTTTAGATGAATCTACCAAAGGAATACCATTATTAAAGCCTGACTGGATTGAATTCCCTGGTTGGTCAAACGGTATCGAGTCTTATCTCCCGTTCATTACAAAGAGGCGAGCAAGACTGCCTTCAATTACCTTGTTTCAGAAGTTCTTCACCGAAGACATGGCGAATATCGGAAATTTTGTCAGCCCCATAGACTTTTTTGATGGCCTCGATGCTATTATGCTCCTGGTCTTCTCTAAGAAAGAATTCAAAAATCTGCAAAGCAGCATCATCCATGTAGATACGCTGAAAGATACAGGGCAGTATGCTCATAGATGCGCTCCGTGGATAATATCTCAATTGACCCATGCGGATGTTCCTCTTGTGACCATTATGTCTTGCTTATTATCTGTTAGTGTTCTGAATAAAATGTACGAGAATGATGATGGAGCGACAGGAGAATATTCCGCTTCCCTTGGAGCAGCGCAGAATGTTATTGACAAATGGTTTTCATGATGTATGTCCAGTGAGTCGACAAAGCGTGATATATCATGGCGCTGTTCGAGATTATTCTTCCCAGCTTTTGCTTCCATGGAAGGTGTCGAGTATGTTCAGCTTCATCTCATCATACTCCCTGTTGCCGTAAGGGGCATAGCTGATTATCTCCTCACTCAGTTGAGTGCCAGAGAATGTAAGGTTAGCTGAACCATGTATCACACCTATGGGCGATATCAGAGCTTTCTTGTGCATCGACCCAGGCAACCCTTTAACTCTTAATGTAATGTTGTTCAATCCCTTGGAAGCCAGTTTTTTAAGGAAACATCGGACTTCTTCTTCATGGGCGCGATTCTCGTCAACGCAAATCGAAATCCTAAATCCTTCTCTTTCTAGCCACAAGATTATGTCTGACAGATTTCTTATTTCTCCTGGGAGCCCGGCTTTTCTCCTATGATACTCTATCGCTTCCATCATTCGGTTAGAAATCCCTATGTCATCAAAGTTGACGTCACGACAATCATAGAATACAAGGGTAATTTCTTTGCGTGAACCTTCTAGAAGACCAAGGATATCGACATATGCCGACATCATTAGGTTGTACCACATTATCCTCTTAAAGCCTAAAGACTCAATTCCATGCGCGCATCCATCGAATTTTTCCTCAAAAATCCGCAGACCGTGCACATCGCCATCCCTGACTATCAGTGAGGCATGTGGGGCATCCTTGCATCGTTCTATTTCAAATCCTATTGTGAACGGAGCTGAAATGGACCTTATCTTTCTGTTCGGCAATTCTATACAAACCCGAGTCTGACGCCCAATTTCGACACGCGCCTTCCCGGTCGCTATATCAGCCACAGACAAAGTTTTGTATTCTTCAACAAGTGCCCTTGATGTTCCGAACCACTCATCAAGAACAAGTTTATCAACAAACGCGGTACCCAAAAAACCGATTATCGCGCTCATGTTAATAACACATTCAGGGCAGCCATTCCAGCAAATTGTCGTTGCTCTAATCAGGTCATCGATTTCAAGGTCACATTTCTGTAAGAAACTGCCAGGGGAAAGTGCCATCAAGGGCAACTTCCAAGCGTCGTTTCGACCGGTTACGCCCAGTTTTTTCCATGTCTTCTCACACACCCGGAGGACCTCTTCAGAATAACTGTTGACGTAGCCCAACTCCGGCAAGCCTTCTTGTGCCCGATTCTGTAGTTTCTGATTGAGTTTTTCAAGAGCAGCCATGTCTGTATGAAACTGGGGACATTGGAGTAGTTCTTGTTCTAGTATTTCCAGGAAATCTTCCGTGGGTAACAATCTTGATGCGTCAGTTTGTTTGTGTCTCTGGATGTTCATTATATGCAAGTATCGTCTTAGGACATCGCAGCTCCCATTGCCGTGTGCTGTTCTATCGTACAGAAAAACTCTGTATTCGTTATTCTTTATGCCCTCCATGTCAACAGTGTAACCAACGTCTTCCTCTTTGCTTCCGCAAAGGCGTTGCATCGCTGATAAGCAAGCAAGCCCAAAAGTGTTCAGCAGAGTTTGGGTAATCCAATCCTCAATCTCGTTTGTCACATCGATATCAAAACTAGCCACAATCGACGCGAGTTTCGTTAGTTCGTTCACTTGATTTTCAATGTCTCGTCTGTCTTGCTCCGTGAGTTTGCTCTCGTACTCCTCTTCTTTGGCGCCTGCTAGCAGCTTCCCTTGATAAAATAACTTGGCTGCGTTTCTGAACCCTACTTCGTTTTCCAGCAGGTCTTTCAGGGTTTTCGGGAGTTCGATTACCGCTTTTGAGTCGATGCTCGAGGATGCGGCGATTAGAACGCCAAGCAACTCTTCGACTATCATAGGGCTAATCCCTGCTCCGTCAGGTAGTAGCTTTTCCGAACTCAGGGCGGCCCTTAGCACTTTTACGAGGGATGGTGCCCACTTGTTCTCATACTCAAGCATCTCTTTCTTTATCTTCAACACAGTTTGATTAAAGGTGGGCGCTGATAACTCTAATGAGACACCTTCTGTGCGGAAATAGTATCCGAACCCGATGTTGCCTTCCTCATCTCGAAACATTAGCGTCCCGTTGCCCACGGTTCTGCTGGTGTAGGATCGTGAAACTGAACATACGTAGTCGTAGACCTCAAGTTTCTCGTGCCACATGACAGAGGCTAGAATTCCGTTGAACATGGGGTGCAGTATTTTTTTCCTCGCTTCAAGTCCTCTTGTTCCATCATTACCCTCTATGACAAGCTGGTCTTGGTTGTTCTCATTCAACAAGACTCTTGTCCCTTCATCGGCCACAATGTGAACCCAACGCTGCAAGTGACTTTCCGGGATTTTAACTCGCTTGCGACCAGGAGTGAATTGGTCAGTTTCTTCATCATCAATTGGCTCGGCTTCAGCGTCGGCGTCAGCAGAAAATGGAGAATCTTCATCTTTGTCCACGATTGTTCGCGTTTTCTCGTTTAGATTAACGTATTTTTCGTTAACCTGCCTCAGAGTCAATTTCGTGGGCGTGTAGATAGTAAGAGTCTTCGATGGAAATCCTGGTGGGGCAGGCACAAGTTTTTTGCTAACTATGAAATTGTTGCCCTGACGTGCCATCTCAGAAAGTTTGGCGATGAGAACACCGCCTTCACGCGAATCGAGTTTTCCGACAAGGGTTTTGTTTGCCATTTTCCCTAATCTGTACGTCCAAGTTCCGGGAATAAAGCTGAACAAAGCTTCACTCACCAAAACGTGACTCTCAACTTCGCCTTTCCTGTACAGGGTTACCGCTGGCTCATACGGATTTACAAATAAACTAGTCGGTGTTGTGAACGCTGGGTGCTTCTTGAGCAGGTTAAAAATCGGTAGTCCTTGTAGCGTGTACGATAGGTAGTAAGCCCCTGGTTTGTTTTCGTTCTTAAACTTGTCATACTGTTGGTAAAAGTATACCACGATTGGATTTTCGCCAGCTGCCTTCATTCCCTCCAGTCCGCTGATTATCGTGCCAAGAGAGTGGTCCTTCAAGAACGCGAGTTTTTGTGCTTCGTCCTCTTTTTCTTTCGCTATCTTAAGCTCTTCGATTCTTGCACCTATTCTCTCGGAAATCCTTTTGATGCGGTTCGGTTCTATCCAGCCTGAGGAGTCGAGTTGGTCGAGCTCCACAAATTCATCAGAAAGACCTAGTATCAGGGGGCTTATATTCGGTCTAAGACTCTTGTAGGATTTTGCCCCAAATGTCACGCATTCAATATTCCATGACTGCTTAAGTGCCGGTATCATAGGAGTGTGCGGGTTAAGGAACCGAACAATGAGGTCAGATAAGCAGGAAATCCTTCCATCCGGTATTGTGCCCGAGGTAGGGGTCAGAAAAACATCCAGCTCATCCGCAACTTGCCCAATGACATCGCCGATAAGTTTATCGTTGGGAGCATACTTTCCCCGTGAGATACCTGACAGATACTGCGCAATCTCGCTCTTGTAGCTACCTAAAAAGGCTCTAGAAACCCGTAGTTTTTCAGTAAACAAAAATCCTTTTGAAGGAGAATCCCCAAGTGGGATGACCTCTGGAATATCTGTTTTCAGAGCCAGGTAATCCCAGACTGCCATGTACAGAGCACTTCTAAGTACCGAGTCGTTATGCTCTTTCAACGGGATGGGCTCGAGCTGAGCTTGACTTATGAGTTTTCTGGGCTGCCGGTAGTAATGAAGGTCAATTGGTCTTAAGGACAGAAGTGTTGTATTTAGAGAGTTGGAGCCTTCTTCTCTACCAATGCGGCCAGTTTTCTGCCTGTACGAAGCGACGTTCCTTATCGCTTTGAACATCAAGCTTTCGGTGACATTCGGAAGGTCGACGCCCACCTCCAAACTCGGCGAAGCCATCACTACATCGATGTTGATTTGTTCCTCGTCGTACAGATCATATACTTCCTTTTTCGTTGCCCTGAAAACGAGCTCGCTAAGGTCTTCGTCCAACTCGATATTGGACGTCGTCTTTGAAGAGTGAACTTTTGACCTAGCAACGCTCCTCCACTCATACCTTGGATTATTGCCAGCCACAATCTGCTCCGCTTCTAGGTCGTCTTGGGCAAACCAAAAACATGCACCAGAATTGAGGTAGGGACAGAGGTCCAAGGTCCCGATTTCCAACTCGTCTGCTCCAAAGATTTCTTTATTATTGATATAGAACGTTCTTATTTCGTCTCTAGAATTGTGAGGCTCCCTGATTACCAATTTCCCCAGCTTTGCCAGCTCTTCTTTCTTAACCGTCTTGAGGCTAAACCTTTGTCCTTCTTTGCATTTGCTGCAAATCTCTTGGCCTCTAAATTCCTGCAAAACCGGTTCATAGCCCTCACGTTTTCCTCCTTCCACGTTAATCCTTCGTTCCAGAGGATTGAGGAATCGCAGCGCATATGGAATCTCCCTCTGTCGCCTGGACGTCCAATCGTTTCGGTTAGGGCGGTCAGGGTGAGGCCGAGAGAACACGTTTTCTGTTCTTTCATTTTCCCTAAAATCCGAGTTCCATCTTCCGAGAAGGTCTAGATTGTCCGCAAACCCTATTGTTTTTTGGTATTTGCCAGTTCTTTCCCAAATCTTGTCTCGCCTGTTGTGCACAACTATACTGGTTGAATTTACCAGAGTGCCCAAGAAAGATAGCATGCCAGTGGGTCTTAGGAAGATATGGTGTACCAATCCAACATTGGCGAGATTCTCAGAACTTGGCTCCATAATCTCAACTTCTTCTCTTGAAACGCCGAAAACCGTTGAGGCGTGTAAGTCAGGGCTTGCGACAGTTGCCGAGGAACCTGTCCATAGAAGCTGCGTAGGATAGCAAGCTTGACGCAGCCTATCCATCAGTCTAACAATGTGGCAGCCGGGAATGCCCTCGACGAGATGAATTTCATCCAGAACTACTCTTTTGGTGTACATGGATAGTTTATTTATTACAAGGGGGTGATGTAGCCTCCGATTCAGCGTTTCAAGTGTCGTGACGATTATCGAAGGAGGGGCACCCGGCTTTCCGTATACGCGGTCGATACCCGCCTTCACCGAGATATTTTGTGAGTCATAATAGTAATGATGTTCGAAGTGAACCGTCAGTTGCTCCAGCCCAATCTTTTCAGCCATTTTGCTGAGTGTTTTGGATTGGTCAAGAGCTAAGGCTTTTCGAGGATACAGGAACAAGTGGCACCTTCTCCCCCTTTCCCCACTCAGAATGCCTTCAACTGCTGACACAAACATCGCTATGCTGAAAGCTACTGTCTTTCCGGATCCTACACCCGCCGTCAATATCTGGGTCTTATGTTTATAGCGAGGTTTGAACTGTGCCAGTATCATTTCCTTTGCTGATTGTAGTTGAAAAGCAGAAAACAGCGACTTTCTCCAGTTTGTAGGTTCAAAGTAGCTCGCTATACCTTTTACTGTCATCTCTATGGCTTTTCTTAGGTTGAATGTAGAGTTGTCGTCTGCGATTTCTCTAGCCACTACGGTTAGTAGTTCATTCATGAAGGTTTCTGCAGCTATATTTCTGACAGGAACCTTCTTGTCTTCGACCAGCCATCTAACAGAGTCTATCCCTTGCCTGCCCCTGAACCAATACTCATAGTTGTGACCAAGCAAACGAACCGTCTCAGCCACACGAGTGATGTATTTGTCGTCGCCATCTTGCATAGGTACTCGCATGATTTCTCGCTTTTCGATTAAGTAGGGAATCAACTTCTCAAAGTCTTTCAGGTCCTCACTTGACAGAGAAAGGCTGGCTTGCATCTCTCTCTTAGTCCACAGTACAGAATTAATATCGCGCCTGTAAGAGCCTGGCCCTGACACCTTAGATGACTCGAATTCATACAACTTCTTGAGTTGCGCACAATCAACTTTCTTGTCTATCACTAAACTTTTCCTCCAGCTACACGATGCTGTCCTTGTTTTTTTCGAAATAGTCGCGAATGGTTTGAAGGAAACCAATCAAGTGTTTCGTTCTGAAGGCTAACTGACTGGCCACCCATTTGGTCTTGGCAATTTTTTCGCCGGGTTTTGCTTTCCATGAGTCAACTACTTCACACTCTATGTTTACAGTTTCATTTGGATTTTTCGAAGCCCTTTTTTTGTACCGTTCTATGCTTTGGTCAATCATCTGCACGACTTCTTCCGGGGGTCCGGTAAATTGCGGGAACCTCACGAGTCTTCTGAACCAAAGTGCTTGGTGTTTGGGGCACAAGAGGATACTGTTATCAGTCGAAAAACCGTGAGTGTAGTCTTTGAATAGCCCTCCTTTTCTGCAAACAACTCTTTTCACAGTTTCCATTGTAGTGTAACCATCTTCATCGAAAGGCGTGCGGTCATTACAAATTTGGCAACTCTGATACCAGCTCTGAAGGGTCTCCCTCGTATCACTGTAACCTTCTTCGTTCATCTCCTGTGTGCTCAGAGACCAAAGGCTCTCAATAGTTGAAATATCAGTGGTTGGAGTATCTTCATCCTCTTGGTCCCACATACTCGAGGTTAAAGCAGATTGGTCAACAATTCGTGTTTGCGGAACATAGCCGTCAACTACATCAGACCAATCTTGTACCTTGTTAGACAGAAGCTTATACACGATATCCTTGAGTTCCATCCGTTCCGAGTCTGGAAATCCTTGATCGATACACTCATCTGTGATTCGATCACTTAAATGGTCTTTCCGTGCCGCTACTGAAGATTTGTCATTGAGTAGAATAACCCATTTTGAGTCAAAACGTTCTACAAGCGCGTCTGTTGGAACCTGTTTTCTATTTTCGCCTATTGAATAATTAACGACAATCTGGGAGCAACTTCTTGCTTCCGCGGCGCTTAGCCATTCAAAACATTGGCAGTCCTGATACGAACTAAAGTTTTGCCTGAGGGCATTGCCAATCTCTTTAACGAGGGCACTTGTTTGCTTGTCTTCTTCGTGACTGGCTGCTTCAAACCCACTTTCTCTTTTGAGATTATTATCAAAAGAATTACATCCACTTCTAATTGCGTATTGTCTCAAAGAATCTCTTATTTTGCCATCAATCTTTAGGCATATAAAGGATACTTCGTTCCTGAAATGTTTAGCTAAGGGAGAATCCCTAGTATAGTAACAGAGTCTTGGGTCCATCCAAACGGTTTTACCTGCTTTCTCGGCTGGCCACAAGGCTTCTTTAGGAAATACCCCCACGTCATTTTCCGTTATCTTTTGAATGAGAGGGAGTATCAAAGAAGCCCTACTTTCGTCAGGACTTGCTTCCTTATACAATCTTATTAAGCTCAAAATGTCGCTTTTGGCAAGTTTTGAAGCGCTTCGAGCACCAAGCCTTCTAAGTATTTCTCCATGTTTTCCCGTAAGTGTGCGGCCAAGAATATGCTCCTTCCCGATTGCACCCTCCTTCAAGAAGGTTTCATCTTTTTCATCTTCTATGCAGATCATGTCCATCGGGCTCACGAAATGGTCGCCCACAGGGTAAATAGGCGCTCCGCCGTAGATTTCTCTGTATTCATCATCCACAGATGTTGATAACTTGCTAAGCTCGTCCCAAAGATTCAAAGATGGAAGCAACTTCTTCTGAAGCAAAGGTTGAAGTATGTCATCAGGAAGAAGTTTGAATTCAGCTCCATCAGCCGTCAAATATTGCATATGTTTGTGATCCGCAGGCAGAATCACTAGAGTCTTTAGCATCTCTTTTGGGACCTCCTTCTCGTCCATAAGCCTGATTTGTTTCGAATCAATCCAATTGCCGTCGACATAGTACCCAAAGTCTTCGGAACGAATCAGTTCGCTTGCCTTTTGCCGATCTGCGACTATTCTCTTTTCTATTTCATCAAAGAGCTCAGCTGGTGGCTCAGTGTTCGCTTTGCGTTTGTCATTAATTATTGACAACAAATCTGACAATCCAGGCTCAACCTCGAAACCTAGTATTTCTGCGCGGTGCAAAATCTGTTGCCAAGAAGTACCTTCATCGGTTGTGCTAACAAGGGATGAAGAATACAGAAAGCCGCCATAATTTTCCCCAAGCAGTTTCTTGTTTTCGGGGCTCGGAATCAGAACTTCTTTTGAACGCCTGAAACCACCGTCTGTGGTTGGAACCCAGACTAGGGACATCAAATCGTTGAGTTCGCACTTACTCTCAATGTCTTCTTTCGATGCCAGAAGCCAACATACTATTTCGCTCAAGCCTTCGCGATGTTTTTCTTTTTCCACGGCCAGCTTTTTTATTTTTTCGACTATCTTTGGAAAATCTGGAGAAGTGTCTACACCCAGATTATACAGTGTTTCAGCCGGCCACTTTCGAAAATCTTCGTGCAAAGACTTGAATCCAAGTATCCCTAGCTCAGGTCCAACGAAAGATGCGAACTCTCTGGCATTGTGCCAGGTGCCCTGCTCATCATAAAGGCAAGGTACTTCTCCCATTTCTTCCCGTCTTAGATAAACTTCAGTGTGCTTGTTTCTGAAGTATGTCTTGAGCGCTAGCAGGAAATGTTTCTTTTGCTCCGCTACTTCAGCCTGATCACATTCGAGAAAATTACGGAGGTTGATGTCTGCAAAAAGTGATTCATGCCGAGGTGACAGAAAATGGCGAACGAAATTTACGGGCGTGTCCTTGGTTTCCATCAGTTTTTCCAAGTCGAGTGCTTTCTCTATGTCAGAATACGATTTATCATCGCAACTATGCAGCTCGAGAAATCTTATCCGGGCTTCAACTTCAGGAGTTAAGCCGGGAACCTTCAAATTCTGTTTACCGAAGATTGAGTATATTTGGTAGTTCTCCCCAACATGGCTTGAATAGTTTCTGTGCGAAATCCATTCTGTGTCTCCCTTTAAACCTCTGCATACATTTAGTGTTCCAACAGTAAGCTTTTCGCCCATTCTGTAGGGAATAAATCTGAGGCCCTTAAGCCCTTCCCTTGGAGCCCAACCAAGTTTGACCAAAATCCTTAGGATTCTTGAGAGTACAAGGTGATCCTTCTCGGACAAGTTTTCAAATCGATTTGAATCATTTGCCACTGTCTGACCAATGAGAGCGATTATGTCATCTGCGGATGATTCTAGAACATGTTTTTTATGTGCATCGATTAACTCCTTGGATCTGAAGTCATCATGCATATTTTGCCTTTCCGGCAGGAAATCGTAAAGAAATTGGAGTTGAGCTGTAAGAACTGGATATTCATCCAGCTTGTTTAGACTACAATCCCGGGCAGGCACAACCGCTTTGTTCAAGGTACCGAGCGAATTATGACCGCCTGTGATGCAATACTTGATAAGGTTTTCGACGGCAGCCTTGTCTAAAACTTCTCCGCTCTTGAGTTTTTGACCATAAGTAAGTTTACCGGATTCATTCTTGTTGTTCTCTACGAATGTGAAGAAGAGATTTTGAAATTTCGCATTATTTATTTTCTGAGCTTGAAGTTTTTCTGAAAGAGCATTTTTGAAATGCGAATGTTTGAGGAAGACATCAGTAAAAGTAAGTGCTCCCATGGTTTCGAAGGCATTCTCTTCTTCGTTATCTTGTGCCCAAAAGGCATCTATCGGCGCCACCCACTTATTTCTCGAAAAGAGAATGGGTTTCTCGGTGATTGAAGAAATCAGATTGCCGAAACACAGTTGGCTTTTTTGAAGCCATTCTTGGTTGTTTTCTTTTCCAGGCCTCATCCACTCAGCAAGTGTTGCGTTTGGAAGACAGTTCAAAATTATTCTTTGCCGCAAGTCTCCAGGCATTTCAGATTCATGTAGTTGACTAAGCAACTGTTCGAAAAGCCACTCATAGAGTTCAGCTACATTCAGCATAATGATTCTGTACCATTTGCCATAAGCACCATCTACGCCCTCAACATTAACGTCCTTGCGGTCTTCAGTCGGCCAGAAATGCGCGGAAAATATGAATTTGTTCTTGCTCCGCCCCGGAAGAGGAATCACGCTATAGAGATACGCTCTTCCATCATGTTGAAAGACATCATTTACGTCGAATAAAGGAAAAATGATGAAAAGATCGCCACGTTTCAAGTCTTTCTCAAGGATACCCTTGTTTGCTGTAACCGTGATTAAGCCATCTTTCCTTTTTCCAATGAAAACTCTGCTTCCTTCTGATACGTTTCTTTCGCCAATCAAATAGTTGAACCTGAGACTGTTTGGGCGGAAACACCAGCCTTCATGCTGAAAACTATCTTCCCACTCCTCCTTCCAATCTCCCCGTTCGATACTGCCCACGATGACGCTCGCTGTTTTAAAGACATTTTCTAAGGTATCGGAATCATTTTTCCGTAGCGTGTAATCCCGCTCAACTTGGAAGCCTTCATACTGGGCTCCTTCATGCCATATCAATCGAATTGTTCTAACGTTCTTACAGCAGAGAATCGCTTGGTGAATGTATTCTTTGAGGTTTTCGAACAGTTCTTGTCTATCCTGTTTTCCCCATCGAGGCCATTTGTCTTTTTCTTTCCATACACCACCATCTTCTTCCTCCGCTTTTTCGTAATCTCGCCAAGGAAATACAAACAAGGCACCTTTGTTCTTCTTTTGCCAGTATGGGGACTTTCGTTCCTCTTCCCTGAAAGTCCATTGTTTTATGCTGGGGTTCATCTTTCCTGATCTGCCGCCTGAATGAACCTCCGGGTGATTGGTGATGCGATAAACTGTCTGGAATCCGCTCCCGAAATGACCTGCGGCTTCCTTGTCTTCTGCTTTGTGAAGACCGAGAACTTTCGAAATCTTCTCAAAATCACTCAGAGCGCCGACCTTGCTAGTTGTGGTAAACGCCCGTCCATCGTTTGCAGCATACAGAGCTTCCTCTTCAAATCTCAAAACAAGGATACTTGATTCAACGTCATCTGCGTTTTGAAGGAGTTCCCTGAAAACAAACTTGCTTCCGTCCTCGTCTTCGGATCCGTGAACCTGTATTCTCTGCGCTATGAAGTCCATCAAGGTCAAGTCAATATCGGCCTTGGAGCTCGCGCATTCTGGGCACGTCCAAGATTTCCATTGGAGATGCTCGATTTTTCCTTTTTCGATTCTTCCTCTCTTGTCACCTTTCCTTCCGTGCTGGGGACACTCAACGCAGCAGACAAACTCTTCACCATTTTCACTCATGTTTGAACACTACCACTAAGCGTAAACTGCTAGTTTGGGAATCGCAATTCGATGAGCCGGATTCCAAGTTTCTGACTGCCTCTCTTAGACCGCTAATTCGTTCTTTGATTCTGAGCGCAGTTTCATAGTGTTCTTTTTTCCGCGAAGATTCGATGCTTTCTTTAGGTACAGACTGCAGCTGATTCAGCAAATCAGAATATTTCCTGACATCCGCTTTGGATTTGATTAGATACTGCGTCCTGTCTTTGCTCCGAATTTGGTCAATCCAGCTTTCATAATGTTGCTGGATTGTTGCCTGAGCCTTTAGGGGTATTTCAGCGTCTTTCCTTATTCGTGATACTTCAACTTGACCGCTGCTGCAGGCCATCCAGATTTCTTTAAGAATTGGTTGGGTTACCTCGATTATATCTTGGTTTAAACTATCCATGAACCAAGAATACCACTTACGGTTGCGAGTTGTCAATCCTTCGAAGTTGAATTCTGCCGTAATCAGATATCCTGTTCTCTCCAGGATTCCTCCGACGTCCCCTTTAATCAATAGAACCTCGCACTCTAGGCTGTCGAGATTCTCATTACCAAATAGTGATTGATATGATATCTTTATTGCCTTTTGCATCAGGGGATGAAAATAAGGCAGGTATAATCCTTCGGAATCCTTCTTGAAGCTAATTCGAATTGTGCCTTCGGCCGTAAGCTCCCTATGGAGCTCCTCCTTAACATATGCTCTGTCCTGAATGTCGACAATCCTCGATAAAGCGGAGAGGTCAACGTCATTGAGACCTTTGAGCACAATCGAATCGGACTCTATGATTGCTTCTTGCATAAGCTTTTTTCCTAGTATCATGAACATCAGGCGCTCGAAAGCCATCCATCTCAGTTCATGTACCCCTCCTGCTTTGGTTTTCCTGGCTACTTCTATTTCATCATCTAACGAGTCATCGATACCAATCAAAGCATCATTTTCCAGTAGTTTTTGGCGCGTTTCTCTTTCTCTTAAAGCTCTTATCACTTCATCATTATCCAACAAGCGCCCTGCCTCAACTTTTTCTAAAAGGATGTCAGGAAGGTCTCCTACACCTTCTTCGAAAATCTTGACCCGTTTTAGCAGTATGTCGAAAATCTCTTGGTCGAGCGGTTCATCTAGGAGCAAGTTTATGATTGTGAGGCTTTTGGATTTTTGTCCAACGCGGTCTATCCTGCCTATCCTTTGCTCAATCCTCTGTGGGTTAAAGGGAAAATCATAGTTTACAATACAATCGGCGCTCTGCAAATCTAAACCTTCAGATGTGACATCCGTGGTAAGGAGTACAGCATAGCCCTCATGTTTCTGAAAAACCATGATAGTGTTGGCTCTTTTCTGTTCGCTGTCCTCCCCGGAAATCACGAAACAGGGAAGTCCTATTTCTCGAGTTTTCTGCCTGAAATATTCGATTGTAGGGATCCATTGAGTGAAAACGATGATTTTTCTTGCAGACTTGTCATCGTGTAGTTTGTGTATCGTTCTTTTCAGTTCTTCCCATTTCGTGTCCTTCAAAAGTAGACCAAATTTGCTAGCTAATTCTTCGCAACGTTTCTTTTCCTGCTCTCCGAGGGTTGCCTTGACTTCTTCCCAACCACTTTCAACCCAGATATTGAATCCTTTCATGCCACTTCTTAACAAACCAATCATAGCTGGAAGGCAGGAATAGAGTTGATGTCGGTGCACCGCTGAAAATGAAGACTTCAGGAAGTTGTCAACCTCTTCGAACAAAGCTTTCTCAGATACTCTTACCACTTTCCCTTCTTGAAATGCTTCAATGTTGCTCGTATCCAACGTGATTATATGATTACAAATAATCCTTTTTCGATCTTCTCCAACCTCATTCTTTCTTGTCCTTGTGAAGAGGGGCGAGAAAGTATTTCCGTTTCTGACCTCTTTTCTCAGTGATTCCTTTTTCTGCTTGTCATCGACAATCTTGGAATCATGGGTGGTTGCCTCCAGAAGATGTTTTTTCAGGTCAATCAGTTTCCCAAACTTGTCTGTGCTTTCTATCCCCATCTCGAACTCTTTGACCTCTTTCTGAAAGTTTGCCAAATCTTCGGGATTCCATGGATTTCGACTTAGCAGCTTATACAGCCTGTTTAAACGCGAGTTAGCTACAGCAGCAACCTCGAATTCCGAATTCGAGAGAAGTCCGGGGCGTATTACATCGAATATTCTTTTCAGATCGAATAATTCGAGATGAACTGGAGTTGCGCTAAGTCCTACTACACGATTTGATATTAGTGAAAGAGTGATTCCAGATTTTCGCCGGAGAGTTTCTCCTCCTCTGCCTATCATATGGTGAATTTCGTCTATAACGAGTAAGTCGAGTTTGTTCTCGTCCAAGATTCTATGCGAGACTTTGTCTCCGAATATTCTTAGGCAATCAAATGAAGCAATACATTGGAAGCTTTGCGTGCTGTCAAGCAAATAACCAAGAAGATTTCTGCCGGAAACAATGTCAAAGTGTAATCCGAATCGATACCAAAGTTCACCTTGCCATTTTTGTTGTAGACTCGGGGGACAAAGAATTAATATTCTCTGCAATAGTGAACTAGCTAATTCGCTAATTAGGATGTAACCCGCTTCTATTGTTTTTCCCAGCCCTGTTTCATCGGCAATCAGAATTCGCCTCTCCGGGTTTTCAAGGTACTTCAGCAAAGGCCTAAATTGGTAGGGTTTGAAGATAGTGTTACAATAAAAGCCTAGTTGTGTTCCCTCGATGCTAGGCATTAGACCCTGCAATACTATTCTTAAGAAAAAGTCTATTGGATATCGAGAGGGAACAGCAACAGGCTTCAACCTTGCTATCGGAACTCTCACAATGTCATTCTGGTCTGAGTCAACTGGTTTTAGGTCAGCTTTTGTTGATACCAGCGCATCTATAACGTCGACAACAAAATAATAGCCTTCCTTACCGACTATTTGGACGAGCTGATTTTTCTCAGGAAGAGTATTAGGCTTACTCAAATGTGCTGAACCCTCGTTCCACTTCTACAATATTGGTTCAATGCAGATAAAGTTTGAGAATAGCAAAGTATGATATAAGGCTCATTTGTTTCTTAGCAGGAATTCAGAAATCTGAATTAACGTTTTCCAGCGCGCGCGCCGAGCTCGTAAGAGCATGCCTGGACCGGGATAAGCAGCGGGTGACCCACAGAAACGATCGTAAATGTCTATGAGTTCAAGCGGGGCGTTCCCAGAAAAGGTAAGCCTTCGTCTGCAACAAGAAACCGCAGATTTTGATGAGTCCTGCAAGCTGCTCCAAGGTTGCAGCATTCACCTTTCGTTCATAATCTTCCATATGTCCGAATGGAAGGCCTGAGCTGAAAAACTTGAAGAAGCGTGGATGGTCGGCTTTGACGAAGGCCTGCCTAACCCTTTCCACGTCATCGGCTTTGAGTGCCTGAAGTTTCTGGAATACATAGTTCCCGCTTCCAAGCAGCTGAACATTGAACTCGACCTCTTGAAGGACTCTGGAAACCCGTAAAATCTCCCTCTGAGGCTCCTGCTCAGTAACCTTCTTCATCCCCGCTCTCTCACCAAACGGATTATACTTAGCCATCACCGCAACCATCTCCACGTAAGGCGTGCCGATTAACGGTAAGGTATCCCGAATAAGTTTCGCTCCGAGTCCTATGCTCCGATATTTCGGATGAACCACAACACGGTTAATAATGGTTAGTTTCTGATTCAGTTCTCGCATCGCCATTTTGGGCAAAACCATTCTTCGACCGTACGCGCTGGGAGGCGGATAACAATAAACAATGACGCCGCACAACTCCTCACCGCGTTTGAGGCAGAAAACCTTCCGAGGCGCACAGATCCTATGACTACGATAATGAAAGCCAGCGAGCTCTTTCCAATCCTTAGTTGTGCCTTCGATAACTCGCATCTCGCTCATCAAACTGCATTCCCTTGCAGGCTCATTTGGGAAGTAGCCGACAGAGATTTCCTTGCCGAACCTCTTGTGGATGTGCACGCTGGGCTTCAAATCGTCAAGCAGGTCCATATGAGTCGTTGCGACAACCAGAGATTTTCCCATAGACCTGCAGATTTTCTGAACATTAAAAGCCACGATTTTCGCAGTGTCCCGGTCGAGAGTTGCGCAAAACTCATCCATCACCCACCATTGCTTGCCACTCTCGATCAACTTCGCAACTCGATAACGATACCGTTGCCCGTCTGAAAGCTGATTGTACGTACGCAGGAAGAGAAACGCATCATTAAGGCCCACACGACTCAGCAGCTCGAGGCCTTCTTCAACTGTTTTGCCAACTGTTTCAATCAGAGGCTGCTCAGGATCCACTTTCACAGTTGCCATATTAACTGCTTCAGGTCCCAAATCCTCGAGGAGAGCACGCAAGAGAACACTTTTGCCGCTGCCACTATCCCCCGTGATTAGCACGACGTCATCAGGCTTCACCTGCAACTCCACGTTATCATAAATCACGAAGCGTTTCTCTTCATCTAACCCAAGCCCGAACGCCTCAGCAACCGCCACACTCCTCGGCGTGATCTTGGCAGCTGTCTCATACGAAATATTAAACGTGAAACGATTCTGGCTCCTGTCATAGACCCTGCGAAACTGCCGAATAGCAAAATACTCACGGCGCCTCCTCAAAACTTTCAGCTCCTAACCAAACCTCAGCGCCTCAAGGTCGACAGGCTTCATCTCGACCGTCGCGTAAACAGCTAGGGCGATGCTCCAAAACACGTCGTCATGCGTCCCCGTCGGGTGACTCAACACTATAGTGCCATCCTTCCGCAACTCGTACTTTTCAACGTTCAACTCGGTGCAGACATCACTCCGGTAAGGCTTCTCCCAAGTCAGCAGCGGATAGAAAAACCGTTCATCCACCATACGCTGTTTAAGCAGATTCACCATCTCACTCTTGCGAGCAACGTTGAAATTCACGCCCTCAGCATTTTTTATGCCCGCAGTTTCCATGTCGCTGATTATGCTAGGGCCCTCTTTCGTAAAGTCGACGCGGATCTTCGCGAAGCCGCCCCAACGGTCCTGCAACGTCTTCACATAGCCCAAGACATGCGCGTACTTAGTTGGCTGACTGAAAATCTTTAGATGGCGAAGGAAAAGACGGTCGTTCAGCCGCTCGATAACGCTGAAAACGCAGAAATCCCGCACCTGAGCCAGATCCAAGCCAGCAAAGAGGTCGCCTTCATACCCTTTTTCAGCATTCCAAGGTTGCAGATCCTCACCGCAATTCTTCTCGGTTCCCACACATGCGACAATCAGACTCTGCGGCAACCACACGTTTTCGTCTTCGGACCACTCTGCCTCCATCTCCCGACGCCACCGGGCGGGGTCCTCACCAAACTGCTTACGAATCTTATCAAGAATCCCCTTTTTTAGAGGCCCATTTGGCTCGACAGCCCGCTCCCAAGAAACATGATGCCTAGCGAAATCATCGTAATCCTTGTGATTACACATTTTCCAAAAAAGGCTGTCAGCATTCCAAGGAGTGCTTGTGCAGACCAGCTTTCCATCAGTCGTGCCGAGGGTAAACAATATTGCATCGTAAAGGTCTGTATCTGCAGGCGTGAAATTGCTTTCATCCCACCAAATTACGGACAACGTCGGCCCACGGATCGTCTCAGGGTTATTGGGAAAAGCCTCGATCACAGATCCGTTCGTGAACCTCAGGACCGTTCGCTGCGGCTTAAGGTAATTGTTAGTGGGAACACGGCGGAGAAAGTAGTTTATCCTACGAATATTGAGTTTAGTCTGGCGCCACGAAGGCCCCACAACGGCAATGTAGCTATCAGGATGGTTAAGGGCATAGTGCAAAAGCAATGCTGAGATTATCCAACTCTTGCCGCTTTGCCGACACCAACGGGCAGCCAGAAACTGGTTCCTTTCGAAAAGTTCGATCAGCTCTTTCTGATAGGACGTGGGTTCAAATCCCACGACTTGGCGAAAAAACTCAACCGGGTTAGATTTAAGCTCTTCAATCTGTTGCCCACGTGCAGTTTCGATGCTTTCGACATCTTGCTGAAGCTTAGCCCCTTCTCGAAGCCACTTATTTGGACGCATTGCCCGGGGCTTTTTTTGCAAGCTGCTCATATTTCCGCCTCAACTCCAAAAGCTGAACCTCAACACCACGATAATCAAGATAGTCAGCAAGGATCTCTTTATAGGTCCGCGCCAAAGTGGCTACGACCTGAAGCCGCTGAACCTCAACCTTGTCAAGTCCAGGTTTGCAAGACATCTTCAGGGCTCCCGCCAGCATTTTCAGGGCCTCCTCCACACTTGGAAGATCCTTCGGTAAGGGCAACTTGGAAGTAGTAGTCGAGATTCTAGGATTTACGTCGACTACTTCTAACCCAAGCCGCTCACACTTCTTCATGACCGCGTCAGGGCTCTTTTTCATTCTTTCCGCGATAACGTCTACTGGAGTCTTTGACTTAACGAACTCTCTGAGCTGCTTTTCCTCTTCAACAGTCCACGGCTTTCCCTTCGGCATGATTTCAGGCCTTCTGTCCTATCAAAATCCCGGAAACGGTCCCAATCAAGCCTGTTATACCCGCAAACACTTCGCTGCTCCATGTTCCGAGAAAAGCCATGTGGGCGATTTCCAAGGCTGAGAGGCAGACTGTCATGCCTATCGCAAACTTTACGGCGTACACGAGCTTCTCATTCGG
>Ga0315288_10002743_pt1 | contig 22609 bp, 14 predicted proteins | sample YL17G11_20_MG_FD_203454 | JGI IMG/M metagenome (GOLD analysis project Ga0315288, IMG submission 203454) | Sediment microbial communities from Yellowstone Lake, YNP, Wyoming, USA - YL17G11_20 | ecosystem: Environmental > Aquatic > Freshwater > Lake > Sediment | place: USA: Wyoming | collected...
GGGCGGGTGATGAAACAGCGATGCAGGGCGGTAGGCTTGTGCAGGCGCATTTCATGCAAGGCATGGAGCGATCAGCTCGTGCTTCGTAGCGAAGGAGCTTCGCTACTTCGCAGAGTAGCAACCAACCGCCCTCGGCTATGAAATGCGCTCTATGAAGACAGCAGAGCCCACGCCACGTCCATTCCGATTGGTCGCGCTGGACCTCGACGGAACGCTGCTGGATAGCTCCGGCCGGATGTCGCCGGCGGACGCGGCGGCGCTGAAGCGGTTCGCCGAAGCAGGCGGAGTGGTCGTGCTTGCCTCCGGCCGGATGACAGCCAACATTCGGCCGTTCTACGAGATGATCGGGATCGATGGGCCGACCATCGCGTACAATGGCGCGATGGCGCGCGACTCACAGGCGGCCGGCGGCGCCGTGATCCTGGAGACCGCGCTGCCGGCGCAGTATGCGGATGAGCTGATCGACTACACCGGGCGGGAGCGGTTCCACCTCAACTACTACCTCGACGAGAAGCTGTACGCGCGCGATGACCCCGAGCTGCGGCGGTTCGCGGATCTCTACTCGCGCCAGACGGGCGCGGTGTACCACTTCGTGCCCGATCTCGGACGTTTCCGCGGGTGCGAGCCGACGAAGCTCATCATTGTGACCGATCCAACTGACCCCAGCAATCCCAATCCCAGGCATCGCGATGAGCTGTATGCGGTGTGGCATGCGAGGTGGGGGTCAGAAGTGACGGTGATGCGGACGAACCCGGAGTACCTGGAGTTCTACCATCGGGAGGCGAGCAAGGGGCGCGCGCTTGCCGCGGTTGGGCGAAAGTACGGCATTTCACAGGAGCTGACGCTCGCGTTCGGCGACAACTTCAATGATGTGTCGATGTTAGAGTGGGCGGGCCTTGGCGTCGCGGTCGCCAACGCCAATGCCGATGCGATCGCGGCAGCGGATTGGGTTTCCCCACTCACGAACAACGAGAGCGCGGTGGCGGAGGCGATGGGGCGGTTGGTGGACTTGTAGGGGGGGATCTCTCCGCATCCCCGCCGCTTCAGATGACCTGGGGCAGGAGACACGTCGCCTGAGGCGACCAAGGCTCCTGCCCCACAGAACGGGCGTGGGCATCCGAGGGCACAGCATGCTGTGCCCCTACAGGCCGAATGCTTCGGCGACGTAGACGGCCATCTGATCGCGCGTGACGATGATCTCGGGGTGGTAGAGGCCGTCGCCGTAGCCATTGACCACGCCGTGCTCGACGCAGTACTCGATGTGCTTGTAGGCCCGGTAGTTGGAGGGCACATCGGGGAAGTTGCGCGGGTTGGAGGGGACGTAGTCGGCCAGGCCCGCCTCGCCACTTGGGGCGACCAGGGAGCGGGCGACGTAGACGGCCATCTGGGCGCGGTTCACCTGGTATTCCGGATGGTAGTTTCCATCTTCGTAGCCGGTGACGACGCCTTCATCGACCGCGTACTCGACGTACTTCAACGCCCAGTTGCCGGCCGCAACGTCGGGGAAGGTGGGGGTGGCGGTGAAGGCGGGGACGCTTGAATCACCGCCGGCGACCGCGCGGGAGATGTAGACGGCCATCTGGTCGCGGGTGACGGGGTATTCGGGATGGTAGGTGCCGTCCTCATAGCCGGAGACGATGCCGGCCGAATAGGCGGCCTCGATCTCCCAGAGGGCCCAGAACGGGTCCGAGACTGACGATGAGACATCCGAGAAGTGGCCGGTGGGGAGCCGCAAAGATAGCCCCATGACACTCAGCGAGTCCGTCTGGCCGTGAATGACATTGTTCGCGATGTCGCGCGAGGTTGTGACGTCCTCCCACTGACTCGTTGCTTCGTTGTAGTGCATGATGGCCAGATGGTTCTCCGCCGCGCCAGCCACATCGCCATCCGCATAGGTCATCGATACGGCAATCGGACCAGTCACCTGGGCGGTGGTGTGTGTCTGGTAGAAGGCACCGACGGCTGGGTAGTCCGCCGGCAGAGCCGGCGGGCTGTCCTCCCGGATGATCGTGGTCAGGCCCGGCTCGGTCACCTCAGAGAAGGCAACGGTCGTGTTGTCTACTGTCACCTCGGGTGAGGCCGACAAGGTATTCGGGCCCGCCCAGCTCAACCAGTCATCCCAGTTCTCATCGTTCGTGATACGGGTGACCTGGCCGCTACCCAGATCGTAGACAAACACTTCGATCTGGTACCAGAACTCGGGACCGTTCGGGTCAAAGGGCAGGGCGGCTGCGAAGGCTATGCGGTTGCCCAGCGGCGACCACTTCGATTTCCGCGGACCCACCCACCAACGGATCTGGCCGACCCAATCGGTATCGGGGGGCTGGAAGTTGTACTTGGCAATGTGGGCCTGGAGGTCCGAGTCCTTCAGGAATTGCTCTACGAGCACCTGGACATTGCTGCCGTCAGGGTCGGCCACACAGAGCCGCTCCCAGACGCCCGGCGAGCCCGCCACCGTCTCGGGTTCCAACGTAGTATAGACGATCTTGGCCCCGTTGCGTGACCACTCCACGTCCCGACCATTCACACCCGGGAGAGTGCGGACGTTCTCCCCTGTGACGTCTCCCGTCAATGAGCTCTGGCTCGGTCCCTCACACGCGATGCGGTATCCGTCCGGGGCCCAGCTTGCGGACATCGTGAGGAACGTCGCCGAAGGGATCCACTGGTGGAGGTCCGTGCCATCGGCCGCCATCAGCCACACCTGGAAGCCTGACCCGCATCTGGGCTGCCCCACGGCCGGAGCGGAGTGCTGGAAAGCGATCATGCGGCCATCCGGCGACCAGGCGGGGTTGCAGTTGACGCCGCCGAGGCCGGTCGCGTCGGTTAGGTTGGCCGCTCCACTCCCGTCCAGGTTCGCCACCCAGATATCCGCAGCCTCAGGGTAGGGGGTGCTCGGAACTAGGACACTGTAGGCCACCTTCGCGGTGTCGGGTGAGAGCTCTGGAAGGTCCACGGCCCATGGCAGCGGCACCACGGTACTGGAGTCGCCTGCCATGAAGTACGCGTGAAGGATGTCGCTGTTATCCCAGTATTCAACGAGGAGCTTGCCCTCGATCGGAACGCCCGCTGCGCTCGCAGCCACAGCGAGGCACAGCACAGCGAGGAGTGCGAGGGCGATCATCCATCTATTGAGTCTCGCATATAAGAGTTACAATGCACAGGCGCATTCTTGCCAGGTTCCGGGCGGCTTTTTCCGCTCTTGGCAATGTCACTATATTTTGCGAGCCTCAATAGCTGTCATGGCAGCGACCTCCTTGGGGGCACACACAGAGCGGGGCCGAGCGCCAATCCCCCGAGATGCGCTTAGGTTAGACCAAGGCCATTATAGCACAGATTCCGCGTTTTGCTTGCTTGGCTACTTTTTTGCTTTGTTGCTTTAGGTCCGAAGAGGCGAAGAGTCGAAGAGGCGAAGAGTCGAAGGGGAGCGGCCACAGGTCCCAGGACGGGCCTGCTTCGCTGCCGAGCGTCCAGGGCGGGGTTCGGTGACCCCGCCCTACAGGCGCGCCAGCCGCGCTAGGTCGCCGTTCTTGTCGAACGCGAAGGGGGTGGGTTTGCCGAGGATGGTGATGCGGCGGTTGCGGCGGGCTTCGGCGAGCAGGCCTTCGGAAATCCAGAGTCGGCCGATCTGAAGGGTGTCGGCGACGCGGACGATGCGCGCTTTCTTTGGGTCGGGGGAGCCCATTGCGAGGAAGGCGGCCCGAAGCAGCTCGCGGTCATTGGGCAGTGTGATCGGGAGCTTGGCGCGGTTCAGGAAGCCGGTGTGCAGCACGTTCGTCCGCACGACGTTCCAGTCGATCTTATCGGCCAAACGCTTGGTCACCAGATCAGCAAGCCCGACGCCGAGCGCGTTGCCGTGAGAGCCAGGGGTCACGTCAAGCGCGGCGATGACGCGAATGCCTGTTGGGCAGGAGCGGAAGCTCCTGCCAGTGGGCGTAGAACAGGATCCGCCGGGCGGGATCTGACGGCGGGGATGCGGAGACATCCCCGCCCTACAGAACTCCGGCTCGCCCCAGATCATGCGCCGGGCGATGACGTGGGTATCAAACCCGACGCCGCTGACGTCCTTGCCGATCCAATCGACGATGAGGAGGTCGATCTCGTCGAACGGAAAGCTGGGCACGCTGCGGCGGACGCGGCGCAGCAGGTGCCATTCCCTCCTCAGTATCTCCCCGGCAGGTATGCCGACGATCTCGGCGGTCTGGTGGTAGCCGTTCTCGAGGATGGCGATGCCGCCGAGAACAGGTAAGCGCTCGATCATCATGGCGGCGGCAGCGGGGACATCCTCGCGCAGGCTGGCACAGAGGCCTGAGTGCATGGCGACAGCGCATTCCCGCTTGCCGACGCCGATGGCGAGCATCTTCGCCAGGCCGCTCTCGTAGTCGCCGGTGAAGTCCGTGTGCTGCTTGATGCGGTTGACGGCGACGAGACCGTCGGCCTTGAGCGCCTCCTGTGAGGCGTATACGGGAGTGCCATTCCGGGTCTCGCCGATCTTCGCGGTCGCCATTGAGGCGCGAATCGGCGCACCGACCGACTCGGGCGTGACGCCGAGCGAGGCGAGCAGCTCGGTCTGGCCGGCCGGGGTGGCGCCACCATGGCTGCCCATGGCGGGGATGATGAAAGGCTTGGCTCCGGCCGCCTTCGCGAGGCCGACAAGGGCGCGGGTGATGGCGACTATGTTGTCGATGCCGCGGCTGCCGACAGTGATCGCGACGCGGGTCGAGCGCGTGAGCTTGGCCGCGATGCCCGCGGCATTCCAGGCGCGGCGCACGGCCCCATCGATATCCTTCACGCGCTTGGCGTAGAGCTTCTGCTCGATCTCGATCATGCGCGGCAACTGCATGCAGAATCTCCTTGGAACGGCGGTCAACCGCTGAGGCGCTGGGGCTTCGGCAGCAAGTCGCCGGAGGCGACTGAAGCTACCGAAGCAACCCACAACCAGTAGGATTCGAGAAGGATAGGGCGCAGTCCTGTGGGCAGGAGCCCTTCGACTACGCTCAGGATAAACAAGCTCCTGCCGAACGACGTGGCCCTGTGGGCAGGAGCAAGCTCCTGCCGAACGAATAGGGCGCGTGTCGGCGCGGTTCAACGGGTTTGCGCAGGGAGGTATTTGGTGCCGGAAGCTATTGCACTTGGTGAGTTGCTGATCGATTTCGTGTCCATCGACAAGGACGTATCGCTGGCGGAACTGCCGAGCTTTGCGGGAGCGGCAGGGGGCGCGCCAGCGAACGTGGCGGTCGGGCTGGCGCGGCTGGGTGTGAGCGCGGGGTTCATCGGCAAGGTCGGGAAGGACCCGTTTGGGGAGTTCCTGCGTAGGACGCTGGACCGCGAGGGCGTGGACACCCAGCTCCTGCGCTTGAGTGAAGGCGCGCGCACGACCCTCGCCTTCGTCGCCACTCGCAGCGATGGTCAGAAGGACATCTGCTTCTATCGCAACCCCGGGGCGGATGTGCTGCTGACGGCAGAGGAGGTGAGCCCGACCTATCTTCATGGCGCGCGGCTGTTCCACTTCGGCTCGGTCAGCCTGAGCCGGCCGCCCGCGAGAGAGGCGACCCTTCACGCCGCCCTGATGGCCCGCAGAGCCGGGCTGCTCGTTTCGTATGATCCGAACTGGCGGCCGACGCTCTGGGGCGATGCGCGCGAGGCGAATGGGTTGATCTGGGAGGCGATGGCCTTCGCCGATATCGTTCACTGCGCGGAGGAGGAGTGGGAGTTCATCACCGGCTTCGCCGATCTCGAGGCCGGCGCGCAGAGAATCCTCGGGGCCGGGCCGGGGCTGGTCGTCGTCACGCTGGGCGAGCGCGGGTGCTACTATGACGATGGGACCAGCCGAGGGATGGTGGCGGGGTTCGGTGTAGAGGTGGTCGATCCGCTCGGGGCGGGGGACGCGTTCGTGGCGGCGATGGTGTCACACCTGATGTACGCGCCCAAGGGGGCGAAGCTGACGGACGCCCAGTTGCGGGAGATCATGACGTTCGCCAACGCCGCGGGGGCGCTGACGTGCACCCGGCTGGGGGTGATCCCGGCGCTGCCCACGCCGTCGGAGATCGATGGGTTCCTGGGAAAGACCTAATCCGCAGATTACGCAGATTGCACAGATTCGGTCGTGCTTCGCACGAAACGGCAGCGGCCCGTCATGGGTAAGCAGCACCTACTCGGTGAGTTCGCGGGCGGCCTCGCGAGTGACGACGGCGCGTAGGGCGGTGGTGGCGGCGAGACGGACGCCCGCGTCGGGGTCCTTGAGGCAGTGAGCGAGCGCGGCGAGCGAATCGCGAGAGCCGATCTTGCCCAGCGACCGGGCGATCTCCGTCCGCACGAACGGGTCCGGGTCGGCCAACGCGGAGGCAAGGACCGCGGCGCCAGGGAGGCCGACCGCGCTCAATCGTCCAGCGCCTTCCGCTCGCAGCGCGGGGTCACGGTGCCGCAGCAGCGCCATTGCCGCCCCTGCTTCGTCGAGCTCCTCGGTGGTGAGGGCGGCCGACCCGTCGCGGGTGGCGGCGGCGACATCGTCCTCGCTGAAACCGAGCAGCCTCAGTCCGGCCGCGATCGCCCGGCGCACGCGCCGCGAGCCCTCTGTGAAGGACTCGACCTCATGTCCGTCCTCGGAGAACGGGGGCAGCTCGGGCTCGTAGAGGGCGAGCCCCTCGAGCAAGTCCCCGGCCGCCCCGTCTGCGCGCATTTCGGCCAGCAGCGCGTATGCTCGCGCCCGCACGAACCAGTCGGGGTCGGACCTGGCGAGACGCAGAATCTCGCTCGCGGCGGTGGCGCCGTCGACCCGCGAGAGTGCGACCGCCACCGCGGTGCGCACCTCGGGGTCGGGCTCGGTGGCGAGGAGCGGCAGGAGGACGTCCTTCAACTTCTCGCCCCCGATGCTGCCGAGCGATTCCACCGCGAGTCTGCGGGCTTGGGGGCTGAGGCTGGCGAGCTGGCCAACGAGGCAATCGGCGGCTTCATCGCCGAGGTCGACCAGCGCGGCAGCGGCAGTCTCGGCAAGCCTTCGGTTGGGGGATGAAAGCGCGTGGGCAAGGCGATCGCAGGCGTGATCGATGTCACGCGCGCAGACGGCCTGGGCGGCTGCGCGGGCAACGTCGGGGTCGTCGTCGCCGAGCGCCTCGATCAGCTCCTCGATGGCGCGCTCGTCGCCCACCTCGCCGAGCGCCTGGATCGCCTCGAGCTTCTGCCTGAAGCCGCCCTTGCGGAGATCGCGCCGCCATATCTCGAGCGCGCGGGTCTGGCGAAGCACCTCGATGGCGACCGAACGGATGGTGTCGTCGTGCTCCCCAAGCACCTCGCGCACGGCCGCGGCGGCGGCGCGTGGATCGGAGAGGTCGATAAGCTCATCCACCGCCGAGGAGCGCTCTTCGACCGCGGCGAGGCTGGTGGCCGGCTCGCGCAGCCTCGCCGCGATGCGTCGAGCCCGCGCCAGATTCGTCGCGTAGCGCCATCGCAGGAAGAGCCGCAGGCCAAGCCCTGCCCCCATCAGGCCGGCCAGGAAGACGGCGACACTCCTCAGGACATCATAGCCGACATCCATCTGCGCACCGTTCCGCCGCGCTTAACGCCCGCCCGGCCGAGCCGGGTGGGGCACTCGCACAGTCTTGTCCCAGTGCAATCTCTCTTGTCTTACCACATCCAGGTAGTGAGCTTTAGCACAGATGTAGACCCACATCTGGCAGTAGGTGAAGTACATCGCCAGTGTGACCAGGAGGTTTACGGGTGTGTGCTCGCCCTCGATCGCCAGGGTGATGGCGAGCTGGAGCAGGAAAACCGCCAAGGCCAGCGCCCAGAGCACAAGCAGGGGGCTTCGGATCGGCCCCGAGGCCATACCGGCGAGCAGGCCGGAGATGAAGATCAGGTCGGAGAGCACGAGGAGCAGGAAGAAGACGTGATAGATCGTGACGAGGTGCAGCACCTCCAGCGCCAGCTCTCGCCGCCGCAGCCGACGGAGGCGGGGGAGGAACTTGCGCACGACATAGGTGCCGCCGCGCGCCCAGCGGAGCCGCTGCCGAAGCCAGACGCCCCAGTGCTGGGGCTCGGGCTCCCAGGTGACCGCGAAGGGGACGAACTTTATGTGGCAGCCCTCCTGGCCGAGCCTGACGGTCAGCTCTGCGTCATCAGCGATGGCCCCAGCATCCCAGCCCCCGGCGCGCTCCAGCGCCTCGCGGCGGATGACGTAGTTCGTGCCGGGCAATGAGGCGAGACGGAACACCCGCCAGCGGCCGGCCTGGATGATCCACTGGAAGCTGATGAACTCGATGTTGATGCAGCGGGTGAGGAGATTGGTCGCCCTGTTGAGGGTGCGGACTTTGCCGACCGCGGCGGCGAGGCGCCGATCGGCGATGAGCTCGGCGACGAGCATGCGCAGCGACTGCGGCTCGGGCGCGTTGTCGGCATCGTAGACGGCGATGATCTCGTGGCGGGCGTAGCGTAGGCCCTGGTTGAGGGCGTGGGACTTCCCCCGCCCGCCCAGCCCGGGCGGAATGGCGACGAGCTTGAGCCTGCGGTCGGTGGCCATCATGTGCTCGATGACGCGCCGCGTCCGATCTGTCGAGGAGTCATCGATCACGAGGACCTCTACCTTATCGCGGGGATAGTCGAGGTGCAGGAGGCTGTCGATGGTGCCGGCCATGACGATCTCCTCGTTATAGGCAGGCACGAGGATGGAGACGCCGGGCCACTCATCGGGGTCTGGCGCGCGCTTGCGCCGGGCCTCCCGCGAGTAGAGGTAGCCGGCCACCGTGAGCACGACGTAGAAGCCGATGACCGACCAGGCCCCGACCAGGGAGAGACCCAGCAGTAGATCGCGTATGAGGGCTAGGGTGATCGCGTTCAAGGAAGGCCCTCGTAGGATTGCTTGACCACCGGCCACCCGCCCCTGCTGTCGATGGCAAAGGAGTGGTAGCACTCGATGCCGCTCGGATGTACAACCTCAACTCGGCGGATCGTCTCAGCCATCTTCGCCGGAGTCATGTGCTGTGAGCCGAAATCAGTCAGCTCGAGATGGAACATCACCCGGGCGCGACCATCGGTGCGCCGGGCCAGCCGGCGCGCGGTCTGCTCCGCCCAGTCGTAGTTGAAGACCTGGGTGCCGCGTATCGCCGCCCACTGCTGCCAGATGATCTCGTAGTTTACCCAGTCCGGCGGGTGAGGGCCGTCGAGCAGCGCCTCCATGTCGAGGCCGGACTCGTCCGACTGCATGCGGGGTGAGAGGATGGCGCCGTTGCTCCAGGCGTCGCTCAGGGTCATGATGTAGCTATCTATGCCTTGCTGTGCGATCGCCCTCATACAACCGGAAAGGAAGGCAGTCATGCCCTCAGCGCGAAACCTGCGCCAGGCCTCGGTGGCCGGCTGCTCGCCCGGGTGCTCCCTCGCGAACTCGCGGTTGCAGACCTGGCAATAGCAGGCCTGATCGCCGAACCAGTTCACCACCGGCTCGCAGAGCTCAATGCCGTCCAGCTCCGGGTACCTCCGTCCAAGATCAGTCAGCAGGCCCGTGTACCACTCGCGCACCTCGGGGTTACGCGGGCACAGGAAGAAGGCCGCGTGCAGCCGGAGCGGGTTGTACTCCTTCCCGTCCCTGGTGCGCTCGCGCCACTCAGGATGCTTTTTCCACATCGCCTTGTCGCGGCCACTGTAGATCCAGGCGACGACGCGAACGCCGCGTGCATGGCAGGAGACAAGGATGTCCTTGAGCAGATCCTGCCGGCCCCAGTCACTGATGGTCGCGCCCCGGTAGCGGGTCTGATAGGCGGCGCCCTGGTTCACGTTGTAGGCATAGAAGAAGACGGTGTTGACGCCGTTCTGCCGGTAGCGCTCGGCGAGCTTCTCGGCAAGCTCCCGGCCCGAGAGGGAGGACTTGCCGTAGGCCCATGGGTCCAGCGTGACGCCCTTGATGAAGGTTCGTGGCTGAACCGGCTTGAGGAGTTCAACGACTGCGATGCCGCGCGGCGGCGCGGCCAGAGCGAGAGTAACCGCAGGGCCCTGAGCCGTGGTGGAGGTGGCCTCGCCGGTGAGTTTCCAATTCTGCGAGTAGGCCAATTGCCGGACCTTCGCGCCGCCGGGAACCTGGACCTGCCCGGCGCCGGAAATGAGCGTGCGGCGCGCGTCCTCGACGCGCACGCCGAGATCGCGCAGATCGCTCACTGTCCAGCCTGCTGATTGCTTGCTTTTCAAGAAGCTCTGGAATGGCGCCGGCGGCGCCCAAAGGCCGAAGGACACCAACGCCACCGCGTCTCGCACGACGCGCAGCATGGCCAGTCGCTCGGTATCCTCGGCGGCGACGTACCCTGCATCGCTGATCGTGATCGGGGCGGGCAGGATGCCGCCGGCGCAGAAGGGCGGCGAGGCCTGCGGCGCGGCGATGCGCAGCCGGAAGGGGTTCTCTCGGCCGGTCGGCCCGGCCCACGCAACCGGGTGAAGACCGATCTCCCAGGCAAGCCGGAAGTGCTCGCGCGGGTCGAGCGCGCTGTCGGCGGCAAGAGCGATGGTCGCGCCCATGCTCTCCGCCGCGCGAAGGCCCTTCACTGCATCCGGCCGGTCGGCCAGCGGCACATCGCGCTGGTCAGCCCACGCCATCACCGCCACCGGCACGCCGGCCGTCAGCATGGGGCGGATGGCATTGGGCACCTGCACGGCGGTGGTCCATACGGGCACGTCCCGCAGCACCGGAACAAGGCGTTTCGGCTCACCGTCGTGAGGTTGCGCGAGTATCTGGTGGAGAGCGTCGGCCCAGATGCAAGCTGTCCAGAAGTGATCGCGGTCCGACGACGGCCCGGCGGCCACGTACCAGAGTCGATCCTTGCCGGAGATGAACGGGCGAGACTCGCCACCGCTGCGAGCTCGCGCGAGCACAAGGCTGGCGTCGTCAGAGGCAACCGAAGGAATCGGCACGCGCTCCGTCCGGCTATGTGTCTGGTAGGACAGATCCCACTCGACCGCCTCGGGGAGCACGTCAGGTTGGGCCGACTCTCGAAGCCGAAGGCCCGCCAACGCGCTCTGCCCCAGGCTTCCCACGCCCGGGCCAACCCAGGTAGTGATGCCGGAGTAGGTTGCGAGATCGGCGGAGAGCCTCCCCCTGGCTGAGGTGTCAGGCTTGCCCGCCAGGTAGAAGACGGCCTGGTACTTCGCCATCGCGCCCTGCTGGTAGCGCTGGGCGGGGATTATCTCGCAGGCGAGATCGAAGTGGGCAATCAGGGTCTCGAGGGTAGTGGCTTCCTTAGCGCCGGGCCCCTCGGTCTCGGCAATGATGAGCACTTGCGCGTGCGGCCGGGCGGCCACAAACTGGGCCGGCGGCACGGTCTTCCTGGCCGCCGGGCGCGGCTTGCTGGAGGTGCACGCGGGCAAGAGAGATAGCAGGAGCAGGGCGAGCAGCCGGGCGATTCGCACGATCAGGCTCCGCGTCTCTGGACAAGCTGCAGCACGTAGATGAGGAAGAGAACGGCGGCTGCTGCAACTGCAAACATGACCACGAGTTGAGCGAGCTGTTGCACGCCCCTCTGGGTCACCTGCTGGGCATCACCCTCGACAGAGAGGACAACCTTGGGCCGGCTGCCGGAAGGGTATGCGACGAGGATCGCCCCCGGATGAACGACGGTCTTGGTCAGTTGCTCTGTGCCCGGATGGTCGAGCTCAGACCTGGCGCCTGCATCAGGGCCAAGGACCATCGCATCCCACCCCTTGGGCAGGATGTCGCCGAGTCTACGCTGATCGCTGACCGTCCGAACCACGATCGAGTCGCCCATGGTGGAGTTGCCCGCGAAGCGGAGGTCATAGAAGCCATAGTCGGCGGCGCGCAGGCCGTCCAGAAGCAGCGCGACGTCGGCGGGCGTCGCGGCGGGCGCGATCCCGGCGGTCACCCACGGGTCGGGCGTCGCGGCCTGGCTGCGCGCGGCCTCCTGCATCGCCTCTACCTCGCCCCGGCCATGCCGTAGCTGAGGGAGGTTGTCGGGCATGATGCGCTGGCCCTGCGCGCTGTGCGCTATCAGGAACGGCATCGGAGGAGCACGCGAAGCCCCGGTGTCGTCGCTTTGCCGGTCGAGGATCGTGGAGCAGAGCCGCACGAGCTGCGACGCCTCTCGATCGGACAGGGCCAGTCGGTTCGCGCTCCAGGCCACCGGGTAAAGGCCGCATCTCGCCAGCTCCGCGAGCGCGTCCTGGAATCGTCTCGACGCTGTCGAATCCGTGCGCGCCTCGGCTGGGGACTCATCACTGCTCTCAAGGCCGGGGAGGATGCCGATAATGCTGGCGCCGGCACGCTGCGCGCCCCGGAGGATACTGACCAACCGGCGCTGTCCATCGAGCCGCACGAGTTCGCCGGAATCAGGTTGGCGTGCCGCTGGCGCGATCTCGATCGCGAACGGGACTTCCTCCGCTTGAAGCTGCCTCGTTAGCGCGTCCAGCTTGCCTGGATCGGTCTCCGGCGTGACATCGCTGATGAAGAGCAGCGCCGTCCGCGAGATGTCGTGGGGTTCATCGAGTATCGCGTGCATCTGGTCGCAGATCACGAGGTGGGCGCCGGGAGCATGCGCGGGACGGAGCGGAAGCTCAGAGAAGTACCAGAAGTCGCCGGAGCGGACGGCGTAGGGCAGCTGGCCGTCGACAAGTGCGATGGGCCGACAGAGGTCGGAGGCGGTGATCGTGATCGATGGCAGCGGCGCCTCGTCTCGCCAGTAGGAAGCGTCCTTGTACGTCACCCTGGCGGCCTGGGCCTCAGGTGGCCCATGTTCCACCAGGAAGCCGTACGGCTTCGCCGGTTCACGGAGAATGAGCTGATCGACATTGGCGCCGATCCAGCAGAGCGGGGTCTTTGCCCGCGCGCAATCGGTGAGGAACGCGTCGGGCAGCTTCATGCCCGGCCGCAGCCCCAGGCAGATTGTCGCGTCGTGACTGTTGATGGAGCCGGGCCTGTAGCTCTGGACCTCCGCCACCGTCACCGTGGTGTCGAAGTGGCCGAGCAGGTCGCAGGTCCACGAGATAGCCTGCCGCTCTGCCGGGCCCGGGTCAGGGCCGGCGTCGTGCACCAGTAGCACCTGTTGGGCAGGACCTCGCTCCTGCCCTACGGCCGCAGTCGCGCCCAGCGGGCACAACAGGAGCAGTGACAGGTAAGCGATCCTGGCCGCAGCGGACAATCGTAAGATCGTCATCGATGGAAGTTGGGGCCCGCCCATCCTCATCCGCAGGTAGTGTACCATTTTGCCACGATCGGGACACCTGGCCTCTCCCGCAAAAGGAAGCCCGGTCGGGCGCGGAGGACACCCGACCGGGTCCTTGCCTGCGACGTCGCCTCACCGTGCGGTGAGGACGGCGCGCGGCTGGTGTGGGCCACTGCCCCCTGCCTCCGCCCCCCTGCCCGTGAGGGCGGAGGAGCCTGAACCCAAACGCTCAGTCGTTACCGCCGCTACCCGCCATTGCCGAGCCAGGCCAACTGCAGGTACTGCGCGACGCCCTCCGTCTGAGCCAGCAGATGTGCGTCGTAGATATCGACACCGAGCGGGCCCGCCTCGGCCGCCGAAGCGATCGTCCGAGCGAGACGCGGACCGTCGAGGCCGCCTGTACCGAAGTCGGTGACCTCGACATGCGCGATGAGCTGGGCGCGGCCGCGCACCATCTCCTTCGCTTGGCGAACGGCGGAGGCCGTCCACTCGGGGGTGAAGGTGGTGCGATCTCGGTAGGTCGCAGCCCACTGTTGCCAGATAAGCTCTGCCTGCAGCACCTCGGGGCGGTCGGAGCTGGCGAGCACGGCGTCGAGATCGAAGCCGATGGCATCTCGCAACTGGGCGCTCGACATGAGCTTGCCGTCGCGGCGAGCCGTCAGGACTGTTGTGAGGTGGACCTCCTTGCCGTAGCCGTGAACCAGTCTGCTGCTCGCCAGAAGAATGCGGGTAAGGCCCTGCGCGCGGAATTCGCGCCAGGCGTCGCCCGGGGCGGCGGCCTTCGGATGAGCCTGCTGGAACTGCTCGCGGCAGTGCTCGCAGTAGCAGACGTGATCGCCCCAGAGGTCGAGCTGGAACTCGGCAAGGTCGACGCCGTCGAGATCGGGGTAGCTCTGGAGCAGCTCGTCCAGGAGCCCGAGCCACCACTGCATCACCTCGGGATTGCGCACGCAGAGGAAGTAGCTGTCGGCGTCGGGCTTGTAGTCGGTGCCGTCGGCGTTCTTCTCCCGCCAGGCCGGATGGGCTTCCCAGATCTGCTTGTGTTGGACGCCCTGAATCCAGGCGATGACCTTGATGTTGCGCCTGTGGCACTCCCTCAGCATGTGGCGGAGCAGATCCTGTCGCCCGTAGTCCTCCATGACATTGCCGGCGTAGCGTGTGCGATAGCGCGCTCCGTAGACACGGTTGTAGGCGTAGTAGTAGACGAGGTTGATGCCTTGATCGGCCCACGACTGAGCAAGCTCCTCGGCCAGCTCGCGCGCGGCGAGGCCCCCTCCATAGTAGTAGCTGGCATCGAAGCGCACGCCGCGCACCTGCAGAGGGCCGCCGCCGGCCTTGGTCTCGCGGCGCGGTTCCACGGTCTGCATGGGCGAGACCTTGGGCGCGGCCTGCGGCTCGGGGGCCGGAGTCATGGAGGTAAGCGGGGCCGGCGCCAGTCTCGGCGCGCTTGCGACAGCAGGCGGCGGTACGCTAGGTCGCAGCGCAACCTCGTGACTCGTGCTTCGTAGCGAAGTGTCGCTACTTCGCAGAGTAGCAGAGGGGGCGACCGGTTCCGACGCCGGCCCCAATGAATATGTGAGCCGAGAAGTCGAGGAGTGAAGGAGTCGAGGAGTCGAGGTCCGGCCCTCGCCCGCGAGCGTTGAGGGAGCTGACTTGAACTCCTGCCTTCGGTGCTCCCGTAGCGCAGGTGGCGCGACCCGCGGCCCGGGGAAACTCGCCCCGCGCTCCCCTGTGATGCCCCGTGTTTCGTCATCGCTCCCTCTCTGTGCGCGGAGCGGGGGAAGTGGGTGAGGTCCGGCCGGCACGGGGACTGCGTACCAGCTCCGCCCGGCTGAAATGGCAGCCGCAGCTATCGCCACTGCAAGCGGCAGTGGGAGCAGGAGCTTCCACATGCGCGCTCGCGTGGCTAAACCTTTGGCCGCCACGGTCGGCTTCGCCGACTTAGCCACCCGTCGCTGGATCATCTCAAGAGCCCTCGCGCCGTGACTGCCGATTCCGCTCGGATGAGCTGACGTGAAACCGGCCAAAAGAGAGAGCCGAGGGGCTTGTGACCCCTGGCTCTGGCTGAACCGTCGGCGCTCTTGTCCGCCGTAGCCTTGACGAAGGCGGATTGGCTCTAGGTTGCGCTCAGACGCGGTCTGCTAGACTGGTCTGTCTAGCGGTACTCGATCTTGATGTTCTCCCCGGTGATAACCATGTCGCGCCGGCACAGCTTGCAGCGCAAGACAAGGGTGTCACCGCTTCGATATGCCCACCATTTGCCGCACAGGCAACGGACTTTGCTGAGATCCTGTTCTTCGGCGGGGGGTAGAGCGGCCCTAGCAGGCAGTTCCTTAGGGCTGACTACAGACATCCTCCGTTATCCCTCCGGATACGAGCGCGGCTCGCGGCTAGGCGTCCGGCGACTCGCGTTCTCTTCCCGGCGGCGTGCTACGCTACCCAGCACTAGGCGCCGCCGTCCAGCTCATCCGAGGTGGGTTGTTCCACATCCGTTGAGGAATCCCACACGCCTTCGGCGAGAGAGGCGCTGACGCGAAGCGCAGAGCCGCAGAGAGCACGAAGTGAAGGCGAAGAAGGGGCTGTAGCTCAGGGGACCTGCGCTACAGCTTGCCCCAGTCGGTGTGGAGCCGGGAAGCGATGACGGCGAAGTAGGGGAGGATGACCAGCGTGTAGCGCGGCATGTGGTAGGAGAGCGCGGTCAACAGCAAAAGAGACAGCGTCGGCCAGAGGATGAAGCGGGCGCGCGGGTCGCGCCACGTCTCCGCCAGTGCGGTGATGGCCGCGAAGAAGAGCCCGAGCTGGGCCAGCAGGGACAGCCCGGCAAGCCACCGCGGCGCGTACTTCTCGACCCATTCATCTCTATCGATTCCGGTCCAGACGATCATGCGCCGGCCAGACAGATACAGGTAGTGGAACGGGCGCAGCAGGATCTCCCTCACTCCCGCAGCCAGGAAGTAGGTATCCTCCTCCGGCGGCGTTGCGTCGCCTGGCAGCTCGGCCGGGCGGGGCGCCTCCCAGTATCCACCGGTGGTGTTATCCCGCCAGTTGCCCATATAGAGCAGATGGCCGAAGAACGTCGTCATGAACACCGGGCGATGGTAGACCATGCTCCGGCTGATCGCCCAGGGAGTGAGCACGAGCGCCATAGATATAAGCACAAGGGCAAGCCCGCGACCGCGCCGCCAAAGCGAGGCGACTACGCCGGGGATCAGCAAGAGGGTGTGGCAGCGGGCGAGGGTTGCCAGTCCGAGGGTGGCTCCGTAGCCCAAGGCCTGACGGTCCCCCAGAGAGGTGAGGCTGGCCGCGATGCCGAGCGAAAGAAGGAAGACGGACAGCGTCTCGGCGCCGTGGATGGAGGAGTAGACGATGGACTGCGGGTAGAAGGCGACGATGGCGGCGGCCACCCAGGGGTTGCCGCCCCAGCGGCGCGCGGCGGCGAAGACCGCGAAGCAGGTCAGCCCGCCGAGGACGGCCTGCACGACCGGGGCTACCCAGATCGAGGTGTGCACCGAGTAGAGCAGCCCGAGGAAGAGGGGGTACCCCGGCGGCCAGATGGAGATCACCCACATGGGGACCGGCGGATTGGCGGCGAACAAGCTCGCCAGCCCGTGTTCCGCTGCGGCCAGGCCGGCGAACCGGTACCAGTAGAAGTCGGACTCGAGCGGCGGCAGATAGCGCCACGCGAAGACGAGCCGGACGGCGACGGCGGCGAGGCAGAGCGCGATGACGCCCGCGATCCGCCCCCGGCCGGTGGCAGAAGCGGCCTCGTCGCCGGTCGCGAGCGAGGCCGCCATTTCCTCTTGGTCCTGAACGACATCCGTGTTGGACGACATGCTTCCCGCCGTGTACGCTGACAGGCGCGCCCTCTTGGCGGAACCGCAGGCGCGGGCAGCGCGCTACAACGGAACTGTGGTGAACCAGGTCACGATCGCGTCGTGGCTGTCAGCGAAGAGGCCGAGGGCGTGGCGCGCGTCGAGCTGATGGTAGATGCCCCCGGCCACACCGCGCTGGTTCTCGAAGAAGGCGGATGCCCCAACCGTGGCCGGGACGAAACCGACCTCGACGTCGCGGTGGTAGATGACCACGATCCATACCTTGCCATCGGTCCTCAGCTTCTCGTCGCTCCATTTGATGCCGTAGACACTGGCGTGCGCATCGAAGGTCGCCGCCTCGCCGAAGACCGTCAGCCGCTTGTTGGGTTCAACCTGGAGATCGACGCTCGTGCCCGAGTCGCCTTTGAGGCGAATCCAGTTCAGGCCGAGCTTGACTGGCACGGTCGCTTCGGGTCCGGTGAGAGGGCCCGCCACGCGAACCGCGGCCGTGCTGACGTCGCTGGGCTGGCGCGCGCCGGAGAAGCTGAAGCGAGTGATGCCCACGCCGGGGGTGAACTGGAGGGTTCCCGCGAGGGCCTGAACATCCCACCGATCGAGATCGATCTTCAGGTGCCCGCCGAACAGACCGGGGGAGACGAGAACGCCGATGGGCCCGAACGTGACATACTTCCGGCCGCCGGCGAGGTAGAGGGGCTTGCGGGTGTAGTCGATGTAGGCGTCGCCGACGAATGCCCTGGTGTCGCCGGCGCCGCCAATCCACCAGCCCGCGACCTTCGCGCCGAGGTTCTCCCCGATCGGGCCTGAGAAACCCAGGCTGGCCTGGTAGCGCGCATCCTCGTTGGTCGACAGCGACAGAGTGTAGTGCATGAGCGACGGCCACTTGGTGTCAGCACACGCCGTGCTGATGGTGAGGCCGGCCAAAGCCAACGCGAATAGGAACAGCACCGCCTGACGGGTGTAGTTAGGCATCGGTTTCGTTCTCCTGTGCTCCCCGGCGGCGAGCGAGACGCCTCGGCTCGCTGAACGCGGACCGCCACCCCGGCCCGAAGGACCAGGGGACCCGTCGCCTGTGGATTGACCTGAGACGCTACAGCGGCACGCCGGGGGCCTGAACCGGTCTCCGGCGGCAGTATTATACCATGCGGCTCGCGTAACACATCATCGGAGCGCGCGGCCGCTGACGCGGCGGGGGAGGGGCTGCAGGCCGACGGCGTCGGCTCGCCAACGCGACCTGGCGAGCGCGTAGGGTGGGTGCTTCAGTTCCTGCCCCCCCCCCTGAACTGGGCAGAAGCTGAACCTTCTGCCCTACGAGGCAGTTCGCCCATCGCGGGAGCGATGGGCGAACTGCGTCCTCCAGTTCCTATCCGTGTTTCCGGTGCGTCTCGCCCGCACGTCTTTGGGCGAGGCCCGTCAGTGGATCAGCTCGTACGCCCGCCAGATGTAGACAGCCATCTGATCCCGCGTCACGACGATCTCGGGGTGATACTTCCCATCATAGTAGCCCCGAACGATGCCCTGGTTCACGCAGTACTCGATGTGCTTGTAGGACCAGAAGTTGGAGGCCACGTCAGGGAAGGTCGGCGTCGATGGCGGCGTCCAGCCGGCCAGTCCAGCTTCCCCTGTCGGGGTGACGACCGAGCGCGCGATGTAGACGGCCATCTGGTCGCGGGTGACGCTCAGATCGGGCTGGTAGGCGCCGCCTTCGTATCCTTGCACGACGTTGCAGAAGGCGGCGTACTCGACGTAGTTGTAGGCCCAGTGGTCGGTTCCGACGTCGGTGAACGAAGGCGTCGGGTAGTCGCTGTCAGGCGGGACGTTGGCGTCTCCGCCGGCGAGTGCGCGCGCTATATACACGGCCATCTGGTCGCGCGTGACCGGCCCCGAGGGGTGGTAGCCGTCGCTGTATCCCGTGACGACGCCGGCATCGACGCAGTTGGCGATCTCATCGTATGCCCAGAAGCCCCACGGCACATCGGAGAAGATCGGCGGGAGATGGCTGAGCTTAGCCACCTGGCTGTTGTCTTCGTCGGCGACCCACACCGAGCCGTCGGTGGGGTTGATGGAAACCGACGACGGGAACATGAAGCCACCGGTGGCGGATACCTCGGCCCCCTGGGCCGACAGATGGATCACCGCATTGAGGCAGGTGTCCACAAGCCAGACAGAGTTGTCGGCCGGGTTCACCGTGAGGGATTCGGCGCAGTAGTAGAGGTCGGTCTGGGACAACACGGCGCCATTGTAGGCGAAGTGAACGACCAAGCCGTTGATATAGTCGATAAGCCAGCAGGAACTGTCGTTCGGGTTCACTGCCAGCCAATAGGGATCGTAGGCGGCCGCGCTCTGCCAGACCACACGGCCGCCGGCGTCGAGGTGGAACACCTGGCCCAGGCCGTTGTCAGCCACCCAGACGGAGCCATCAGTCGGATTGACGGCCACGTGCTCTACAGCGTAGAAGGTGTTGCTGCTCCTCCAAAGCACGGCACCCGCGGATGAGAGATGGGTCAAAGACGGATCGTCCGGTCCGTCCATGGCGCCCCAATCGCCGACCCAGACCGAGCTATCGTTCGGGTTGACCGCGACCGAGTCCGGGCAGCAGAAGACGATGCCGGTGCTGCGCCAGAGCTCGCTGCCGTTCTCGGCGAGGTGGACCACATCACCGTTGAACTCGCCGGCCACCCAGCATGAGCCATCGCTCCGGTTCACCGCCACCATCTCGGGTGCAAAGAAGCCGTTGGTGCTGCGCGAGAGGAGGCTGCCACTGGCCGAGAAGTGGTAGATCTGATCCTTGTCTGCATCCGCGACCCAGCAGGAGCCATCGCTCGGGTTGGCGGAGACAGAGTGCGGTCTCATGATGTCGCCGGCCTGGAATAGCTGGCTCCCGCCTTCGGAGAGGTGGGTCACGTCATCGCTCCACTGGTCGCCCACCCAGACAGACCCGTCCGAGGAATCGGCGGCGACGACGGCAGGTCCGTAGAAGCTTCCGCCGCTCCACAACAGGCTTCCATCTGAGTCAAGGTGGAAGACGGCGCCGGGGGCGTCGACCGGCCCGTAGTCTGCCACCCAGACGGAGCCGTCAGTTGTGTTGAGCGAGATGTCCACCGGTACCGAGAATGTGGTTCCCTTCCATATCTCGGTGCCGCTTGCGTCGAGGTGGATGACCTGCGGGGTGTCCACGTCAACCACCCAGCAGGAGTCATCCGCCGGGTTGACCGCGACCTTCAGTGGCCCGATCACCGTGCCCCCCTGCCACAGGAAGCCGCCGGAGGAGCTGAGGTGGACGATGTCGCCGGTGCCGTCAGGGGGCCCGTAATCGGCCACCCAGACAGACCCGTCGGAGGTGTTGACGGCGACGGAGATGACATAGGAGAAACCGCTTCCCCGCCACAGCTCGACGCCGGTCGAGGAGAGATGGACGACCTGGTCGTCGCCCCAGTCGGCCACCCAGCACGAGTCATCGGTCGGGTTGACGGAGATGCCGGCAGGCATCCAGAAGGCGCCGCCGCGCCACAGCTCGATTCCGTCGGCGGCGAGGTGAACGACCTGCCCGCTGCCTGTGTCGGAGACCCAGCACGAGCCATCCGCCGTGTTCACCGAGACGGCATAAGGGCTCCAGAAGCCCCCGGTCTCGCTAAGCTGGGTCCCATCATGGGCCACGTGCAGCACACTGCTGCCAACCGCGAGCCAGACGGAGTCGTCGGCCGAGTTCACAGACGCGCCCCACGGCGTGCCCCAGGGGCTCCGCCAGGCTTCCTCCAGCTCCTGGGCCGCGCACGGCAGTGGGCGAAGAGCGAGGACGATGAGGGCAAGCCCTCCGAGGAGACTGCGCGGGTTCATTGGACAGAACCTCCCTCTGTGTTTCGTCGGGCGATCCCTTTAGCGGTCGCCCGCGTCACGATGCTCAAGGGCCGACTCACAATCCCCGGCCGCGTGGGAGGAGTGCGCTACTCACTTATTGAGTCTCGCATATAAGAGTTACAATGCACAGGCGCATTCTTGCCAGGTTCCGGGCGGCTTTTTCCGCTCTTGGCAATGTCACTATATTTTGCGAGCCTCAATAGTGCGATTCTGACACTGCGGTAACAACCGTAATGCGAGGACCCGCAGCGGAGCGGCTCCTGATAGGTTGTACCGTAATTCGCGACGTTACCCCAATGTGCCAAACTCTCCAAAATGCCCTTTCGCCGGGCCCCTGCAGAACCCTCTCGCGCCTTCGCCCTGGGGAGGATGGCGCGGCAAGGCCGGCGAAAGCAGCCCCCGGACTGAGCCCAGAGGTGTCAGGTCATGGATCGAAACGAACTGAGGACGCTGGCGGCGGCGCTTGTGGAGGTCCCGAGTGTCAATCCGCTCGATGGCCCGATTGGCGATGAACGGGGCGAAGCGAGGCTGGCCGCTCTCATCGCGACGCGGCTGAAGGAGGCGGGCATCGAGTGTGAACTCAGGGAGGCGCTTCCCGGACGGCCGAACGTGGTGGCGCGGGTCGCCGGCCACAGCGATGAGGTGGTCTGGTTCGACGCCCATGCCGACACGGTTGGCGTCGAGGGAATGGCGTTCCCGCCGTTCGAGGCGAGCATCGAAGGTGACAGGCTGCGGGGCCGGGGCGCGGCGGACAACAAGGGCAGCCTCGCCGCGATGATGGCGGCGCTGATGGACGTCGCGCGGAGTGGGGAAAAGCCGCCCGCGACGATCGTCTTCACCGCGACGGCCGACGAAGAGCACACAATGCGCGGTCTGCTCAGCCTGCTCGAGGGCGGCATGACGGCGAAAGCGGGGATCGTGGGCGAGCCGACCGCACTCGAGATCATCATTGCCCACAAGGGAGTGTCCAGGTTCAAGATCAGCACGAGCGGCAAGGCCGTTCACAGCTCCCGCCCGGATGAGGGGGTCAACGCCATCTACCGGATGGGGAAGGTGCTGACCGCGCTCGAACATTACGCGAAGGGCGGGGTGGGCCGCGAGACTCATCCTCTGCTGGGCAGAGCGACTCTCAGCGTGGGCGTCATTCGCGGCGGGGAGTACGTGAACGTGGTGCCGGACCGCTGCGAGATCGATATCGATCGCCGCCTGCTGCCCGGCGAGGATTCCCGCAAGGCGGTGGCGGACGTGCGCGACTACCTGAGCAACGCGCTGAAAGAGGATGTCGGCCTGAAAGTGGGCCATCTGGGGCTGGTCGTGCCGGGAATGAGCATCGTCTCGGATACTCCGCTCGTCCAGGCCGTCGCCGCGGCAGTGAGGGAGGTGACCGGCAAGGCGCCATTCAGCGGCATGCAGGGCGCGACTCACGCGGGACAGATGATGGCACTTGGCATCCCCGCCATCGTCTTCGGGCCCGGCCCGACCGGCCAGTCGCACACCGCCACGGAGGAGCTTGACCTGAACCAGTTGGAGCAGGCGGCGGCGGTGTATGAAAGGCTGATGAGGACGGCGCTTTAGTGCGAGCAAGCCCTCTGTTACGTTGACAGACGACGGCTCCAGGTGATATAAGGGCTGACGACAACTGAACATGTGCGTCACGCAGATGCATGGGGCCGGCGTCGTCGACGGCGGCCTCTGGGAAGACGGTGTGAATCCGTCGCTGCCCCGCAACTGTAACCGCGGACGAAACCTGCATTGAGCCACTGCCCCTCGATT
>Ga0315288_10002744_pt1 | contig 22603 bp, 22 predicted proteins | sample YL17G11_20_MG_FD_203454 | JGI IMG/M metagenome (GOLD analysis project Ga0315288, IMG submission 203454) | Sediment microbial communities from Yellowstone Lake, YNP, Wyoming, USA - YL17G11_20 | ecosystem: Environmental > Aquatic > Freshwater > Lake > Sediment | place: USA: Wyoming | collected...
AGGGCAGGGATGCGGGGGAGACGGATTCCGCTTGGTCTGGAGAGCATCAATTGGCTGTAGCCTCGTTCGTCGAGTCCTTCGGCGACAGAGGATGGGACAGGGGCACGGCGGTTCTGCAGACCCCTGATGGCGGGTACATCGTTGCGGGAATCACGGAGTCCTTTGGCGCGCAGGGGTCTGACATTGGCTTGCTCAGGACTGATGGGTCTGGGAATCTGGTCTGGCTTCGGACTATCGGCGGCAGCGGCGGGGACGGAGCCTACTCCCTCTGGCAGACTTCGGACGGCGGCTACATCATGGCCGGGGCGACCAGCTCATACGGGGCGGGCGGCAGTGATTTCTATCTTGTCCGGACAGATGCCTTGGGCAACGAGCTCTGGTACAAGACATTCGGCGGCAGTGGTCAGGAGGAGGCCTATTCGGTGCAGCAGACCTCAGATGGCGGGTATGTCCTGGTCGGATTCACTCAGGGTTCCGTGTCGTGGACGAGCCACATCTACCTGGTCAAGACCGATGCCTTCGGAGACTCAACTTGGTCCAAGACGCTGGGTGACACCTCCGGAAGCTGCGGCTGCACGGTTCGGCAGACTGCCGACGGCGGCTATGTGATAGTGGGCAACATCGGATACTCCGATACGTTGAGCATGTACCTTCTGAAGACGGACGCTTCGGGAAGCGAGTTGTGGAAGAGGAGATTTGTCGGCTGTGGCTGGAGCGGCGGGCAATGCGTTCAGCAGACAACCGACGGCGGGTACATACTCGTTGGAGCGGACTATTTCGACGATAAGGGGCACGTGTGGCTGATTAAGACCGATTCCCTCGGGAATACAGTTTGGTCCCGGACCTTCGGCGGGGGCTCAGAGAATATCGGCTACTGGGTGCAGCAGACAACTGATGGCGGCTACATCCTGACCGGAAAGGTAGATTCTCTGGGCGCTGGGACCCCTGGAGTCTGGCTCATAAAGATTGATGCCTTCGGGAACAAGCTCTGGTCGAGAACTCCTACCGGGCACAAGTACGACCGCGGACGCTGCGTCCAGCAGACGACTGATGGCGGATACATCATCGCCGGGGACATGAATACCGGTCACGGTTTTGGCGATATCTACCTCATCAAGACCGACGCGGAGGGAAATTGACGAATCGCAGGACTCCAGTTTTGTCGTGCCTCTTGGCAATGGGAGTCCTGATTCTGGGCTTGACGTTGGGTATGACGTGCAAGAAGAAGAACCAGCCGCCTGGCGTACCCTCGATTCCGTCCGGTCCGACTAGTGGGCGCAAGGGGGAGTTCAGGGGACACATTACCTATCTCGAATCCATTTCGGCGAGCTTTCAGGCCATCGCCAGTTCGGTCTTCGGCACCTTGGCGGCGAGGAGGAGCGGGACCCGGGCTGAAACTCCTAGGTTCGAAGCTCGAAACTCGAAATCCGAACGAAGCGAGTGGCTAAGTGGTCCAGTGCCCCAGAGCGGGGTGGAGCGCCCGGTAGAGCATCTACCAGAGCACCTGGTAGAGCATCTACCAGAGAACCTACCAGAGAGTCTGGTAGAGCGTCTACCAGAGCACCTACCAGAGCACCTGGTAGAGCATCTACCAGAGCATCTACCAGAGCACCTGGTAGAGCATCTACCAGAGCACCTACCAGAGCACCTGGTAGAGCACCTACCAGAGCATCTACTAGAGCACCTGGTAGAGCACCTACCGGGGCGGTGCCTTCAAAACCGGTTCGATCGCTAAGAAGCTGACTATTGGCGCGTTAGGCAGGAAGCCATTGAAATCGAGGTTTTCTTGACTTAGAATGTGATATGACTCAGGAGTTATGCCGGTCGTGAAGGTTCTCGGCGAGGTCTTCTATCGAGAATTGGGCCGGAAGCTGCGGGAAGTCCGGGTCCAGGCCGGGATGAGTCAGGAGGCGGTCGGGGCCAAGGTTGGGTTCAAGTCGGGAAGCAGTCAGGCCTACTTGAGCCGTCTGGAATCGGGCAAGGTCCGTTGTGTGAGGCTGGACACGATTGTCCGCTATCTTCAGGCCTGCAAAGCACCAGTCGGCAAGTTCATGCTGGAACTGGCCCAGTCCGGAGCGTTCGGCGAGGCGGAAGCAGAAGACGTTCGAGGTTTCACCGCTCAGAAGCCAGGAGGTGAAACCTCGAGCGAACAGGCAAAGCGTGCTAGAGGGAAGCTGCTGTATGAGAAGCGCTGGTTGCGAAAGGCGCATGACGCGGACATCGTCGCCAAGCTGTGGAGAGAGGTCATGCCTGCGATTCAGCCATTGCTGCCGGCAGACGACCCGACCCGTCGTCTCCTGGCGCCGTATCTGGAGGGAGTGCGGACGATGTATCGGGCATGGAAACAGGCAGTGCGCGGAGCAATGAACCGTGACCCGACGCTGGATGTGCAAATGGCATTCGACCGGATAGAGCACGCCGGGGTTCAGAGGCTGGTCCCGGCTGCGGTGCGCAAGGCGCGGGAGATTGTCTTTGCGCGGTTGATGGAATTAGTAGTCCGGTAGTGGAGCGGCGGTTCGCGAGGGGCTACTTGAGCGCGCGGCGGAAGATGTAGTCGGTGTGCTTGAGCAGGGACTTCAGGTCAAAGACCTGCCGCAACTGGTTCTTGTCCAGAAAGCGGCAGACTTCCTTGTCTTGGGCCGCGACGCCGGCGAGTTCACAACTCCGCTCCTGTGCAGTGAATGACAGGCTTTGAACGAGCCGATACGCATCATCCTTGGGCATGCCACCCTTGACCAGCGATAACATCAGGCGCTGGGAGCAGTATTGCCCGCGCGACGCCTGCAGGTTCTCGAACATCTGCATCGGGTTGACCTGCAGGTTGGTGATGACCTTGAGCATCTGGCGGAACAGGTAATGGAGCAGGGACAGCGAGTCCGGGACAATCACGCGCTCGGCGGACGAATTGGACAGGTCACGCTCGTGCCAGAGCGGAATGTCCTCCAGCGCGACGATGACATTGGCCCGAAGTATACGGGCCAACCCGGAAATCTGCTCGCAGGTAATCGGGTTCTTCTTGTGCGGCATGGCGGAAGACCCGCGCTGGCCTTTCGCGAAGGACTCGGCGACTTCGGAAATTTCGGTGCGTTGGAGATTGCGGATTTCGAGCGCGATGCGCTCCAGACCGGCGCCGCACAGAGCGCAGGCGAGCAGGAGTTCGGCAATCCGGTCCCGGGGCACGACCTGGGTGGCGACCGGTTCGGGCTTGAGTCCGAGCGTCTTCAGCGCTTCGGTCTCGACCGCCGGTGAGAGCTGGGAGAAGCTACCGACCGCGCCGGAGACTTTGCCATAGCCGACGTTCGCCTTGGCCTGTTCAAGCCGCGCGATGCCGCGCTTGAGTTCCTGATGCCAGGACAGGACTTTGAACCCGAACGTTATCGGCTCGGCATGCACGCCATGGGTCCGGCCCATCATCGGGGTATGCTTGTACCGGAGGGCGAGTTCCCGGAGCACCCTCAGCAGCAGCCTTGCCTCGTCGAGCAGCAGGGTGACGGCCTCGCGGAGCCGCAGAGCGAGCGCGGTATCCACGATGTCGTATGACGTCAGGCCGTAGTGCAGGTACTGGACCTTGCCCGGGATGCTGGACTCGACGCTCTTGAGAAACGCGATGACGTCGTGCCGGGTTTCGGCTTCGAACTTCTCAATCTGGCGAACGTCGAACTTCGCCCGGGCAATCTGCCTTGCCGCCGGTTTCGGGATGATGCCGAGCCGGGCCTGGGCATTGGCGATTGCCTGCTCGACCTGGAGCCAGGTCTGGAACTTCCGCTCCTCGCTCCACAGCGCGCGCATTTCCGGAGTCATGTAGCGGGCAATCATGTTGTCCTCCTCTGCCGAAGACGCGGATGAGCGCAGGCGAGCGCCGAGCCGTCGACCGGCGTCAAGCGTGATGCGTGATGCGTCATGCAGTTCTTTCTAGAACCTCGACATCATTCTTATCTGGCTGCCCTGGCGGACTATCGTCAGGTCCAGTGAACGGCCGAGCTTCTCGGCCTTGACTTTGAAATCGGCGGCGTTCTTCACTTTCTGACCCGCGACGGCGGTGACGACGTCGCCCGGTTCCAGGCTGGCGGATTCGGCGATGCTGCCAGATGCGATTTCGAGCACCACAACGCCGGCGTCAACCGTGAGCCGGTACTTCTTCTTGAGGGTGCGATTGATGTCCGAGACCGTGGCACCGATCTTCGTGGTCACCTTCTCGGCGGGCGGTTCACTCGCGCCGGCTTTGGCCTGCGTTCGCGCTTCGTCCACAAACTTCTTGACGTCGTTGATGGGTATCGCGAACCCGATGCCTTCAGACCCGCCGCTCTTGGTGAAGATGAAGGTATTGATGCCGACGACTTCACCCGAGGCATTGACCAGCGGCCCGCCGGAATTGCCCGGGTTGATGGCAGCATCGGTCTGAATCATACTCTTGTATTCCCGGCCTTCGCTCTGGCCGGCGCGCAGGGTCCGGTTGGTCGCGGAGATCACGCCGACCGTGACCGTGGGCCGGGTGTCCTCCAGCAGGTAGCCGAACGGGTTGCCGAGCGCGATGGCCCACTCGCCAATCATCGCTTCGTCCGAGTTGCCGAGCCTGGCGTAGGGCAGGTCTTTGGCGTTCATCTTGATGAGCGCCAGGTCCTGGGCCGAGTTCACGTCTACCAGTTCGGCCTCAGACTGTTTGCCGTCCGAGAGCGTGACCGTAATCTGGGTTGCGTCCTCGGCGACGTGAGCGTTGGTGACGATGTAGCCGTCGGCAGACAGGATAAGCCCGGAGCCCATTGCCTTCACCTGCTGCTGGTATTCCCGGGGCGGGCCGAAGTCGCGAAAGAACCAGTTGAAGGGGTCGTCGCCGAACGGCGAGAAGAACGGGTTGGTGACGGTCCGAACCTGGGTTACGGTGATAGAGACGACCGCGGGGCCAGCCTCACGGGCTGCGAGCACAATGGCATTCACCCGGGAGTTGCTGATGCCATCGGTCGTGGACGCTACGGTCTTGAGCGGGCTGCTGTGATAAATCGGCGCCGGGCGGTTCTTAGCCGGCAGGGCGCGAATCAGGCCGAATACGCCCAGACCAAGGCCAACGCCGAGCAGGGCAAGGATTACATACTTACGCATACCGTTTGATTGTAGTGCAGCCGGGATGCAAGTCAAGGGGAGGAGCAACGACGGCAAGCTCGAAATCCGAATATCGAATCTCGAAACAAATCCCAATGACCAAAACCCGAAACCGGATTCAACACGAAGACGCAAAGACACAATCGGGTTCCGGATCTTGGATTTGGTCGGTTTGACATTGCTTCGGATTTCGAGTTTCGGATTTCGGGTTTCGCGCTGCGCCAGCGCGTCCTCTCTTGCATCCCTTCCCGCACCCGGCTATAATCCGCAGGGATAAGGACATGCGCAATACGCTATTCGCGATTCTGACGATTGGGGCACTTTGAAGTTCCGATGACTGAAGCTCGGTACTACGACCGGCTGGACCACAGCTATGTCCAGTGCCGCCTGTGCCCGAAGGAATGCCGGATTGGCGACGGGCGCACCGGGGTCTGCCTGGGCCGGTTGAACAAGAGCGGCCGGCTTTATGCCCGGAGCTACGGCCAGGTTGTCTCGATGGCGATGGACCCGATTGAGAAGAAGCCGCTCTATCACTTCTTTCCGGGTTCGGACATTCTCTCGATAGCGACCTATGGCTGTAACCTCTCCTGCCCGTTCTGCCAGAACGCCGAAATGTCCAAGCAGGAAGTCTCAGGCCGGTACCTGGCGCCCGAGCAGATTGTCGAGGCGGCAAAGCAGGCAAAGTCAATCGGCGTAGCCTACACTTACACCGAACCGCTGGTCTGGTTTGAGTACCTGATGGATACCTGCCCGCCGGTGCGCAAGGCCGGAATGAAGAACGTGCTGGTCACAAACGGCATGCTCAACGAAGCGCCGTTGCGCGAGCTCCTGCCGCAGATTGACGCGATGAACATTGACCTGAAGTCAATCCGGCCTGAGTTCTACAAGGACTTCTTGAAGGGCGACCTGGAAACCGTGAAGAACACCATTCGGATTGCACGCGAGATGTGCCATGTCGAACTGACGACGCTGCTGATTCCGGGCCGGAACGACTCGGCTGAGGAGATTACGGAGCTCGTGGACTTTGTCTCCGGGCTGGGCAGCGATACGGTCCTGCATTTCTCGCGCTATTTCCCGCATCACGACCTCGACCTGCCGCCCACGCCGCTGGAGTCGCTTGCCCGGGCCGGTGAGATTGCGCGGAAGCGCCTGCACTATGTCTATCTCGGGAACGTGACCGAGCAGGCAGGGGAGAACAATACGCGCTGTCCGGATTGCGGTAATACCTTGGTCGTGCGCCGCTATTTCGGGGCTCAGGTCGCCGGTATCCGGGACCGCCGGTGCGCGAAGTGCGGCAGAGCAGTGGATGTGGTTCTGTGAAGAGAATAGTGGTCGAGTCGTCTAGTGGCCAAGTGGTCGAGTGAATGACGATCTACGAATGACGAATTACGATTACGGGTTGGCGTCATCTGCGAAATCTGCGCAATCTGCGGCTCGAGCCAGAACTCTGAAATTCGCCTTGCCCCTTTGTGCCTTTGTGCTAGAATATGTCTTGGAGGTCAATCATGAGACGTGAACCGATGAAGCGAACGCCGGGGATGATTCTGCTGGCGCTCGTGACCGGAGGAGTATTCGGGTCGGTGCTCTCCAGTTTCCTGGGCGGACTGTTTCCGGACGGGCCGGTGCGCAACTTCTTCTTTCAGCGCCTGGATATCGGCATCCCGGCCACGGCGCTCAAGCTCGGGTTCATGACCGTCACCCTCGGATTCAGCCTCGCGCTTACGACCTTCACCGTCCTGCTCATCGTCCTGCTCATCTGGCTCGTTGGCCGGCTGTAGGCGCAGCGAACCGCCAGCCGGCAGGCGGTAGCCGTCAGTCGATGGCAGCCGCTGGTCGCTTGCGGGCCGGGATATCAGTGACCGAGGCTTCCGGGCGGCGTCAGGGCGTCTTAGTACTGGAATACCATCTTCTGACCGCTACCGGGATTTGTGGCTTGACTTTGCGATGTGTTTCAGTATGATTCACGGAATGATTAGAAATCGCCTGCTGCGGCGTCGCTTGTCGATTCGTAAGCGCGTGGTCGGAACCAAGGAACGGCCGCGGCTCTGCGTTCGGCGCAGCGGCAAGAATACGTACGCCCTGCTGGTTGACGATTCCCGTTCAAAGGTGATAACCTCGGTGTCGTCTCTGACCAAGGGACTGGCCGACGTGAAGGGGACCAAGACGGTGGTCGCCAAGGAAGTGGGCAAGGCAGTTGCCCTTAAGGCGAAGGAACTGGGTATCTCGACGGTGGTTTTTGACCGCGGCGGGTATCGCTATCACGGGCGCGTGAAGTCGCTGGCCGACGGTGCACGAGAGGGAGGTTTGAAATTCTGAGATATTCTCCGGGCGGACAGCGTTCGGGCGGTTTTGGCTCCGACTTGGGCGAAGGTTTCGTCGAGCGGGTCATCGAGATTAAGCGCGTCGCCAAGGTGGTCAAGGGCGGCAAGCGCATGAAGATTTCCGCCGCCGTAGTCGTGGGCGACGGCAAGGGTAAGGTCGGCATTGGCCACGGCAAGGCGGTCGAAGTTGCGCAGGCCGTGCGCAAGGCGACGACCCGGGCCCAGAAGAATATGATGATGATTTCGGTCCGCGGCAGCACGATTCCCCATCACGCGAGCGGCAAGTACAGTTCGAGCGAGGTCCTGCTTCGGCCGGCCGGGGCCGGCACCGGGCTGATTGCCTGCGCCCAGGTGCGGGCCGTGCTGGAGGCGGCCGGATTGAAGGACGTGCTGACCAAGGCGTTCCGCTCGCGCAATCCCCACAACCTGGCGATCGCGACGTTGCGGGCGCTGCAGTCGCTGCGCACGCTGGGCCAGATTGCCCAGGGACGGAACAAGTCAATCGGACATTTTATCACCAGGAAACATGAAGCAGTTACGGATATCCCTAAAGAAGAGCCTGATCGACCAGAAGCCGTGTCATAAGAAGGCGGCTCAGGCGCTGGGCTTGCGCCGAATCGGTCATACCCGGGTCCACGGCGATACGCCCCAGATTCGCGGAATGATAGTAGTCGTGCGGCATCTGGTGAAGGTGGAGGAGTTGTGAGGATGCAGGACATTCGTCCGCGCAAGGGCGCGACGAAAAAGCGCAAGCGCGTCGGCTGCGGTATCGGTTCGGGCCACGGCAAAACCTCGACCCGGGGTCACAAGGGCGCCGGACAGCATTCGGCCCCGGCCAAGGACGCCCGGTTTGAAGGCGGCCAAATGCCGTTCTACCGCCGGATTCCCAAGCGCGGGTTCCGTAACTACACACGCGTGTCGTATGAAGCGGTCAACCTGAGCAGGCTGGCCGAGATGCCGGATGCGAAGATTACGCCCGAGGAGATGATGAAGGCCGGGTTGGTGCACAAGCTGCCGGTGAAGGTCCTGGGCAATGGCGAGTTGTCGAAGCCGCTGCAGGTCGCAGCGCATGCCTTCTCGAAGGGCGCGAAGGAGAAGATTGAGAAGGCCGGCGGTTCGGTTGAAGTCCTGAAATGGTAAGCAGCGTCCCGAATATCTTCAAGATTCCTGACCTCAGGAACAAGATTCTCTTCACGCTCGGCATGGTCGTCGTCTACCGGCTGGGCACCCACATCCCGACGCCGGGTATCAACGCCCAGGCGCTGGGCGCGCTGCTGAATTCACCCCAGTTCAAGGGTTCGGCGTTCGGGCTGTACGACATCTTTGTCGGCGGCGCGCTGGGCCGGGCCGCGATATTCTCGCTGGGCATCATGCCCTACATCTCGGCCTCGATTATCTTCCAGCTCATGGGTTCGGTGTTCCCGGCCCTGGAGAAGCTGCAGCGCGAGGAACAGGGCCGCAAGAAGATTAACCAGTACACGCGGTATCTGACGGTCGGCCTGGCCGTACTGCAGGCGGCGAGTATCGCGGTCTATCTCGAAACCCAGCGCGGGTCGGCGCTGACCGGGGGGCTGGACATCGTCACCAACCCGGGTTTCCTGTTCCGGATGATTACGATTCTCACCCTGACCGCGGGCACGATTCTCGTGATGTGGCTCTCCGAGCGCATTACCGATAAGGGTATCGGCAACGGCGCGTCGTTCATCATCTTCATCGGCTGTCTCGACGATACGCCCCGCTCAATCGCCCAGACCTTCCGGATGCTCAGCTCGCGGTCCGAGGTATTCACGCCGCTGACGCTGCTGCTGGTGGTGGCGATTATCGTCGGAGTCTATGCCGGGGTCGTACTGATTACCCAGGCGGTGCGCAAGATACCGGTACAGTATCCCAAGCGGATTGTCGGGCGCCGGATGTACGGCGGCCAGTCCACCCACGTGCCGGTGCGCATCAACCTGTCGGGCGTGATGCCGATTATCTTCGCCCAGAGCCTGATTGTCTTTCCGGGCACGATTGCCGCATTCGTCAAGAACCCGGTTTCGGCCTGGTTCCAGCACATGCTGGCCCCGGGTATGTGGCTTTATGACCTGGTCTATGCCGCGCTGATTATCTTCTTCACGTATTTCTACACGTCGGTTGTGTTCAATCCCCAGGACCTGGCCGACAACATGCAGCGCCAGGGCGGATTCGTACCCGGGATTCGGCCCGGCGAACGGACCGCCGAGTACATTGACCGGATTGTCTCCCGGGTGACCATCGTCGGATCGCTGTTCCTGGTCTTCATGGCCCTGCTGCCGACCGCGATGATGCACTGGCTGAAGGTGCCGTTCTATTTCGGCGGCACGACCCTGCTGATTATCGTCGGCGTCGCTCTGGATACGGTGCAGCAGATTGAGTCACATCTGCTGATGCGCCACTACGAAGGGCTGCTCAAGGGCACGAAGCTGCACGGCCGAAGAGGCTTCTAGCCGCCCCTGCGGAGGCGCGATGCCCCGCCTGACAATCAAACCCCGAACCGTTTTCCAGCGTCGAACCATTCTGCCGGGAATACCAGGCAAGTCCTGACCGTATATCATCATGAATGGCACCGCCACCGACCTTGAGCTTATCCAGCGCGTCAAGGCCGGCGAACACGAGCCGTTCGATGAACTGATGACACGGTACAACCGGAAGATATACCACGTGATCTACACTTTGACGCGAAACCATGCCGACGCCCAGGACTTGGTCCAGGAGACGTTCATCCGTGCCTATACCAACATCCGGCGGTTCGACGAGCAGTACCGGTTCTACACTTGGCTGTACCGGATTGCGGTGAACCTGAGCTTCACGTTCCTGAAGCGCCGGAAGCTGGCGCCGGTGAGCATCGAGCCGAACGACCCGGAGGCAGGGGAGACCGAGTTGCCGGATAACCGGGGCGTGACGTTTGCCGAGCATAGCGACCAGCGGCGCAATGTCGAGCGCGCGCTGGCATTGCTCCCGGCCGAACAGCGCCTGGCGATTACGCTGCGCACCTACGACGGGCTGAGTTATGCCGAGATTGCCGAGGTGATGCACACGTCAATCGGTACCGTGATGTCGCGCCTGTCGCGAGCCCGGGACAAACTCCGGGAACTGCTGCAGGGCTATCTGAGAGGAGAAGCATGAACTGCCGGAAGTGCCGGGAATGGTTGGAACGCTATCTGGACAACGAGCTGTCCGGGGCCGAGCGCGCGGCGCTGGAGCAGCACCTGGCGGCCTGCCCGAAGTGTCGCAGGCAGGCCGAGGAGCTGAAAGCGCTGGGCACCCTGCTGCAGAGTCGGGCTCCGGTCGAGCCGGAGACGGGATTCCTGGCGAACTTCAATGACCGGTTCTGGCACGAGGTGAAGCGCCGGCGTCGGATGCAGTCCATCGCACCCGAGCGCGGGTTCTTCGCATTCGGCTGGAACCGGGTGCTGGCGACCGCAGCGGCGGCATTGCTGTTGGTGGCGGTCGGCGTCGTCGGGTATCGGTCCCTGCATACGATGGTCGGTCAGTCGCCGGTCACAGTGCCGGAGGAAACGGTCGCCCGGGAACCGGAACCGCGGAGCGCCATGGGTGAAGCTCCCAGTCCCAGGCCGGTCGCGAAGGCCCCGGCCCGGCTAGGGGCCGAAGCCGAGCCGACGGCATCGGCCGAGGCAAAGGCCAGGGAAGAACCGGCAGAGCAGTCCAAGTCAACGTCGGTCACGACCGTGCCGCCGGTCCCTTCTGCTCCGGTCGCCGGCCTGGTCGCTCCGGACAAGGCTGCTGCGGCCAGCCGAGGCAAGGCGCTGACCGAAGAGAAGCCGCTGGTTCTGGAGGATGGCGAGTCTTCGACCGGGTACAGCGCGCCATCGTCGCCGGCCCCGACTCCGAAGAAACAGGAGTTCAAGATCGCGGAAGGCTCAGGCAAAGGCGGTGCACAACCAGGCAAGGGCGCGGGTGGTATGGGGGGCTCGGCCAAGATGGCGGTTGACACCAGCGTCTACCCGGAAGACCAGCTCTCGACCAAGCCGAAGCTGATTTCAATCCCGGATGCGAGTGACGATGCCCGCCACAAGTACCCGGACATGGAAGTGTCGGTCTGGGTGCTGATTGAGAAGGACGGCTCGGTTTCCCGTGCCGAGTCGCGCTCGACAACCGATAATGCCGGGCTCGAGAACGTTGCGACCGGGCTCGCCCGTCAGGCCCGGTTCTCGCCGGGCAAGAAAGCCGGGGTGGCGGTGCGCGCAAGCAAGACGATCATGGTCAGAATCAGGAGTCTGAAGAAGAAAGACGACTGAACTGAAGAAGTCAGAAGTCGGAAATCAGAAGGCAGAATCGAATGGGAAGTCAAAGGTCAAGAGTCAAAGGTCAAAACTGGGGAATGCCGAAGTAGTGAGCGGAGCTAGGGGATAGCTTCGCCGATTCGCACCGAGAAAATCGCACCCGCGTATTCGAGCTTCACTCCTTCGGGGGTGATTTCGCGAATGACCCGGCCCCGAATCACGTCGCCAACCCGGACCGTGCGTTTGCCGAACATCGCCGTTCCTTCACCAATTGCCGTGAGTTCGTCGGCGGTGGCGCTGCGCTTGCTCCCGCTCCGCCGCGTGCCGGTCGTCCGCTCGCGCCGGACCTTCGGCGTGCGAACGCGCTCGGTTCGCGATGCAACCGGCTGGCGTGAGCGCAGACCAGCCGTGCGCGGCGTGCGCTTCGGCGCCGGGGCAGCGGCCGCCGCAGCCGCGGGCGCTCGGCGCTTCTTCCTGCCGCTGGTGACGGCCTCGGCTGCTTCTACGGCGGCTTTCCTGGCTTTGCGCGTGACTTCCTTTGCTGCCGGCTTCATCGAGCCGGCCGCACCAGGCTTCTTCTTCAGGGCGAAGAAGAAGACGGAAATCATCAGAACCGCGAATATCGCCATTGCGGCATAGACGATTGGCGTGTTGTCTTTCTTCTGGGTTTTCTTCCTGCCGGCAAGCGCCGCAACGGATTTGCTCGCCGCTTTGGACTTTTCTTTGTCCTGCGGCTTGGCAGGCGCGGTTGTCTTGGCCTGACCAGTGCCCTTCGCCTCAACCATAGCGCTTAATGATAGTAGAGGCAAGAGGAGACGTCAAGCGGAAAAGACGCGGAAGAACTCAAAGGTCAAAAGTCAGAACTCAAAACGAGGGAAGCAGGAAGCAGGAAATGAAGTTGGAAGTCGCAAGCTGGAAGGCAGAACCGAGAAGAAGTGGATTTCAAATTGCAGATTGCAGATTACAGATTGCAGAATACAGAATGAGAAGGAGGAAGTCAGAAGCGAGAAGGCAGAAGGCAGAACCGGAAACAGAGAGAAGTGGATTTCAAATCTCAAATTGCAAATTGCAAATTGCAAATTGCAAATTGCAAATTGCAAATTGCAAATTGCAGAATGAAGAAGGAGATGCGTCTCGTGACACGGGTCATGGACAGGGACCGGGTAAGCGGGCGTTAGGGAAACTGGCGGAGGAACCGGATGTCGTTCTCGAAGAAGACCCGGATGTCGTCAATGCGATGCTTGATCATCGCGAACCGTTCGACCCCGAACCCGAAAGCGTAGCCGGTGTACCGGTCCGGGTCATAGCCGACGTTGCGCAGGACGTTGGGATGAACCATCCCGCAGCCGAGCAGTTCGACCCAGCCGGTGTTCTTGCACGTCGAGCAGCCGGTCCCGCCGCAGATGACGCACGAGGCGGCGAGCTCGGCGCTCGGCTCGGTGAACGGAAAGTAAGACGGCTGGAGCCGGGTCTTGATCCCGGGCCCGAAGAACTCGCGGCAGAAGGCGTCGAGCGTGCCCTTCAGGTGCGCCATGCTCACGCCTTCGTCAACGTAGAGTCCCTCGACCTGGTGGAAGACCGGGGAATGAGAGGCATCGAACGGGTCGGGCCGGTAGCAGCGACCGGGCGCGACAATCCGTACCGGCGGCGGGCGGGATTCCATCACCCGAATCTGGACCGGCGACGTGTGGCTGCGCAGGAGCCAGCCGTGTTCAAGATAGAACCCGGCCCAGGCATCGCGCGCCGGATGGTCGGGCTTGAAGTTCAAGGCGGTGAAATTGTGCCAGTCATCCTCGATGTCGGGCCCCAGTTCCTCCCGGAAACCCATGCGCACGAAGATGTCGACGATTTCGTCGAGGGTGCGCGTAATAAGGTGCTTTGTGCCCTGCGCGCGCTCGCGGCCGGGCAGGGTGACATCAATCCCGGGCGCCGGGGCCCGGGCGGCGGACTCGCCCAGCGCCTGCTCGCGTTGCTCGAACAGAGTAGAGATTTCGTTCTTGACCCGGTTGGCAAGCTGACCGATGCGGGGCCGGTCCTCGGCCGCGACCTCGCCCAGCCGGCGCATGAGCAGGGTCAGGCTGCCTTCCTTGCGTCCGAGCAGGCGGATGCGAAGCGCAGCCAGCTCGGGAACGCCGACCGCCCGGGCAATCTCAGCCCGGGCTTCGGTCAGCAGTTTCTCTAGTTCGGCTTCCATGGCCGGTCGGCCGCGGGCGCCGGGCTACTTCTTGGCCGCGAGTTTCTCGGCCTGGGCCCGAGCGAGTTCGACCAGCTTCGCGAAGTCGTCCGGGTAGCGGATGGCCAGCTCGGAGAGCATGCGGCGGTCGAGCTCGACCGAGGCCTTCTTCAGCAGGTTGATGAACTTGCTGTAGCTCAGGTCGTACGTTTTCAGGGCGGCGCTCAGGCGCACAATCCAGAGCGCGCGATAGACGCGCTTCTTGCGCCGGCGTTCCTTGTAGGCGGTGACCATGCCCTTGAGGACGGCCATCCGGGCGGTCTTGTACAGGCGATGCCGGCCGCCCCAGTAGCCGCGCGCCGCTTTCATCCAGCCCTTGCGGCGCTGGCGGGTGTAGGGCCCGGTCTTGACTCTTGGCATCTTAAGAACCTCCTATCCGGTCGGCAGCAGTCGCTGCATCTTGCGTTCGAGCGTTTTCGAGACCGGCACCTGGCGCTTGAGATTGCGCTTCCGTTTGCGGCTCTTGCTCGTGTTGTTGTGACTCAGCCCGGCGCGGCGGCGCATGACCTTGCCGGTGCCGGTGATTTTGACTCGTTTCGCCAAAGACCTAAGTGTTTTCATGTTTGGGGTAGAACATTACCTGGATTGACTGCCGGCCGCCCTCGCCCATTCGAACCGGTACGCCGTCCATGCTGGCAATCGGCGCGAGCTCGGTGCGGATGCGGTCCATCAGTTTCATGGCGAGGTCCCGATGCAGGTTCTCCCGCCCTCTCAATCGAATCGTTACGCGGACGCGGTCGCGGTCGCCCAGGAATTCCTGGATCTTCTTGAGTTTGGTCATGAAGTCGTTTTCGCTGATACGCATCATGAAGCGCATCTCCCGGACTTCCACCGAGTGCTGGTGGCGTTTGGACTCGCGGTCCTTCACCTTCTGCTGGTAGATGTAGCGGCCGAAGTCCATGATGCCGCAGACCGGCGGGTCGGCGGTGGGTGCGACTTCGACCAGGTCCAGGCCCTGACTGCGGGCAAGCTGCAAAGCGTCCCTGGTCGGCAGAATGCCAATCGGTTTCTTGTCTACTCCGATGACGCGCACATGGTGCACCCGTATCTGCTCATTGTGCCGGGGCCGGCCCTCAAAGCCGTCCCGGCGCGGATAACGCGGTCTATTTTCGTACAGCTTCTTCCTCCTTGATTTGGGCAATCACGTTTTCCAGCAGGACGCTGCCGAGGTTGCCTTTGCCGCGCCGGCGCAGCGCGACTTTGCCCTCGGCCTGCTCGCGCTTGCCGGCCACGAGCATGAACGGGATTTTCTCCCGCTCGGCTTCGCCAATCTTATAGCTGATCTTCTCGTTGCGCAGGTCGAGCGCGGCCCGGATGCCGCTTGCCTTCAGGGCGTCGAGTACCTGCTGCGCATAGCCGTTTTCGGCCTCGGTAATCGTCAGCACCGTGGCCTGGACCGGCGCGAGCCAGGTCGGGAACGCGCCGCCGTAATGCTCAATCAGCACCGCCATGAAGCGTTCGACCGCGCCGAGAATCGTGCGGTGTACCAGGAACGCCCGGTGATGCTGGCCGTCGGCGCCCATGTAGTAGACATTGAACCGCTCGGGCAGGTTGAAGTCGAACTGAATCGTCGGGCACTGCCACTCGCGGCCCAGGCTGTCGAACAGCTTGATGTCAATCTTGGGGCCGTAGAACGCGGCCTCGCCTTCCGCCCGGGTGTATTCGAGCTTCGAGCGCTGCAGGGCCTTGACCAGCGACGCTTCGGCCAGCTCCCAGGACCGGTCGTCGCCCATGTACTGCCCTTTCTTCGCCGGGTCGCGCACGCTCAGGTCGGTGGCGAACTCGGTGAAGCCGAAGGTGCCGAGGATCTTCCGGCTCAGTTCGATGACGCCCAAGACCTCGTCTTCCATCTGCTCGGCAGTGCAGAAGATGTGGGCGTCGTCCTGGGTCAGGCCGCGCACGCGCAGCGCGCCGTGCAGCACGCCGGAGCGCTCGTTGCGGTAGACCGTGCCCCATTCGCCCATGCGCAGGGGCAGGTCCCGGTAACTGTGCAGCGAGGAGCGGTAAATCATGATGTGACCCGGGCAGTTCATCGGCTTCAGGACGTATTCCTCGTTCTCAACCGGCATGCAGTACATGTTCTCCCGGAAGAACTCGTAGTGGCCGGAAGTGCGCCAGAGCCCGGCCCGGGCGATGTGCGGCGTGACCACGAGTTGATAGCCGGCGGCCAGGTGCTCGTCAGTCCAGTACTGCTCAATCAGCCGCCGGACGGTCGCACCCTTGGGATGCCAGAAGACCAGCCCGGCCCCGGCCTCTTCGTGCATCGAGAACAGGTCCAGCGCCGGCCCGAGTTTGCGGTGGTCGCGCTTCTTCGCTTCCTCAATCCGGGCCAGGTGCGCGTCGAGCTGTTCCCGGGTCGGGAACGCGACGCCGTAGATGCGCTGCAGCATCCGGCCCTTCTCGTCGCCGCGCCAGTAGGCGCCGGCAACCGAGAGCAGTTTTACTGCGCCGACCCGGCCGGTGTCGGGCAGATGCGGCCCCCGGCACAGGTCTTTGAACTCCGCCTGCTGATAGACACTGACCTCTTCGTCAGGTATTTCCTTCAGCAGCTCGACCTTATAGGTGTTGCCTTCCCGCTCGTATTCCGCGATAAGCTCCTGCCGGGGGACGCTCAGGCGGCAGACGCTAATCCGCTGCTTGATGAGCTCGGCCATCGCCGCTTCAAGCGCCGGCAGGTCTTTGTCGGTCAGCGGTTTGGCGACCTCGATGTCGTAGTAGAAACCCTCGTCAATTGCCGGTCCGATGGCGAGCTTGGCGTCCGGATACAGCCGGCGAATTGCCTGGGCCATCAGGTGGGACGACGAATGCCAGAACAGCTTCCGGCCTTCCGGCGACTCGAAATAGACCGGCGCGACCTCGCAGTCGGCAACGACCTCGGAGGAGAGGTCAACCAGATTGCCGTTCAGCTTGGCCGCAATCGCCCGGTCATCTTTCAGAATCTCGGCGATACGGGTACCGGGCGCAACCTCAATAACACGCCCGGCGAGCGTGACTTTCAACACGCGTGAATAATACGGGCATCGTGCGGCAAAGTCAAGGCGCAGGGCAGGTTGGACATTTCCACTCCCTGTTCGCATGCGCTGTCTGCTACCGGCCCGGTGCGGCACCACGCGCCTCTTGACTTGCCAGTGTTTTCGGTTATCTTGCCTCCTAGTGAGCGCATGAGTACTGAGGCTTTCTCCCGAGTTCTGATTGACCAGGCCCTGAAAGACACCGGCTGGAATCTGCTCGACCGGCATCAGGCACGATTCGAGCTTTCAGGAAGCAGTGGCCGGGCTGACTATGTGCTGTCCGGTGCGCGTGGCCCGCTGTGCGTCCTGGAGGCCAAGAAGGAAGACGACGACCCCTACGACGCAAAGGAGCAGGCGCGGGGCTATGCTGAGAACCTGAAGGCACCGTTCATCATCCTCTCTAACGGCAAGGAGCACTGGTTCTGGAACTACGCCCGGTCCGACCAGCGCGACGCCTACCGCATCGAGCGCCTGCCGTCGCCAGCGGACCTTGAGCGCCTGCGCCTGAAGAATCTCCAGCCGCCCAGTCCCTTGCAGACTGTGCGAGTTGGCCCGGACTACCTGAAACCGTTCAAGTCCGACATCACCCTGCGCCAGTACCAGATTGATGCCATCGATGAGGTCGCGCGCCTGTTCGACCAATCCGGCAAACGCGGCTTCCTGCTGGAAATGGCGACCGGCACCGGCAAGACTCTACTCTGCGCCGCCCTTATCCGCCGCTTCCTCACGACCCGCAATGCCGAGCGCGTGCTCTTCATCGTGGACCGGATTGAGCTGGCAAAGCAGACAATGGAAGACTTCAACGTCGTTCTGCGCGAGTTCTCGCCGGTTGTGTTCAAGACTGCCCGGCGCAAACCGATGGAGTTGCTTGGTTCCTGTGTTGTCGTCGCGACCATCCAGTCGCTGATGACCGACCGGCGATACCGGCAGGAGTTCACGCCGTTTCACTTCGACCTTGTCATCAACGACGAGGCCCACCGTTCAATCTACGGGGACGCGCGCGAGGTCGTGCAGTTCTTCCAGGCAACCCGAGTCGGCCTTACCGCCACACCCAAGGCCTATCTGAAGAACATCGACGCGGGCAAACTGCTGGCCGAGAACCCGAAGGCACTTGAAGCCCGCCTGTTGCGCGACACCTATCACTACTTCGGCTGCACTCCGGGCGTGCCGACGTTCCGTTACGACATAAGCGACGCGGTGCGCGACCCGCAAGGGCCGTTTCTGTGCCTGCCCAAGATTGTTGACGTCCGTTCCGATGTGACGACTCAAGCTCTGGAGGATAAGGGTTGGGCGGTCACTATTAGTGAGCAGGAGGAGAGCTACAAGATACAGGACCTTGAACGCAAGATATTCGTGCCCGACCGCAATCGCCTGATGTGCGAGGCGTTCCTCAAGCACGCGCAGCGGAGCCCGGACGGCAAGCTCGGCAAGTCAATCGTCTTCGCGGTCAACCAGAATCATGCCACCGCCCTGACCAAGATCCTCAATGGGATTGAGCCCGACCTCGCGATTACGATTACTTCCCGCGTGACCGATGCATCAGCCATCGCTAAAGACTTCCGCGACGGCAAGCGAAAAGAGCGGGTCGCGGTCTCGGTGGATATGCTCTCGACCGGCTACAACTGCCGGGACCTGCTCAACATCGCCCTGATGCGCCCGGTCTTTTCTCCAACCGAGTACATCCAAATCAAGGGTCGCGGAACCCGACGGTTCACGTTCCGCATCGGCAACACCGAGTATGAGAAGAAGTGCTTCTTCCTGCTCGACTTCTGCGCGGTTGCCGAGTATTTCGAGGAGAAGTACGACTATACCGTGCCCCTATCGTTGCCCACGCCGAAGAAGGAACCCAAGCTCCTGCCCGGCGCAAAGCCCTCGACCGGAACCGGCGAGAGCTATGCTGCCGACAAGCCGAGAGAAGGCGAAGTCGAAATGCCCGGAATTCCGACCTGGGAAGGTCGCGACGTGGTCGTTTCCGAGGAAATCCGGATTGTCGGACCGAATGGCGAGAAGGTTGACGCAATGACGTTCCGAGGCAACTTCGTGCGGGATGTCGGCGCATTCTGCAACAAGGACGGCGAGTTCAAGGCCGCAGTTGAGGTCGAAGACGACGATTCAGTGGAGACCATCCTGCAGGAGCGGTTCTTCTATCGTCCGGAGATGTACTACTCGGTCGACAAGCTGGTCCGTGCCTACGGCGTGCCGGCGCCTACCACGGCGTTTGTCTACGACGCTCTGGGCAAGAAGCCGCTGCCGACCCGGGACCAGATTGTCAAAGACACCCTGGATTCGATTGCCGCGCGATACAACCTGCGCTATAATGACCAGAAATGGCTCAATGCTACGGTTCAGCTTATCACTGATGATGCGGTTGCACTCAGGAAGTTCATGGAAGGCGACATGACCATTTTCCAGAGCAGCCAATTCAATCCGCTCGGTGGGGTTTCTTCGTTGCTCGCGTTCCATGAGCGGGACCAGGTCTTTGAAGCTCTGCGCCAGTCGTCACTGGTTCGCCAGTCGCTGATGAAGGAGTCTGCAGCATGAAAACCAGTCTCATGGTGTCAAAGTCTCATGGTCTCAAAGGCCGTACTTCTAGACTCTCAAACCTTGAGACTCTTAGACGGAGTGTCTATGCCTGACGAAAAGCCGACCGGCAAGGTCAAGAGCTTCGAAGACTTCAACGTCTACCGCCAGGCCCGCAAGCTCACGAGCGAAGTCTATCGGCTCACCCGTGCCGGCGCATTCGCCAAGGACTTCGGGCTGGCGGACCAGATTCGGCGAGCAGCGGTCTCAGTCATGTCCAACATTGCCGAAGGTTATGAACGCGGTTCCAGCACTGAGTTCATCCAGTTCCTGTTCATTGCCAAAGGCTCGTGCGGTGAAGTCCGGGCGCAACTCGCAGTCGCGCTTGACCAGGGCTATGTGGCGGCTGCCGAACACGAGCGACTGACGAGCCTTTGCCGCCTCGTCAGCAGCATGCTCAGCAACTTCATAGAGTACCTGAAGGGTTCGCGCTATCCCGGCCAAAAGTTCAAACCATCCCAGCGTAACTGGGCCGCTGAGGTCGTCAATGAGCAGCAGCGCGTCCTTGACGAGCTCGCCGCCGCCCGCAAGAAAGCTCGCGAAAACAAGAGTGAACCTTGAGACTGCGTGTCCTTGAAACTCTGGAACCTTGAGACCTTAGACCTTGAGACCCGAGACTCTGAGACCTTGAGACTTTCCTCATGATGACCTCCGCCATGCGCCAGAAGGTTGACCAGTTGATGGACGTTCTCTGGTCCGGCGGCGTAAACAATCCGATGGATTCCATCGAGCAGATTTCCTATCTCCTCTTCCTGCGCCTGCTCTGGAAACGTGACGAAGACATGGCTGCGCTGAACAAGAAGTACAAGCGCCTTTTCTCAGGCGACTGGACCCGGCTCGGCTGGGGCAACTTCGTCACCTTGACCGGTGACCAGCTCTTTGAGTCCTTGCGCGCGGCAATCGAGAAGATTCACGAGCTGCCGGGCCTGTCCGCCACCGGCAAGCTTCTGTTCGACCGCTCCACGCTGAAAATCTATGACCGCCCGACACTCCGCGCCATAGTTCAGGGCGTCAATGAACTCGACCTCGAAGCCCATGCCGGCCATGACCCCAAGGGCGACATGTACGAGTATCTCTTGAGCAAACTCCAGATGTCCGGCACCAACGGCCAGTTCCGTACGCCGCGCCATATCATTGACCTGATGGTCGAACTCGTTGACCCCCAGCCCGGCGAGCCGATGTGCGACCCGACCGTAGGCACTGCGGGATTCATGATATCCGGTTTCATGCACATCCTGCGCAACAACACACCCAAGGCCACGCTGGCCCAGGGTATCGTTGACGGTCAGAACCTGACCCCGGCCCAGTGGAAGTTCCTTGAGGAACATGCCATCACCGGCTTCGACAACGACGCCAACATGGTCAAAATCGCGATTCTGAATCTCTACCTGCATCAGCTCGAAAAGGCCGACATCCGCTTCTTCAACCCTCTGACCACAAGCCTCGGCTCGCCCTATCCCGGCCGTCGCTTCAAGGTCATCCTGGCCAATCCGCCATTCGCGGGTAAGATTCAGAAGGAGAGCATTCTCGCCGACATCAACCTCGACACGCGCGATACCGAACTACTCTTTCTCAAGTGGTTCATTGACCATCTCACCGACGATGGTCGGGCCGGCGTCATAGTCCCCAACGGCGTCTTGTTCGGTTCGACCAAAGCCGCGAAGAAGGTACGGGAGCTGCTGCTCACCGAATGCGAACTTCAGGCCGTCATCAACCTGCCGTCCGGCGTATTCAAGCCCTATTCCGGCGTCGGCACCGCCGCGCTCATTTTCCGGAAAGGCAAACCGACCAAGAGCGTCTGGTTCTACGACATCACCGCCGATGGCTTCAGCCTCGACGACAAACGTACGCCGATTGAGGCCAACGACATTCCGGACATCCTCGCCAAATGGCCCAAGCGCGAAGAAGGTCCCAACTCATATCGTGTTCCCATCGAGAAGATTCGGGAAAACGACCTCAGCCTCGCCTTTGGGCGGTACAAGCCCGTGACGGTCGAGGCCGTGAAACACGACAAGCCGGAGAAGATACTGGCGGCGGTAATCGCGGTTGAACAGGAAATCGCAACGAAGGCGAAGAGGCTCCTCAAGGACGTTGAATGAAGTGGCCGGAAGTCGAACTGCGCGATGCCTGTCTGAAGATCACTGACGGCTCACATCGCACGCCCCCGTTTGCCACTTCGGGATTCCCATTTGTTACCGTCACACACGTCGGCAGCAATGGCGCAATAGACTTTGCGACCCCGAGTCTGATTTCGTCGGGAGACTTCGCTGACTTGGTCAAGAACGACTGCCGTCCTCTGCCGGGAGATGTACTGTTCTCTAAGGATGGAACGGTTGGGAAAGTCTCAGTAATAAATTTCGACCGGGAATTCGCGGTCCTGTCTTCCCTTGCCATACTCAGACCTAATCGCGTCTTGATAGACCAGAAGTACTTGGCGTACACTCTGAGATGGAGCGGCACATTGGCTCAAGCTTCGCACAGAAAAACCGGCTCTGCTCTGAGGCGCATAGTGCTCAAGGACCTGGTCAAGCTTCGCATTCCCCTTCCTCCCCTTCCCGAGCAGAAGCGCATCGTTCGGATTCTGGACGAAGCTGAGGAATTGCGGCGACTCCGGACCGAAGCCGACCGCCGCACCGCCGACCTTATCCCCGCCATCTTTCACGACATGTTCGGCTACCCGGCCACGAATCCGAAGGGATGGCCGAGCGTTCCGCTTGAACAACTGACTACTCGAATCACGAAGGGCGAGTCGCCTGGATGGCAGGGATTCGCATACGTGGACGAAGGCGTGGCTTTCTTAACCAGCGAGAATGTCCTGTGGGGCGCAATCTCTGTCTCGTCCGTGAAGAGGGTAGCGCCCGAGTTTCACAGGAAGCTCGCTCGCTCCGCACTTCGAACCGGCGATGTCTTGGTGAACCTCGTCGGCGCCTCGATTGGAAGAACCTGCATTGTCCCAGCCGGACTGGGTGATTCGAACATAAACCAGGCGGTAGGAGTAGTCACCCCAAAGCCGGTACTGAACAGTGAGTATCTTTGTTCTGCACTTCTGACTCCAAGTACTCAGAACGTCTTGAACAAAGGCAAGGTGGAGGCGGCAAG
>Ga0315288_10002745_pt1 | contig 22588 bp, 13 predicted proteins | sample YL17G11_20_MG_FD_203454 | JGI IMG/M metagenome (GOLD analysis project Ga0315288, IMG submission 203454) | Sediment microbial communities from Yellowstone Lake, YNP, Wyoming, USA - YL17G11_20 | ecosystem: Environmental > Aquatic > Freshwater > Lake > Sediment | place: USA: Wyoming | collected...
CTTCCCAACGCCCGCAGGCGCTCCACCTGCCGCCCCAGCGACAGGGTGAGGCGATGGTCCACCTCCTCGGTGAGGGCGGAATAGTCGAGGCCGGCGAAGAGGAAGATCCGCTTCGGATGCCGCGCCTTCGCCACCAGCGCAACGGGGTTGCCGCTGCGGCCTGCCAGTTCGCTCACCACCGCGATGGCGATGGCCTCGACCCCCGCCGCCGCAGCGTGGTTCAGCAGCCTGGTGCCCGCCTCGGCGTCATGGGCCTTGAGATGGGTGTGGCAGTCAATCATCGCGGACCTGGGCGCCTCCCCCCTTGTGGGGGAGGGTGGGGTGGGGGAAGACGATTTGCAGGGTTGCCCGGCGCTCATCTCGGCCTCTCCCAGCAAGGAGAGTTGGGGACAATCTCTTCCCTGGCCCGCCGGCCGCGACCTCTTCGCGGCCGGCCCAAAAGCCGGCGCGCCGGGAAGATTCGGCGAACCGGCGCAGAATTGCTCCCTCGTCATGAGCGATCTGTACTTCACCGAGTTAACCATGCCCGCGGCACGGCTGGGTGCGGAGAACCCGCTGCCGCCGCTGCAACCACAGCCGGACCCGCACGCCCGGATCGGCGCCGACTCGGCCATTCCCGAGGAAGACCGCCGCTATCTCGGCTACGGGCGGACCGCCGGCTGCCTGCCCTACGGTCTCCAGGACGACTATGACCGAGAGCGGAAACCGCGCGCCTTCCGCGTGGCGGTGATCGAGAACGACCTCCTGCGCGCGACCTTCCTGCTCGAACTGGGCGGGTGCCTGTGGTCGCTCGTGCATAAGCCGTCGGGTCGGGAGTTGCTCTACGTGAACCAGGTCTTCCAGCCGGCGAACCTGGCGGTGCGCAACGCCTGGTTCAGCGGCGGCGTCGAGTGGAATTGCGGCGTCACCGGGCACACGCCGCTGACGTGCTCGCCGATGTTCGCGGCCGTCGTCCGCGGCTGCGACAGCGCTCCCGTGCTGCGGCTCTATGAATGGGAACGCATCCGGCAGGTTCCGTACCAGGTGGATGCGTGGCTTCCGGACGGCTCGCCAGTGCTGTTCGTGCGGGTGCGCATCGTGAACCCTCATGATGCGGTCACACCCATGTACTGGTGGTCGAATATCGCGGTGGCGGAGAAGCCGGGGCTGCGCGTGCTGGCCCCCGCGGAGGCGGCCTATTCCTTCGGCTACCGCGGAGGGCTCACCCAGGTGTCGATCCCCGTCTGCGACGGCACCGATGTCACGTATCCCACCAACCTCGATCGCGCGGCGGACTTCTTCTACCGCATCCCGGACGGCCGCCGCCCCTGGATCGCCGCGCTGGATTCGGACGGCCAGGGGCTGGTTCAAACCTCGACGGCGCGGTTGCGGGGGCGGAAACTTTTCGTCTGGGGAATGGGGCCCGGCGGCAGGCGGTGGCAGGAGTTTCTGTCGGCGCCCGGCCGGCCCTACCTGGAGATTCAGGCCGGCCTGGCGCGCACGCAGGCCGAGTGCTTGCCCATGCCTGCAAGGGCCGAGTGGTCCTGGCTGGAAGCCTACGCGCCGATCGAGGCCGACCCCTCGGTGGCCCATGGAGGCGACTGGTCGCGCGCCTGGCAGCACATCGAGCAGCGCCTGGAGGCGATGCTGCCGCGGCAAGATCTCGAAGCGGAATACGAGCGCGGCGCGGCGATGGCTGACCGGCCGCCCGAACAGATCCTGCACCGCGGCTCCGGCTGGGGCGCGCTGGAACGCCGGCGCAGAGAGCGCCGCCGCGAAACGCCGTTCTGCTCCGATGCGCTCGTGTTCGATGACGCGTCGCTCGGTGACGAGCAGTCGCCGTGGCTGGCTCTGCTCGACGACGGCGCCCTGCCCTACCAGGCGCCGGACCGCGCGCCCGGCGCGTGGATGGTGCAGGCGGAATGGCGCCACCTGCTCGAAGACGCGGTCGGGCGCGGCCGCGGCGCCCACTGGCTCTCGTGCCTGCACCTGGGGGTGATGCGCTACCACGCCGGCGAAACCGAGGCCGCCCGCGAGGCCTGGGAGCAATCGCTGGCGTTGGAGCGTTCGCCCTGGGCGCTTCGCAACCTGGCGGTGCTCGCCAAGCACCAGGCGCAGCCCGACAAGGCAGCGGATCTGTGGCTCGCCGCCGCGGCCCTTCAGGGACATCCCGAGGGTGATCCCTTCAGGATCGCCCGAGGGGCGGCGCTCGCTCGCGACCTCCTGCCATTGGTCATCGGGTGCGGCCAGGGGCTGCTCGACGCCGATCGCCCCCAGGCCTGGCTCGACTTCCTGCGCACGCTCTCCCCGCCGATCCGCGCCGCCGGACGCGTGCGCCTCCTCGAAGCCAAGGCGGCGCTCATGCTGGGCGACCTCGACGCAGTCCAGAAGATCCTGGCAAGCGACCTGGTGGTCGCCGATCTGCGCGAGGGCGAGGCGTCGCTCACCGATCTGTGGTTCGGCATGCACGAGCGACGCGTGGCCGCCGCCGAGAACACGCCGATTGACGACTCGCTCCGCGCACGCGTGCGCCGCGAGTTCCCGCCGCCGCCCTGGCTGGACTTCCGCATGTCCGGCACCAGCCAGGGCGAGTGACCCGGCGGGTCATGCCCCCATCTCGCGCAGGTCCACCCAGCGCCCCTCGCGATCGGAGATCCGGGCCGCCTCCATCAGGCGCTGAATGCGGATGCCCTGCCGGAGGCTGGGCTCGGCCGGTTCGCCCTGTGCGATGGCGTCGAGGAAATTGTGGAGACACGCGGCGTGCGCGCGGATCCAGCCGACGCTGGCCTTGGGCGATGGGAATCCCGCGGCCGGCTTGGGATAATCCTGGACGGTGTCCAGGGCCTGCCAGCCCCCGCGCCCTTCCCGCTCGTACACCTCGAGCCAGTTGGGCCGCATCAGGTCGAAGCGCAGGGCGCCTTTCTCGCCGTGGATCTCGAAGCGCAATTCGTCGAGGGTCCCGGTGGCGATCTTCGAGGCCTCCACGCTGCCCAGGCAGCCACCTCGCAGCCGGATGGCCATGAGCGCCGCGTCCTCGGTCTCGACGGGCGCGCGGCCCGAGCCGTCGGCCGCGGGCCGGTCGGCATAGGCGATGGCGGTGGCGCACCAGATGGACTCGAACCCGCCCACGAGGTGATCCATGAGATCGAGCGCGTGCGAGCCCAGGTCGAGGATCACCCCGCCGCCCATCTCGCGCGACAACTTCCATTTCAGCGGCGCCTCGGGGTCGGCGCTGCCGCTGTGGAGATAGGCCGCGCGAAAGGAGAGCACCTTGCCCAGGAAGCCCTCCTCGACCAACTCCCTGGCCCTCAGCGTGGCGGGAAAGAAGCGGTTGTGAAAGGCCATCTGCGCGATGCCGCCGTAGCCGGGCAGCGCGCGTGCGATCTCGTCGGCCTCGGCGGCGTTCACCACCAGCGGCTTGTCGCAGTAGATGTGCTTGCCGTGGGCCATGGCGGAGAGCAGCGCTTCTTTGTGGAACTTGTTGGGCGTGCAGATGTGGACGATGCCAATCTCGGGGTCTTCGGTGATCTCCCGGTAGTCGGTGCAGGCCCGCTCGAAGTTCAGGAGTGCGCGGGCCCGCTCCGCAGTCTCGCGGTGGCTCGTGCACACCGAATGCAGCCGGGCCCGCAGCGGCACGGGATCATAGAAGAGCGGCAGGTTGAGGTAGCCGTAGGCGTGGGCCCTGCCCATGAACCCAAAGCCCAGGATGCCGACGTTCAGTTCCTTCATGGCCGTCTTCCTGCGGTCGCCTCCGCGCGCAGGGCATTCGCCGCGCCGGCGGCGCCGGCCTCTAGCGCCGAGAGGGGAACCGCCGCGCGAGCGCCAAGCAGTGTGCGTCATGAAGCGCATTCCAGTAATCTATCGCGACCTGGGCCTGCCCACGGACAGCGACCCCAGCCACCATCAGCCCGGCCACGAGTGGTGGTTCTTCTCGGGCCTGGGCACCGGCCTGGACGGCACGATCTACTGCGCTCCTTGCGATCACCGCTTCCAGTACACCGGCGCGCTGCTCCTCGCCTATGACCCGAAGGGCGGCGCCTTCCGCCGCCTGGCCGACATGCAGGCAGTCTGCGGCCAGCGCCACTGCGACGACCTCATGGCCCAGACCAAAGTCCACACGCGCATCCTGCCCGACAGCGACGGCCGCCTGTACCTGGGCACGCACAGCGTCGAGCGCGACTCCGCGCCGCCCGAACTCATGGCGAAACTGGCGCGCGGCTACCCGGGCGGCCACTGGATCCGCTACGACCCCCACGCCGACGCCTGCGAGGACCTCGGGATCGCCCTGCCGGGCGAATCGCTGATGGGCTTCGCGCTCGATCCGCGGCGCCACCGCATCTACGCCACCACCCACACCAAGGCGCTCTTCCTGGAGTTCGACATCGCCACCGGCCGCACCGAACTGATCGGCTCCATCGGCAGGTATCCGACGCGCATGGTCGAGTGCGCCGCCGACGGCAGGGCCTACACCTTTGACGAACACGGGCGCGTGATCCGCTTCGACCCGGCATCGCGCCAACTGCGCGCGCTCGACGCCCGGCTGCCGGGCTTCGAGGGCGACGTGAACTTCGTGAGCAGTTTCTGCACCGTCGTCGGCCGCGACGGCCGCACCCTCTACGGGATCGCCACCGCCTTCCACGCGCAGCCCGAGCGCGCGATCTGGGAAAAGGTGGAGGGCTCGAAACTGGAGGTGCGGCCCTGCCACGCCTTCGCCTACGACACCCAGGACGGCGCCGACGGCCGCATGCGCACCATCGGGCCCTCGGGGGGCGACACGGGCATGGCGGTGAGCGATCTGCAACTCAACCACGCGATCACCCTCACCCGCAGCGGCGACGCGCTCTACCTGGCGTCGCTTGCGGAGAAGCCGGCGCACCTGATGATGATAGACGTGGATGGCTGCTCCAGCGCCGGCCGCGCCGGGGACGAGCGGGTGGTTGATCTCGGCGAGATGTGGGGCGAGGGCGAGGAAGGATACGTCCAGACGGCGCTCGCCGCCACCCTGGGCCTCGATGGCACGGTCTATTTCGCCGGCCCACGCCAGTACGAAGGCCGGTACGTGCGCGACCCCGACCGCTGGCGGCTGATCATCCTGCGCGATGGATGCTGGCTCTGACCCGGCGCGCGGCGCCTCACCGCGCGAACCGGGGCAGGTATTCCGCGTGGGCCTCGAGCAGGTCGTCCAGGAGCGCCTTCGCGGTGCGCAGCGAGGGCACCAGCGGATTCGCCAGCAGCGCCTGCAGCGCCACCTTGCGGTCGCCGCTCACCGCCGCCTCGATGGTGAGTTCCTCGTAGGCTTTCACCTGTTGCAGCAGGCCGCGGAGTTCCGGGCGCAACCGGCCGATCGTGAGCGGATGCGCGCCTTCCCCATCAATCACGCAGTTCACCTCGACGACGCAGTCCGGGGCCAAGTCGGCGAGCGCGCCGCGGTTGGTGGTGTCCACGCACTGGATATCGCGTCGGTCGTTGACGATCGAGGAGATCAGGCGCACCGCCGCCTCCGAATAGAGCGCGCCGCCTCGCTGGGAGAGCGCCGCCGGCTTCTCCGCCAGGTGAGGATCGCGGTAGAGGTCGAAGAGTTCCTTCTCGATCTGCAGGATGGCCTCGCCGCGGGTGGGTTTTCCCTCGGCGTCGGCTCGCTGCAACGCCTCGAGCGCCTCGTCGCCCATGTAATAGTACCGGTGATAGCCGCAGGGGATCGCGCGCAGCGACTCCAGCAACTCGCCGGGCCATTCTCCCCGCTCGGCCAGCCGGCGCATCAGGTCAGCGGTCACGTCGTCGCCGCGCACGACCACGCGAGTCGCCCAGAGCAGGTGGTTGCAGCCCACGAACTCGATGAACACCTCCTCGGGGCGCGCCCCGTAGGCCTGCTGGATCGAGCGCTCCATATTGATCGCATTGTTGCACAGGCCGATCACTTTCGTTCCGGCGTGCCGCGTGACCGCCTCGGTCACGATGCCGCTGGGATTGGTGAAGTTGATGAGCCAGGCGCCGGGCGCCAATTCTTCGATGTCGCGGCAGATATCGAGGATGACCGGGATGGTGCGCAGCGCCTTGGCGAAGCCGCCGGGCCCGGTGGTCTCCTGGCCGATCACGCCGTGGCGGAGCGGCACCCGCTCGTCCTTGATGCGCGCGCGGATTCCGCCCACGCGGATCTGCGTGACCACGAAGTCCGCCCCGGCGAGCGCCTCCCGCCGATCGAGCGTCAGCCGCACCTGGAATGGAGACCCTGCGCGCTCGACCATGCGCTCGGCGAGCGCCACCACCACGCCCAGTTTCTCCTCTCCCGCGGGGATGTCCACCAGCCACACCTCGCGCACCGAAATCTCCTGGGGGCGCGAGAGCAGCCCCTCGATGATCTCAGGCGTGTAACTGCTGCCGCCGCCCAGGATGACGGCCTTCAAGCCTTGCTTGCGCGGCATTCGCCTCTCCTCTCGCCGGCGCGGCCACTCGGCGCCGACGGGGCGGGCCCAATAAGATTGGGCCCCTACACCCACCCCTGCGCGGACGCCGACTGCCGGGCGCGCTCCCAGGCCTCCGGCTGATCCCGGCCACAGGCGGCCAGCGCTCCGCGGACAGCGCCCATCACCGGCGGCTGGTCGGCGAGCATCACCTGGGCCCGTGCCGCCGCGCGCAGCACCTGCTGCCGGAAGACCTCGAACAGCAGCGGCCCCGTTCTCGTGAAGAGCGAGCCGGCGGCCACTACCGCGGGGTCTTTCTCGAGCAATTCATAACGCCGCATGAGGTTGGTCGCGCAAAGCGCCAACTCGGCGCCGAAGCGGGTCGCGATGTCCACGGCCACCGGGTCGCCTTGCGCCGCGGTGGCGAAGAGCACGGGGCGCACCATCGCGTGCGGCGCATGGTATCCCCGCCGATGCATCTCATACACCAGCGCGCTTACACTGGCGTGACCGGTCGCCCGGAGCAGCGCTGCCGCAAGCGCGGTCGAGGGGCCCCGGCCGTCCTCGGCGCGAATGACCGCGTGCACCGTCTGCGCATCAATATCGAAGCCGCCGCCCAGGTCGGTGAAGCCGCCGTAGAAATACTTCTCGCCATCGGGCCGCAGGATCCCGGAGGCGACTGCGGTGCCCGCCGTCACGCCGATCCCGTGGCCCTCCGGTGCGCACGCCCGCACCGCCAGGAAGGAATCGTTTTCCAGCGTCAGGGCGCACCCCCACCCCGCACCAGCCAGCGCCTTGCGCAGGCGCGGCTCGTCATCGGGCCAGTCCAGGCCGGCGAGCCCCATGTGCGCATGCGCGAGGTCCGCGTGCGCGCCTCCGGCCGCCGCCAGCGCCTGTGCGACGACCTCGGTGATGACCTGGGCCGCCTTCGCCTCGCCGATCGCCTCCCAGTTGCCGCAGCCGCCGCGGCCGATCCCCAGCGCGCGGCCCTCGAGGTCGCACACCACGGCGACCGTCTTCGTGTTGCCGCCATCCACTCCCGCGATCAGCGCCATCTCGCCCGGGTCCCGTTCAAATGGCTACGCCCCGGTATTATACAGGCCGCCCCGGTTCCCTTTCTGCGACGTGTCGGGCGCGCAGGAATCGCGGCCGGCCGGCGACAAGATAGGCAGCCGAAGGAAGGGCCCCATTGATCATTGACGCGCACGTGCACGTGAAGGGCGGCGACATCTACCGGCGGCACTTCCCCGCCGAGTTGATCCTGCGGCGCATGGACGAGGCCGGCATAGGCCTGTCCGTGGTCTTCGGTGTGTGCCTGCCGACCGAAGAGGCCATCGCCCTCACCCGCGCCGAGGTGGCCAAGGCGCCCGATCGCCTGATCGGCTTCGCGTATGCGCTCCCCGCCGGCGACCGGCCCGTTCTGCAGATGCTGGAGCAAGCCATCACGCAGGGCATGCGCGGCTTCAAAATCCACGCCGCCGAGTGCAGCCTGCGCGATCCGGCCGCGGGGGCGATCCTCGCGCTCGCCGGCGAACTCAGCGTGCCGTGCCTGGTGGACTGCCTGGGCGATCTCGCGGCCGCGGAGCACCTGGCGAAGGCGTATCCGCGGACGAACATCATCTACGCCCACCTGGGAGGCCTCGGCCTCTCCGAGCCGGGCATTGACGACTTCATCGCGCTGGCCAAAGACCGCGAGAACGTTCATCTGGACACCGCATACGTTCCCATGGCGTGGAAGATCGAGGACGCCATCGCGCGGGCCGGCGCGCGCAAGATCATCTGGGGATCGGACGGCCCGCTCATCCACCCCGCGCTCGAACTGCACAAGGTCCGCATCCTGGGCCTGCCCGCCCAGGACGAGGCCCAGGTCCTGGGCGGCAACATCGCGCGCCTCATTGGGCTCTCGACCTGAACACCTCGCCCAGCGCGATCGCCGCCGGCTTCGGGCGCCCGAGGAAATCCACCACTGCCGTGTTCACCGGGCAGGGGTAGCAGTCGTGCCCCATCCAGAGCACGAAGCCGCCGCAGCGGGGGAAGCGGTTCTTGCAGGCGCGGGCGGCGTAGGCCAGTGCCTCGGCCTGGCGGGCCTGGCTCCAGCGCACGTAGGCGTCGAGGTCCGCAGGGTCGCCGCCCTCGGCCAGGTAATCCGGCCACTGGATCCACCAGCCGTTGGTGTGCATCCAGAAGGGGTTGCTCGAATCGCCCGGCAGCGCCATCTCGCCGCCGTATTTTCGAATCAGGTCGGCGGGGCTGGCGCCGGGCATGCCGGTCTCCGAGCGAAAAAGGGAGTCATCCGCGTCGAAGAACGTGCGCCATGCGTCGAGCGGCCCATCCATGTTCCAGGGGCCGTGGGTATCATGGTGCAGGCCCTTGCCGAAGTCCTCGGCCACGGCCGTGAAGCGGGGGCCGCTGGGTGAGGTGGGGATGAACCGCCGCGTGGGGTCGAGTTTGCGGGCGACCTCGCGCAGCGCGGCGAGCGTCGGGTAGCCGGCGTCCGCAGGCTTGAGATAGCCCGGCTCCTTTGTGGCCTTGTAGCCCTCGAGTTCGTTGCCGCCGCACCAGAGCAGCAGCGACGGGTGATGCTGCCGGCGCGCGATGTAGGAGGCGGCGATCGCTTGGAGTTCGCGGATGGCCTGGGCGCTATCGGGCGGGCGGTTCTCCAGTCCCGACGAACTGAGCGGAAACTCCTGCCACACGAGCAGCCCCAACTCGTCGCACCGTGCATAGAACGACTCCCGCTCCAGCACCGACCCGCCCCACACGCGCAGCAGGTTGCAGCCCAGGTCGCGATAGAGTTGCAGGCGCACGCGGTAGTCGTCGTCGGTGACATCGGCGAACACGGCCTGCGGCGGAACCCAGTTGACCCCCTGCAGAAAGGTGTCCACGCCGTTGATCTCGCAGAGCCAGGGCTCCGCATCGGCCGGCGCGCCCGCGCAGGGCTTCCAGATGATGCGCCGGAAGCCGACGCTGCGGGTCTCCTCATCGAGAGCGGTTCCGTCCGCGCCGAGCAATTGCAGGCGCACGGTGTAGCGCCGCTGCTCTCCATTGCCGTTGGGATGCCACGCCCCGACCGCCAGGCCGTCCACCGCGCAAGAGAACTTCGGCTGCACCGCGAATGACCGTCGCAGCACCTCCCCCTCGGAACCCTCGACGATGAGCACAACTTCCTCCGCGCTCGCCACCTCCAGGTCCGCGTCGAGAGTGATGCTGCCGTGGTGTGTCGTGTGATCGTAGTCCGTGTACAGTGAGGCGCGGGCGATCGCGTCGCCCTGGCGCACCTCCAGGCGCAGCGCGTCCCAGACCCCGATCTGCACGATGCGCGGCACCCAGTCCCAGATGTAGTTGAAGCGCGACTTCCACTCGCGCACCTTCGAGGTGTAGGTGATCTGGCCCAGGTAGCGGGGGATCTCGGTGAAAATCAGGGCCAGGCGGTTCTTCTCCGCGGTGAGATGCCGTGTGAGGTCGAAGACGTGGGGCACGAGGCTGCCCCGGAACCGGCCGGCCGCTCGCCCGTTGACGAGCACCGCGCCCTGGTAGTCGAGCCCCTCGCAAACCAGCAGCGCGCGGCCGGACTTCGGGACCCAGGCGGCCGGCAGTTCGGCCTCGAGCATCCAGTCGCGGTTCTCGACCCACTCGCACTGGCGCGAGTTGACGCCCACGTTCCAGTCGGGGATGAGGCCGGCCTCCAGGAGCGCCTTCTGCACCGAGCCCGGAACTCGCGCCGGGATCGCGGGGATGTCCGGCCTGAGTCCCATCTTCCAGTAGTGGGGGTGCCAGCCGGTGAGCGTCCACTCCAGTGGCGACAGGTCGTAAGCGCGTCTCATCGGGGGTCACCTTTCGCGCCCGGTGCACTGGAGGTGGCCTCCTCGAGCAGGTTGCACGGGCTGACTTCGATGCCGCGAGCGCCTGACGCGATCCGCAGGGTCTTGATCTCGAAGGGGCGGAAGTCGAGCGTCACCGGCGCCATCCCCGCCATCCGCAGCGCCGCGCGCGTCCTTCGGCCCAGGGCCTCGTTCAGGCGCACAATGAGGTCCTCTCCAGCATCCGCCTTCTTCAGGGCCGAAAGCACCACCGTACTGGGCGCGACCTCCAGGGCCGGCTCCGCTTGTGGGCGGACCTCCGCGCGCGGCGCCGGCGGGTGGTAGATGAAGAACGGCTCCAGGGGCAGGTTCAGTTCCATGGCGGCGGGGATGAGCGCGCGGGCGAGCGCCGGCGCCTTGCCCCACAGCAACCGGAAGCGAAAATCGTGCTGGCCCTGGTCCATGTAGGTGTGCTGCTCGTCGGCTCTCGCTGGATCGTCGCCGAAGCGCGCATGCACCGCCCCGCGCAGCAGGCTCAAACCCAACTCGCCGTTGGCCCGTGCGTGAAAAGCATACTGCGCATCACTGGCCGCGCCGAAGGCCAGCCGCTCGCCCGTTTTCTCCTCCAGCCGCACCCAGCGACCCCCGACATTTTCGGTGCCATCCGCCGGGCGCTCGATGGCCGCGAAAGGCACTTCACACACCGCGCGGCAGTTCCCCAGGCGCAGCGGCAGCACCCACTTCAAGCACTGCCTTCGCTCCTGCCAGTGCACGCGCAGATTCGCGTCGAGATAGGGCAGGTCCGCGTAGAGCGTGAACTGCTGGCACACGCGCGACCGCCTCCACCCCACCAGCGACTGCACGGTGACGCTCACCCGGCCCCTGAAGAGAATGTGGAGCGCCGGCACCTCCGTCCGCTCTTCGCCGGCCCAGCGCGCCACCTCGCGCGAGGACAGCGGGACGAAGTCGCCCAGTGGGGTGCTGAAGTTGACATTCGCCTCGCCGCCCCAGGCGTCGAGGGTGTCCTGCATCGCCACGGGGCGCACGCTGCCCCGCAGCAGGTCGCGACCGGTGCGCTTGTCCACGAGTGAGGCGAGGCCGCCGGTCGCGCGAAGGAATTTCGCTCGCGCCCAGCGATTCTCGACGAGGATCGCGGCCTTGCTTTCCTTGACCATCAGCCCCGGGCCGGCTGCCGGCTGCTCGCGGCGCCGGATCTCGTAGCGGCGCGCGGACAGCGGCGGCACCTTGGCCACGAAGGCGAGGTGGCGATGCCATCCCCCGATGGCGACGGCGCGCTCGAACGGCCCGCCCTGGTCCTGGCAGGGAATCTTGCCACCCGAATCGTCATACAACGCGAAGGGCTCCAGCCGCGGCGGCGGCATGTACTCCATGGCAAACTCGAAGCCGACCGGCGCCGTCATCGTCGAGGCGTGAGGGTTGAAGACATAGACGGGAATCGTGTCCGGCTTCGTCGGGACATCGGGCAGCAGCGCCCACTGCGCCGCCATCCTCAGCCGGCGGCAGATGTCGGCCGAGCGGCCGAAGATCTCCATCACGTCGTGCTCCAGGGGCGCCTCGGCCGACGACCCGGCGATGATGTCGTGGAAGGCGTTGAAGGCCACGCCCTTCCAGGCGCGTTCGAGTTCTTGTTGCGGATAGGCGAGGCCCCGCCGCCAGGCCAGCGTGGACCAGCGCTCCGCCGACGCCAGCAGCGCTTCGGCGCGGCGCAGGGCGCGCTTCACGGGCGCCATCGAGATGTAGCAGCCCGCGAACGTGCGCTGCAGATCGCCCCGATGGACAGGATAGGCGGACGCAGGCCCGAGGCTCGCGAGGTAAGCCTCCGGGGTGCTGTGGCGGATCTTGACGTCGGTGATTTCTCGCCTCAGCGCTTCGATCGCGTCCAGCGCCTTGCGGGTAGGCCCGCCGCCGTGGTCACCCAGGCCCCACAGCACGAGCGCATCGCGCCCGGTGGTTCGCGCCTCCTCGACGCCGCGCCGCGCCGCATCGGCCGCGCCGGTTTCGGAGGTGCCATACCAGCCGGTGGAGGGGCGCAAGGTCAGGATCTCGGATCCGTCGAGGCCCCGCCAGCGATACTGCGCGGCCGGCAAGGGCAGCAGGTGCGCGGGAGGCCGGCAGTGGAGGTAGAGCCGATACCCGCTCTGGCGGAGCAACTGCGGCAGGCTGCCGTGGTGGCCGAAGGAGTCGAAGTTGTACGCCACGGTGGGGCGCACGCCGAACCGGTCCTGGACATAGCGCAGGCCAAGCCCGATCAGGCGCACGAAGGTCTCGCCGCCCGGCAGGTTGCAGTCGGGCTGCAAGTACCAGCCGCCCGAGATGTTCCAGCGGCCCTCTCTTACGAAGCGCTGGATGCGCGCCAAGAGCGCCGGGTCGTACTGCTCGACCCACTCGTAGAGCACGCTCTCATTGTGATTGAAGACGAAGTCGGGGCACTCGTCGAGCAGATCGGCGGCGGTGCGGAAGGTGGAGATGGCCTCGCGGGCAGCCTCTTCCCAGTGCCACATCCAGATGGGGTCGAGGTGGGCGTTGCAGATCAGGTGGACGACGGGCTTGCGGTTCTTCATCTTGGCGTCCCTCGCATGGCGGTCGGTGTCTTTCTCCGGGCTGGGCGGACTCCCCTGCGCAGGGAGGCGCTCCGGCTCCCGCGAAGCATCGCCCGCGGGGGGCGCAGATGCCGCAGTCGAGGAAGGGGCACCGCCGGGTGCCGGAAATGGAAACCACCATGAGACTATGGCCCGGCTCGGTTGCCCTCGCGCTGGCGCTGGCCCTCTCGGCTTGGAGCGGCCGCGCACGCTCCCGGCGCGTTCCGCCTCGCTCTCCCGGTCTCGGTGCCCTACTTGCGGCGCGCGATCTTCCACATCACGCCCTGAGTGGGTTCAGCGGGGAGCGCGCACGTACACTCGCCCGGACTGGCCGGGAACAGTCAGCCCACTGTCAGCCTCGATGATGCGTCCAGCGTAGAGATCGCGAAGGCGGTCCCGGCCTCCCAAGGGTATGTCCACTTGTCTTGGCTCATCGAGCGGATTGACCACGACCAGGCCATTCGCGAAGGCGCGAAAGAAGATCCCGTCCTTCTCTTGGATGTCATTCGCCGGCCTGCCAAGCCGAAGGCTGAAGAGCACCTGCGCCGGACTGCCCTGGGGCAGCGTGAACCAGTCCGCCCAGTGGAACCCCGAGAGTTTCGCGCAAGCGTAGCAGTAGAAGGCGTCATCTTCGACCTTGAACGCGGTGTGGCCCAGGTAACTCAGCGCCAGGATGACTTTTCCCTGCCGCAGCGCTTCCCGGTTGATGTTCGCGACCTGGAGGATCTGCTCCCAGGTGGTCCAGCGCTCCTTGGCAGCCCAGGTGCAGATGTACGATTCGATCATGATCGCATCGGCGCAGCGCGGATACGCACGGTCCTGCACTTCCCACAGCCCTGGGTTCTGGATGATGATCTTGTCTTCCCCGTAACTCTTGACCACGCGGTACACGTCCTCAACCACCTGGGCGAACGCCTCCTGGTTGTTCTTCTCGGGCTCGACGTGCTGATGCCGGTTGAACGCCGGGCCGAAGCAATGGATGCTTGGGTCCACATTGTCAATGAAGAGGCCGTCGCCCCCCAGTTCCATGAGGGCGCGCGCGCCGTGCAGCGCGGCCTCGCGGTAGCCCGGCGAATTGGCGCAGACCTGCTGCCACCCTCCCGGATAACCGGGTTCGTCGAAGGGCCGGCGCACCGCGCCGTCTTGCTGGTAGAGCATCCACTCCGGGTGCGCCCCGAGGTCGAGTTCCGCGAAGAAAGGCGATTCGAGAAACTCCGACTCATCTTTCCAGCCCGCCCGTCTCGCTTCGGCGAGATTCAGCGCCTTGTAGAAAGTCACATAGGGAAGTACCTTGACGCCCTGCCGGTGCGCCGTCTCGATCCACTGCCGCGAGTGGGGCACGCCGATGATGAGCGGGAACCCCTTCAGCCGGGTCTCCACCACCTCGTCGCTCCACTCCTGGTACCAGCCGTTGCAGACCTCGGCGTCTGTGAACCATGAGGGAGCCGGCTTGCCGAATGGCGATCCCATCACGTTCCTTTCCTTCCCTGCGCTGTCGCGGCCGGCGTCTTGAACCGGAAATCTCCCGACACCATCTCGCGCCCATCCGCGGTCCTGGTCTTGACGCGGAAGTAGTACCTGGTGGCCGGCTGCAAGCCCGTCAACTCGACGCGATGATGGCGCGTCATCTGCGACCCGGCGGAGGTTTCCGCGCCATAGGCGGGAAGCGCCGTACCGTACTCAACGCGTGTGTCTCCGGCCGCGCCACTTTCCCAGGTGATGACCGCGGACCGCGGGCCCACCGACTCCGCCTCGATCCCTTGCAGCAGAAGGGGCGGCTCATTCGCCGCGGCCTGCCGCGACGCGCCGAACTCGCTCCTGATGTCGGCGACGAGCGCTCGGATCCTGCGCGGGTTTCCGGGGTAGGCGAGGGGCCCGTAATCAGCCTCCATGCGCGCGGCCAGCGCCTCCAGTTGGCGCAGGTCGCCCTCCACGAGCGCGCGCTGCCGGCCGCTGGGCTGCCGCTTGCAGAGTTGATAGCGGAAGATGGCATCGGCCACCCAGCGCCAGATCTCGGCGCAGCGGCGCTGATGTGTCAGCCGCTGGTGCAGATCCTCGTAGTCCCGGGGCCGCAGGTTGGCCCTGGCCTCCTCCAGGTCCGCGAGCGAGAGATCGCTCAGCCAGATCGCCTCCGACTTCTCCTGCGCGATCTCGTCGAGCGTGCGGTCCGTCGGCCGCTTCAGTTCCGCGTCAACGCCCTTCCACGCCGGGTCATAGAGCGCAATGCTCCGGCCTTCGAGCATCCTCGGCGCCCGGCCGGTCTCGGGCACCTCGCTGCTCTTGTCGAACACCCAAAAGCCTTTCACGTAGTACATCTTGCGCCCGATGTCGAAGGTCCGCCGCAGGCAGGCGATGAGCCGCGCCGAGCCGGGCGACCCGGGCGCCAGGCCGTAGCGTTCGGTCACCCAGTCGCGCCAGATGGCGTCAACCTCCTCGTCGGGATTTTGCATGAGCCTGGAGAAAGCGAAGATGTTGACCTCGTTGGGCGTGCCGAAGACGTCCTCGATGCGGCCGACCGCGCCCACCGCGCCGTGGTCCCGGTCGTACTGGAGCCGGTACTGCAGTTCATCCGGCATGCAGAACGGGAGCGCGCCCCGGCCCCAGTACTCCCCCGCCAGGTCGAACTCGATCACCTGCTCCTTGTTCCCCACCCGGCCGATGGTCTCGTCGTGGGGATAATAGGGCTCCCAGTCCTGCGGCACGCACTTGGGCATCACCGAGACGCCCGACGTCGCCCGCAGCGCCTCGCCGATCCACCGCAACTGCTCCGGCGAGTGGATGAACGTGCGCACCATCAATTCCTTCTTGAACTCGCCGACCACCACCGACTTGACCTGTTCGATCACCAGTTGCGCCTTCTGGGCCGGCGTGTGGTTCCGGCACCAGGCGCACCCGCAGGTGGCGCTCCAGGGCTCCAGCCGTGCGCTGCCGAACATCAGCACCACGCCGTCCACCTCGGGGCAGGCTCGCAGCGCCCGGCGGTAGGCCTCGCGGCGCACCTGCAGAAGCGCCTGCCCGCCGCCATTGGGGTCGAGGCAGACGTCGGCGCTGTCGTCCGGCGGCCGGTAGTTGAGTTCATGGGCCCACACGAAGACCCGGATCGCGGGATCGGCGGCGTGGGCCCGGGCCACCATATCGTTCACCACCCGCCGCACCCGCTCGGAGTCGTTGATGGCGTCTATGTTCATCATGATGCCGTGGGACAACTGGATCTCGTTGATCCCATAGCGCGGCGCCCACTCCAGGCGCTGCATGATGTGCGCTTCGTCGAGCCGCCCCAGTTGCCAGCCTCGCCGGGCCATGCCCTGGCTCGCCGACGCGACCGGCGCGAGCAGCACCAGCATGCTCGCCGCCGAAATGAGCATGATCAACGCCTTCGTCATGTGGCTCCACCTCCGCAGGCCATCCGCGTTCGCCGCATCACGACTCCTCGCCCCTCCACCGCAGCAGCGCCTTCTCGACCTCGCGGCGCAGGCCGGGGACACTGGATTCCCGGGCCAGCCGCCGCGCCTCCGCCACCGCGCGTTCGCTGCCCCGTCGCACCAGGCTCACGGCGGCCGTCTGCGCGACAGGAGCGGCGGCATCGCCGCACAGGCGCACGAGCAGCGGGATCGCCTCGTCGTCATGGTGGTGCGCCCGGCCCAGGATGCGCGCCGCCTGCTGCCGGTCGCCCCAGTCCGGGCTGAGGGCGGCAGCAGCCAGGGCCTCGAGGTCCGGCTCACGGCGCGCCTCGGCCGGGGCGGAGGGGTTGCCCAGGTAGAGGTACGCGTCCTCCACGACCTGACCAAAGGGCAGGTCCTCCGGATAGTGCAGGAGTCGGCCATGGCCGGCCTCCGCCTCGTCAACGGCAATCCGGCGCGGCGCACTGCGGCGTTCGGGAACGGGTGGACGCATCGCCTGCGCCTGCCCGGCGCCGATCCGGTATCGCGACCCTGCGGTCGTCTCGAACCGAAGCCGTGTTCCCTCGGCCCGTTGCCGCCACTCCACGGCGACCGGCCGCCTGGACCCGCCCGACCATTCCTCGACACTCACGCCCTCGACGCCCCAGGGCCAGGCGATCTCGATCGGTCCGCCGCACAGGCTGCCGATCTCGGCGCGGCTCAGTTCGCCGTCCTCCAATTGCGCCGACACCACGAAGCCTCCGAATGCTCGCAGCCCCGCAAAACGGTAAGAGCCCGTCGCTGCGGCGCAGGGGAAGAGGCGGATCTGATCGGGCCATGACTGCAGCAGCGTCTCCGTGATCGCCACCGTGTGGCTGTTCGCGCCCTCCACCACTGACGCCCGGCAGAGGGCGTCGGCGTGTCGGGGATCGCAGAGCGCACGCAGGCCGTTGCGCTTCAGGTGAAAGCGAACGATCAGTCCGTAGAGGAAGCGCCGGTAGCCCTCCACCTCCCCCAGGCGGGCCTGGGCGATGGTCAGCATGCCGGAGGAGAACGCGTTCGGTTCGACGCCGCCCTCGTGGCCCGGGATGCGCGGATCGTGCCGGTCCGCAAAGCGAAACGCGAAGAGGCTGGTCACCATGGGCAGCGTGTTGCGCACCGCGTGGAATCCCGGGCTGCCGTGGGCCACCGTTCCCGGGTACAGGCCCATCATCATCACCGGATGGCAGCGATAGGGCTGGCGCGCGTCGCGCGATTCCCAGGCGCGCTCCCCATCTCCGGGCATGGGGAACAAGCGCTCGAGGACGTCGCGCCAGCGCGCGCGGCGGTCGGCATCACAGTCGAGGACCTCCGCCGCCCGCATCGCCGCCTCGAAGAGCGCGCGCAGAAGCGCCCAGTCGTAAATATTGTCGCGGGCCGTGTCGTTCTGCTCCGGCGCGCCGCTCTCGTGGCAGTGCAGGCGCCCGTCGTCCTCCTCGCGCAGGTCGGCCGCGTGATAGTCCGCCGCCATGCGCAGGAGCGGGTAGGTCAGGCCCCCGAGGAGCGCGGCATCTCCCGTGTAAAGGTAATCCCACCAGAAGTTCAGCGCGAACCACGCCGTGGAGCCCTTGTAGGGGTTGGATCCCGTGAATGCGCGGTGCCCGCCCGCCCAGACCGGGTCGAACCAGTGCGGAACCACCATGCCCGCGCCCGGCGCGTGCTCCGCGCACTCGACGGCCACAGCGCCGAAGGTGTGGTGCGAGGGGAAGAGCAGGTCGAGATGATTGGTGGCGAAGCAAGACCACCACATCATCGGCACCTGGGCGTCCGCGACGTAAGCGTCCCGCCAGCCGCGGTTATCGAGCGGGTGCCACAGCCCGAAGAAACTTACCGCCTGGGGCCCGCGCGACACGCACGCCTGGTTGTACACGCCGAGGTACCAGAGGTTCTCCTCGAACTTGTCGGGCAGGTTTATCCAGGAGCGCTCCCAGAACCGCCGCCACCAGGCCCGGTGACTGGCAGCCTCTTCCTCGGCGGAGCCACAGGCGTCGAGCAGGCTGCGCGCGTAGGCCACCGGATCGCCCCTCGACTCCGCTCGGGACGGCCCTTCGTCTGCGTCGTGGGGCGACCCTGAGCCTGTCGAAGGGTCGCCGGCCTCGCGGTCGGTGGCCACGGCGGCGAGCAGGCGCAGGCGACCATCATCACCGGCGCGAACCACAAGGCTCGTCCGCGAGGGCTCCCCGTCCTCATGCTCGCGGCCCTCGATCTCGCCGCCCAGCAGCCGCATCGCAACCGCCACGCGGATATTCGGCGCCGCGTGCAGGAGCCACACCTCCCGACCGGCGTCGCCCCATTCGAGGCGCGTGCGCGGGGACTGCTCGACGAGCCGGCGAATCCGCTCCAGTTCCTCCGGCGCGGACACCTTCGCGCCGAAACCGTTGAGCGCGGCGGCGGCATTCGGCTTCTCGGGATGGAGGGGGACCGTCGCGCGCTCCAGGCATACGGTGAGTTCAGTGCCGCGCGGGACAGCGATCTCCACCTCGAGGCAGTTGCGCAACGCGTGCACGCGCGCGCACGAGAACAACGCGCCGTCTTGCGTCTCCACTTCGCCCCCGGCCAAAGAGAGCCGCTGATGGAACGGGCCCTGCGAGCGATAGCCCACGCGCAGCGTCGCGGCGAAGGCGCGCCCCGCGGGAGCGCCCGCTTCAGACGCCAGCCAGATGTCGGTCTTGTCCAGGTGGAAGGCCTGCCATTCCCCCGCGCGGCCGCACACCAGGGCGCCCAAATCGCCGTTGCCGATGGGGAGCCCCTCGTCCCATTCCGTCGCCGGCCGCAGGTAGATCACGTCGTGCTGGCTCACGCGATCGAGCGGCGACGGCGCATCCCATTCGCCGCTAGGCCCGACGACTCGGGCCTCTTCCTCGCGCGCCTCCAGGTGCCGGCGCAGGTGCGCTCCCATCCGGTCCAGCCGCAGGGGCAGCGCCTCGGCCTCCTGCGGGGCCGGAATGGTCACCGTTCTCTCGGCAACGGCTCGGCCCCCGCACGTCCAGCGCAGCCGCGCCGCGCCATCGGCGCCCGCAGGCAGCGGAATCCAGAACCCGTGCGCCCAGTCGCCTTCGATGCCGGCCGGCAACGGCTCCGCATCGAGCAGTAGGCCGTCTTCGGCGAGAAGTTCCAGCGCGTCGGTGACGGCGCCCGGCCGGGGCAGGCGGAGGCGCGCCTTCAGCAGGCGGCGCCGCGCCCCCGCCTCGTCCACGAGTGTGTACGGGCTCCAGGAGGCGGTCCAACTTCGCAGCGCTGCTGCTTCAGGCGTCGAGTCGCGGCTCATGGCACCTTCGCGGGGCCGGCGTGCCCGGGAGGTTCACCGAGGTGTTTGTTTTCACCGCCGCACGCCATTGCCCCTTCGTGGTAGGGCGCGCGACGGGGATCAGACGGCGCTCCACGAGGGGTTGGGCCAGGTCAAGGCGAAGAAGGCCGTGGTGATCCAGTCCCTCACGAGCATCCACTTCCTCATCGCCTACGCGTGCTCGGCCGAGTGCGATCACTGCTTCATGTGGGGCTCTCCCCGGCGCCACTCCGGCATGACCGCCGCGCAGGTGGATGGCTTCCTCGACCAGGTCGTCTCGCTGGGAACGGTCACGCGCGTCTGCGCCGAGGGCGGCGAATGCTTCGTGCACTACGACCTCCTCCTGCATTTCTTGCGCGGCGCGGCCCGGCGCGGCCTCTCCGTTTCCGCACTCACCAATGCCTCCTGGGTTCGCTCGCGCGCGCAGGCCGAGGAGCGCGTCGCCGAACTCATGGCGGCCGGTCTCAGCAGCCTCGGCGTCAGCACGGATGAATGGCACCGCAAGGCCATCCCCGTCGAGCGCGTGGACACGCTGCTCGAGGTCTGCGCCGCCGCCGGCCTCGCCGCCAACCGCATGGAGACGCGCCTCGAAGGCGTCATGTTCCGCGGCCGGGCTGCCGAGCGACTGGCGCCCTTCGCCCCCACTCGTCCGGCCGGCGCATTCACCGCTTGCCCCCACGAGAAACTGGCCGCCCCGTCGCGCCTGCACCTGGACTGCTATGGGCGGCTGCACCTGTGCCAGGGCCTTTGCCTGGGCGCGGGCGATTCCGCCGCGTCATGCGCAGCCTACGATGCGGCGGCTCACCCGATCGTCCGCCTGCTCCTCGACGGCGGCCCCCATGCGCTGGCCCGGTTCGCCGCCGGCCGCGGATTCGACCTCCAGGCCGGCTACGCCGACGCCTGCCACCTCTGCTACCGGGCTCGCGAGTTCCTGCGCGCCGATTTCCTCGACCTGCTCGGCCCGGACGAGATGTACGGCGACCGACCGCCGCGGTGCGCGCCGCATCAAGAGTGAAGGAATTGCGTCACGCGCCACAATGATCTTCGCGAGGCAACCTGCATGAGAATCACCCAGGTCGAAATCATGGTTCAGCGTCGCGAACCCAACCCCAGCCCGATTCGCGACGCTCTGCAAAGCCTGCCCGGCACCGGCGCGGTGCAGGTGGTGGTTCGCACGGAGGAGGGGATCAGCGGCGCCGGCGAGGTCGGCTTCGGGCGGGTGGCCGGCGCGCCCGATGCGCTCGCCGCGCTCATCGAGCACGAACTGAAGCCCCTGGTCCTGGGCACGGACCCGGCCTTCGTGCGCGGCACGCGCGGGGCGATGTTGCGGGAGACGGAGTACCACGGCTCGTTTGGACTGACGATGTTCGGGATCGCGGCCATTGACGTCGCGTTGTGGGACTGCCTGGGGAAGGCCCGTGGGGTTCCCTGCTGGCAGATGTGGGGAGCGGTGCGCGATCGTGTTCCAGCCTACGCCATGGTGGGCTGGATGAATTACAGCGACGACGAAGTGCAGCGCATCTGCGCGCAGGCCGTGGAGCAGGGATTCCGCGCGGTGAAAATCAAGGTGGGGTATCCCACGCTCGCCGAGGACCTCAGGCGCGTGGGCGTCGTCCGCAAGGCCATCGGCGAGGACGCGGAGTTGATGGTGGACGCCAACCAGGTGCTCACCACCGCCGAGGCCCTTCGCCGCGGCCGCGCCTTCCAGGACCTCGGCTGCTACTGGTGGGAGGAGCCCATCCCGGCCGATGACATCGCCGGTTATGCCGAACTGGCTGCGGCCTTGGACATCCCGGTCGCGGCCGGCGAAAACCTGTACACTCCAGCCGACTTCGCTCGCTTTCTCAGCCGCGGCGCGATGGACATCGTTCAGCCCGACCTGCGCCGCGCCGGCGGGCCCACCGGGCTGCTCCAGATCGGCGCCCTGGCCGACGCCTTCCGCCGGCCCTACGCCTCTCACGGCGGGGGCCCCGTGCAGTTGAGCGTGATGGCCTGCCTGCCCAATGCGCTGTACCTGGAAACGGGGCTCATCGCCCCGCACTCGCCGCGCACGCTCAGCGACGGCTGCCTCGACCTCCCCCAAGGCCCCGGGTTCGACTGGGAGTGATCCGCGCCGCGCGAAGGAGTCCCGCCATGCAGCGACCCCTTGTTGACGAAACGCGATACCAGCCCTGTGATGTGCTGGTGGTCGGTGGAGGCATGGCGGGCATCGCCGCGGCCATCGCGGCTGCCCGGGGTGGGGCGAAGACCGCGCTGGTGGAGAGAGCGGGGTGGCTGGGCGGCATGGGCATCACCGGCGCCACCGGGCTGCACACCTTCTTCAACATTTTCGGCGCGCATCCCGGCGCCGAACGCACGCGCGTGGTGGCCGGGATCGCCCAGGAACTGGTGGATCGCGTGGGGCATCTGGGCGGCGGCGTGGGCCACGTGCCCATGGAGCGGGGCGCCGATTTCGTGAGCATGGTCACCCCCGTCGAGCCCGAGGCCTTCAAACTGGCGGCGGCGCAGTTGTGCCTGGAGGCGGGCGTGAAACTGCTGCTGCACACCGTGCTCGACGAAGTCCGATCGAGCGCCGGCCACGTGGAGGGGGTGGTGGTGTGGAACAAGGCCGGGCGCAGCCTCATCCGCGCCCGCCACTACGTGGACTGCACCGGCGACGGCGACCTGGCCGCCTATGCGGGCGCGCCCTTCGAGCACTTCCAGCCCGGGCGGCCCGGGGCCTATTCGGCGGGGTTCACCTTTCGCCTCTGCAACGTGGACCTGGCCGCCATGGAGGCCGACCTGGATCGCCGCGGCCTCATCCACCAACTGGCCCACGCCGTCAAGCCGTGGACCGCGCGCCCCGACGTGGTGCGCCTGGTCGCCAACACCGGCGCGCTGCGCGGCCAGCCCGGCGGCGAAAACGCGCCGGGCTACTTCATGTCCTCGTCGCTGCGGCCGCGCGAGATCACCTACTGCAACTGCATCAACTACGGCCCCAATGACGGCCTCGACCCGGAGGCCCTCACGGCCGCGGAAACGGACCTGCGCCGGCGCATGTTCGAGGTGGCTGACTTCTTCCGCAAGTGCGTCGCCGGAGGCGAGGGATGCTACCCGGCGGGGC
>Ga0315288_10002746_pt1 | contig 22582 bp, 21 predicted proteins | sample YL17G11_20_MG_FD_203454 | JGI IMG/M metagenome (GOLD analysis project Ga0315288, IMG submission 203454) | Sediment microbial communities from Yellowstone Lake, YNP, Wyoming, USA - YL17G11_20 | ecosystem: Environmental > Aquatic > Freshwater > Lake > Sediment | place: USA: Wyoming | collected...
GTAGGGTTTCTGCTGAAAGCTGACTTTAACCATGTATACCTGGCATTCCAGGCCGAAAAGATTACATGCGAAAGCAAGAGCGCTTCCCCACTGGCCTGCACCAGTCTCCGTGGTCATGCGCTTAACGCCTTCCTTTTTGTTGTAGTAAGCCTGGGCCACGGCCGTATTGGGCTTATGGCTTCCAGCCGGACTTACGCTTTCATTTTTGTAATATATGCGAGCTGGAGTTTTTAGCGCTTCTTCCAATCGTCTGGCCCGGCAGAGCGGTGTCGGCCTCCAGAGCTTGTAGATGGAAAGGACCTCTTCAGGGATGTCGATCCACCGCTGCTGGCTGACTTCCTGTTCGATCAGGCCCATAGGAAAAATGGGCGCCAAATCTTGGGGTCCCAATGGTTGCTTCGTGCCTGGATGAAGGGGCGGGGGCAGGGGTTTGGGAAGATCCGGCTGGATGTTGTACCATTGCCGGGGCATTTCCTTCTCACTCAGATTGATTCGTGTTTCTTCCATCGATTCCTCCTTTTTTGAGACTACCTGCAAGGCAGCCTCTATGAAATAGGTAATAAAATTTTTAACTGGGTGACTTTTCACCCCCACCCTTACCCTCCCCCGTCAATGGGGAGGGGATATGGAGGACAGAAAAATTATTCCAGCATCTTCCACTGGCCGCCGACAATCTGGACCACGACCATGGAATCCGTTCCCAGTCCGTTGTGGTCCTCCGCCGTTATGTTGTAAATGCCGCTGATACCGACGTAGCCCTTCGTATTCTCGATGGCCTCCCTCAGCTTCTCGTTGTCTGTCCCGACTTTTTTCATGGCGTTGGCCACGATGTAGATCGCGTCCCAGGCATAGCCGGAATGAGTATTGATGGGGAATTGACGGTCATATTGATAAACATCTTTATACAACCGGATGAACTCTGAGATCACCTTTTTCTGAGGGTCAGAATCCGGAAGCTGGGAGGCAACCATCAATTTTGTGGAGGGCATGATGTTCCCCTCAGAAGCCTCTCCCGCCAGCTTGATATAAATCGGGTCGGGCAGGCCATGGCACTGGAAGAGAGGCGCTGAAATGGCCAGCTGCTTGACATTTTTGGCCACGATGGACCCCGCTTTTCCGATCGTCCAGCAGATGATGGCTTCCGGGGAGGCGGCCTTGATCTTGATCAACTGGGCGGTCATGTCGTTATCCGTAGCCTGGAAAGACTCCCCGATGATGATTTTCAGGCCGTAATCAGGAGCCAGCTTTTCCAGCCAATTCTTTCCATCCCGGCCGAAACCATCGGCAGAAGTAATGATGGCAATTTTCTGGAATCCCCTCTTTTTTAGGTAATCGTATGTTTTTTTTACGGCCACCGAGGTTCTCTGAGGAGATTTGAACGTCCACTTGAATGGGGGAACCGTGACCACGGGGTCCCCGCCAACGCACATGAAGGTGGGAACTTTCATCTGCTCAATGATTGGCTTGGCGGCCATCCCCGTATCAGTCCGAGTTGGGCCGATGATAGCCACTACCTTGCCCGACTCAATGAACTTCTTGGCGATGATGGCTGCCTTCGTAGGGTCCCCCTCGTCATCGGCGATCACCAACTCCAGGGAACGCCCGCTGATCCCCCCTTCTCCGTTGATTTCTTTCACGACCATCTCAGCGACCAGCTTTGTCGGGGTACCGATGGCTGACCCTGCGCCGGTGAGGTCGAAAAAAGCCCCCAGCTTGATGGGCTCAGCAGCCATCCCCCATCCCGCAGCAACCAAAAGCATCAAAAGCAAACAAACGACTGGCAATCCCTTTTTCATAATTTCCCCTCCCTTTCTAAAGGGCCCAAGGGAATAAATTTTGTAGGGGCGTGATTGATCACGCCCTAGCCGGGCGCAATGAATTGCGCCCCTACAAGAGCCCTTGGACCTTATCTTTTATCAAAAACCCGTTTTGACTTTCTCTCGGTCCGGGGCAAGCTTTGGAAGTCAACCACCTCTACCTTCCCGCTGACCAGAAGTTGATGGCTGATGAAATGTTCCAGATGAGCCGCCAGGGCCCTATCTTCCTTTGGGTCTGCCCCTTCGGCCCGCTCCACTCTTACGGTCAGGTAATCTTTTCCGTCTGCCCCCCGCTCCAAAAACACCTGGAATTCACTGCCCACCCGGGAAGCTTGGGAGAGGACGTGGTCAATCTGCCCTGGATAGATGTTCACTCCTCTGATGATGAACATATCATCCGAACGGCCGAGGATTTTGTCGTGCCGCGGAAGGATGTTTCCACAAGAACACCTTCCGGGAATCAGCCGGGTGAGGTCTCGGGTGCGGTAGCGAATCAGGGGGGCGGCTTCTTTCCGCAGGGTAGTGACCACCATCTCCCCTACTTCTCCGGGCGGCGAGGGTTTTAGCGTTTCCGGGTCGATGATTTCCAGAATGTAATAATCAGCCCAGTAATGAATTCCTTCGTGGGCCGGACACTCCAATCCCGTTCCCGGGCCGTAGAGTTCGGTCAACCCGGGGATGTCAAATGTGTCTTCCGCACCCAGGTATTCCTTTATGTTCCGGCGCAAGGCTTCGCTGTGGCGTTCGGCCCCGAAGATGACCTTGCGCAGGCTGATCCTGTCCCGCAGGCCACGCCTTCTGACCTCCTCGGCCATGAGCAGACCCATGGATGCGGTGCAGCAGAAAACTGTGGTCTGGAGATCGACCATCACCTCACAGTGCATGTCGAGATTTCCTGGACCCACCGGAACGGCCATAGCCCCAAAGCGTTCGGCTCCTAATTGAAAACCGACCCCTGCGGTCCAGAGGCCAAATCCGACGGCGACCTGCACTCTGTCGGCTTGGCTTAGCCCTGCCATTTCGTAACAGCGGGCGAACATATCTCCCCAGTCCCGCAGGTCCTTTTCCGTGTAGCATAGGATTTTCCTCTTTCCCGTGGTTCCGGAGGAGGCATGGATCCGCACCACCTGGTCCAGGGGAACTGAGAGAAGCGGAAAAGGATAGCCTTCTCTCAGGTCTTCGGCGGTGGCGAAAGGAAGTTTATGAATATCCTCCATACTTTGAATGTCCTTTGGGTGGACTCCGGCTCCCTTTAGCTTCTTTTGGTAGAAGGCCGACCCTTCAAAGGCATGCTCTAGCGTCCACTTCAGCCCCTCAAGCTGTAACTGCCACAACGCTTCTTCGGATTTAATTTCAGGCATGAATGTTCGAATCATAATGATTCTTCTCCCCCAAAAACGGTAACCCCAGGGCGTAAGCCCAAATCATGAGTCGCGAGGCGTGAGGTGTAAGGGGTTAAAACTTTTTTTCCCCCCCCCCCCTACACGTTACACCCCTTTGATGAGTTCAACCTCCACTCGTAACCCCAAAGCCCTGCGGAGGGCCAGTTGGACCTTCTCCTGCACAGCCGTCTTCCTTTCGGCTCCGGCCTTCAGTATTTCTGAAGAGGCTTCCACCTGCACCCTCAGTTGGTCGTTCATTCCCTGCTTCTCGGTCACCATGATCGAGTAACCCGGCCCGACCTCCTCGATACCGGCGAGTACCTCTTCGATCTTTTCCGGAAAGACGTTGATTCCCCGGGCGGAGATCATCTTGTCGGTCCTCTTAAGGACCCGGTCCATTCTGGCCATTGTCCGTCCGCAGGAACAGCGTTCGGTGTGCAGCGAAGTTACATCACTCGTTCGGTACCGCAAAAGGGGGTAGGCACTCGTCGTCAGGGTAGTGAGAACCAGTTCTCCCTCCTGCCCGAAATCCAGAGTCTGTCCGGTGACCGGGTCGATGACCTCCGGGAGGAAGTGATCTTCGAAAATATGGAGACCGGCCCTGGCCAGACATTCACCCGCCACACCGGGTTCAACCAATTCCAGGACTCCATAAATTTCATACGCTTTGATCCCCAGATGCTCTTCGAGAACCTTGCGAACGGCTTCCGGACATGGCTCGGCCCCAAAGAGGCCGATCTTCAGGGACAATGTTTGGGGACTGATTCCCTTCCTTTTCATTGTTTCCATGATGTGCAGGGCAAAGGAAGGGGTGGAAGCCAATACGGTGCTGCGGAAATCCTGCAGGATCCTGACCTGAACCTCCGCCGAGGCGATCGAAGTCGGGACCACGGCCGCTCCGATGAGTTCGGCGCTCTGATTGAACCGGACGGCACCCAAGAAGAGGCCGTAATTGAAAGCCACCTGGATGATGTCATGCTCCGTAATACCCGCCCCGACCATGATCCGGGCCACCAACTCTTGCCAGATCTTCAAGTCCTCCCGGGTGTAGCCGATGACAATGGGGTTGCCATAAAGCCCCAGGGGAAACTGCAGACGGACTACGTCCCGCAGGGGAACGGCGAACATTCCGTAGGGATAATTGTCCATCAGGTCTTTGCGACTGGTAAAGGGGATCCTTTTCAGGTCCTCCAGGGACTTGATATCATCCGGATTCAAGCCGGCTTCATCGAATTTTCGCCGGTAAAAATCGACGTTGGAGTAAGCCTGATTCACCACGATCTGCAGCCGCTCGTTCTGCAGCTCCAGAATTTCTTTCCGCTCCATCGTCTCTATGTCTGGTTTGAATATGGGCATATTCGCCTCCCGCTTACCTTTCCCATTTCCCCCGATAATCTTTGCCCAGAAAGGCTCTCTTCACTTCCTCGTTGCTGAGGAGTTCCTCCCCGCTGCCGGTCAGGACGATCCGGCCTGTATCCAGCACGTAAGCCCGGTTGGAGATGCGCAGAGCTTCCCTGGCATTCTGTTCGACGAGCAAGGTTGTCGTCCCCTCGCTGTTGAGTGATCGAATGGTCCGAAAAATCTCCAAGACGACCGTGGGAGCCAGACCCAGAGAAGGCTCGTCGAGCATGAGTAATTTGGGCTGGGCCATCATCGCTTTTCCCAGGGCCAGCATCTGCCGTTCCCCTCCAGAGAGCGTACCGGCGGGCTGGGTTTTACGTTCCCGCAAGGGCGGAAAGAGCTGAAATACCTTTTCCATCTCTTCCTGCAAAGTTGGACGATCCAGACGCCGCAGATAAGCGCCAAGCTCCAAATTCTCCAGGATGGTGAGGGGGTTGAAAACTTTGTCGCTCTCGGGCACCTGGATGATTCCCAGGGCGACGATTTTCTCCGGCTTCCAGCCTCGGGTTTCCAGATCCATGAAAATTCTGCTTCCATTCCGGGAGGGATGCAGCCCGGAGATGACGTTCAACAGGGTGGTCTTTCCCGCCCCGTTGGCCCCGATGAGGGAGACGATCTCGCCGGTGTCGACGTGAAGCGACACGTTCCGCAGGACCTGGATCCTTCCGAAAAAAGCGTCGATGTTTTTAATCTTTAACATAGCGCGAAAATTTTGCCACAGAGCTCACAGAGAACACAGAGCTTAGTAGTTATGAAACAGAAAAAACTTGAAGTTCTTTAACTTTCATTTATTAAACTCAGTAGTTGCAAAAATTTTCCCCAGAATTTTGTTTTCGCCCCTGCATCTAAAGGGCAATAACGGTTTTTTCGATGGTCACAGGACTTCACCCCTGGTGTCCTTTGCCCCCCACCCTAACCCTCCCCCTCGGAGGGGGGAGGGGAGGGTGGGGGTGATGTTTTTAATGTCTTTTTTGCGCTGTCCGCTTCATTAAGCAGACTCTTACCGACCAATTTGGGATTCACAGGGTGAGCCATCATTACTGCGTTCAAGTCATACGCGAAAACATACATTTCACCCTTTACGAACTTGCCATCAGGCTTATTGAATGCCTTCAGAGCTTTCTCTTTGCCGTTCAAGCGCCCTCACGACCTAAACACGGCCTCGGATAAAATGGTTTGACGGATCAGACCGGGATTTCACGTCAGGGGTCTTTCCCCACGGCCGGCATTTTTCTCTTCACACTATCCTTGAATCGGAGACCGGTTAGGTAAGGGGGGCTCCCCAGCTTTTTCAACGTTTAGGTCTCCTATCTTTATGCACCAATAGGCAGAGGATTCCAGGTGGCCACTTTTGACAATTTTCCCCCCCCTCCTGACAAAATCCTGACAAAACTTGCCAGCCTGCTGAAGGCATTAAGCCGAAAAATATTATTAACCAATGGACATTATTCACATTTGTACTCTGATCTTTTTGGCTTGATTCTTGCTGGCTTTCCTATGCGGTGGTGGAAACTAAGAAAAGATCCGGAGGATTTCGGTAATGGATCATCATGGCTTAAGAAGACTGCTACTTTTTGCCATTGCTATCTTTTTCGCACTGTCAATCGGTGGGAAGGCGTTTTCCGCTGCTCCCTCCCCCATTATCGGGACCCTTCAGAGGGTAAGCGGAACAGCAGCGGTTGTTAGGCAGGATCAAATCCTACCCGCCAAAGCCGGCTTGGAAATTCAAGCGAATGATACGTTGCGTACGGGTACCGACGGGTCCATCGGCGTGGTGTTTCAGGATGATACCTTATTGTCCCTGGGACCCGGCAGCGACTTGGTCATTGATGAATTTGTGTATGCTCCGCGGCAGGGCAAGTTATCGCTTGTTTTTAGAATGATGAAGGGAACTGCCGTTTACCTCTCTGGGCTCATCGCCAAGCTCGCACCCGATTCGGTCCGCTTTGTGACTCCCTCCGCTTCCGTAGGAGTTCGAGGCACAAAATTTGCCGTGAAAGTGGAAGAAAGGTAGCCATCGAGAGGTCCTTTCTCCGAGCGGCGGTGTCCTGGACGGCAAAAGGCTTTTCCGGAAGGATACCTGAGTTAACCTAAACATTGCAAAAAAGACATTAAAAACATCACCCCCACCCTCCCCTCCCCCCTCCGAGGGGGAGGGTTAGGGTGGGGGGCAATGGACACCAGGGGTGAAGTCCTGTGACCATCGAAAAAACCGTTATTGCCCTTTAAATGCAGGGGCGAAAACAAAATTCCGGAGAATATTTTTGCAACTACTGAGTTAACCCAATGAAATTATGGCACAGAGTTCAGATCCTTTGGCCCTTGTTGTTCCTCCTTGTCGGGTGCAGCGGCAATCGCGACCTGAAGGTCTCACCATCCGCCCCGCATGCTAAAGTTGAACAGGCCCAAGGTGAAGCAGAGAGCTCCAAGGGGGACTTGTTCGTCCTCTTGCCCGAACCGAATGGCGAGGCGGGGTCTATCCGCGTCGCAAATGCGGGAGGCTCTCAAATCCTTGACAAGCCTGGAGACATGACTCGGGTTGAAGATTTCAACAGACCGCCTATTGCGCCCCGGCCCCTGGATGAAAAAGGGGTGGCGAGCATCTTCGGGGACGCCCTTTTAGCCCAGCCAGATTTGTCCCCCCGTTTTGTATCTTTCACCCTCTGGTTTGACAGCGATAGGACCAAATTTGCGAATGGATCCAAGGAAACGCTGTCGGAGATCCTGAGGACGGTTGAAATTCGCAAACCAAAGGAAATCCATATCGTAGGTCATACCGATCGTGTGGGGACGGATTCGCATAACCTAAAACTCTCATCCAGACGGGCGAACTTCGTCAGAGATTTCTTAACTTCCAAAGGCATCAAATCGAGTGTTTTGTTCGTTGCCTTCCAGGGCGAGTCAAGACCTCTTGTATATACCGAAGACGAGGTTGCAGAACCTCTTAACCGAAGAGTCGAAGTCATGATCAGGTAGCTGGCGGGAAACTCGTTTTTCCGTCAGTACAGGATTGGGGATTCAAAATGAGATGAGAAAGGCCCGTTGGGCGTCTTTTTCCCGCTTCCAACGAGGCCACAGGAAGGGCCCAGCGGGAGAGATTGTTCGGAAGAGCTCTTTCCATATTATTATTGCCGGCATATGCCGCCCCCGGAAAACAGAAAAACGATCATTCGCCGCGACCGAAAAAATCACCCATCCGTACTTTTCTATGGAATCATCTTCTCGGTTCTCCTCTTTCTTCTGAGCATTTTTAACCCCGGCCTTACGGATTTCCTCAATAATCGGGCCTATGATTTCCTGGTGAAGATTGTCCGCACGGGAGATCCATCGCCGGTTCCTGTCGTCATCGATATCGACGAAAAGAGCCTTAGGCAATACGGACAATGGCCCTGGCCGCGCCATCGGATTGCGACCTTGATCGACAAGCTCGGGGAGTTGGGAGCTTTGGGCATAGGCCTGGACATGCTTTTTGCAGAAGAGGACAGGACCTCGATCCACGTGATCAAGAGAGAGCTGCGGCGCGATTTCGGATTCGACCTCCAATTCAGGGGGGCTCCCCAGGGGCTCGGGAACAATGACCAAATCCTCGCTGATGCGCTTTCCAGAAGCGCAGCTGTGCTGGGTTATCAATTCCTCTTTGATGAAGATTCCCGAACGGACGGCTGCCTGCTCCATCCCCTGCGAATTCATCGCATCGGGAGCCCCGGGGAAGAAGAGGGGAGCCTCTTCCTCCGAGCACGGGGTGTAGCGTGCAATTTGCAGTCGCTTTCTCGGGCCGCACGAGGATCCGGTTTTTTCAATATTGCCCCGGACCCAGACGGCATTTTGAGGCGCATGCCATTGATCATTGAACACAAGGGCAGGCTCTACCCAAACCTGGCTTTGGCGACGCTGATGCGGGCGCTGGCCATAAACGAGGCCGTTCTCAAGACCAGTAGTAGCGGTGAGGACTCCTTAATCCTGGACAAAACCGCAATTCCCCTCACCTCCAAAGGAAACATGTTGATCCGGTTTCGCGGCAAAGGCAAAACCTTTGAATATGTCTCTGCCGCGGATATCCTGTCTGATCGGGTCCCCAAAAATAAAGTTCAGGGGAAAATATTGCTGGTAGGTACCTCCGCCTCGGGGATGAAGGAGTTGAGAACCACCCCATTCGACCCGATTTTCCCGGGAGTGGAGATCCATGCCACGATTGTGGACAATATCCTCAAGAAGGACTTCCTCTTACGGCCGAAATGGGCTTCGGGGCTGGAATCCATTCTTGTTTTGGGATTTGGCCTGCTGTCGGCTTTTATTCTAACCTGGACCGGAGCGGGGCTGAGTTCCTTGCTCATTGGGGCCCTGGCCGGGGGCGCTTCCCTCGCCTCGCTTCTGACATTTCTCGGCGGAGGTATCTTCATCTCACCGATCTCTCCCCTGCTCGTCTTAGGGGTGAACTTCTCCTTTCTGAGTTTTCTGAAATTCTGGGATGAGGAACAAAGAGCCAAAGAGCGGACCCGCGAGCTGGTCATGGTTCAGGAGGCCACGATTGAAAGCATGTCTTCCCTGGTCGAAACGCGAGACCCTGAAACCGGAGGGCACATCAAACGCACCCAGAACTATATCAGGCTCCTGGCCGAATCCCTGAAGAAACGCCCCCGGTTTCGGGCTTTTTTGGATGATGAATCGATCGACCTTTTGTGCAAATCCGCTCCGCTTCACGATATCGGCAAGGTGGGAGTTTCCGACCGGATTCTGCTCAAACCCGCCAAACTGACTGACCAGGAATTTGACGAGATGAAAAAGCATACCGTGTATGGCCGAGATGCTCTCTTTTCTGCGGAGAAGAAGCTTGGAACCATATCGTTTCTCGGCTGTGCTCGGGAAATTGCCTATACCCACCATGAGAAATGGAACGGGTCCGGGTATCCGGAAGGACTTCGGGGAGAACAGATTCCCCTGGCCGGCAGGCTCATGGCTTTAGCCGATTCCTATGATGCCATGACCAGCAACCGGGTTTACAAAGCTCCACTCTCGCATGAGCAAGCCGTTCAAATCATCACCGAAGAAAAGGGGTCCCACTTTGACCCAGAGATCGTAGACGCTTTCTTGGAGGCCAAAGAAAACTTCCGTCAGATCGCCTTGAAATACGCTGATTCCTGAGAGAGATTTACCTATGTGTCCTCCCTTCCTCGGTTGAGGACGTGATACCAAGCGTGGGGATATTCGATGCGCAGAGGCCCAAACATGATCCAACGCTATATAGGGGGGGGAATTTGCAAACATCTTTCCCGTCGGGCAGCCAGGATCGTCTAAGGCTACCATTGGCATTTGAAAGGAAAAATAGGGTGAAGGCTGTATATGAAGATCATTTCAAAAGATTTTCGATGGCCTGAAAACAGAGGAGATTGAACTTATATCTAAAATTTATCGATGATCACTCTTTTATCTTAAAGTAGGGAACCATCCGATTGGCATATTTCCCCGGGATCTTGGGAGGGCTGGAAGAAAAAAGGATATCGGCGTAAAAAATTTCGGCCGAGTTTTTGCTGTGCTGAGTGTTGATGTAGAGCACAATCCCACCCAACACGGGGGGTTCTTCCTGAAAAAGTTTCTGGTAATCTTCATAACGTTTCGAGTTTCACAAATCCACTGGTTCAGCTTGGCCGCCCCGCTCTCAAGGACGACCTACTTCATTTTGCTGTAAGCTTTGCTGGTCCCTCAAAATCTTAACAGAAACGAAGCCTCCGGCACGGGAGCAAAGAGTTTGATCTGCGGTTGGGTAGCCTGGAAAGAGAGGTCCTCATTTGTGGTTGTAACAATCGAGGCAAAGGAGGGCTTTTTCGGGAGGTGGGGGAACCTCCATCCACAGCTCTTTTCCACAATGGGCGCAGGTCACCTTAAAGGTTTTTTCGGGTGCTTTCCTTTTGGAACTTCTCCGGTAAAAATTCCTCCTGATTCTGGCCATGGATACCCCCTCATCTGGATTTTTATTCGTGCATCGCGTCAACCCGAATCGTCACCGGTGGTCGCCGCCCAAAGCAAAACCCCGGGATTAATTCTGTCCCGGGGTCTTACAGTTCGACCTCAGATCCTCAACACTTCACCACATCGATAGCTTGCAGGCCCTTTTTCCCCGGGGCGATTTCGAACTCGACCTCGTCCCCTTCATTAAGAACCTTAAAACCGTCTTGTTTAATGGATGAGAAGTGCACGAATAAATCCTCGCCACTATCCTGGGAAATAAACCCAAATCCCTTTTGCTCATTGAACCATTTGACTCGACCTTTGGACATTGCATCTCACCTCCTTCCTTTTTCACGTTGATAAGATGCAATAGCCCGGGCCCGGGCAATAAAAAAGGCCGCATAAGCATCAAGAGCTATGCGGCCTTTTTTGTTCCAAACCAAAACTCTTTGCAACTTATTAAATTATAATAATCTACTTCTTCAAGGCTGTCAAGGAATAAAACGAGGGAATAAAACGAGGGGCTGAGGACCTGTATACCACTTTATGTCGTAAACCCTTGACAACATAAACCCTTTTTGGTTATTGTTCAGCAAAATTAATCTTTAGACCCCACGATTTCAGCAAGAACATGCACATCGCGGTCACTTTCGTCGGAATCTTGGCAGAACTCATTCAGGAGGGCACGGTCGAGGTGCACCTGCCCCAGGAAGCCACGTATGGAGACCTCCTGAAGGAGATTGGGCGTCAATTCGGCCGCTCCATCCCGGATCCTCTCTGGGATCGGCAGGCCAATGCATTTAAAGACCCCATCTTTGCTGTGGCTAGCGGCAGAGCCATAGACTCTCAGGACACCCCGCTAACGGACGGCGACGAAGTTAAATTCTTAACCCTCGTTGCCGGTGGCTGATCAGACCAAAGTGGGATTTAGTGAAAAGCCTCTGCCAAGAGGGGGTTCCCCCTGGGACAAGGGTCTGAAAGTGTGTTGAAACCGTGGTTGGGATGGGCCAAAGCAAAGCCGGAAACCAAATAATTTTTGCCGATGATGATTTGAGAGGGGAGGAATGGGAAGATGAAGATATTGCGGGTTGATATGAATAAATTGGAAGGGCATTATGAAAATCTGCCGGAAGAGTGGAAACTCGTAGGCGGCAGGGGTTTGATTGCCAAAATCATGAATAAGGAAGTACCTCCGACGGCGGACCCTCTGGGAGCTGAAAGCAAGCTCATTATTGCGGGGGGCCCATTGGCTGGAACCCTGGCTCCGCAGCTCGGAAGAATCTCGGTCGGAGGGAAGAGCCCGCTTACTTTGGGGATTAAAGAAGCCAACGCCGGTGGCCCGGCGGCCCAGGACCTGGACCGCTTGGGGATTCGGGCGATTATCGTGGAGGGGATGCCCCCAAAAGATAAATTGTTCGGTCTTAAAATTTCAAAAGATGGAGTCAGTTTCATTCCCATGGATGAATACAAGGGCATGAAAAATTACAAATTGAACCAAGAGTTGCGCAAGAAATACGGAGATAAGATCTCCACCGCCTCTATCGGGGTTGTAGGAGAAAAGAAATACAAATCCGCTGCCGTTAGCTTTTCTGATATGTTGGGAGACCCATCCAGAAACGCCGCCAGAGGCGGTTTGGGGGCGGTCATGGCTTCCAAAGGACTGAAGGCGATTATCATTGACAGCTCAGGGGCGTCCTCCGTGGATATTTCAGACAAGGAAAAATTCAGGGAAACAGTGAGATCCTGGATCGATACTCTGAACAAAGACGTTACCTGTTGGCTCTTCCGCCAGTTTGGGACTCCTTTGGCGGTTTCCACCAACAGCTATCAGGGAACCATGCCCTGGCAGAATTATACTTCTGGAAGGCCCCTCGGCTTTCAAAAGGTCAGCGGCGAAGCGATTAAAAAGTTGAACTTGGAACGGGGCGGAAAGATGCACGGCTGCATGCCTGGTTGTGTAATTCAATGTTCCATCCTCTATCATAACGCCGATGGAACCCCCTTGTGCTCGGCTCAGGAATATGAAGCCGTTGGGCTCCTGGGGACGAACTTGGGGATTACCGATCCCGATGCCATCGGGAGGCTAAAGTATATATGTGATGACCTGGGGATTGACTTGATCGAAATAGGGAGTGCTTTAGGGGTGGCAGCCGATGGCGGCAAGATGAGGATGGGGGATGTAGAGGGGGCGATTGGGCTGCTGGCCGAAGTGGAGAAGGGCAGCGAGTTTGGCAAGGTTTTAGGCGATGGAGTGGTTTCCACCGCCAAAGCGCTCCGGATCGGCCGCATCCCGGCATTCAAAGGGCAGGGGATCCCGGCTCATGATGGCCGGGCCGCTAAAGGGATCGGCGTAACCTATGCCACGAGTCCGATGGGAGCGGATCATACCGCCGGACTCACCTACCGCATGCCTTTACAAAAGACCGGACAGGCAGCCAACTCTCTGCGATTCCAGGTGGCCGCTTCCGCATGTGATACCTTCGGATATTGCTTGAATGCCGTGCCGGGCGGGCAGGCCTCCCTCTATTCATTCCTGGCGGATTTGTTGAGCGCCCGCTACGGGATGAACGTAACGGCTGAGGATGTACTGAAAATAGCCAAGGAGACAATCAAAGAGGAACGGAAATTTAATGAGGGCGCCGGATTCGATAAGATCTGGGAACGCTATCCAAGTTTTTACCGCACTGAGCCTCTTCCCCCCATGAACAGCGTTTTTGACGTGGAGGATGCAGAAATAGAAAGTATCTGGGACAAGCTGGATAGTTTCAAAGAGCCGAAGCAGATCTGGGAAATGCGGTTCGATCCCATGCCCCCGTTGCTCTTCGGGCCCGGCGTCATCCGGCAATTGGGTGAACGAGCGAAACAATTAAAGATGAAAAAGGCGCTTTTGATTGCCGATCCGATTATGGGCAAACTGGGCAATACCGATGAAGTGAGGGGGATCCTGGAGAAAAGCGGCATCACTTCGGTAGTATTTTCGGACGTCGAGCCAGATCCGCCCGTAGAAGAAATCGAGAAAATCGCCAAGCTGTATCAGGATGAGCATTGCGATGGTTTGATTGCCATGGGAGGGGGCAGTTCCATGGATGCGGGCAAAGCGGCTGCGATCAAGGTCTCTCAATCCGGACCCCTGACCGAATACGAGGCCGCAATGGGTGGGGGCGGGAAAATAAAGGCTCCTCTACCGCCCCTGATCTGCATCCCCAGCACTTCCGGGACGGGCAGTGAGGTCAACTCCTACGCGGTCATCACTGACCAAGAGAGGGCTAAGAAAATCCTGATCATCAGCAAGATGATCATTCCCAATCTGGCGGTGATTGACCCGAATATCACCCGCACCATGCCCAAAGGTCTGACCGCAGAAACCGGAGTGGATGCTCTGGCGCACTGTATCGAGGGCTATGTGAGCAAAAATACTCCCTTCCATCCATATTATTCGGGGCTCGCTGTGGCCGGCGTGAAATTGATCGGGAACAGCCTGAGGAAAGCTTACCACAACGGGGACGATCTGAATGCCCGGATGGATATGTGCATGGCCGCGATTGACGGCGGAATCGCTTTTTCCAAAGGCTTGGGGCTGGGCCACGCCATCGGCCATGCCCTGGGCGCCCAGTATCACCTTTCTCATGGCAAAGCTCTGGCTGTAAGTCTGCTTTGCTTCGTGCGTACGAACAAAGAGGTTTGTAAGAATGAATTTTTAGACCTAGCCCTGGCCCTGGACCGCTCGGAGGATTTAGAGTCGGCTCTGGTGCGCCTCTATCAGGATTTGAATTTACCGACTCGTTTGAGGGACCTGGGGATTGCTGAAGAAGGGATTAAGACGCTCGCTTTTGAGGTAGGCAAAGATGCGGCTAATCTCGCTGGAAATCCGGTTCCCCTAAACGACCGGCGGATTCTCGAAATTCTCAAGGAGTTTTATTGATCTATTTGCCGGGTCTCCACATTCTGCCCCGGCGAACGCTTCCCCGGCGTATTCTCCTTGGAAAATCAAAAATAGAGACGACTTGGAATGAGTGAATAGTGTAAGCCTTCCCCCCGATTCCCGAATTTTAGCCAAAGCGTCAAATTTCAACGACGTCCCCGGTTCTCCCGGGGGCGTGAGGATTCCTCTTACAGGATCACTTCCTTCCGCCTTAGTTCGGCGATCTCTTCATCGCTCATACCCAACAGCTCTCCGAGAACATACTGGTTGTGCTCCCCCAGAAGGGGCGCGTGGCCAGTTGGTGTTTCGAGATCGCTTAGTTTCCAGGGCGGGGCCACCAGCTCCAGTTCTCCGATCTCAGGATGGTTGATTTTCACGAAGACGCCGCGAGCCTTGAGGTGGGGATCCGCATAGAGGTCCCGTCCCTCCCTGGAAGGAGCAGCCATGAGGCCGGCCTTGCAGAACTCATTTACCATCCAGTCGCGGTCCCGAAGGCGGGTCCAGCCCTCGATAATCCGATCCAGCTCGACCTCGTTTTTCTTGCGGGAGGCCATGACGGCGAAACGGGGATCCTCGGGCAGCGCCGGCTGACTGATGACCCTCGCCAGGATGGCGAACTCCTCGTCGGAATGTATCTCCAGCGCCAGCCAGCGATCCACGCCCCAGCATTTATACACATTATGCGGCGCATACTCGGGATGCAGGTTGCCTTGGCGCTCCGGGATCTCAAAGGTCATTTCGTATCCCAGGAGGACCTCGCCGAGGATGGAACTCACACCTTCGCACTGGGAGTAATCAATGAATTGGCCCTCGCCGGTCTGAAACCGGTGATAGAGAGCTGCAACCGCGGCGAATGAACAGGTGGCGGCGTTCATGATATCCACGTCCCCGGGGGTGCCGTGGCTGGGATGATCGTCGGGATATCCCGTGATATATGCTCCTCCCCCGATGCCATGATGAATGGTCGCGTATCCTAAGTACTGGGACTCAGGGCCTTCCATTCCCCGGCTGGAAAAAGTTACGACGATGATGTCCGGCCGGATCCGGCGAAGGTCTTCGTACCCCAGCCCAAGTTTGATCATGGCGCCCGGCCGCATGTTGTCCAGGACCACGTCGCTGACGGCGGCCAGCCGTCTGGCCAATTGAAGGCCCTCCGGCAGGCTGATATCCAGGGTGAGGCTTTTTTTGTCCCGGTTGACGGAACTGAACGTCATGCCCTGGTTGGGCGGGCAGGGCGTCGGCGCGGGATCGGGTAGAGGCCACGGGAAGGTGCGACGCGTGAGGTCGCTTCTCTTGTGACTTTCTATCTTGATGACTTCGGCGCCGAGGTTGGCCAGCAGCATGCAGGCATAGGGCCCGGCCCAAACCCAGCTGAAGTCGAGCACCCGAATACCTTCGAGGGGAAGCCGTGAAGCCCTGTGCGTTTTCGTCTTTCCGGCTTTGATGGACTCGTCCTTTCCTTTCGCCTGGGCGCCTGATATCGAGTTGTCTTGCCACACTTCCTGGTTGTGTTGGCCGAGCAGCGGGGCTGGCCGGCTGACGCGGGGCGGCGTGGCGGACATCTTGTAAGGCCAGCCGGCGTATCTATATTTACCGGCTTCGGGGTGATCCACCTCGACGAAATAGTTCCGGGCGGCATACTGCGCGTTGTTCATGACATCTTCGGCCGTATTGATCGGTCCGATGGGAATACCCCTTTCCCCGGCGAGGTGCTGGATGTCGTCCTTTTTTTGCATTCGCATCCAATCTTCCATCATGGGAGCGATATCCATGAGGTGATGAATCCGGTAGTACATGTCGTCCCATTCGTCGCCCGCGGCCCATGGGGGCTTCCCCATAAGCTCTCGCAAGGATCTGAAATGATGATCCTCCGCAGCGCCGAGAATTACATACCCGTCGCTGGTCTCCATCCTGCCCATGGCGGGCGGCCTGTCAGGGACGCGGCTCCAGCTCGTCTTGTGGTAAAGGTTGCCGGCCAAGACAGGGCATACCAGGTTGAGGATGACTTCCTGCAAGGAAATGTCGATGAGATGCCCCTCCCCTCCTGTTTTTTTTCTGCCAAGCAGAAGCGCCAGGCTGGCAAGAGCCGCGGCGATTCCGCCGTGATAGCCGACGGGGTAGCCTCCCAGCCTGACGGGAGGGCGGTCAATGTCCACCGAACGGGCGGGCAGAAGGTTGCTTAGGCCTCCGGCGTGGATGATGGTCAGTTCGTCTCCCTTGTCCTTGGCTCGCGGGCCGGTGCGCCCGTATGGCGTGATGGAAGTATAAATGAGGTCGGGGTTGAGGCGATGCAGGTTCTCCCATCCCAGTCCGAGATTTTCCAGGAGCTCCGGTTCGTGATTGTCAAGGAGCACGTCTGCCCACGCGAGGAGGCGGCTGAATGTTTGGAGGTCTTCAGGTTTTTTCAGGTCCAGGGTCACGCCCCGCTTGCTGGTGTTGATATACAGGAACAGTGCGCTGCGGTCAGGATGCGGGCCGCTCTTGGGGAAAGGCCCTTTAAACCGGGTGGGGTCGCCATCAGGGGATTCCACCTTGATGACGTCGGCGCCCAAGTCGGCCAACAGCTTCCCACAGTAGGGACCGGAGACCATGGTCGCAAATTCGATAACTTTTACACCGGCAAGGGCGGATTTCAGCATGTAAGAGACATCTCCATGGTTCAGTACATCTTAGCTAACGCGTCGGGGTTTCCTCGGTTCGAACATTCAATAACGCACTTTTTCCTAAAAGTCAAAAAAATCCTGAATGATCACCAAAGGCGGGGATTTGTGATCGCAGGCGAGGGCATCATATAGCGCGCAATCTGTCTGCATATCTGTTCGGGAAATAATCTCTATCGCCCTTTGGGGACGTTGATTCTTACGGTGCATTGTATTTGACACAAGCCCAAGATTTCTATAGAATCGTCTTATGCCACGGAAAGCCCGGTTAGATGCTCCCGGTTCTCTTCACCATATCATGGTGAGGGGAATCAATAAGTCAGTTATTTTTAGGGATGACCAAGATCGCTCTCGTTTCCTTGCCCGCTTGGGCCAGAACGTCGTTGAGACAGAATCCTCGGTATACGCTTGGGCCCTCATGCAAAATCATGCCCACCTCCTGATTCGAAGCGGCAAGCAGGGAATCTCCGGGCTTATGCGAAAGCTTTTGACCTGGTATGCTCAATACTACAATCGCCGCCATCGCCGGACAGGCCATCTCTTTGAAAACCGGTATAAATCCATTCTTTGTGAAGAAGAGACCTATCTTTTGGCCCTTGTGCGCTACATTCACTTAAATCCGATACGGGCCAAGGTGGTGAAGAGTATGGAAGAGTTGGACCGCTATCCTTGGAGCGGTCATCAGATGATTGTTGGGAAGACCGATTATCCGTGGATGGGGCGAGCGTATGTTCTGAGCCAATTTGGGGGGACGAAGAGAAAGTCGATCCAGGCTTATCGTCGGTTTGTTGAGGAGGAGGTAGGGAAGGGGCGCAATCCCGCGTTAATGGGAGGAGGGCTGATTCGGAGTCATGGGGGGTGGTCTCAGGTTCTTGCTCTGCGGAGGAAGGGAGAGACGGGGTCATCGGATGAGCGCATCTTGGGGGGTGGAGATTTTGTGGATCGGATTCTTCGGGAGGTGGAGGAGCGGCAATTACGGCAAATGAAATTTCGGATGAGGGATAGTAGGAGCATAGGAGATATTATTCAGGAAGAATGCCGAAGGCGAAAGGTCAGTGCGGATGAGCTGCGGAGGGGGGGTAGGAGAAGCCGAGTGAGCGAGGCGCGTGCTGCTATTGCTTTTCGGAGCAAGGAGGAACTTGGGATTTCCGGTGCCGAGATCGCTCGTTATCTGGGGGTGAATACCTCCAGCATTAATCGCGCCTTAGCCCGCATGGATGCGTTTCTGGCAGAACAAAGTTATGCACCGTAAGAATCAACGTCCCCTGAGTTGACGACTTGGATTGAGTGAATGGTGTATGCCTTACCCCGATTCCCGAATTTTCCCAAAGGGGCGATTTCAACAAGGTCCCAGGGTTTACTCCACAAGAGTAGTCGACTGGCATTCGCGCCAATTCTTCCCAAAGGCGTCCCGCAGGTGTCGATACTGCTCCAGCGAGGTATCCGCAAGCGCCTCCGCCCGCGTTGCAAGTTCGTGATGATAAGTCAGTGGCTGCGGAAACTGCTGCGCGGTGAAGTCGTAGACCTCGCCGTCAATTTCGTTATAGAAGTGCCAAGCATCATGCACTTGCGTCTTTAGCAAACGCCCACCGAACTGGTCCTGGAGAACGAGCGCCGTCACCGAACACTGACCCAATGCCGGGTTTGCGGCCGTCCATTTCGTGCTCGTCCGTTGTGACCAGCTGCTCTGCAGCGCACGAAGAATTCGCCAGCGGTCAATCATCCAGTGACCCTCGAGTGGCTAGTGTAAAAAAGGGGGCGTCGCTCAAAAGCATCAAAATCATTTCGCTCGCTTCCCTCTTCGAATCGCCATCGCAATCGCCGATGCCCCATCCCTAAATGACCTGAGTTTACCTCAAATTATGTACACTACAAGCCAATGAATGCGGGGTCTACGGAGTTCATAAAGGCAATTCGGAATAGAGGTTTTATTCCAAATTGTAAAGTAGTGTACATAATATACACTACTTATTTTAGGAGCCATTTCAAATGGCTCCTATTTACCCCCTGACACACGTAGTGTATAAAAACTAGGGTAAAGTCAGGTAAATGAGGGGTAATCTCCCCTATGGAAACCTCCATCTCCCAGTTCATTCTGAAAGCTACCTTCTCTAAAAAATAGATTCTTAATTTGATGATTTTGATCTACGTCGCCCATTATTCCGAAAAGGCTGCCGGAGCCAGGGATGGCGGAGGCTGATTAACAAAAAGGCTTTATTTTTTAAGGAGAAATGATTGGAATGGAATGTCATGCTCATTAATAAATGATTCTTCAAAACCAAGACCAGAATCATTAGCCATATATTTTTTCACAGTCATTAATGTTGCCACAGGTGCTTCTAAAATTATTTTCGCTATTTGGGTGGCCCGTTCTATTAAGTTCTGGTCTTTGACAACTTCACTAACCAATCCTAAACGATAAGCTTCTTGAGAACCGATAGTTCTTCCGCTTAAGCAAAGGTCACGAGCCATACCATTGCCAATAATCCATCGTAAGGGAGTAAATAATGGGGGTGCTCCAAATTTTATTTCTGGATGACCGAAAACCGCTTTTTCTGAGCATATACGAACATCACAAAGCGTCATAAGATCAAATCCACCTGCAAAAGCATGATTTTCAACTGCGGCGATTATTGGTTTGGGGAAATTCCATACATCTCTATGATACTGGGAAGATGATTTATATATTTCTTCGGATAAATGTTTTTGTCCAAATTCCTTCAGATCAAAACCAGCAGAAAATGTTCCACCAGCTCCAGTAATAATTACTATCCCTACATCAGAAGAATCATGCCAGTTCTTCAGACAAGATGATATTTCATGTCGCATGGCAATTGAAATTGCATTCTTTTTTTCAGGACGATTAAGCGTAAGGAGTGCAACTTTATCCGCAATAAGTTCAGTGCGTATGTTTTGAAAATCCATAATTACCTCCTCATATTTTATTTACCAACGCTGCCACGGACTGTCGGGTATTCAAGTCCCACTTCATCAGGGTCGCGCACATCCCAATTGAGTGCTTGAAGCAAGGAGTCAATGAATATCGTTCTGGTCGGGTGCTCTTTCAAGCTCTTTCCGTGGTGCTTCTCCAGCTGAGCACGGAGACCTTCGATGCACTTTTCAATTGCTTTCATAATTTCCTCTCATCATTCTTCGCCCAACGGCGAGGGCGAGGCGCGCGGCTTTAGACCCGTCGCCTCCACCCTCTTGTTCTGCCCCTCTCTTTCCTCACGATCTCAACGAGTTCTTCCGTGGAGACATTTGCCCGGATCGATGGAACATCCAAAGGGGAGCGGCGAGTCTGCTCAGGGATCAACGCAAAGGTTCTTCCATCTTTTCGCCGGATGATTACCTTTCCCGTCGATTCTGCCTTGTCTAAGACGCTAGAAAGCTTTTGCCTTGCTTCAGAATAGGTGTAGACCTGCATTTCAAACCTCCATCAATTTGACCCCAAGTTTCAGCGCCGCACGCGACCTCCCAAGGCACAGAGGAGACCTCCCGGGGTAAGACCCAGAACCTTTCCTGCGTAGACGCCGGATTTATAAAGTCCCGCTTATAGCGGGATTCGTCGCCCCGCGCTTTTGGATTGGGCTTCCTCCAGACCCCACCTCGCGGTGACCCCCTTGCCCTTATCCTTGCCTTCGGCTCCGTCCTTCGGTTTTACTCAGGATAAACTCACACCTGGCATGGGGACTCTCACCCCATAAGCTCTGTGCCATGCCCGGCACAACGTTGCGGTTGAGCGGCACCCAACCACACGGCCAATGAGCTTGCAGGCACCACCACTGAATATGCTCCGCGTGGTTGAGTGTCCGGCTCGAACCGCTTGTTATCTGCTGTTACTCCCACTATGGCTTGTCCTTCAGTCCTTCTTGGCTTTTGCCCTCAACCGTTCCATGAGCTCTTGCGCTTTTCTCTTTCCCTCACGCTCGTTAGCATCCAGCACTTCAGCCCATGGCTGAGTGACACGCCAAGTAAGCTTACCACTGAGCGGTGGTTCTGGATACGCACCTGGGTCGTATAACGAATAACCACGAAATTCCACAGGACCCTCTTGATAACAGGACCAGACAGCTTTTCTCATTAAATCGGGATCTCCCTCAAATTGAAGGTCGATTAGCGAAAGCTGGGTCCGGAAACGGTCAATCATCTCTCGCGACAAATTGAATAGAAAAGGATGCGGTGCGTCGGTCCCAATAATACGCTTTTTGTCATCAACACCATGCTGAAGGAGAGCTTTTAAAGCCTCTCCGGTTGAATGACCTTCAGATTCTGGTCCCCCGACGATAAGATAGCGGATGTTGGGATTTGCCACGATATTGCACACAATCTTCTCAAGCCCGATATTCTCAGTTTGCAGAGTCCCGGAGAGAGCCGCTCCTGTTTCTATAGCAGTCCTTACAAGATTCTCAAGCTCGGGAGGAATCTTGTCCGCGTCACAATTTAAGATGATCACCACGGCAACCGGAGAATAGTCGTTCCCCCTAAGATACCTACCCTCCTCTGGAGGATAGTCAGGATGTGGGTCCACTTTTAACATAATCGTCTCCACATTCCTGCCAAAATGGCAGATCAGATAACGTTGGCTGTGAGCGCGCGGGGCTTTTTCGGGTCCGCTTCACGTCTCGGCTGGGCAGCTTTCAACCTATAAAGCCGGCCTTACTGCCGTGAACTTGACACTAACCACCTTCCCCTCGACTGCTGTGAGATCCTCTTTGCTCACGGGCGGTGTAAATTCTTGGCCAGGACAACAGACCATTGCTTCCAGTTCCTCTGGCGTAAGCACGTGGCGGACAACAACCCGTATCTCAGTTAAGCCGGACTGCCGTATCGTCCGCCAATAATCCTCTTCAGGCACCGCCCCTCCCAAACACCCGGCCCAAGTTGATTGAAATCGGGCATGGAGTTCAGAGGTGACGGCCTCAGTTAAGACAATGTCTGATATAGCAATCCGTCCACCGGGTCGCAGGATGCGAAACACTTCTTGATACACCTCATCCTTATCAGGGCACAGGTTGATGACACAGTTGGAGATCACCACGTCTGCAGAGCCATATGGAAGCTGTGTCTTCGCCATGTCCGCGACATGGAGTTCGATTCTATCCAGCAAGCCTGCCTCAGCCACGGCATATTTGGCCTTCTCGATCATTTGGGGGGGTGAAATCTATTCCGACCACTCTTCCTTGGAGTCCGACTTGGTGGGCAGCCAAGATCACATCTATCCCGCCCCCGCAGCCGAAATCTACAACAACATCACCGAGCTGGATGTTTGCGAAACCTGTTGGGTTACCACAACCCCGAGAAAGGTTCAGTGCAGCTTCCGGCACCAAGGCAAGCTCTGCCTGACTATAGACCCCTTGAGCCACTGCGTAGCCCGAACCGGGCTGTGCCTTACTGGGTCAACATGACTCCTTGTGGCCCCCTGTCTCTGCAAATTTGCCGTATCGGCTCTTC
>Ga0315288_10002748_pt1 | contig 22580 bp, 22 predicted proteins | sample YL17G11_20_MG_FD_203454 | JGI IMG/M metagenome (GOLD analysis project Ga0315288, IMG submission 203454) | Sediment microbial communities from Yellowstone Lake, YNP, Wyoming, USA - YL17G11_20 | ecosystem: Environmental > Aquatic > Freshwater > Lake > Sediment | place: USA: Wyoming | collected...
AAGGCCTCGACGGTCCAGCCCCGCAGCCGCAGCATCTGCCCGATGGAGTGCCGGGTAACCTCATCGTCGTCGACGACGACGATGAGCTGCACGCCGTCCGTTCGTCCGCTCACGTCACAGGCCTCCCCGACGTCCCGAGCTCCGCGGGCAGCCGGATCGTGAAGCTCGCCCCGGCGCCCGGCCTCCCCGACGCCTCGATCGTCCCTCCGTGGTCCTGAACGATGGCCCGCGAGATGGAGAGGCCCAGCCCGTGGCCGCCCTTGCGCGTCGTGTAGAAAGGCTGGAACAGCGAGCGGGCCGTCTCCTCCGAGAAGCCCCGGCCCGTGTCCGCCACTTCGATCACGACCGGTCGGTCCGCGGAGGGGTCGCGCCGGCTCACGATCCTCAGGCGCCGCTCGGCCGCGCCGTCCATCGCCTGGCGCGCATTGGTGAGGAGGTTCAGGAACACCTGCGCCATGCGGATCCTGTCGCCCCAGACGGGGGGAAGGTCTGGCGCGAGGGCCAGGGTCACCTCGACCTCGGAGAGCCGCATCTGCGGCAGCAGGAACTCCAAGCTCTCGCGGACGACCCCGTTGATGTCGACCCCCGCGCTGGTTTGATCGGTGCGCCGGGTGAGCTCCCTCATCTGGTTGATGATCTTCGCCGCCCGGTCGACCTGTTCGGAGATGAGGCGGAGATTCCCCTTCACCTCCTCCTCGCCGCCAAGGCCCTTCTCGATCATGTAGAAGGCGTTGCGGGCGTAGTTGCGGATGCCGGTGAGGGGCTGGTTGAGCTCGTGCGAGATCGCGGCAGCCATGCCGCCCAGCTCCGCGAGGCGCGTGGAATGCTCCAGCTACTCCTCCTGCCTGCGGGTGAGCTCCTCGAGGTCGCGCCGCTTCTGCTCGGCGTCCCTGCGCGCCGAGACGTCGCTCACGACGACCTGCACGGCTTCGACGCCCCCGCGGGTCACCGCTGCCGCCGCCGCCTCGACCCAGAGCACGCGCCCGTCCGCGCCGATCATCCGGTACTCCCCCCGCGCGCCCGACAGCTCGGCTTCGGGGGATTCTCCAGTGCCCGCCCTCGCGCCGAGAGAAAGGAAACGGGCCATGTCCTCGGCGGGGATGAGGGTTTCCAGCGCCGCCCCTGCGAGTGAGCCCGGCTCCCGTCCCAGCATGCGGCACAGCCGGTCACTGGCGGAGAGAACGCGCCCTGCGCTGTGCAGGAAGACGCCAAGGGGCGAGCTGTCGAGGAGGGCCTGGAACGCCGCCTCGGACTCGGCGAGGGATCTGCGGGCGTCGGCGAGCTTAGCGCGGATGATGCCGCTGGCGCGCCGGACAAGACGGAGAGCCAGCAGGGCTGCGAGCGCTGCCGCGGCGAGGAGGGCGATGATGACGATGCAGACGGTGGTGCCGATGCGGCAATTATAGTGAGGGACCCCGTGCCGTCAAGGCAGCCTCCGCGTCCCTTCGGGACGCTAGGGCGACCTTGACATCGGCTGCCCGATGGTGGGAAATGGAGCCCACAAGGGAGGCTCACTCGATGATGGCGTGGATCCTGCTCGGCGTGTACCTGGCCGCGATGATCGCCATGGGCATCTGGGGCATGAGGAAGACGAAGACCCTCGGCGATTTCTTCCTCGGCAACCGGACGATCGGACCGTGGGTCTCGGCCTTCGCCTACGGCACCACCTACTTCTCCGCGGTGCTCTTCATCGGCTTCGCCGGCAAGCTGGGCTGGAAGTTCGGGCTGAACGTCCTGTGGATCGCGGCGGGGAACGCTGCCTTCGGCTCGCTCGCAGCCTGGCTCGTTCTGGGCAGGCGCACCCGGCGCATGACGCAGAACCTCGACACCATGACCATGTCGGAGTTCCTCAAGGAGAGGTTCGGCGGAGAGTTCGTCAAGGTCCTGGCGGCGCTCGTAATCTTCGTGTTCCTCCTGCCGTACTCCGCCTCCATCTTCAAAGGTCTCGGCCACCTTTTCCAGGCCGTGTTCAACATCGACTACACGATCGCCCTTCTGATCATGATCGGAATCACGGGCGTGTACCTCGTGCTCGGAGGGTACTTCGCCATCACGATCACCGATTTCTTCCAGGGGATCATCATGCTGGGCGGCTCGGCGATCATGATCGCCGTCGTGCTGGGAAAGGCGGGCGGCATCCCGGCCGCCTTTGCCACCGCGGGGGCCAACTTCCTCGCGCACGTGCCGGTGGCGAAGACCCCCCCCTTCATGTACATCGCAATGCTCGTGTCCCTTGTCTTCATGACCTCCTTCGGGCCCTGGGGCCTGCCCCAGATGGTGCAGAAGTTCTACGCCGTGAAGAACGAGACGGCGATCGTGAAGGCGGCGATCGTCACCTTCGTGTTCGCCCTCGTCATCGGCACCGCCGCCTACCTCAACGGAGGCCTCACGCACGTGTTCGCCGCGGCGCCCCCCGCCCTCCCCTCGGGCGGTCCTGACTGGGACCGGCTCATCCCCGACATGCTGACCAGGATCCTCCCCGGCTGGCTCATGGCCATCATCCTCCTCCTGGTCCTCGCGGCATCCATGTCCACGCTCTCCTCCCTCGTTCTCGTGTCCGCCTCGGCGATCGCGATCGATCTCGTGAAGGGCCAAAAGGGCGGCTCCCGCAACGGATCCCTCGCCCTTATCCGGATCCTGAGCGGCCTCTTCATCGTGGCGTCGTATTTCATCGCGCGCTACCAGCTCGCGGTGATCGTGACGCTCATGTCCCTCTCGTGGGGCGTCGTGGCCGGCTCCTTCATGGCGCCGTTTCTCTACGGCCTGTACTGGAGGAGGACCACGCGGGCCGGAGCTCTCGCGGGGATGTTCACCGGGATGACCCTCGCGATCGGGCTTTTCTTCATCCTCGGGCCCGACAACTCGCCCATTGCCTCGACGATCGCGATGATCGCCCCCTTCGCGGTCGTCCCCGCCGTGAGCGCGTTCACCCCGGCGCCGGCAGAGGATCTGGTCCATAAGGCGTTCGCGGGGCTTTGAGGGCGTGAAGAACGTCGATCGGCGCAATTTCCTCGCGATCGCCGGGGACTTCGTGTTCTTCGGCATCGGGGTGAGCTTCGCGAACCAGACCACCGTTCTGCCCTCGTTCGTCGCGACGCTCACTCATTCGGCGCCGCTGATCGGCCTTGTGTCGACCCTCGCCACCGGCGGGTGGCTCCTGCCGCAGCTGTTCGCGGCGAACGCCATCGCGGGCAGGCCGCGCCGCAAGGCGTCGGTCCTCGTTCCCGCGGCCGCCAGCCGGGTGCTCTTCCTCGCCCTCGGGCCGCTCATGCTGCTGCTGGCGCCCCGGCGCCCTGTCGCGGCCCTCGCGACATTCTTCTCGCTGTACTTCCTCTTCTACGTTCTGGACGGGATCGCGAGCGTGAGCTGGCTGGACATCATGGGAAAGTGCCTCGCGCCGGGGCTTCGCGCGCGCCTGATCAGCGTCGGCCAGGCCGGCGCGGGGATCACCGGGGTTGGGGCGGGAATACTCGTGGGGATCATCCTCTCTTCCCGGCGCCTGCCCTACCCGTCGAACTACGCCCTGCTGATGACTCTGTGCGCGGTCATGCTCGTGCTGTCGGTGGTCTCATTCGCGTTCATGAAGGAGGAGCCCGAGCAGACCGGCGCCCGGCCGCTGCCGTGGCCTGACTATTTCCGGCGGCTCTGGCGAATCCTCCGTGACGATGGGGATTTCCGCCGCGCTGTCATCGTCCAACTGCTATTCAGCCTCACGGGGGTCGCCACGCCGTTCTACGTCATCCATGGGCTGGGCTCCCTGGGCTTCGGCGAGCTCAGCGTCGGCATCTTTACATCCGCCCAGGTCGCGGGCGGGGTCCTTTCGGCCCTTTTCATGGGGCACGTGGGCGAAAGGAGGGGCACGCGCGCCGTCATGCGGATCTGGGGAGGGATGTCGCTCGCCACGCCGCTTCTTGCCCTGGCGGTTCCCCTGGCCGCGCCCCTGCTCCCGCCCGATGCGCTGATGTACATCTACGCGATTGTGTTCGTGATCGTCGGCGCGCAGGCCAACTCCGTGATGGCGGGGTTCATCAACTACGTTCTGGAGTTCGCCCCGGCGTCAGACAGGGCGATGTACATCGGGTTCGCGAACACGGCGAGCGGCATCTCGCTTTTCGCGCCGCTCATCGGCGGTACGCTCCTCGCCGCGACCGGGTCCTACCCCGCGCTGTTCATCGCCGCGGCAGTCGGTCCGCTCGCCGGCCTCGCGCTGTCCCTGCGCCTCGTCGAGCCTCGACGCCGATAGGGATGTCCCCCCCTACCGGTCGGCAGCGCCGTTTCTGCCCGTCCCGCCGCCTCCCATCGCGCCGACCGCTTTGCTCACCGCCTCGTGCACCCTCGTCGCCTGCGCGAGGGCCGTCGCGGCGTCCTCCTCGGTGTAGAACTCCGATGGGGTGAGGTCTTCGCTTCCGTAGAAGGCGAGCTCCCGGTCGCGCCGCAGCGAGCGGGAAATGTGCATGAGCTCGGGTAGCTGTTCCCTGATGCTCATCGGCAGCCGCTCGCGGTTCTCCTTGAGCACCGGGCTCACGTCGTGGATGCGAGGCACTTCGATCCGGCAGGCGCGCAGCAGCCCCTTGAGTGAGATTTCCACGACCTCTTGAGCTTCACGCACGACGTCAGCCCAGCTTCCTGCGGCCTGCAGAACCGCAAGGGCCTGCAGCCGTGCCCCAGCGCGACGCAGGGAGTCCCTCCTAAGAGCGTCATTGTTCGCGGAGGGCCCCTGGTAACCCTTTATCCAATACGGGTCGTCGTACGCCGTTCGACGCACGAGTCGGCCCACGGCCATGGCCTTTCTCAACTGTCCCAGGAAGCGTCGGACGCTCCCGTCACCTTCGAAAAGAATGACCCCATCAACCGCTGCTTCGAGCCATACGGAGCCCGCTTTCTCGATGCTGTCGGGCAGGTGGACGAAGTGCGGACTGTAGGCGCCGGTGGGCCACGCCTCATCCCATTGCCGATACAGAAGGCGGGCGAGCGGTCGCTCCCGAGCGATCACGATGAGGAGGTCTATGTCCGAGCCGTCATGCTCCTCGCCGCGAGCCACGGACCCGAAAAGCAGAACCCCCAGCAGCGATGTGTCGAACATTTGCCGCAAGGACCGAAGCAGGGGCTCTTCCGGGTTTTCGGTGCCGGTTTTCCACAAGGTTCTGCCGAGGAACTCAGTCAGGGCCTGCCTGCACAGCGTGTTGAGCGAGACGCCTGTCGCCCCGGCAAGATCCTGCAGAGCAGCATGCTGCTCAGGCGGGAGCCTCAATACGAATTTGCCCGAGACGCTATTACCCGAGAGTTTCTTTTGCACAAGGTATAGTACTATAGTATCATAACTTTGGCAAGCGACTGGTCAAGGCCGGTCCAAGCCCGGTGTCGCCGTCCGCAAACCTCAGCCCAGCAGCTTCAGGCAGTCCTCGAAGATCGAGAGGCCCATGTCGATCTGCTCCTGCGTGATCACGAGCGGCGGGGCGAGCCGGATGGAGCTCTCCCCCGCGCCCAGAAGCAGCAGGCCGCGGGTGAAAGCCTCCTCGATCAACCGATCCCGCTTCTCCTTCGCCGGAGTCTTTCGCGCATCCGCGATCAGCTCCATGCCCACCATCAGCCCCATGCCCCGCACATCGCCGATGAGCTGGTACTTCTCCTTGAACGCCTCGAGCATGCGCTTCAGGTATTCCCCCTGGATTCGGGATTTCTCCACCAGCTTTTCCCGATCGATCACGCGGAGCACCGCCTTGGCCGCCTCCATGATGACCGGGCCGCCATTGAGTGTGCCCTCGTGCGCGCCCTCCCCCCAGTCCATCACCTCCGCGCGCGCCACCGCGGCTCCCGCGGGCAGGCCGTGCGCGAATGCCTTCGAGATGGCCATGATGTCCGGGGCCACTCCGGTGTGATCGCTCGCCCACATGCGGCCGGTGCGGCCGAAGCCGGTCTGCACCTCGTCGACGATCAGCACGATGCCGTGCTGGCGGGCGATCGCGGCGAGGCGCGGCAGGAACTCGGGAGGGGGCACGATGTAGCCGCCCGCCCCCTGCACCGCCTCCACGAGGATGAAGGCAACCTCATCGGCGGGAGTGATCTTCTTCAGCGTCACGTCGGTGAGGTAGTTCATGCAGGCGAGGTCGCATGAGGGGTACTCCCTGTTGAACATGCATCGGTAGCAGTACGGGTACGGCACGAACTGCCCGATGGGGTACAGGGGAGCGAAACCGCGCCGCGCCGCGGCTCCCGTCGTGGTGAAACTGACCGCTCCCATGGTCCTGCCGTGGAAGCCGTTCACGAAGCCAATCCCATATGCCCGCCGCGTGTGCCATTTCGCCATCTTGATGGCCGTGTCGATGGCCTCGCTGCCGGAATTGCAGTAGAACACGCGCTTGGCGAAGCTGCCCGGCGTGACGGCGAAGAGCATCTCGGCGTACTCGATCTGCGGGGTGGTGTAGTAGTCCAGGCTGTTGAGGAAGATCAGCCTGTCCAGCTGGGCCTTGATGGCGGCGATCACCTCGGGGTGCCGGTGGCCGAGGGAGTTTACGGCGATGCCCGATCCGAAGTCCAGAAACACGTTCCCGTCCACATCCTCGACGAACACCCCTTCGCCCTTCACGCCCACCAGGCGCGAGGTGCGGCTGAGCGATGGGGAAAGCGCTGCGGTGTCGCGGGCAATCCACTCCCGTGCCCGGGGGCCGGGCGGAGTCATGACGATCTTCGGCGTGGTGTACGGCATGAGAGGCTCCCTTGTCGTGATAAGCGATTAGGCCACAGACTGCGGGGGTCGATCAAGTCACCGGCGTGTCGGCGGCGTGTCGGCGGCCTGTCGCGCTTGACCCGCCTCCGGGCCGCGTGTACAGTTCGGCCACGATGACGCGAGACGAGATCCGCCTCACGTCCCTCTGCTCGGCCGCGGGGTGAGCGGCGAAGATGGGCCCCGAAGCCCTGGCGCAGGTCCTGCGCCCTCTCGCTGAGCTTTTCCCCGCGGGGAGCCGGCCCGAGATCCTCGCGGGTCTCGCGGCCGGGGACGACGCGGCGGTCTACAGGCTTGATGACTCACGGGCGCTCCTCTTCACCGCCGACTTCTTCACGCCGGTGGTGGACGACCCGTTCGAGTTCGGCGCGGTGGCGGCTGCGAACTCGCTGAGCGACGTGTACGCCATGGGCGGCGAGCCCGTGCTCGCCCTCAACATCGCCGGCTTTCCCTCATCCCTCCCCGCCGACATGATCGAACGGATCTTCCGCGGCGGCGCGGAAAAGGCGCGCGAGGCCGGCTGCGTGGTGGTCGGCGGCCATACGATCATTTCACAGGAGCCCCTCTACGGGCTTGCCGTCGTGGGATTCGCCGACCCGAAGAAGCTCTTCCTCAAGACCGGCGTGAGGCCGGGAGATTCCCTGCTGCTCACCAAGCCCATCGGGGTTGGGGTCATCACCACGGCCCTCAAGAAGGGCGCCGCCTCCCCGCAGGCCGTCGCCGCTGCCCTCGCCTCGATGAAGAGCCTCAACAGGGACGCTGCCCGCATTCTCGCCCAGCATGGCGTTGCCGGGTGCACCGATGTCACCGGGTTCTCGCTGCTGGGCCACGCTCTGGAGCTGGCGACGAAGAGCGGGGTCGGGCTGCGCCTGCTCTCCCCTTCGGTTCCACTCGTCGTCGGGGCGGCACAGGCCGCCGATGCCGGCGCGTTTCCCGGGGGCACGACGCGCAACCGTGCGGCCTTCGAGGGGTCGGTGCGCTTCGCCCCCGCGGTGCCCGAACGCACGCGCGCGCTGCTGTTCAGCCCCGAAACCTCCGGAGGCCTCCTCGCCGCGGTGCCTCGGGGGGAAACCGAGGCGTGCCTCTCGCGCCTGCGGGCTGCCGGCGTGGAGGCGGCTGTCGTGGGGGAAGCCGACGACTCGCTCCCGGCCGGCACGATCTCCGTCGACTGAGCGCTCGCTCGTGGTCGTCCTCACGACTGTGCTGGATTAGCCCTTTTCCGGTTTCTTTGCGCGCAGAATTTCCCAGAACCGCCGGGGAGAAACGATCGCCGTCGGACCGAATCGCTCGAGCATGAGCAGGTCTTCATCCTCCGTGATGATATAATCCGCGCCACTGCTCTGCGCGAGAGCGAGAACCCAGTCATCCTTCGGATCCCTGCGCACCCGCTTTCCGAGCCTGCCATGACAAACCATCTCGGTGTTTTCTCCCAGGTAACGGGTGATGGATCGGATCACGGACTGCGGCAGCTTGAGCTTCTTCCCGAGTTTGTCGGCAACTTCCTCCATGATGAAATCGTTGAGCACGATCCGGTGTTGATCGATGCAGAGCTCGAAGAGGGCATGGCAGATGCCCTGCGTCGCGAATGCGGCGATCAGGACATTCGTGTCCAGGACGAGCGTCATGAGATGGTTCGAAAGACATCCTCATCCGTGAGAATACCCTGGGCCTCGGCGAAGGGCAGCACGGTCTTGCGGAGCCTGCGGAAAGTGTACAGGGCTATGTACCGCCGGATCGACTCTCGAACGAGATCACTGACGGGCTTTGACTCCGCGCCGCTGATCCTCTGCAATTCGTCACGCAGATCGTCCGAGATCCTCACGGTCAGGGTTCGCTTCATTCTCATCCTCTCGCATTACATTGTAATACGCCTCGGGCTAGGCGTCAAGGCCGTGGACAACCACGAACAGCCACGGGAGGTTGACACCGCGTGCCGCCGCTCCTATGATCCCCCCGGAAGCTGATGAGATCTGGTGGTCTCCACGGTCTTCAAAACCGCTGGCTGCAAATACTGCAGCGGCAGGTTCGATTCCTGCCTCTTCCGCCTCGGGGCGACTTCACTCCGACGTCGGCCTGTCGAGCCCGAGCCGGCGCTTCGTTTCCTCAGTCACCACACCGTCGCTGTCCCAGCCCCTGCGTTCGTAGGACTCGTCCAGCATCACGGCGTACATCTCTCGCTCATCCCGTATTTGGTGCAGTCGCAAAGAATCCGCGCATACTCCTCTTCGATCACTGTTTCTCCGTCGAGAAGCTCTTGAACAAGTTCTTCACAGTCCTCCTCCCTGGCCAATAGCCGCTCAACGGTCGAGGCGTCGATAATCCGTGTTTCCATGCTCTTGCCTCCTTGTGCGCATCGCATGGTCAACTGGTATCATGAAACACGACGGCCCGGAGTACCGAACTCAATGGCGGAATCAGAGGGGGGTGAGTTTTTCGCGCGGCGGTAAACACTGACAGCATGCACGCACACCAGGGGAGGAAGCATCACCGCGGTAGCTGGGCGAACCTTCACCGATGCCCGTGCCATCTCCTCGGCCGTTTTGCGCAAATACTGCCATTCCGGTTCGTTGCCCCTTCGTTCGGGCACCTTGGCCAGGCTGGGAATCTCGGCGAGAAACCGCATGATCAGAAGCGCCGCCATCTTGATTTCCGTCAGTGCCACACGCAGATGCCGACGCATCGTACGGATGTCCACCGTCCCAAACATCTCAGAGGCGATCTTGGGGTGGAGTGCGCCATCGGGAAAGCGGCACAGATATTCCAGAACGGCCTCCCGGCAGATCACACAGTAGGGAATGACAGAGGGCGGCAGAATACGCTTGGTGTATTGCTTGCCCAGCTTCTTCGCCCTCCGACAGATGATCGCGATGATGATGATATCCGTATTTGACACTTCCTCGGGTGAGCGGATCTTTCGCCAGAGCAACGCGTGGATCCTCAGTACATGGATCTCTCCGCAGAGAAGGCATGGAATGTATGCGAACATTTCGATGAGGAGCGTGCGAAACTCTTGCCACTTGTACGTACTGAGGTTAGAATATACGTTGATTTCTCCTTTCTGCGCGGATGGGGTGAAAGTCTATCAGACGAATACGTGAACGGAAGCTGTCAAGAAACACGAACGATTGAAGAATGCCGCGCCCGCCTTCCGAAGGGCACCTATTCAAAGGAGCTGGTTGAGCTTCTCTTTGTTCAGCCCTAAAGAAAGAGCGACCATCTCACGAAAGCGGGAATTGCTAAGCGGCGGACAGCGAGCACGTACCTCAAGGAATTGAAGCAGATCGGCGTCCTGAAGTCCTTTCAAGCCTGGAAAGAGACGATCTACTTCAATACTCGGCTCTACGATATATTCAAGATATTCAAGGAATAGAGAGAGGGTGGCCAGGATTCACACACAACGGGATGAAACTACGGTTGTGCCTGAGCGGGTAATCGAATATGAGACTACAAGGGCTGGGGGAATGGTGATTCGATGGGCGGAAGCACAAGATATATGACTGGGAGAAAGATATCGAACAATTGTATGTATGTCGCCAACCCTCCCGACCGGCCGGGGGCTCGCACCGCCTCGGCAAAGGTTGGGTCGACAGCATGAATGGTACATGCATTGGCATGGGAAGGAGTATTGAGCCGCACACTGTATCGACATTCACGTGCGTCAACTCGGGCTGCGGGGGTTTCCTGATACCCCATCACGGATGTCCGCGAAGGTACATATGATCATTCGCCAGTCGTAGAAAGGAGCCAGTTGTGGTAAAGATTGCTTTCATCGGAGCAGGGAGTTTCGGCTTCACCAGAGACCTTGTGAGGGACATCCTTTCCTTTCCACTATTGAGGGACGCTACCCTCTCGCTTATGGACATCGACGAGGAGCGGCTTTCCTTCATCGACCGAGCTGTGCAGAGGATCGTGCATGAAGGGAAGTACTCCGCGCACGTCAAGTCGACAACCAACAGGAAGAAAGCCCTCGAGGGTGCCGACGTCGTCATTTGCACGATCCTCGCGGGCGGCGTGAGCGTGTTTCGCACCGATATCGAGATCCCGAAAGTCTACGGTGTTGATACGAACATCGGCGACACCCGCGGGCCATCCGGTGTCTTCAGGGCTTTGAGAACCATTCCCGTTATGCTCGATATCTGCCGCGACATGGAGGGTTTGTGCCCCGACGCTATCCTCATCAACTACACAAACCCAATGGCCATGCTCTGCCGGGCCATGCAGAGAGAGACGAAGATAAAGGTGACAGGGCTTTGCCACAGTGTCCAAGGCACGGCCATGATGCTCGCCAAATGGATCGGAGCTCCGTACGACGAGATCACTTACGTCTGCGCGGGCATCAACCACCAGGCATGGTACGTGAAATTCCTTTGGAACGGCAAAGACGCATATCCGCTTATCCGCAAGGCTGTGGAAAAGGAAGAGATCTACAACGAGGATATCGTGAGGAACGAGATGTTCCGCCACCTCGGATACTACGTCTCGGAGTCGAGTGGTCACAACTCGGAGTACAACTGGTGGTTCCGCAAACGCCCCGATCTCATCGAGAAGTACTGCACCAACGCGACCGGATGGAACACGGGCGTCTACGGCTTTCTTGTGAACGAATACGAAAAACGCGAAGAAACCTGGAGGAAATCGATCATCGACTGGGTGGAGGATCCGAAACCGGTCGACCTCAAGAGAGGGCATGAGTACGCAGCATCAATCATTAACGCACGCATCGGCGGCGAGCCGTTCAAGTTCAACGGCAATGTACCCAACACCATGATCATCACCAACCTGCCGGAGAACTCGTGCGTTGAGGTTCCCGTATATGCTGACAGGATGGGGTTCAACCCGATCCCCGTGGGCGCGCTCCCGCTTCAGTGCGCGGCCCTCAATAATGTGAGCGTGGCAGTCGAGGAGATGGCGGTCGAGGGATGCATCGCCGGCGATCCTCTCTTGGTGTTCCGCGCCATCGCCTACGATCCCCTCACCGCCGCAGTCCTTTCACTTGCCGAGATCCGGAAAATGGTGAACGAGATGTTCGATAGGAATAGGGAGTACTTGCCGACTTTCAGGCATTTTACAGCGTAGAATCGGCGGGGTTTCCGTTTTTTCAGTCCACCGCTCCGTCTGCAGGGCAATAAACCCCACAGGAGCTTCGAGACAATGCGCGACGATAAAGCGTGCGTGTATGGCCTCTCGCAGAAAGGATAATTGGGGAGGTGGAAGACGAAGATCGTGGTCGTCGGCGCTGGGAGCACGAGCTTCTGATTAACGACAATTCAATTTCCCGCTTTTCGGGGAGGGAGAAATTCTCCATGATGGCCCCAGAGGAGACACCGTGGATGGTCACCGACCGACCGGTTAAAAAGCTTTGGAAGCTGGTGCGTACAGGATACGCGTTGGAAAGAGGTGCCGTGAAAGCGGCCATCGGTGAGACAACGGCACGCAAGTACATGAACTCGGAGAATCTGCCCATTGAAATGAGAGGCCCTCACACGCGGGGCGGACCCGAGAAGGTCCCTTTTCCGCCATCTGGGAGAATGTGCGGTGGCATGTGCAGGTGAATCCGGGGCTGGAAGGCAAGAGCCTCTTCGCGTATCTGCAGCTGCAGGATCCAGGCCGATTCTCCGACGGCAAATGAGGACCTTTTGGCGGATGGTAAAAGTCTGGCGGGCTCTGGAAGGGAAGCCCAAGGAGGTATTCTTCGCTCAAGTCTACAGTCCCGGGGAACTGAGCGAATTGGATTTCACCTGGATGAACGAACTGGGCATCTGCCTCGCGGTCAGCCCTTCGATCACCTTGTGTATCACTTCCTGCTGCCCTACTCCAACTGGGAGACGGGCAGCGTATGTTTCTCCGAGTGCTTCGAAAGTCGGAGCAGGGGGTTGCAGAATGTGATGTGGGATCTGGGCGGGGTCACCAAGGCGCATCAGACGGACAGATTAACGACCGCGGTACGCGCAACCAAAGATCCCGAGGAGTTCACCCAGGGGTATCGAGGGTTGCTGCGCCATTACGGGATGGAACCGAAAGCCACGCAGGCCAACTCACCCCCCGAGACCCGCTGTGTCAGGAGGTGGAAGTCGATTCCCAGGGCAGCCGATGGTATTCTGCGCACGGAACTGCGCGGTGTGTGCCATCACGTGCTGCAGGCTGCCGGGGGGCGGCCCCTTCAACGGTTCGAAATGCGTGAATCAGGGCAAGGGGAGAATGTCGTGATGCTATGAAAGCGCTGCGCCTCCTTGCTTGGAGGGGTATGCTATGTCTTGAAAGATTTCGTCAGTGGTAGTTTACCACGGACTGGGAGGGCCTTTTCTAGCCCTAAAACTACCAACTTCGCCAATGCGCACCCGGGAAAAAGCCTTGACTGGGCGCAGCGCTTTCAGATATGTAAAAGTGGGACCGGTGTCCTCGAATTCCTTACGGGACAAACACATCACTTTTCGATCTGTCGAAGATAGGTCAGGCACACGTTCAGTCCAGTGGCGCGCCTCGCCAGTCGCGTGTGCACTTTACGGGTCCGCGGCCGCTAAGCCTCTTTTTGGACCCGCCGCCATTGTTCGTATGAACTGAAAGTCAAGAAGGTCGAAGTGAATCTCCAGATCATGGTGGATCCTTCAGTTTGAACAATTTCTCCTCGATCGTCAGCCATGTCGCAAGGTAATCATCGCCCCCCACCAGTTGCGACCCTCCCTCGGCCCCGAGCTCGTCGAGGAGGGCCCATATCCGCCGGGTGATCCGGTTGTTCGTTTCGAATGTCTTGCGGATGTCCCATCGGGTCGGCGATGTGTCGGAGGTTATATAGCCGGCGTACCGATACTTCCTCAAGTACCAGAGGAATTCGGCGTATTCCAGGAAGTGCTTTGAGCCGCAGAAGTAGTCCCAGTCCCACTTACCATCGTTGTCGTTGATGTGCACGTAGTATGGAAAGCCGCTCTCGGCTACCAGCGCGAGTTCCTCGGCCGGGTTGTTTCCTCCATAGATCGAGTGGCCGAAGTCCAGGGTGATCCCCACCTGCCGGATCCCGATGTCCTTCAGCAGAAGGAGGACTTTCGCCGCGTTGCTGAGGAAACAGGTCCCGCGGGTTTCGCTTGGCTTGTATTCAATGAACAGTCCGATTTCTCTCCGGTAGTCGCCCGCTTCACCGAAGGTTTCCGCAAGCCTTTTCCAGGCAATCCCGTAATCGCTCTGGAAGCTGAACTCATAACCGTCGGCGAGAGGGCAACACGTGACCTTGTTCGATCCTGCAGCAGCTGCGAAATCCTTGGCTTCTTTGATGAAACGCACAGCCTTGTCGCGGACTTCCTTCGAGTTCGCGGCAGGCCCGCCGTTTCTGAAGTCGAGGTCCGATTTCACGTTGACATTGATCGCCGCAAACTCCAGCCCGTACAGTTCCGCAAGCGCCTTGGTAGCCTGGGGCGTGTCGACTTCGTAGGGATATACAACCTCCACCCCAGAAACCCCCTTGATCTGGCCGGCGAGATGGAACTTCTCCTCGAGCGTCAGCGGCGAGTTGTACTCGTGAAACCTGTCTCTGGTTTGGCCAAGGAACGAGGTGATGATCGCCATCTTTACCATACCATCCTGTGCTTTGTCCATCCTCCCGGCTTTCAGCGGCATGGCTTAGCTTTCCACGACTTTGCTGATCCGGACGATCCCGGGATCCGTGAACGCGTCCAATACGTCGCGCGCGGTCGAGGAAAAGCTATACAGCACGACCCCCTCCTCCCCTGCCTGGAACCAGTGCTTCTCCCCGGGCTGGAACGTGAGCTGGTCGCCGGGCTTGAGTTTCAATTCATTTCGAAGGGTGTAGAGATCTTCTCTCCCCTGAGGGATGAACCCTTCCGTCAGCGTACTCGCTCCTGCGACATAGAAGTACACGGATCCCCACACGACGCGGATCGTCTCCTCCTTGCCCGGATCGGTCCCAACGGCAGGGTGCCAGTGCTCAGGCTCGGTTTGAAGGGGAAAGAGGGCGAGAAGTTTTACCGCGATCCGTTGCGTGGACACGAGAGTGAGGATCAGGGCTCCCTCCCGCTCGAGCGCGCTCAACCCGAAATCGACGACCTCGATCCTCCGCTTCTCTTCCTCGGTAATGAACACGCCCGCCATGCGGAACATCACCGCCGCCCTTTCCTGAGCATCCAGCATCTTCGTCTTCGTAATCATGCCCACTCCTTCCTATTCGAAGCGAATCCGTATCGGCGCCTAGTCCAGGTGGCAGAGCCAGAACATCGCGAACAAGGTCTTGTAGATGCGCAGGAAATCGTCGCTCCTGTATCTGACAGTGCAGGCTCCGTCGTATTCGATGTTCGGCATCCAAGAGACGTACAGGGCGAGCTGTGGATCGAGGATATCCACTTCGAGGGTGATGGGAGTCGAAAAAGCCGCGGGAGGGATCTTTCGCGCATTTTTCACCGCACGGGAGGCGGCGGATCGGATCAGATCGCGCGCGTTCTTCATGCCCACACATCGAGCGGCATAGCGGGAAAAAGAATATTTCACGACAGCCGTCTCGATCACGCCGTTCGTCCATCGGCTCACTTCACCGCAGATGAGGTCGTCCCCCGTGACGAGGATCGTCGGGAGATGGTAATAGCTGGCGAGCGCTATGGAGAGGGTGCTTTCGGAGACGGGAAGGCCATTGATCCGGACTTCCCAGAATCTCGGCCAATCGAGAACATGGCTCTGGACCCCCGGCTGGCCGGCGCGCGCATGCATGCCGATCAGGAACGCCGCATCGTAGTGGCCCTTTTCGAGGTCTCCGGGATCGAAAAAGACAAGGGGCATCCCTTTCACAACGTCAACCGAGGGATCGAGCTCGTCCAGGAGCACGTTCGCGTAGTCCATCCCGTGTGAATCGTGCACGACGAACTCACTCGCTCCCGCTGCCCGCGCCCCTTCAATGGCCGCGTTGATGTCCTCTGTCAGCCAACGGCAGGCCGCTCGGTATTCCGCGGCCGATTGCGGATCGCCACCCACCTTCCGCGGATAACCAGTTTCCCGGCCGCTCACGACGCCCGAAGCCCCTTCAATATCGGCCGATATCACAATCCTCATCTGCAACCTCCCATAGCATTCCTCATTTGAGAGCACAAACCCTGCTCGGCTTCAGAACAAACGGCGGCATGAGCGCGGGGATGTTGGAGAGAGGGAGAAGCTCTTCCGGCACCTCGATTCCAAGAACATTCCTCAGGAATTTGCACCTCTTCTGACACCGATCGTAGCACGCCGGAAAGCTCTCCCTGAGCTGTCTACGAAGCTCTGCGTCGGCGAGCACATACCCATCTTCGATCCGCGCAGAGAAATAGATCTTGGAAAAAGGGATGACATCCGACTGCAGGTACATGCCGGAGCGCAGCTCCACTGCGGAACCCTCGTACATTGGAGAGCTCACCCATTCATCCAGATGGGAAAGGTGGCCAGGATTGAGAGAGACGCCGAATCTCTCGTACGGAAGCCTCGACTGGATCAGCGCGTGGATCTCCCCTCCCCTGGTTCCGATCCGAATGTGTTCAATCCATTCCGCCATGGCGGTGAAATACGGTCCCGCGAACTCTTCTACGTACGACCGGGCGGCGAAGGGCAGATCCTCTGCCCGCTCCGCAATCCACCCGGCCCTGCAGATGTTGCTGCCCCAGTACCCAAGGTTGGCGGAAAAAGGATCCCCCTTGCGGATGCGAGCGCCGACCGGACTGGCGAGCGGGAAATCGAGGGTTTCTCCTGTGATAATGGTGACATGGCAGTTGAGCGGCGTCCCGTTGTATTGCATCGCGCGAACGAGTTCGAAATCCGTGACTCCTTCCCGGAGAGCCGTAAATAGTCCTCGCATCCCCTCCGAAGCCAGCATGTTGCTGTACTCGAAGAAAGCGATCTCGCTGACCGAGCAGGATGTCCTCAAGCCTCGGTCCGGATCCATGAGGAGAGCCGTCGCGTTGCGGACATTCTCCTTCCCTGCAAGCTGCCGTAACGAATCAACGATGTAGGCGGGGAGGTCGATCGCATGGGTGCAGTCCGACACCTCTTTTTCCGAAAAGTATTTCCATCCGATGCATCCGGGGGAAGCTCCCTCTGCGATACCCTCCGCTCGCAAGATCTCCGCCAACGTGCGTGAGGCATTCCTCGGCTGGTTGAGCAGGGAGAAAGACGGGAACCGTTCGGACCTTAGCGCTCCCGTTCTGCGTAAGGGACTGATCGACAGGTAGCTTTCGCACTCGTTCCCTACAAGGATCAGAGGGGGCCCGGACTCCGAAATGATCAGGATGGATTCCTCATACCGGGGATCGAATCCGGTCAGGAAGCAGAGATTGGCAAAGTGCTCCCGGTCCCCGTACACGATAAGATGCGAAAGCCCCGCATGTCGCATCCGCCCGCGTAGATCGTCGATCCTTTTCTCATATTCATCTGCACGAGGATCGGGAGGCTTTTCGGGCCTGCCGAAATCAGGCCACGGTATGTCGATGAGTTGGAATTTTCGAAATCCCATTGCTACTTCCTTTTCACGAGAGGTACTCGTGCGCGAGGAGGAGGTAGACGCTCGCAGTCCATGAATAACCGAGCGCCCGGTAGCCGCTGCCGGTCTTCGCGTCGAAGTTCTCGTAGAAGCCCAGAGCCCGGGTCTCGATCATCGCGCAGAAACGCCGGGCGATCTCCTTCGCGATGTCATGCCGCCCACCTCTCTTCAACCCATCCACGAGGAGATAGGTGTGAGGCGCCCAAATTGGTCCCCTCCAGTATCCGTCATCTTCGTAGAACCTGCTCCTCGTGGCTTCCGTCGCCGGCCCGTACTCCGTCAGGAAATCCGACTCGAGGATTCCCACGAGGGTGTCGAACCGATCCAGGTCCAGATGCGAACCCAATACGATGGGTAGTAACGGTAAGAGGGAGGTTGGATGGGGGTCGAACTCGTGAGTTAGGGTGACTGGAGCGATGAACCTCCCATCCCTCCAGCTGTGATCGAGCAGTGTCCGCAGGAGAGCCGTCGCTCTGCGATCCCAGTATTCTGACCGCTCGTCGATACCCAGCTCCTTCGCGATCCGTGCGAGCGTTTTCATCTGCAGGAACAGGTATGAGGGCAGATCCGGAGACTCAACGAAGAACGCGCCGTCGAACAGCGTCGAATTATCACACCCGCTGTCGCAACCCTGAGGGTATTCGGGGACTCCATCGCGATCCGAATCCCTGTATTCGAGCCACCATGCCGTCCACTTCTCCAAATGGCGGTACACTGAACGAAGAAGGTCTTTCTCCAGTTCAATGCGTTCCATGAGCTTGCCGAAACACCAGCCGTGTACCGGCGGTTTCGTCACCCCCCAGACGATCTCGGCGTTCGGAGCGAACGCATCGGGCAGGACACCTGACTCGGCTTGCAGCTCGAATGGTAGGAGGAACTGCTCGATGGCCCTACGGGCATCGATCAAGGAGAGGGCCAGTGCGTTGAAGCAGTGATCCCAGGACCAAAGGGAGCACATGAACGATTTCGACATGAGGATCGCATCATACCGCAATGGATACTCCGCGCGCACGAAGCAAGACCATAGGACATACCACGCGAGCTGCGTGTATGGGCTTCGGCCGGTTGGTGCGGGAGGAGCGTTGCTGAAGAACGCCCCCCATTCGGCATCCACTAAACCAATGTCTCGTTGTGGATCGATCGAATCGTCGAGGTTCCGATGATCGCGATTGGAAATATCCATGTGGACGAGAGCACGACCATCATGACAGGCCACCTTCAATGTCGTCTTCCGGTTGCGGTCGCTTCCCCCGGGAGCTGGAGTTAGGGGACCCTCAAGGAGGGCTGAGCCTCGCAGGATGCGAATCGTTGTGTTGATCCGCTGTGCGACTCCGATAAGTCGGATCTGCCGCTCTCCGTATTCGATCCCATATCCTGACTTGTCGATCTGCTCGATCATGAGATCCAGCCCATCAGAATCAAATACCAGCGAGGTGTCGGTCTTTATGTAAGCGCGGACACACCCGCCGCGGCTCGAGATCATGATGAGTGCGGGGCTCGCGGAAGCCTCGAAACTGACACTCGAGCCTTCTTTCAGGAATCGCACCCTATAGGCCTTGTCCTCTCCCCATTTCCGCCTCACGTTGTGAATGGTCAAGCACCCTTCACTAGAGTCGTAGGTCACGGATAACCATGCACCATACCTGCTGAACGGGGTTCTGCGTATGTCGATCGAGTTGGCATTCATTGGCATTCCGTCTCTCATCCCTTCAAGGCGCCTTTGACAATTCCACCAATAATGTACTTCTGGGTGAATATGTATAATACTGTAATGGGAATAATGGTAAATAGAAAAAGCGCATATACCATATTATATTGCGTCGTGAACTTGCTCTGGAATGAATATTGAAATATTGGGAGAGTCCACATTCTCGCATCTCGATTCAGTAATAGATTGGGCAATAGAAAGTCATTCCATGTGCCTAATCCATGCAATATAATGATTGTAGCGGTCATCGGCTTGATAAGAGCATACACGATCGACCAAAACAGCTTGGCGACACCGCACCCATCGATGATTGCGGCTTCTTCTATTTCAATGGGTACGGTTTTTAAATAACCCGTATAGAGAAACACATTCACGGGGTAACCAAAGATGGTTGCCATGATGATCAGGCCAAGGGGTGACAATAGCTTCAAGTAATTCAATTGCTTGATCATTGGAAGCATGATGATTTGAAAGGGTATAAAGATCCCACTCACTATGGTAAAAAACATTATCTTGAAAATCAGCCTCTCAATGTTTCGAATGATTCCATAGGCTAACATGGGGATAACGGTGATCACCAGAATTGTAGAACTGGCGGTGGTATAAAATGAATTGAACAAATATCTCATCGCTTGTTGTTCAAATATCGCTACCCTTAGATTCTCCAAATAGAATGAGGTCGGAGGCGAAAAGATGGAGTGCAGTATTTCTCTTTTTGTTTTAAATGCATTTCCGATCGTCATATACATGGGAAAAAGGATTAGAACGGCACCAACGATTAAAAATGCATATATGAGAACCATGCTTATCACGGCATGCAGATTGTTCCAACCGCATTCCTTTTTCATAGTTGACCTACCTCCCTCTTGGAGGTGAGCCTCAATTGAATAACGGAGAGAACCGCAATTATGGCAAATACCAGGACGGAAAATGTAATGCCGTAGCTAAAATCCACTTTGGCGCCACGATATCCCAGTGCCTTATGCAGAATAAGAAGTGTGATACTCAATGTCGCGCGGCCGGGCCCTCCTTCCGTTGTGGCGAATACGTATTCATAAACGAGAATCCCACTTTTTATAAGGAGCATCAGCACCATCTGCAAAACGGGGACGAGGAAAGGCAATGTGATATAGCGAAACTGCTGGCCCGGATTGGCCCCATCCAATGTGGCCACCTCATATAATTCTTGAGGTATGCTCTGGAGTCCAGCAAGAATGATGACCATCGGAATTGCTGTTCCCTGCCATATTTCGATTATTAATATTCCTAGGATTGCCGTATCTTTGCTGGAGAACAAGCTCTTTTGAAGGAACTCTATCCCCACTATCCTCCCCATATCGGGAATAAAATGATAAAATATATTCTTCCAGATCAACGCCGAAACGATCATACTAAGCATTGCGGGGAAGAAATATATTGCTCGGAATAATGCTTTCAGGCGGATTATTTTATTCAATAGAATAGCGAGAATGATAGATAATGGCAGGATGGTACTCACAACCAAAACAGCATAGACAAAAGAGAATTGCAGTGAATCGTATAAAGCTGGGTCGTTAAACATGCGTCGAAAATTGGCGAGGCCATTGAAACTCCAGGTCTGCGAGATGCCATTCCAATTGGTGAGAGAAAAAAAGAGACCGCTTAACATCGGAATGATGAAAAAGAATAAGAATAGTGAAAAAGCTGGTAAAGTTAATAGAAGATATGGGCGTATGTCCTTTCGTTTCTTTTTTTGCAATATCCAGCTCTTCACCATGAGAAGATCCTTTCAATTGTAAATGCCACGGAAAATGCCATCACGACCTCGAACGTTGGAATAAGGAAAACCTGATCCCTACGAGAATACATAAACCTTTCAATCGCGATGCAAGTATTCATAGGGATCAGGCATTTGCAGAGAAAAGCATTCCTGTTATTTTTTCCAGCCCCCCTGAAATAGCTTGTTTATATCCTTCATCCAGGCGTCCACATTACGGGTGGCAATAAGATTTTGGGCCGCTATGAAATTATCCGTCCACATCGACCCACCCCAGTAGGGTTTCAACTCCGGAATGGAGGTCACTTGATCCGCCAACTGTCCTTTTCCGAGATACTTGCCTGCCAAACCGAACTCAGCGATATCAATCGTTACATTCTTGAGAGCACTCGGCGAGTTGGAAAGTTTGCAGTAAAGGACATTCCCTTCTTTCGAAGCAACATATCGGAGGTACGCCAACGCCTCCTTGGGATGCTTTGTCGTTTTAAATATGGATAACGCCCAATCGATCGTTGAGGGCATCAGAGTTTTGTCGGGACCGCTAAAAGGCACAGGGAACATGGAATAGCTAAACTCTTTCGTAGCAGCTCCCTTTATTTCTTCCATCATCCAATTCCCATTCAGGATCATGGCCGCTTTGCCCGCAGTAAAATCAACGACGGATTGGACATGATCGGCTCCCAGGTAATCCGGTTGTCCATAATTGCGGAGCTCAAGCAATCGGGTTCCCACGTCCTTAAATGCCGGCACATCCTGGACATTGAGCTCACCCTTGTGAATTTTCACCATTGTATTTTTGAAATCCGGAATGAGATTGGCGTAAAAACAATTGCTCTGATGGCCCAGGGTCCACGCGGCTCCATCAGCCAACGCAACAGGAGTTATGCCGCTCTGTTTTATGGTCTTCAACAGATTGATTAGCTCATTCCACGTATTAGGAATAGCAAACCCATGGTCTTTGAACATCGTTGTGTTATAGATAAACCCGAAGAGGTTTGCGGCAAGAGTAACGCAATACAGTTTTCCGTTTATTCTCGTCGATTCTACGAATCCGGGTAGACTGTTTTGCACAAAAGCCTCATTGGTGAGATCCAATAGCAATCCCGCTTTTGCGTAATCCTCTCCTCCCCAGTGGCTTAGGATGTCAGGATAGTCTCCACTTGCGATTCTGCTGCCGGCAACCGTCTCTGCGTCAGGCGGAGTCGAGAGCTTAATGATGATGTTAGGATTCTTTTCCATGAACTTTGTGACAAGCGCGTTCAATGCTTCGAGATTACCGCCTTTCTGGTCGAAGTGTTCAATGGTCACTTTTTCTGCTTTTTCACCTTGGCCCGCTGCGAATGTTCCTGCAACAAGTGCCGTAAAAATGCACAGGCTTAAGAAGATTGTAACTACGGTTTTCATATTCCCTCCATAAAAATACAAAATAGAAAATACTATTCATCCGCCGGTCATGTTTCCTCAACACCGCGCATCCTGCTCGGCAGATTCCTGATTTCCACTGACTCCCCGCCTTAACAGAAGGCTATCGAAACCCGTACCGGCCTTCAGGGAAAAGCCCGTGTCGATAGAGCAGATTATTCCATCCCTTTGTACCCTCCTTCAGTGTCCGCATGATCAACCGACTGACCACTGTACGCTACACCGAAACCGACCGCCGCAGTTGGGCGACGCGCACTCGAAAACTGCTCGTGAGCGCTCCCTCAGGAAAAAAGACTTCTTTTCGATACTTGCTGAGGCGAACGCCGCGAACCGCTCTCATTATCGAACCGCTCTTCACCTCCTTTCCTGCTCTCTCCAGCTGGAACGAACCCTTTCCCTGATTTCACTCGCATGACTCCTAACGAAAATAAAGGCGACATCACCTTTTCGGAAGCTCCTCCATTGTGAT
>Ga0315288_10002750_pt1 | contig 22577 bp, 33 predicted proteins | sample YL17G11_20_MG_FD_203454 | JGI IMG/M metagenome (GOLD analysis project Ga0315288, IMG submission 203454) | Sediment microbial communities from Yellowstone Lake, YNP, Wyoming, USA - YL17G11_20 | ecosystem: Environmental > Aquatic > Freshwater > Lake > Sediment | place: USA: Wyoming | collected...
AACCAATCAAATTGCACTTGTTTGGGGTGTATTCAGCGTGGCATCAAGGCTGAGGCAGACGAGCACGGGCTGACACTGACTCCCGAAAAATCCAGAGAACTCTGCGAATGGTCCGGGGATATGTACAACACGGATGGTGATTGCCTGGGGGAAAAATGATCATATTCGCTACAGAGATTTTCAAAACATGATGGGGCTTTAGCTCAGTTGGGAGAGCGCCTGCCTTGCACGCAGGAGGCCGGGAGTTCGACCCTCCCAAGCTCCATAACAAACAAATAGAAGGAAACGATAGGATAATGGATGAGGTTATCATCGCACAAGTTGTGTGCGAGGAGTGCGGGTACAAAACCACACTCGGCACCCTGAGGGGTATGGAAAAGAGACACCGCTGCTTTCAATGCGGAGGGGCCTATATCTTCTTGGAATCAAGGCCCCATAATAAGGTACTTATGCCCTTAGCACAGTCAGAAGGAGGGTCAAATGAAGACCTTAACCGCATTCCTGCTGGCACTCAGTCTCAGCACACCCCTGTATGGACAGAGCAATCTCCCGGTCGACAGCCTGCTGAGTCTCATCACGAGGCAGTTCAACAAACAGGCTCAGACGTTCTCGAAGACGTCGAATGGCATCAAGCTGCACTGGGGGCTCATTGACTACCGCTTCTTCCCGTTTGGCTGCACCGACTACGATTTCGGTCGGGATTCCTGCGAACTCGTGTGGATCTGGAAGATTGGCCCGATCATCGCTCTGGAGAAATCCGAAACGGTGAAGGCCCAAGTGGGTGTGGTCAGCTACACAGGAGAAGACAAGCACCCCAGATATCGTACCTCCCAGATGTTTTTCTATGAATTGAATTCGGCCGGGACCTGGTTTCAGTATAAGGATTCCTTTGTTCAGACACAGACCTGGAATGATAGCCTCAATACCTACATCTGTGGGAAAGAATGACGGGGTTGCAGGAATTTGCGGACGTAACTCAATGGTAGAGTCTCAGATTTCCAATCTGAAGGTTGCCAGTTCAAATCTGGTCGTCCGCTCCATTCAACAGGACATAAGAAATGCTCTCGTTCCCTGAACTTCAAGCGATAGCTTCCAAGTATGGGCACAACGTCATTCAGGTCATCCCGGGGGATGAGCACTGTCAAGCAAACGGCACTGAAGAGTATGTCAACCACAGTTACATCGCTTTCCCAGACATCTATCTGGGAATCTATGATGACGAGGAGCTGAAGCAGGCCTCGTTCTTTCACGAGTTGGGGCATGCTCTCATTGCAGACGATTTTGCTGCTTCCGTCGACTATTATACGCCGACCATAGAGCGGGAGATTTGGCGTATCGGATTCGAGTTGGCAAAAAACGAGCATGGGTTGGAGTTCTCTCAGAAGGTACACGAATGGGTAGAGAAACAGATACAGACGTACGTAGAGGGCTGGAAGCGGGAACACAAATTCGTCGAGGAATCAAAATGCACCAGTAGTTCAGTGGTAGAATATTTGCTTCCCAAGCAAGGGGTCCCGAGTTCGAACCTCGGCTGGTGCTCCAAATCCAAAGGAGTTTGAATGGACACGAGGAACGCAGTTGCAGTAGGCGGGTGGAAGATCCTTCTCGTCATTTTGAGGTACGGAAACGCCGAAATACGTTACCACATCTGTGCAGGTGGCGACAGCACCGGCGATTCTTGGGGGTGCCCCATGAATGCCGAGAATGTTGAAGTAAGGGATGGCTGCTGTGGGCCGTACGTAACGATATTCTAACGAGCAAGTTGCTTTGTTCATCTATTCTGAGTATAATAGTCCTGAACCTTTCTGGAGGCGCCTATGATACTCGATGAACAGTTTGATGCGGATGAAGTCCTCCGGGATTTGGATGAGCAGCTCGACGATGACCCTGTCATTGATGATGTCCACGAAATTGACTTCAACAATCATCAAGCGCATCAGGAGAGTTTTCGAGATCTGTCGGCCGACCTGGATGAATCAGAGTGGGAATAAGCGAGAGTAGCTCAGCGGTAGAGCGTCACGTTGCCAACGTGAGGGTCGCGAGTTCAAACCTCGTCTCTCGCTCCATTCCCGTGCTCACAGGTAAGGATGCTGTCCGATTTGTCAAGGCTCTCCGAAACCCCAAGCCTGTCTCCCGGGAAGAATATCTTCGAGCCAAGAGCATCTATGAAACTGTCCATCGACATAGCTGACCTGTTGATGGGCGTCCGGCCCATCAATATCTCTGCTCACTTGTCCGAGAAGTATGGGGGACGGTGGGTATATGACCGACAGGGTTCTTGGTTCTGCAGTGATGACAAACGTCACGTATCAAGGGTTTCTATGTGTGGCTGCGATGATGTCTGCAGCCATGCCCCCGGATACTTTCTGTATTACACGGGGGCTCCATCAAGGCACGAACTTCTTCGTGACCCGTCGTGGGGGGAAACCAAACACGTTGATTGGTCTTTGCCGACATAGCTCAGTTGGTAGAGCATCCGCCTTGTAAGCGGAAGGTTCGTCGGTTCGAGCCCGACTGTCGGCTCCACTTTTTCATAGGAGGTTGCCTTTGAGTGCCAAATGGATCGAGCTGATTCTCGGTGTCATTGGTGTCGTAGTTCTGGCCAAGTACGAGGGCTGGTGGGTCGCCGGCGCCATCGCATGCCTCGCCGTGTATGTCAAGGGCATCCGTTTCTGAGATAAGCCGGGATAGCTCATCTGGTAGAGCAGGCGCTTCGCCCCTTGAAGGGACTCTTGCGGCCATAACAGCAGAGGTACCAGAAGAATTGATATATTATCTGTAACTTGAAGGGACTTAGCCGGATTCCCCTAGTGGCTATGGGACCTGATTCGTAATCAGGCGGGAGAAATCCCACCAGCAGTTCGAGTCTGCTATCCGGCTCTATGAATACTTGCTTAAATTGTGATACGCCTCTACTCGAGGGCAGGAAATTCTGCGGACTCTCCTGTTCGGCCACATATTCTAATAAGAGAAGAAAAAAGAAACCTATGGAGAATGCCCCGTATGTGGAAAACCAAGGGCTAGGCGGAGAAATCGTTTTTGTTCAAATAAATGTCAGAAGATTTTGGAGCATCGAGAGTACATAACTCGATGGCTCGCCGGATTAGAAGACGGGAAATTGGGGGAATATCAAACCTCTCGTCAAATCAAGAGATACATGATAAAAGAGTTCGGACACCAATGCGTGATCTGTAAAAACACTGTATGGATGGGGAAACCAATTCCATTGATCTTGGACCATATAGATGGAAATGGCTTTGATAACTCGCCCCAAAACTTGCGCTTGATTTGCGCCAACTGCGACCGACAAACACCTACATTTGGAAGTAGAAATAGAGGCAAAGGTAGGAAAGAAAGATCAAAATATGAGATAAGGGGAAACCCGCAGGTGACCGGTTCGACCCCGGCTCTCGGCTCCAGCTTTCGTCCGGGCTCCCCGGACAGTATAATAGCACATGTCTCCTCGGGATGATTTCCGGACTGCTGTCCTACAACGCGATGGCGGGCTCTGCGTGGTCTGCAAACAGCCGGCCGCGGATGCTCACCATCTCCTGAACAGGAATCTCTGGGGGGAGTCTGGTGGGTACGACCTCAATAACGGGGCCTCCCTCTGTGAAGAGCACCACCTTCAAGCCGAAAAATCCCTCATAACCCCTTCATTTTTGAGGAAATCAGCAGGAATAGCCACGATTATCCTGCCCCCGGGATTTGATTTTGATTCAGAGTATGACTGCTGGGGGAACATCAAAGCCCCTAACGGGCGCCTGTTCAAGGGTCCCTTGTTCGAGACTGAAGGATGTCAAAAGGCCCTTTCCCATGTGCTTGGGTCTTTCCTACCCTACCTGAAATACCCCAAAATCTTCCATGTTCCTTGGTCTCCGGGGCTGCAGAATGATGACCGGAGGCATCCGGACATGGCCTGCTTCGAGGGCCTGGAAATCGTGGGAACCATCAAAATGGATGGGGAGAACACGAGCATGTATCCACCCACCGATAAGCAACCTGGAGGGTACATACATGCCCGGTCAATCAATTCAGGGCACCATGAGTCCCGGGCATGGGTCAAGGCTCTTCATGGGCAGATTGCCGCGGACATTCCCGCGGGTTGGCATATTTCTGGGGAGAACTTATACGCGAAGCATTCGATTCACTATCATAACCTGAAGAGCTATTTCTATCTGTTCTCAGTCTGGGATGGGCAGAATCGATGCCTGTCATGGGACGATACCGAAGAGTATGCAGAACTGTTCGGTCTGGAGACAGTGCCGGTGTTCTATCGGGGGGTGTGGAATGAAACAGCAGTCTCGGCCGCTTTTGAGGGTTACAAGCAGAAATCGTCTGATGAAGTTGAGGGCTATGTGATTCGAATCGTCGGGTCAATACCATACGTCATGTTTCAGCAGCACATGGCTAAATGGGTTCGGCCGGGTCATGTCCAGACCTCAGAATTTTGGATGAATCAGAAGGTTGTACTCAACGAATTGGAACGTTTTTAGAAGGAACCCATGAACACACTCATTCTCATTCTCGTCACCCTGTGGTTGTTCGGAATCCTTGTCCTGACAACGCTCGCTGTGCAGGATGAAATGGAAGCACAAAACCAAGACCCGTATACAGCTTGGCAGGTCATTCGAACCGTGCTGTTTTTTGTCATATGGCCGGTCATGTTAGCCATAGTTATAGTGGGAGATTTTATTGAGAGGAGAAAACATGAAATCTACCGGAAAAGGATTGCTGCTGCGGAGGTCATAGTGCGAACGATCGAAAGAAATGCAAGCACCATCACGGAACGGCATCCCGGTTGAATGTTCGGAAAAGTCGTCGTGTGGTTGAGATTTTGGAGGTTTGAAATGAGAAAACTCGCAACAATTGCTCTGATCGATGATGTGCAGCCCATCCCGGAAGCGGACAAGATTGAACGGGTCCGGGTCCGCGGTTGGTGGTGTGTCTCCAAGAAAGGGGAATTCACTGTCGGGAATAAGGCAGTGTTTTTTGAGCCTGACTCCTTTCTTCCCATGATTCCGGAATTCGAGTTCCTACGAAAGGCCGGCACCAAGAAGATGCTGGTGAACGGTCAGGACAGAGAGGGTTTCCGACTCAAGACAGTCTTTCTCCGCAAGCAGATTTCACAAGGGTTGGCCCTGCCTGCCACAACCTTCCCCCAGATATCCGGAAAAACTGTTGGAGACGATGTCTCGGCCGACTTAGGCGTTCTTCTCTATGAGCCCCCCATGGATGCAAGTCTGAGCGGGGAGGCTGAGGGGGCATTTCCCGGTTTCGCCCCCAAAACGGATGAGGAACGGATCCAGAATCTTCTACCTTGGCTCGATGAATACCGTGGGCGCCATTTTGTGGTAACCGTGAAGGTAGATGGAACGTCGACCACCATGTACAAGTGGCAGGAAAAGTTTGGCGTGTGTGGCCGGAATTGGACATGGAGAGAAACCGAGGCCAACAGCTATTGGAAGGCTGCTCGAAAGTACAACCTCCCCGAGGTCCTGCCCGAGGGCTTTGCCATTCAGGCGGAATTGGTGGGGGAGAACATCCAAGATAACCGGATGCGGGTCAAAGGGCACCGGTTGCTGGTGTTCTATGTGTGGGACATTCTGAAGGGGGAGTACCTGTCGCTCAAGGACATGATTGAGTTCTGTCAGAAAATCGGTCTGGAAACGGTTCCTGTCTTTCAGACGGATCTCGAGCTCAATCATACACTTGAAGGTCTCCTTGCTCTGGCGGACGGCCCCTGCCCTCTGAACCCTGACGTTCCCCGGGAAGGAGTAGTATTCAGACTCAATGAGCCCGGAACCAAGGTCAGCTTCAAGGCCATCTCCAACGCCTACCTCGTGAGATACGGGCTATGAGAACCATACTCATGACCATCGGGTTGCCCGGAAGCGGCAAGACCACATGGGCTCTTGACGAGATGCGGCGCCGTCCCGGTAAGTTCAAGCGGGTCAACAAGGACTGCATGCGGGAGATGCTGGATGCCAAGGTCCATACTGAGTCTGCGGAGAAATTCATTGAAGATGTTCGGGAGCACATCGTAGAGAAGGCTCTCTGGGACGGGTTCGACATCATCATTGATGACACCAATTTCAACCCCAAGCATTGGGAGAGCATGTGTGCTGTCGCTCGCCGGGTGGGGGACGTGCAAGTCACTGAGAAGTACTTCGATGTCACGTTGAAAGTCTGTCAGGCTCGAAACCGGCACCGGTCCAATCCGGTCCCGGAACATGTCATAGATACCATGTTCAATAACTACGTCAAGGGCAGCCACTTAACCCCGAAATCGGCCTATTTCCCCCGGGAACGTATTCAACCTCCATTCACTCCAGGGCTACCAGACTGTATGTTGGTTGACGTTGACGGGACGCTAGCATTCTCCAACCACAGAAATCCATATGATCTCAGCAAAGTCATGGAGGACACACCCAATCTGCCCGTTGTAAGTCTTGTTCAAAGATTCATGGCTGATGGGGAACGGATCATATTCATGACCGGCAGACAGGATTGTGATCGGGAAGTAACTATAGAATGGCTCAAAAAAATCGGACTGATAGGGAGATATGCAAATGCCTCGAATATTCAAATGTACATGAGAAAAACAGGGGACTTCCGTCCGGATACAGTCGTCAAGCGTGAGCTCTACGATGAACACATAAGGCCCTATTATAACGTCTCCTACATCCTAGATGATCGGCCGATCGTCTGTAGGATGTTTCGTGATTTGGGATTTACCGTGCTTCAGGTTGAAAACTTGAACTTTTGATTCCCCGCGGAGTATCATAGATCATGAAGGTATTCACTTTCCTCCTCTACACTCTGTTTTGGCAGACGCTGGTGATCGGGGGCTGCGGCTATGTTGTTTTCGTTCTCGGCCATTCCGGGTGGTGGTTTTTGCTCTCAGTATTTCTGTCAGCACATCAATTTTCACCTAAGAGCTGGGCAAAGCTATGGGTGAAATGGGTTGACCCGAACGCCGAGGGCAAGAGCAGATATGACATTCTGCAGGGCCAAGAAGATGAATGATTTTAATCTTACTAAGAAGGTTGCAGAGATACTTGCCCGGCAATTTTATTCCGGGTGGGGATATCTGCACCCTTGTAATATGACTTGGGAGGAATATCGGGTGGCAACCCTTCAAAATTGGATGGGCGCAGCTCGCGGCCTCGTCCATCTTGTTAAAGAAAAGAATTCAAAGAAACCAATCAAACGCAGGAGAAAACAATGAGCCGAGTCGAAGACTTGGTCAAACAGGCCGAGAATCTCTCTGAGGACCAACTCTATGCCGGTCTGACCATCCTGTCCAATGGTGCCATGTCTGTTCTTCACACGCACCAAATTGATCGGAATGATGGGGAGATTTTCCGTGCTCTTACCGGTGAGCTCGAGTGGCAGCGGATGGTAACCTGGAGCTGGTCTCCTCTTTGGAATCCGGGTAGCTCAAACAAGGCCCTCGAAGACGCCATACACGACTTTCATTATGACGGAGAAAACACAGATATCAGCTTCCTCATGGACCCCTCCATCGAGCATGAATGGACAAAGGGCCCCGGGAAGGACCTCTTTGAGCTGTTCAAGAAGAAGTTCAAGGACACGATCTGCAAGGGGCCTGACAGCCCCTACACGAAGATGGAGAAGGGTCTCGTAGGACAGGCTGACCTGCCGGCAGTCATCGTGGCTACCCTTATTGCTTCCGGGATTGCGATTTCGACCTTCTGGATCCCGATCCTTGTGTATTTTGCTTTGCTTCTGGTGAAAACAGGACTCAAAATGTATTGCGAGGTGTAGCGTGCAACAGTCAAGACCATATGTAGACCGCAGCAATCAGGCTTATCGTGCAGGGTTTCAGTTGGGGTGTTCTCTGCTTGATTCGGCCACACACATGTTCCCGAAGAATAGTTGGGCGTTTCTGAACGGTCTGAAGAAAGCTCTCTCTGAGAGTATTGAGGAGACCCACATTCAACATCACATCTCAGAGCCTCCCCCTCCGCCTCTACCGTCCCCAGAACAACCCGTGTCAAGCAGTCTGCGGGATGTTAACCTGGCCCTGAAAAAGCGTGAGGAGTCGGGGCACCCATAGATTTGAGCAGGTAAAATCCAGATAGGAGTTGTTTCCGCATGAACACGAAGGAACTGCGTAAGGCCCTCAAGAAGGTCAGGGACCCGCTTGGCCGGAAGTTCACGATGGCCTCCCGGAAAGAGACCAGCCGGCTGCGGGCATGGGTCGTGAAAGTGACTACTGAGCTGGGGCACCCCGAGGCTTTCGTCACGGATGAGAGCCAAGTCAGTGATTTCCGTTGGGGAAAAAAGACGCTGTGCGGCGTGACCGTTACACCCGACACCAAAATCATTGACATTGCCAGAAAACTCAGACACCTTCATTCCTTGAAAGGATAAGCCTATGATTCCGCTCAAATTTGGAACCCCCCTTGAGTATGCCCAGAAGTTTTTGGACGCACCCGATAGCAAACACCTTGAGTGGACTTTTGGGGGTGCCCCTATTGAAACAGATTTTAACATAATAGTGAAGAATGATTTTATCGAGGTCATGGGCCATGAGATGGATCGTCCAAAGTAACCTGCTCAATACCGTTGATCATGACAAGATCAAAGTGGCCTGTGCTAAGCACGGGTATGACTTTGTGTCCGTCGAGGTCATCCCGTTCAGCACGTACTTGCCGTCGATCAACTCCAACCCGCCCACAGTGTTCTACGGCGCCACCAACTTCATCACGAATGTATTCAACAGCGGGCGGTGGAAGCCGGGGGTATTCTTCAGCCATGAGAACTTCACGGTGAGGGCCTATTGCGAGCACTACCGGGAACACATGCTCAACTACCCGTGTGAGTTCACTACCTTCACCGGTTTTGCGACCTCTCATCAGCCCGCGGATAAGTTGTTCTTCGTCCGGCCGGTCAAGGACATGAAGGAGTTTGCGGGTGAGGTCATGGAGTTCGACAAATTCCTCAAATGGGAATACAATCTACGAACACTCCCCGGATGCAGCAAGCATCCAACCCTGACGGCCTCCACGGAGATTGCAGTCTCGGAGCCTTGCGGAATAGCGCATGAGTGGCGGGTCTTTGTCGTGAATGGCAAGGTGGTGACAGGAAGTCACTACCGGGAGTACGGGAGACTGACCCCCATTGCTGGGGTTCCTCAAAAGGTCACGGATTTCGTGGGGGATCTCTGCAAGGTCTGGGCCCCCGCGGATGCGTTCGTCATGGACATTGGTGAGTCTGCGGGTAACCTTTACATCATCGAGTGCAACTGTCTCAATAGCGCCGGCTTCTACTTGTCCGACGTCGAGAAGGTGGTTGTGGCTATCAGCGAAGTCAAGGAGTCATCGTGAAGAAATCTTCTGCCCAGCTACTTGAGTCTGGTATCACCGAATGTCTCGGAGGACCCGGGGAGCCGGAGGTTCAGAGCAACCAAGCTGATTTAAGCATTAAGCGGGTGAAATCAAATAAAAGGAACATATGAACACAAAACTTCTTCGTTCTGAGCTCAAAAAAGTAACTGACCCCTTGGGCAGAAAAATAGGGGTTGCCTCCCGCCAAGAAATTCACAAGCTGCGTAAATGGGCCCCTGTGATTCTTAAAGAACTCGGGCATCCCGAAGCCTATATCACAGACCTCAGTGAGGTTGGGGACTTTCCGTATAGGAAATCAAAACTTTGCGGAATTCCGGTCACACAGCAGACCAGACTCATCAGTATAGCCAGAAAGCTCAGCAAACGGCCTCGTTCTTGTCGTAGGGAACTGATGAAGAATCATGCAAAGAAGGCCAAATCATGAGCATGCCCAAGCTTCTCGGCTATTGGCACAGTACCAACGAGGGTGGCGAGCAGTATCCCGATCCATCCAAGATGCAGGATCCGGAGTTCTGGGGGAACTGCGGCGTTCCTCAGCAGAGCGTTATTGAGTATCTCAAAGCTGGAAGGCCCTGCAACCACTACCGGGGGTACTCTGGATGCCGTATCTGCGGGGAGATTCTCGGTACATATGAGAAGACCGATGGAGTTTGGTGCTGGCCCGATAAGCTGGAGCACTACGTTGAGAAGCACAACGTAGTACTGCCTGAAGAGTTCATCAAGCATGTCGGGGGCCCGGTGAAGTTGGATCCCGCCGAGATAGACAAGCAGCTCATGTCAATGGGAATCAAACCCCATGAACAGGGTGAATTGAAGTTCTTCACATTCCACCCGGATGAGACCTTCTGGGTCGAGTGGGGCAAGAAGTGGCGGGGTGAATCCTACGAGGAACTGAAGGCAAGATTCAAGGCCTTGGCCACGGAGTATGACCGCCAAACGATGGTTCTCTCTGGTGGCTTTGGTGGGCTTGCTGCGTTTACCCCCATTGTTGCCATGGGAAAGGAAATCCTCCCGTTTGTCATGCGGAAAATCATCGATGGGGGTGCATGGCCCTGGTTCGAAGTGATGGACGCTCTCGGAAAACATCCTCACGTTGAAGATCACGAACGGGGCCGGTTGCATCTGGTCTATGCCAAGTACCTCCAAATGGGCATCCTACCGAGTGAACCACTATGAAGGCTGACACCGCTGTTGACACCCACAGGCGTGTTTGGGGCTTTTTCGACTGTGTTAAATGTCATCGCATAGGAGTATTTCCCGCTCCGAGTGCAGACATTAAGAAGGAGTGCCCTTGCGGTGAAGCTTTATGCTCTCTTCGAGAAGCAAATCAGGCAGAAATTCTCCGATACGGCCTCAAATGGATAGAACTCAACACCCCCAAAAAGGGAGGATAGAATGCTTGCAGTCGGAACTCTGTGGTGGATTCTCTTGACCGCGGTAATCGTCATCGTTCTACTCTGGTCTGTCGACAGTTGTCACCCGGTTCTCGCTACAATCGGGTTCATCGTCTACCTCGTCATTCTTCAATGGGTCTCTCATGTACCCATCCTCTCCACCATCGCAGAGCACCCCAGCACGGTTGTCTGGCTGGTTTTGGCCTACCTGGGTATCGGCATAGTCTGGTCCTTCATTCGGTGGTGGCTCTACATGCGGCAGATCTGCAGCGGAAAAAAGCCAGTGAACTACGGCGGAACAATGTTGGCAGAATACAAACGGGCTTGGGCAAGAGACCACACAAACGATCAGCGACGTAGAGGAGAGCGACTCGATACTGACGGCCGGCTGGTCGTCGACCAGAATGCAGAAAAAGCCGCATGGCAAGAGGAACTGAACCGGATCATGCCAAAGGCCATAGACAACAAGGGCTTAATCACTATTTGGGTTATCTATTGGCCCTTCTCGGCAAAATGGACACCGAGGAATGGCGCGAATCGTTTAAGACACAAGGTAGATCTCGATACGAAATACTGAAGGACTCTACCTAATGGACAGATTCTCCATAGCCAAAGGTGACCCACCCCCTGAACCGAAACCGGTCGAGATGAAACCCGGAATACTCGGGCGATCATCCTTAGAGACGTATGTCTCCCCCGGGGTCTATGTGAATGAACTTCTACGAACTCCGTTCGGAACCTGGGAGACCCCAGACAACTCTACTGTACGGCGAATAATCCCTCCGAGTTTTGAACTGTCTCCCCCGACCGATAGTCTTCGGGGCAGAAGGCAAGCTCTTGAGCGGGAGTCTCAGGCCCGGGGAAATTGGGATCCTCTGAGACCCCCCGCGGTAGACAATGGCCCCAACAATGATGGGGCGCCATCGGCTCAGATGGAAAGGCACCGCAACTTTATTGCGGAGCGGTGGGTCCATCAAATGCCAGACTCCTTCCTGATTTCCGCTGCCGTAGGAGCGGCGCCGGGAGGGGTGAACTTCGTCAGAATCTACCCAAGAGAAATGAACATCTCTACAAACAGTGTTGGCCCGAGTGGTGACATGTCTTTCACAGTCAGCATGGAGTTCCAAGCCACGCGAGAACAACTCGATGCGCTCCTCGGACCCTGAGATGCCCTTATGCCCGGTAGATTCGAAATAGCCAAGGGAGAGGTCGGAGAGCATCCACGGCGCCGGCCGAAAGACCCGTCCATACGGGCAACCGTTGCTAAGCTCCGGAAGACCGGTCATTCTCTACCCAGCTTGGAATGTGCATTGGGCCTCAAGCAGGGGACGACCAAAAAGATGCTCGTGAAGGAGCGAAAGAAGCAGCGCGTTCCTGCCGATTTCAGAGCTCTATTCAGGATGATTCACAAGTTCCCTGAGCTGCTTGAAGTAGCATCATGCAATTTCGACCCGGAAAAGTCACAGAAGATTGGACTATGCATTCTCCTAAAGAGCATACCCCGTAAGGCCCTGCCGGCATTCCGGGATGAAATCCTTAACGAAGTCAGGGGGAAGATATGGTGTACGGATTCAAGACCCTCAAATGGTACGGTCTGAGAAGAAGGGGTGGGCTCAGCCGTTCCGGTAAGACCGTTGTTGCAGTACTCGGAGCGTACGACCTGCCCAATTTCGAGGATTTTGGGCCAGAACCCCAACCTGGAGATGAGCTCGTTAAGCTCAAATTGGTGGTGGAGAAAGTTCTCGAAGAAAAAGGTTGACAAACGTTCGGGCTTGAGCTATAATAGGAGCCAACTGTAACACACTGTGACGGAGATATGAAGACTTCTACCCCAACGCTAAGACACTTAGGCAGGGCCAACGATACAGCCGCTATGCGACTGTTGTCGGTGTCCTTTTATTCAATTTGCCTCAGCGTCCATGCCACGGGGTAAGGTCTAGCTACAAGAACTCTCGAATAGACCGAGCCCCGTGGAAAGGAAACTGACCACGGGGCTCTTGCTTTATGGTCCTGTAGCTCAGGCGGTAGAGCGGCAGCCTGAAGAGCTGCGCGTCGGCGGTTCAACTCCGTCCGGGACCACCAGTTCTTTGAAAGATTCATGCGGTCGTGGTGTAATGGCAGACACGCTAGTTTGAGGGGCTAGTGGGAGCAATCCTGTGCTGGTTCAAGTCCAGTCGACCGCACCATATGCCCGGATGGTTTGGAATGGTAGACACGGAGGTCCTAAAAACCTCTGACTGGAAACGGTCGTGCGCGTTCGAGTCGCGCTCCGGGCACCACCGGGCATTAACTTGAGGGGAGGCAGACATGATGTAAGTACCTAACAAGGAGGCTGCATTATGTCCAGGTCGTACAGGGAACCGTGGTTCGTCGATGGCTACGGCGGTCAGAGAAAACGTTGGATGAAGCGATATGCCAACAAGACCGTCAGAAAAGCCAAGGATGTTCCGCCGGGGAATGCGTATCGCAGGTTCTTCAACCCGTGGGACATCGTGGATTGGAAGTATAAGTGGGAACCTGACGGATTTATCTGGTGGAGGGACGGCGAACAGGTTTGGGAGCCCCCGACACCGGAGTGGAAAGCAAGAAGGAAATGACAGAGTGGCGGAATTGGCAGACGCAGCAGATCTAGAATCTGCCGCCGAGAGGCATGAGAGTTCGATTCTCTTCTCTGTCACCAGATATTTGGAGGGATATGCTAATGGTAAGCGGCCAGTTTGCTAAACTGGTGTCCGAAAGGACTTCGGGGTTCGAGCCCCCGTCCCTCCGCCAGTAAGATGTGAGCGGTTCTTTGACATTCAGGAAGACCTAAGAGCACATTTATGACTCTGGGCGATGAACGGGCCGAGTTCTTCGGTTAATGACGCCCGCAAGGGTATCTACCAGGTTCAAGCCCTGGAACTTTCTTGCTTTCATAGGAGAAAGGCAACCCGACCCGGACCATGTCCCCAGAGCCAATGTTTCTGAGAGTGTAGCCAAGTGGTAAGGCAGCGGTCCGCAAAACCGCCAAGTCCTCACGGACGATCATCGGTTCAACCCCGATCACTCTCTCCAATTTATGGTGGCCGTAGCTCAATGGTGGAGCACTGGTCTGTGGCACCAGTGGTTGCGAGTTCAAGCCTCGTCGGTCACCCCAAATTCATAGGCCTGTAGCTCAGTTGGTTAGAGCGCTTGCTCGACATGCAAGAGGTCAGCAGTTCGACCCTGCTCAGGCCTACCATCTTTGCCGGAGTGGCGTAATGGCAGACGCGCTGGATTCAAGACCCAGTGGGGAAACCCGTGGGGGTTCAAGTCCCTTCTCCGGCACCATACGGACGGTTGGCCCAGTTGGTTAAGGCAGCAGTGTCACATACTGCAGATCGGGGATTCGAGCTCCTCACCGTCCAAGATACTCATGCGGATATGGGGGAATGGCAGACCCGCTGGTCTCAGAAGCCAGTGGCCGCAAGGCTGTACCTGTTCAAGTCAGGTTATCCGCACCAAGTCAAGCTCCTGTAGCACAAAAGGATAGTGCGCCGGAAAAAACGATGCCGGTACCTCGAAAGAGGGGCAATGAACGAGTGACCTCTGATTGCAAGAGAGGAAAATCGGTGGGTTCAGGGTTGCGGAAGAACTGACACGCTGCCAGGAATCTGGTAACAGGCCTGGAGACAGGAAAGAGCGGCAGGAATCGCGTTTCCCAATGGAACCCTTCATCATTTTGCTATGCAGGTTCAAGTCCTGCCGGGAGCACCAAATTCATCGCGGGGTAGACTAGTCGGTCTAAGTCGCTGGCCTCATAAGCCAGAGCCTCGAAGGAGGTCGCAGGTCCGAATCCTGCCCCCGCTACCATTACCACACCAACAAGACAAGAACCCTATGTACACAAAAGAGAAGGGAAGTATTGGAGAGCAATTAGTCATTTGTGAGTGCCTGCGAAGAGGTTATCATGTTTCAATACCAATAGGAGATTGTCTCCCCTATGACTTAATACTCGATATTAAGGGGAGGCTCCTGAGAATTCAAGTAAAAACCGCGTGGGCCAACAGGGGATCTTATCGTGTTGACATGAGAAGAACGAAGACAAACCGTAGGATAATGATTCGGTCAAGATACATAAAAGGCGACTTTGATTTTCTCATAGTGCATATTCTGGAAACCAGAGAATCATTCATTATTCCGAGTTCTATCGCTCTCTCATACTCTGCAATGAGTCTTGGGAAGATAGGACGACCCGGCAAGCGTTCAAGCGGGGTTCTGAAATTCAAGGAGGCGTGGAAGAGGCTTGAGAACCTGCAATAATTGCGCGGGTTTCAAGTTCATACCGGTGTAGCTCAGTGTGGTAGAGCGCTGCCCCCATAAGGCAGGTCAGTCGCCGATTCGACCTCGGCCACCGGTACCAAAGTTCTGTGTGAGGTGGTGGGCTTAGAAGCAGCCATTGGTACAAGAAAGGTATCAGTCAACGTCTTCGAATCGTGAATACCTTTCTCAGGGCCAACAGACCGAAAGGTCTGCCTTAATGAGTGGGGTCATGTGTCCGTGTGCCATCTGTAATCGTCGCGATTCTTCCCGCGGGCGAAGCGTTACGCGAAGTGACGATGAAAGCAGAAGCTCCCCTCCGGGAGTCTATGTGAGGTGCGAGGGCGCGGAGGAAACATTGAGACAGTAAGAACCCCGGAATTGACCGGGGCATGTCGGGTGGCACCCCGTAACTGGTAAGGCCGCCAGCCGTCCCTTTGGCGTATCAGCACGCCTCACACAGATTGTTTACAAAGAATAATGGATCGGTCGGATAGTGGCAATTCCAGAAGACTGTAAATCTTCCGCTTAACCGCTACGGAGGTTCGAGTCCTCCCCGGTCCACCAAGAAAACAAAGCCTGAGCGATGAAGGGCACGGTTCCTTCGACTTGAAATCGACCAAAGACCGTACTCGACTATTTCCTCAGGTTTATTGGTAGGCACTATAGACCCGTGTGCTCTTGGGGTCTTGGGGGTTCCATCATGTATATTGGAGGCATAGGTTAACGGCAAACCAACGGCCCCGAAAACCGTCGTCCGAAAGGACTTGGGAGTTCAAATCTCTCTGCCTCCGCCATGAAATACACAAAAGAGATCCTTGCGCTGGCTTCAGTTAACTCACGGACATACGCTGATGTTGCGAGGCAGCTTCATTGCAAAGTCAACTGTGGCTCAGTTGCATATATCTCCAGACTGATACGAAAGTTCGGCATCGATACCAAGCATTTTTGGGGCGTCAGATGGCGCTCGAATCCAGAATTGTCTCAACAATACGGTCCCTTCAGTCGAAAAAAACCAGAAGATATTCTTATCTTAAGAGAAGGGGATCCAATAAGACAACGACACGCACACTTATATAGGGCTTTAATTGAATGCGGGGTCAAACCAAAATGTGCCGAATGTGGCTGTGGGGAGACATGGAACGGAAGAAAGTTAGTTCTTCAGATTGACCACATAAATGGTAATGTTTTAGATGACAGGATTGAAAATCTGAGATTCCTTTGCCCCAACTGCCACACTCAAACTGAAAATTACTGCAACAACAGAAGACGGCCATGCTCAAGTTGTGGCAGAAAGATAAGTAGCAAGAACAAATCAGGTCTGTGTTTTGAATGCTTCGTTGCAAGAAAAGAGAGGATCCGACACCATAGAGTATGCTCAGATTGCGGAAGAAAAATATCACCAAAATCCAAGGGGCACTGCAAACGATGCTCAAATAAGATAAAGGCCTTCAAGAGTCGCCGTGTCAAGAGACCCCTTAAGAAAACTCTACTACGGAAAATAGCTAGACAGGGGTATGAATCAGTGGGGCGTTACTACGGTGTCAGCGGAAACTCAATTCGAAAATGGCTAAAATAGAAAGGTAAGAACATTCATGGAGACCAACGAAGCCCTCGCCGTACAGGAGGCCCCACCGGTTGTTGAGACCCCGACCGTCCGAGAGTATCAGCTGACCGTGCGTGTGTCCTTCTCGGCCATCGATGACATCGAGGCCCGTCAGAAGTCCCAAGACCTATTGAAGGGCATGACTGTTCCGGAAGGCACAGTTAAGAAACTGCAGAGGGTTCAGGCCGGCAAGCAGCCGGAAGGTGTTCGATTGGAATAGGAAATCATACTCCGATAGCTCAGCCCGGGTAGAGCACTTGTCTGATACGCAGGTGGTCGATGGTTCAAATCCATCTCGGAGTACCAAAATGAACCAGGAGATGTCGGATAACTGATATTCCAGCGGTCTTGAAAACCGCCGACCGCAAGGTCTTGTAGGTTTAAATCCTACCGTCTCCGCCAGCTTCAAGGAGAGGTGTCCGAGTGGTCTATGGTACACGCTTGGAAAGCGTGCGTGCCTGTCAAAGGGCACCCTGAGTTCGAATCTCAGCCTCTCCGTATTTCTCAAAGGTCTTCCTGAATAATTCCTTGAAAGGGGAAGATGATGAACAAGTTCCCAGCGTTGGTCTTTCGTTAAATTACGGGACACATTTATCTTGAAGCTCCCGTAGCTCAGCTGGAGAGAGCAGCAGTTTTCTAAACTGCTGGTCGTCCGTTCGAATCGGACCGGGAGTACCAAGATGATCGACTACAGGGAAGTGATCGCAGCGCTGGATTTCGTCAACATGGAAGTCGGCAAGGTCGACCCAATGCTGGCCCAGCAAATCGCCGGCATCACCAATCAGCTCGAGCACGATTGGTTCACGAACAACAAGTGGTACAAGACTCGGAACAACAAGGTGAAGCGTCGCAAGAAGATCATCATTGAACAGAATCAGGCATTCCGTATGGAGCGCTTGGTCTATTGGCAATAAGTCCCTGTAGCTCAACTGGATCGAGTACTGGTTTCCTAAACCGGGGGTTCCGCGTTCAAGTCGCGGCAGGGACACCAAACATTAACTGAAAGGAGCACCTTACCGTGCTTATCTTCACGGATATCTGGTGCTAAGGAAGAGGGTATGTTAGGACACTCAGTTGTGGTACTCAACGCAGTCGGTCAGTACTGGGGCGAGGTTGGCCTGAAGAAGGTCATCAAGTGGCTCGAGACCAAGAAAATCAGGGTCATCCTCGAGAAGGAAGACACAGTCATCCGCGGGATCAGCATCGAGTTCCCGCTGCCGGTGGTCGTGCAGCTGCTGCATTTCAAGGGCTACACGGTCAAGAACACCACGATCGAATACAGCAAATGGGCCGTGTTCGAGAGGGATGACAACGTCTGTCAGTATTGGCACTTCAATGAGAGGGGCAAGCGCGTCAAGTATAAGTGCTCCGAGGTCGACTTGACTCTGGACCATGTTACCCCCAAGTCTCAGGGAGGGGATCCGAGGTCTTTCGAGAACTCGGTTACTTGCTGCCGCTACCACAACGTAGAGGTGAAGAAGAACCAGACTCCGGAAGAGGCAGGGTTGGTGCTTATCCGTAAGCCGTTCATACCGAAGGCTGTCAGGGGGGAATGGGTGAGGATGCATTTCACCTTCAATCCCAACAAGCTGTGCCACAGGTGGTACGTGGAAGAACTCCCTAAGGCATTGGGAATGGCCGTGTAAGACAAGGGCCCTGGAGAAATCCGGGGCCCTTAATCTATTTCATTTATAACGCTCAACACATCACGGAGTGTTCTTCCAAGACCATTGTTTTTCTTGGGGCTCAGCTATGTGTATATCCCACACCAGATCTGCCATAACATGTCTGTTATCTTTATTGACGGGTTTTCCATCTATCATCAAACTAGCCTCAGCCCAATCATCTTGGTACTTCGTAGGCACGTCTTCTAATAACTCTTTTACGGTATCTTTATCCAATATTTCATCAGGATCCGGATCTTTAGAAGAAATTATTACTATACAGCCGTCGCCCTTACTCATCTCATCCTCTGATTCTATTTCAGAATCATGAACCCATTTATTAAAAGCATCGAAACCGTCACCGGAAAATCCGCCAAAATATTCAATGTAGAATGTAGGTGTTCTTTGTTTTTGTTTTTTATTAACAATATGTGTTAACTTAAGTGCCTTTATCAAATCCTCTGCTAATTTTTGGGCAACAGCATCTACGGGATGGGGTACCCCTCGCCTCTGAATGGCCTTAGGTATTTTATCCACATACTCTTTATCAGTGTTGATAAAACGACTCATAAACACATACAGCTCTGAATTTTCCCCTGCCCCTTTTCTTAATTCAGATTCGAAATTTTTTCTTTTTATAGGGTCTTTAAGATAGTTTATGAAACGGCTTTTTATTTCGGCACCCGGGCCAAGAACAGTATCCCGAAAAACTGTATTGCGCAACAATTTTTGTAAAGAATAATTTTCTATTTCATCAGCGACCTTATCGATCTCGAGGGCCTCTCTCATAAGCCCTCTTGCCTCAAGACGATCAGCGATAGTATCGAGCAGGGAAGAAATCTTTGGACTCTTTTGAACGTCCCAGCTAAGTCTCTGCCGCATGATAGGTCCTTTTTTAGATTCCAATAAACGAAGTGCTTGTTATGAGAACAAATAATTGATAGATAATTAGTCTCAACATGACACTGTAACCGATTTAATATCAATGAGTTATAGATTTCTTAATGATCTATCAATAATTCTCCTTTGGCTAGGAACGATCGGCAGGGTGCCGGTCATCTGGTCACAAGTCTCAGGTACAACGCCAAAGGAGGCGTGCTATGATCCGCTTAGGGTCTCTGCTGTTCCCATCCCTCGTTCGTTGTGGTGAAACCACTTTCAAATCAGGTTCACAGGGTGCTACCACCCTCTATCGGCTTGATTGGAGTCGGGCGGATTCCGCTCGTGAAGCCTCGTGGGTGAAATGGGCCGGTAATGGCCCCTCAACCAGTTCATGCTTCTACTTGTGCAAATACCATGGAACCCTGCCCAAGAAATATGAAGATTGGGTGAAGGACATGCTATTCGCAATTCCCCAATCCTACTATGATGAAATTCATCGTACAGCCAGAATGGGACTCATCGAGTGGTCGACCGAGCGTCATTTTGATACAATGATCCGGGACATCTGCCTGCAGCCGGCCATCGGCTACATTTTCACGTCTTTCAGACTCTTGGCGGATTGTCTCTATGATGAAAAGACCAATTATTTCTCCCGGGATCCGGACAAGGTCATCGCTCCCCAGGCCCTGCTCTACAAGTTCTGGTCAGGGCAGACCGGCCGGGGGTTGATACGGGATCACGCCCATTTCAATCGCATCGAAAGCAGTGAGCAGTGTACTTGTGTGGAGACTGATACCGCCAGTCATATTCGGTGCTTCCTCAAGGCCATCAAAGAGCATGAGGATTTGATAGAGAAAGATTGCCCACATATGTCTGACGGGCCCGCAGTGGGGTCCGATTCAACAGCATCCTTCACGCTAGGCACTGCGAGTTCCGGGGGCCTCAATAGCTTCACCGTTACCACCGGACAGCCAGCGTTGGTTGTTGACGGTCCGGTCATCATCAATGGAGAGCTCACGGTGAACCCAGCGAAACCCAAGAGTCTCGATATGAAAACGCTTTTTCAAGAGGAGACCGGGATTGTTGCTGAGACTGAAACCCCTGATGGGGGGAGACATCTCACACCGAGCTATGTGAAATGGCTTGAGGATCGTGCTTCACGTTCTTTCAAGGAGTCCAAGAATGAGAAAGAAAAGCCTGCAAAAGGCTCTCGGTGCTGACCGAGTTGTGAAAGGCCGAAAACTTCATGGTCCAATCGAATGGCTAAGAATTTTGATAAAGATGAAGAAAGTGGTTGACAAGTAGATTGTCTTGAGCTATAATAGGGGCCATGATGAACATCGTACGCATAGACCGTCAGTGGAAGCGCCAGGATAAACCGGGCCACAGGGCGGGGTGCATCGGATAGTTCAGCTCAAGATTGCGAACTACAAGGCCCCGCCCGAAAGGACGGGGCCTTTTGCTTTATGGGTTCGTAGCTCAGCTGGTAGCAGCAACTGGCTTTTAACCAGTAGGTCGTGCGTTCGATCCGCACCGGACCCACCAAGATGATCAGGAGATGTCATGGCAAAACGAGCACAGACCCTGAGATACACCTTCACGGAGGGTGTGATCCGTTTACCAGATATCTCTCGGGATGTCGGCGCCAACCGATATTCGTTCCTAATGACCGCGTTGGATTTCTTCAAGGAGATTGCTGAGGGAAACGGGTCAAAACGAATCACCGAGGGTGAGAACACGTATTGGGAGGCACGGTTTGCAGAGCATGAAGCGGTCGTCACGGATCATTGGCTCACGCGGCATGCTCAGTATGAACGAGTAGAATCTTTGGAAGAGTTGTTTGTTGTACCTGTGGATACGGGGCCGGCGTAAGAGATAAAACTGCTGGGCTCTTGACCGGGCCCCATAGGTTTTCTTTAACGCCGGTTTCCTTGCTCTTTGTCAACAATGCACCCATGGCGAAATGGTATCGCAGCGGACTCTTAATCCGTTGGTTGAAGGTTCAAGTCCTTCTGGGTGTACCAGTATAATGCGCCCATAGCCCAATGGATAAGGCGTCTGGCTACGGACCAGAAGATTCCGGGTTCAAGTCCTGGTGGGCGTACCATGTTCTTTGACATAGTAGAATTGTTGGGGCATAGCTCAGTTGGTAGAGCGGATGACTCTGGATCATCAGGTCTGAGGTTCGAGCCCTCATGCCCCAGCCAAATTGAACCCATGCAAAATTGGATTCAAGTTGGATGCAATAAGGATCGGTAGTTCAGTTGGTTAGAACGCTGCCCTGTCAAGGCAGAGGCCACGGGTTCAAGTCCCGTCCGATCCGCCAAATTCATAGGTGCGTAGCTCAATGATGGAGCGTCGCTCTCCAAAAGCGAAGGCTGCAGGTTTAAGTCCTGCCGCACCTGGAAATGGGCGCTTAGCTCAGTTGGTTCAGAGCACCTGCCCTACAAGCAGGGGGTCATCCGTTCGAATCGGATAGTGCCTACCAAGTCAAGTTTCATCTGTCTCGCCGGAGAAGTATAATCATAATAGGTTCAACGCGGGGAGGTCCCCAGCCTGACCGTCCCTGGAGATAAGAGCAAAGGTCGTTAATCATGTCGCCGCTCCGTGTTGAACTCAGAAGGAAGGTGCAGGCTATGTGTCACTCAGCCGTGGGTATATCGGCCCTGTCAGCCGCAGTAACCTGACAGGGCGTGTCCTCGACGGTTTTGAGGACTGGCCTTATAAGCCAGCACAAATGGTTCAACCCCATTACGCCCCAAGGAGCTTCCCTGCATGAGGATCCTGAAAACTGTTCCTCAGACCATGACCCGGTTCCTGAATCTCAACCGGACTCAGTATGAGCACAAAGGCGAGGTCGGAACGTGGTTCTGGGCTGAGCGCCCCAACCAGCAGAACGCCGTGGTCATCGCAGCTCTTGTTCAATGTCCTACCGGTCTTGGCATCCCCCTTGCCCGTCTTGTGGTCATCAAGGAGTTCCGGGTCCCGCTCGGGGACTATGAGTATGGCCTCCCGGCCGGCCTGATAGACCCCGGGGAGTCCATCGATGCCACCGTCTACAGAGAACTCAAGGAAGAAACCGGCCTGGAAGTCGTCAATTACCTCAGGACCTCGCCCCTCATCTACAACACGGCCGGGCTCACCAATGAGGGTTCGAACAGTTGAACAGAAATCTCTGAAAAACTATGCTAATCTATGAAATCCTAATTATCTATTAATATAATATCCTGTGTATATCCAGATCTCAGATAAAATAACAAAGGACGGTCAAAATGAAGGATAAAAAACCTATGGTCGTAAGAGTCACTAAAACTGAGTTCGAACTCGATGACGGAAGAATCTTTCCTCATCCAGTAGAACTCGATGAAGTCCCCTC
>Ga0315288_10002751_pt1 | contig 22573 bp, 24 predicted proteins | sample YL17G11_20_MG_FD_203454 | JGI IMG/M metagenome (GOLD analysis project Ga0315288, IMG submission 203454) | Sediment microbial communities from Yellowstone Lake, YNP, Wyoming, USA - YL17G11_20 | ecosystem: Environmental > Aquatic > Freshwater > Lake > Sediment | place: USA: Wyoming | collected...
TACGTGCCGCGCCTATGTTCCTTGGTCTCGTTGTTAAATCCCTGCTGAATAAAAAGCTCTAACTTCTCGCAGGACAACAAACGCGCCCTAATCGTGCCATTCGACGAGCTACCAACTAATTCACCAAGCTCAGCGCTCAAAAAATGCAGCGAAATGGACTGTCGTCTGCGCGCTTCTGCGTAAAGCTGACAGTATAGATCGACTTCTTTCGCCATTTTCCCCTTACCCAAGGCCGTCCGAAAGTGCGCCCTCAAGAAGCCCTCGTCTTTCGACAGATCCGCTCGCCAATCCGGCTGAATCAAGCTTCGCTTAGCTAGATTGGTGACTGTTTGCCCCCCACCGCGACTATGACTGATCATCTGCCTAGTAGGAAAACTAGAAGGACTGCCGACCTCTGCCAAAACCGCGGAGCCCAACAAAGCGGGCGGCGAATCTTCGCGACCGAAGTCAGTGTTAGCTTCCCGAACTTCAGCTTTCTTACTACCGGCTTTCTGAATATCAGCTTTCCGATATTCAGAAAGCTGATTGTTGGCTTCCTGATAATCGGTAGTCTGATGTATTTCCAGCTCTTTTAAGTCTGACGCTGCTGCTTGCACTGCAACCGCTTCAACCGGCAAGACCGCCGCTTCTTCAAAAGCCTCTACAACCTTCGCTACAGACGGCTTGCGTACCCGTAACTCAACGCCCCCAGAAAGATCGCCCTCTGGCGCCGCAACGGCTCCACTCCGCTCCATGGCCTCTGAGTCGCCATGGACCGTTTTATCGCGGCCCTCTGGATCAACAAGCTGATAGGGCCGCGTCGGTCCGGTCCGTTTGATCTTCTTAAGAGGTGCAGGCCGAGTAATATCGTCAGGGACCTTTATATCGACACGCTTATGGCGATTCTCCTTCGCCAGCTTTTTAAGCATCTCCCTAGCATCAGGCATAGATCCCCTCTCCTTTCCCGGCTTTCCGCTTACCGGCTGGAGCTTTCTTCCTCAGCTTGAGACCATCGAGACCTATAATTTCCTTCACAAGATTGTGGTAGTCGCCTGCAACGCCACTCTTGCCCATTTCAAAAAGGTTCTTACTTGCATCAATGCTGTTGGCTAATGCAGAGCTAGTCCGAATGTACGTCTTGTACATTTTGTCCGGAAACTCATCGTACAACTGGGATAGATAACGAACCGACATCATTTGGCGCGCGTCAAACCGACTAAAAACAATCCGCCCATTCATAGCAGCGTTAGCAGTGCTAAATTCCTCCTGCAGACGAGTCAACTCTCCTAAGGTCTGATGCAATCCCGACATACAGAGCTTGTCGGGATAGACAGGCAATATAATGGTGTCGGAGAAGCACGAAATCAGCGCATTGGTGGTCGATAGCGCGGGAGCACAGTCAAAAATGATGTAGTCATATTTTTTCAATACCGAAGCAAATTTCCGAGCCATACCATTCGCAATGTTGATCCCATTGCGCTGCAAATACACTTCCATGTTAGAGTTCTGGAGCGTGCTTGGTATTAAGTGCAAATTCGGCGTGATGGGGACGATAAGATCCTCAACGACGATCTCATCAGACCCACGCTGCTTCTCAAACAGGTCGGCAAGGATCGGGGTATCTTCGTCAATCTCCACGCCGTACTGTTCAAGATCAAAGACCGTCGTTAAGTTACTCTGCGGATCGCTATCGACGAGCAGCACTTTTGCTCCAAATGCCGACATCCTCGTGCCAATCGCGTGCGCCGAGGTCGTCTTGGCTGCTCCGCCCTTAGTAATCTGGAGGGCTATTCGGTGCGCAGTCCCCGCTGAGTCCAGCGGGAAGCGAAACCCGCGCTCAGAAAAAATCTGCCGCACAGCGAATGGAGCTACATTCTTCGCAGCCCCCGTCTTACTTGAGGCTCCGACGAAGGGGCCATGCGCCTTCCGCAGAATATCGCTAATAGCTGCAGCGGAGACCTGAAGATCATCACGAAGCTCGGTGGTCTTCAAGCAAAAGGGGTCGCGAAAGCCGACTTGGCACTCCTCGACTTTAGCCTTAGCTCCGACAGCAGGCTTCTCTACAGGTCGATTGCCCTTTGCCGATACCGACTTCTTCGCCATCTTCGCCATCGCTTCGACCCCGTCCGTGGTTAGCCTGATGCTTTTCTCTAATTTGCGTGAAAGCTTACGTTAAGCAATAATTAAGTGTATCCATAAGCTAAGAGTAAAATCAAGAGGTGGCCAAAGATTTTTGAAGAATCAAGAACGAACCTCAGTCCACAGCGACTGGTTCATTCACTTGCAAGATATTCATCACGGGAGGACTTCAATGGCGGAGCGCCTCGACACACGGCCCTTCGCCGCAAAACACGCGCTATCCAAATCACGGCGAAACCAAAGCCAGAATACCCATTTTACCTAATGTTCTCATTGCATTAAGATATAGACGCAGATACCGCAGGATATCCAAATATGTGAAATTCACACATCACGGAGACTATTTGAATGGCCCAGGTAACGCCTCGCCAATCGCACGGACGCCCCAAAAGGCCGGGTGCCTACCTTCTCAACGATAACGAACTTCAGTTACCCATCTCTTTATTTGGCTCGTCAACAAAGGCATTCGACGCCGCACGCTTCATCAACGCCGGAGAATGGCTACGCACCCGGCGCCAGCAGAAGGGGATGACCCAAAAGGCGGCAGCCGCCGACCTTGGCATTCCTCTTCGCCAGCTTCTAAGCTTCGAAGCCACGGCACGCTGGCCTCAGGAAGCAAAGGATTACGTGCGCAAACACACCTCTACGATCGGCGTCGGCCTTCTCGTCAGGCATGTCGCAAACCGAAAATGGAGCAGTAAAAGTGCTCTCATGAAGGCCCTCGAACGAATCGTTACCGGTCGTCCCCCGCGCAAACGCGCGGGGGCTTCCTCAAAAACCAGTGCTCACGATCCAAACATTGCGGCGGTAGAAAACATCATTCGGGACCGTCTGAGCCTTAGGCTCGAACTACGAGGAGATGGCGCGTCCGGAGAACTGCGCATCTACTACGGGACTGCGGTTCAATTCGAGCGCATTTTAGAGGTGCTGGGGATCTGACCAGTATTCCCTTCGAACCACTGCAAACGAACTCGATCAATGCTCATCAACTAGTTCGAAAAAAAGCATTTTTCCAATGGGATCAAACCGACAAGCTTCAACGGCTTATCCCCTGCCTCTGAGTAGCACCGACTTTGTTTTTCTCAATCCCTTGAGCCTGGGATGCCGTGTACAAAGGAATAGAGACTAATTTCGATTTCAATGTCAAAATAATTAGAGAAAATAATCACCAATACAGGTCGCCATAAATGAACCAACGATCCCATTTTGACTCCCAACTTTTTAAAATTGAGATCGAGAAAATAATCTCACAAGGGTTGAGTAAGCCCTCTGAATATCTCGAAAAAATATGCCTGAATATAAATGCTGAACAACCGTTGCCGCGCGCTCATGCTTTCTTGATGGATCCAATAACATGGAGTTTTGTCTTAGAAGAAATTGGCAAAGGAATAGTCGCCTGGGCGGCTGGCAAAGCTCTTGACAAGGTGTTTGGTAGCAAAAGCGATGATAGAGCCTTCAGGCGCGCAGTCAGCCAGGCCGTAACAGAGGTAACAAGAAATTTTGAAGGCATTTTGAGAGAGCAACAGCTCCTAGAAGCACTACGACAAGTGGAGACATTGGAACTCAACCTGCGAGAATATTACAGAGCTCGTGATAGCAGGCGTAGTCTTCTGGACTCTATTACGACTGATTGTAACGACTTAGTATTGTTTTTTAACCAGTCAGGATTGGATTGGATAGGTGGATATATGCTAATTCAAAGTATCCACTTCTTGATCATTCAAGAGAGATATTACGTTACTAGCGATAAGGGTGAGCTTGATAATTTATCCGGTCTAAAATCCGAAATTTATGCGAAATTTGTCGATGCATATACTGAAACTCGAGACAGAAATAGAAGTTACTTTGGCCCAATCAAGTGGGCGGGGATTGGGAATTTTGTCTACTACTCGTTTAAAGGCACAAACTACGGCAATGAACTAAACAGCATGAAAGAAATTGAGGATTGGTACAACAAAGCTATCCTTGATAACTTCGACAAAGAGTTTGGATCAATACTGGACCCACTGAGTGCAATGGCAGGAAAGTTATTGGAATTACCCACTGAGCCAACTAAAATACCGCTTCGTCAATGAGTATGGGCAAATGTTGTGGATGGGCCGCATGATCTAGGCGGCGAGGGTGTCCCTCTTTATCCCATCGATAAACACAAATCTAGTGTCAATCACATCGGCTAGCAGTTTGCCCCCGTATAGCTTGTTCCACTTTTTCTTTGCGCATTGAGCCAACTTAAATACCATGGCAAGCTCCGCCGAAACGGACCCGCATCCCTTCGTCCTTTTAGTGCGTGCAAGCGGATCTTCACGAATGTCGATTCTATCGGGTTGGTGGAGCGGATATGCTTCCAATGCCTGGCCGGGAAGTCGAAGAAGTTGAATAGTTCGGCGCGGTCCTTGCTCAGGCACTTGCAAGCCTACTCGTACTTGCCGCCGTATATCTCAATGAACTGATCAAAAGCTCGGTTGGCATCGACCTTCTTATCCGCCATTTAGATCTCGTGCAGCAAGCCTTTGGCCTCGGCCTGCTTGCTCTATGGCACTTATCGATAACGTTGGCAGTTTTATGTACCCAGCAGCGCTGCTGCTTTGTTGAGCCCAGAAACCCAAGGCGCCGTCGCCAGCAGCGAGTTCGGGAGCAACGTCCATGCCACGGCCCCTGAGGCCCAGCAGGACTGATTTCCAGCTGATGGTGTTTTCGCGGTAGCCAGATTCGACGGCGATCAATTCTTTCGTCCCGTCAAGTGTCACCACCATGACAACTAGCATGCAGACTCGGTCGTCCTTACCTAGGCGGACATTGCTGTGGATGCCGTCGGCCCATATATAAACGTAGCGACGTCCGACTAGGCTGCGCTTACACCCCCATAGGTCGTAATCCTGCTGCCAAGACTCCTTAAGGCGCCCTACGGTCGACGCGGATAGTCCTGGAGCATCCTTGCCAAGCAGGGCCGCCGTCAAGACGTCCGAACAGTCACCACTTGAGATGCCCTTCAGGTAAAGCCAAGGAATTGCTCTTCGATCGCCTTAGTCCGCCGCAGATATGGCGGCAGTATGGAGCTGCTGAACCGCTGACGTACTCCTGATGCGTCTATCCGCTTGTCGTTAACCCTAGGCGAGGGCGGCTCTTTAAATAACGATGAAAGGCATCTTGCAAGTCTTTAATACCTTGTTGCGCTAAAGGCAGGGTATTTAAATCGCAGGTATGACCTAGCGCGCCGATTTTAATTTTTACAACTGCTGCAGCAATCAACGTCGAACTTTCCACCGTCAGGGACTTTTCCTTAAAAAAGTTCTCTGCATCAATGGCTAAACGATGCGATCTTTCAAGAATGGCCCCAGCTCTAAAACATATATCAGCCTCAGTCGCAGCTACATGGCCGTCAGTTGGAGCTCTTACCCGATTAAAGTCTTCACTTAAATTGAGGAGTTCCGCGCCAAAAACAAGTATAAAAGTTTCCGATGGTGTTGCTTTAGCGACATCAGGAGTGACTTGTACATTGTCAGGCGCCTTATTTGTTCTCCCGGTTCCGCAGTGGGTAAGGGATAATAATATAAATGACGCACCTAGCAACTGCCGCATGTTGACCTTACCTTTTACTCGTGCCCGCCTCTGTCATCGGCCCCTTGACCAACAGCTCCAGCCCGCGGATATCTGCTATCAGCAACTCGCCGCTCAAGCTCCGCTTTGCGAGCAGCCAGCAACCTAGCTATCTCATCTGGCGAGCTCACGCCGTCTAAAGCAGAACCATCCGGTGCAAAGTTAGTACCTGAAGACTGGCCCGCGTTCACAGTCGAAGAGGCCAGCAGGACAGCGGTTATAAGAATCGCTCGGATCATTTGCTAACTCCCTCAGATGTAAAGGTGCCCATTGCAGCGGCGAAAAAGACTGGGATGTTGCCTTTGTGATTCTGGCCGATTTCCAACAGCTTAATCAATGCTTCTTGGATGACCGCGTGTGCCAGCTTCTGGCCGTCTCTAGTCAGCCCCTTGGTATGAAGTGCGAGGTGCTGCATCTGCTTGCCGATGTGCTCGTCTCTGACAAACCGGAGAGCGTGTCCAATTTCGGTAGCGATGACTTGATTGTCTGAGATGCCAAATTCGTCCTGGCTAGTAAAAACCTTGCCGCTTTTGGCGACAAGAAAACCAGCGTCCAGCAACGCTTCCAGTTTGCGCTCCGCGTGGATACCCAAAACATCATTTACCTGCTTAGCGTCAGTTCCCGATGGGGTCCCAGCAAGTGAGATAATGGCGAACTGGTCGAAGTCGAGAAGTGCTTTTTCAAGCCCCTCGCCGACGTTTTCAGCAATATGGGCGCTAGAGGCGACGGCCTCGAAGTAGCTTCCAGCTTCCGGGAAATGCCGCTTCAGGAACGTCGTGCTTTCGGGGATGGTGGCGACGACCTTAAGCAAGCTTAGGACGTTGGCTAGACTCACCGTTTTAACTTCGCCTTGTAGAATACGCCGCAGCGAAGATGCGCCCACTCCCGCCCTAGCCGCCAGTGATTGCGGCGTTCGACCATTCCCAGCGTCGAGGTAGCACTTCAGCAACTTTTGGAAATCAGGGATCATGGAGACACTCCCTACCATAGAACCTGTTAAATCTTGGCCCAGGCTAAAGCATTTATCGCAGCGTAGCCAATAAATTTTCACCGCGGCGGGGGAATCACCGCCTAATCCACCGCCGCGGTGAAATTTCTGTTGACATTCAAAACTATGCGGTTGCCGCCAGGTATTCCTCGCCACTAGAGTGCGTTACGGCACCAAATATAAACTCACATGATTTATTAATGGTCACAAAACAGGATGAAATAGCATGATTATTGAGAATCCTAGTCAAACAATTTTTTTATTTTCACTGTACCTCATCGCTCTTGCACAGGCCAAAGCCAGAGGATTTGGCTCCGAATGGCTCGAATATGAGCCAATGGTCGGTCGAATATGCCCTACGGGGCCCGCCAAAACGCTCCGTCTGTCGGTGCACCTCAGGAAAATACCTATGATTCCATCGCGAAGGCTCTGCAATCAGGCGGCACGCTAGTTGCTTTGCAAGGTTTTAGACAAAGCTGCGTATGGCGATAGGACAACATTTCAGCCACGAAAGGAATAGCGATGACGCCAGATACAACAAAAACAAGAATTCTAGACAAGCTTCGCCGAGAAGTTGGCCCTGTGCTGCTCGCTGCTCTTGAAAATGATGACGTCATTGAAATCCTCCTCAATCCAGACGGCTGGCTTTGGATTGAAAGGCTGGGCCTACCTATCCAAAGAGTCGGCCGCATCGAGGCCGCCGCAGCCGAGAGCGTCATCGCCACGGTGGCAAGCTACGTTGGTCGACCAGTCACTGCGGCCTCGCCGATCCTGGAGTGCGAATTCCCCCTCGATTCGTCGCGGTTTGAAGCCCTACTCCCGCCAGTGGTCAGTGGCCCGACGTTTTCGCTGCGAAAAAAAGCCATAAAGCCCCTCAGCCTTGACGACTACGCCCACGCCGGCTGCCTTAGCTCGTCCCATCACCAGGTGCTGCTGGCGGCAATCAAAGAGCGCAAAAATATTTTGGTCGTCGGCGGTACAGGATCCGGAAAGACCACCCTGACTAACACCTTAATTGAAGCCATCACCGTGCAGGCGCCAGATCACCGGCTAGTCATCATCGAGGACACCCCAGAGATTCAGTGTGCCGCACCCAATGCCGTCGCACTTCGCACCAGTGAAACCGCCGACATGACTCAGCTGCTTAGGGCGACCTTACGCCTGCGCCCAGACCGCATTATCGTCGGCGAAGTGCGCGGGGGCGAGGCCCTGGCTCTACTGAAAGCATGGAATACAGGACACCCAGGCGGCATCGCGACCATTCACGCCAATCATGCCAAGGCCGGCCTTATCCGCCTTGAACAGCTGATCGGAGAGATCACCAGCAGGCCCATGCAGCAGCTTATCGCAGAAGCAGTAGACCTGGTGGTGGTGATTGGCAAGACCGCGCACGGACGAAAAATCACCGAGGTCGGTGAGGTCATAGGATTCGGTAAAACCGGTTACGAACTAAACATTTTGGAGTAGTGCATGCGTCAATTTTCTTGGTTGATACTTCTGGCCTTAGCCTGCTTGATGACCGTGCCAGCTTTGGCGTCCGCCTTGCCCGGAGGAGGTGGCGGGAGCCTACCCTGGGAGACACCGCTCACCGAAATCAAGGACTCCTTAACCGGACCCGTCGCGACCGCTATAGGCATGATGGGCTTTGTGATCGCCGGTGCCACTTTGGTCTTTGGCGGCGACCTCTCGGGCTTCGCTCGGACCGTGTTGATGCTGATCCTAGCGGTATCGGTACTGCTTGGGGCCGGGGCACTCCTCGGTCGTTTCTCCGGCAGCGGGGCTTTGATTAATGACGCGCCACCACTTTTACACAGCTCGGCAGCGAGCCTAAGGGCGCGTGGGAGCTGGTCATGGAATTAAGGCGCATCCCCATATATCAGTCGCTTAACCGGCCTAACTTAATCCTCGGAGGAGAGCGGGAGCTTACCCTCATGAGTGCGCTGATCTCTGGCGCCTTGGTCTTTCTTGGCATGTCGCTTTTAACCACGCTTTTGGGCGTCACGGTGTGGAGCTGTTCGCTCTTTGCGTTGCGCAAGATGGCAAAAGTTGATCCGAGGATGTCGCTCGTCTACCGCCGTCACCTTGTTTATCAGCCGACCTACCTCGCTAAGTCACGAGTATGGCGTAATTTCCAGAGTTTTTGGCGGGCCAACTAACATGCTAAAACTTAAACATTACCGCGACCGGGCTAGCGGTCTAGCCGACCTCCTCAACTACGCGGCGGTCGTCGCCGACGGTGTTGTGCTTGGCAAAGACGGGAGTCTCCTTGGTGGTTGGTACTACCAAGGTGACGATGTGGACAGCGCGACCCCTGACGAGCTAAACGCCATGAGTGCGCGCATCAATGCAGCGCTGGTAAAGCTCGGCTCGGGTTGGATGATTCAAGTGGACGCCGTGCGACTAGCTGCCGATGCCTACCCCATGCCTGAGCGGTCGTTTCCAGTAGCGGTCGCGCAAAAAATTGACGACGAGCGGCGGTCGAGCTTTACCCGGGTGGGGTCACAGTTTGACACTTCCTACATCCTACTGGTGACGTACCTGCCACCAAAGGCCACGGAAAGCAGGCTTTTTAACCTTCTAATCGACGATCCGGCCGCCAAAGATGACAAGCAGGATCTAGCCACTAAGCACTTGGCGCATTTTGAGCACGTACTGGCCTCTATAGAATCAGATCTCGCCTCGGTGCTGCGGATGCAGCGAATTAAGAGCGACCGCTACCAAGACAGCCACGGCAAAGTGCGATCACTCGACCGCCTACTGCAGTACATTAACTTTGCCGTGACTGGCATCAACCATCCCGTCCACTTGCCGCCTTGCCCGATGTATATCGACTCGCTCCTTGGTTGGCAGGACCTCGAAGGAGGCCTCTCGCCCAAGATCGGAGATAAGTATCTCGCCGCGGTGGCCCTCGATGGACTGCCCCAGGAGAGCTACCCGACGATCTTAAGTGGGCTGGATCAGTTCGCTGGCGAGCTTCGCTGGCATACCCGCTTTATCGCCCTCGACCAGCAGGAAGCTTTGGCCCACCTCAAAGCTTACCGGCGCAAGTGGCAGCAAAAGGTTCGCGGCTTTGTCGATCAGCTCCTGCAAAACCCCAAAGGCGCCTTGGACCATAATGCCATCAGCATGGTTGATGAGGCCGACTCGGCCATCGCTACGGCTGAGTCGGGTCTTGCAGCCTTTGGCTATTACACCTCGCTGATCGTCGTCCTTGACGAGGACCGAGAAGCATTGGCCATGCGTACCAAGGCGGTCACCAGGTTTGTACAAGACCTTGGGTTTACCTGCCGCACCGAAAGCGTCAACGCCTTGGAAGCCTGGCTCGGTAGTCTGCCCAGCCACGGCGTCCAGAATGTGCGTCGCCCCTTAATACACACGATCAACCTCGCTGACCTCCTGCCTGCCTCCAGCGTTTGGGCCGGCGCCGCCAGTTGCCCCTCGCCGCTTTTCCCGCCAGCTTCGCCGCCCCTGATGCTGGCAGTAACCGGAGGCAGCACACCGTTTCGGCTTAACCTGCACGTCGGTGACCTGGGCCATACCCTGATCGTTGGCCCCACAGGGTCAGGTAAGTCGACGCTGCTGGCGACGATCGCCGCGCAGTTTCTGCGTTATAAAGACGCAAGCATCTTTGCCTTTGATAAGGGCAATAGCCTTTTCCCGCTGACCATGGGGCTAGGCGGCCTGCACTACGATATTGCGGGTGAGGGCAGCGGCCTGAACTTTTGCCCGCTCTCTAGGATAGCCGAGTCAAAGGCCGAGCAGATGTGGGCGGAGGACTGGGTCTCCAGCCTTTGTGAGCTGCAAGGCATCAAGGTGACCCCGAACCACCGTCAGGCCATCCATAAGGCGATGCGGCTATTGGCCAAGGCGCACTCCAAGAGCATCACTGACTTCTCGGCGACGCTGCAGGATTGCGAACTGACGGGGGCATTGCAGCACTACACGGTGAGCGGCGCCATGGGCACGCTACTGGATGCCACAGAAGACGCCCTCAAATTTTGCCGTTTCCAAGTTTACGAGATTGAAACGCTGATGTCTCTTGGCGACCGCAACTGCCTGCCCGTCCTTGACTACCTGTTTCACCGCGTCGAAACCTCGCTAAAGGGCAAGCCGTCGCTGCTCATCATCGACGAGGCCTGGCTGCCACTTAAGCATCCGGTCTTTCGCGAGAAAATCCGGGAATGGCTGAAGGTTCTGCGCAAGGCCAACGTTGCCGTCATTCTAGCAACGCAGTCAATTAGCGACGCGGCAAATAGCGGCATCCTCGATGTCATCGCTGAGTCCTGCCCGACGAAGATCTACCTGGCTAACGCCAATGCCAAAGACCAATCGGCGGTGCATTTTTATAAAACCATGGGCCTTAACGATCGCCAGATCGACATCATCGCCAGCATGACGCCAAAGCGCCAGTACTACGCCGTGTCACCCGAAGGCCGCCGCGTGTTTGAGCTTGGCCTTGGTCCCTACAGCCTGCGCTACGTCGGCACATCGGGGAAGGAGGCGATGGCCGAACTTAAAGATTTAATCGCAAGGTACCCAGATTCTTGGCGCCCCAAGTGGGAAGAAAGGACGTCAGTATGAGGACTTTTATGGCCCTAACTTTATCGGCACTCTTGGCACCGACCGCGCTCGCAGGATCCGTCGCCGGAACCGGTGGCAGCACGGAGGTGACGCAGATTCTCAACAACACGCAACTACTTAAGGAAAATGCTGAGTTGATCGAGCATACCATGGTGCTCAAAAGCCAGCTGGACGATATGCAGCGTAACAGCAAAGGGCTGACTGGCTTTAGTTGGTCGTCTGCCGCCGATGATCTGCGGCGCCTAGCGGCCATGGCGAGGCAGGGCCAAGCGATGAGCTACGGGGCAGCTAATCAAGACGCCGCGTATCGCAACAAGTACCCAGGGTATTCGTCCTACGTTAGGGAGCAGACGGGTTCAACGCAGAGGTTTAGCGACCGCTACGACGATTGGTCCAAAACCAATGTCGCCACGATTACCTCTGCCATGCAGGCAGCGCAGCTGCAAGAAAGCCAGTTTGCAACTGAAGACCAGACGATGCGCCAACTAGAACACCTGGGCGAGACGGCGATGGGTCGTCAGCAAGCCTTGCAAGTTGGTCACCAGATCGCAGCGCAACAGGTCCGTCAGACCCAAAAGCTCAGGGCTCTCATCATGGCGCAAATGCAGATGCAAGCAAACTACATGGCGAAAGAGTCAAATAACCAAGACGTCCAGACGGCTGAGGGAAAAAAGTACTTCGACAAGAGTCAGGTCCATACACAAATCGGCGATGAACAGTCGTTTTAGGGGACAAAGCACCATGCATCAACGCCACATCAACCTTAGATACGTGCTGCTCGGGCTAGTCATCTTTCTGATGATGCCTGGGATTGCCGTTGCCGCCATCACCGACAACAACGTGCTAGACGGCATCGTCGCCAAATACCGCGATGCTTCCGCCCAGTGGACCCAAATCATCCGCCCACACGCCCTAAATCTTTTTTGGCTGCTAGCAGCCATTGATTTTACTTGGTCCGGCATCAACCTTACCCTGAAGCGCACGGACCTCGGCGATTTTGTCGCCGAACTGGTCCGGCGCATGATGTTCATTGGTTTTTTCCTCGCACTCATTCAGTACAGCGGCGATTGGCCTAAACGAATCGTTGACTCCTTTCGGGCCATGGCCAACGAAGCAAGCTCGGGCTCGTCAACCGGCATCACGCCCTCAACCATTTTCGATATCGGTCTAACTCTTGCCAGCAGCATCACGCAGTCAGTATCTTTCACAGCTCCCGGGGCAAGTCTGGCGCTGGTCCTGTCGTCGCTGATCACTTTTATCTGCTTTACTCTGATCGCTGCCTACCTACTGGTCTCACTAGTCGAGATGTACATTGCCATCAACGCCGGTGTGATCCTTCTGGGTTTTGGTGGCTCCCGCTGGACAAGCAACTATGCTACCCAGTACATGACCTACATGGTCTCGGTCGGCATGAAGCTTTTTTCCATGCAGCTTCTGATCGCCATTGGCCAGTCGTTCCTCAGTGATGTCTATGGTCACTTTGAACCAAGTAACGCGCAGGTGTTTATCCTGATCGGCATCTCCGTAGTTTTGCTGGTCCTCATTAAGACGATCCCTGATATTTTGCAAAGCCTCGTCAACGGCGGCTCTTTTGGTAGCGGTGGTGGTCATATGCTCGCCTCCTCAGCCATGGCCATGGCCGGCGGTGCGGTCGCAGGTGCGGCAAGCGGCGGCTTAGCCGGCTACGAAGCCGCCAAGCTCGCATCCAGCCAAGGCCACACTGGAGTCAGCCGCATCGTCGGAACTGCCGCCAACCTAGCACGAGCTTCCGCCGGCGACGTTGCTGCCCGTTTTGCGGGAGTGCCCGGTGCCAACATGGGCACCCACGGTGGTCGCATGGCATCGCAGATGCGCGAGCAGCGCCAAAGCAAGGCTCCGCCACCGCCGAGCGCGCCGCAAGACATGCCGACGTCAGCACCAATAGAACCAGCATAATAGGAGTTTATATGCGCACATTTAGTGAAAACCCCTACTTTGCCGCGCGGGCCGAATGGAACGAGCGCTACGGGAGCGAGATTAAGGCCGCCCACACCTGGAAGATTTTGGCCTTTAGCTCGCTAGGCCTTGCCACCTGCGCGGTGCTTGGCTGCATCTTTCTCGCTGCAAAATCGAAGTTTGTTCCCTACGTCATTCAGGTGGACGGGAAAGGCCAGATACTTGCAAGCGTGCTACCAGCCGCCGCTCAGGCGAGTGACCGGGTTGTTGAGACGGACCTGTCTGAATTCATCCGCCACCTGCGCTCTGTGGTTACTGATTCTCAAGTCGAACGCGAGTACCTTGCCCGCGCCTACGCTCACGTCGCACCTGAGTCCGCACCCAAGACCACGATGGACGCATTCTATGCTGGCGGCGGCAACCCCTTTGACCGGGTGAGTCGGGAAACGGTCACCGTCGAAGTTGAGTCGGTACTAGCACAATCTAAAACCTCCTACCAAGTAGACTGGCGCGAAAATACGTCGAGCCTGCAAGGTCAGCCACTAAGTACGCAGCGTTACCGCGCACTAATTACCGTCGAATACCGCGAGATCGAGCAGGCGATGGTCAGTAAAAACCCCCTGGGTCTATTTATCAATAGCCTTAGCATTCAAAAAATTGGAGGAGCCTAATCATGCAAAAGTATTTCATTTTTAGCTTGATGTTGACGGCGTCGCGCCTCTACGCCGGAGAAGTGCCCGCTCCAGAGGGCAGCGGCGACGACACATCGGTGAGTGGTCGACCCGGAGATCACGAAATCAGGCAACTCAATGCTAAGGAACAACGCGGCGCCGACCTCGCTAAACAGTGGATCGACAAAAAATCTTTGCCGGTAAGGGAAGACGACGGCAAGATTGTCTACCTATTTGGCTCGACCCTACCGTCGATCATCTGCTCGCCGCTGTCTCTATGCGATATCGAGCTACAGGTAGGCGAAAAAATCAAGGATGTCTATGTCGGGGACACCCCAAGGTGGAAGGTTCGGCCAGCGCTGAGCGGGTCTGGGTCAAGCGAGACCACGCACGTCATCGTCAAGCCCACCGACACGGGGATTACAACCACCATGGTGGTCACGACCGACCGGCGCACCTACCACATCAAGCTTTTATCGCGACACCAAGGCTGGATGCCCAGGGTGGGGTTTACCTACCCGTCTGACATCGAGCGTGAGTGGCAAAAATACTATGCGCAGGAAGGTGCTAAAAATGAGCGCAACACCATGCCGGAAACCCACGAGAACGTTGAGGGCCTGGATTTTGAGTATGACATCTCTGGATCGACTCCTTGGAAACCCGTGCGAGTCTATAACGACAGCGTTAAGACGATCATTCAAATGCCCCGCGAAATGAGCCAGACGGAGGCCCCTGCCCTTTTGGTTGTCGGGGCCACGGGCACCCAACAGATAGTCAACTACCGCCTAAAAAGAGACCGCTACATCGTTGACCAAATCTTTGCCAAAGCCGTGCTTATCGCCGGTGTAGGCAGTGACCAAACTTCGGTAACGATTGAACACACCAAGGGTCAAGCCAAACGAGCGACTAATGTAGGAGGCGGCCAATGAGCGTTAAAACATGGATCCTGATGACATTCATCACCCTAGCTTCATCGGCATGCAGGACAGAGACGTATTTTGGAATTAATGAGGACATGACGCCGGACAGTAAGTTTGAGAAGGCCTTGGTTCAAGAGGCCAACGCGGCCTTAAGCCAAGCCTTCCCGCCAGGAAAGACGACTTTTTATTTTCCGCATAAGGACGAAAAATTCGCCACTGATCTCGAATTAAAACTCCGGAAGGAGGGCTACGCCGTCATCACGGCTAAAGCTACGACCCGAGATCCCAAAGGGATTACCGAGATTGGCTACAAACTCGGCAGCGTCGGAGGTGACAAAGACTTGATCGTACTGCGCGTGGTCGCTGGCGAAGCCTGGCAGATGAGCAGGGTCTACCAAAGGCAAAAAGATGGCACGGTGCGCACCTCGGGTCCGCTGTTAATCAGGAAAGGATAGCCTCATGGGAATGTCGCCAGCAGAGTCACCAAACTACTACGTCAGACCAGAGGCGCAAAAGCGCAAGGTCCGCACGGTCAATAAAAATGCCTTAGTTTTGGTCGTGATCCTTCTCGCCTTGGCGTCTGGAGCCCTCGTGTTTGCGGCGGCCTCTCGCAGTGCCGTGCCTAAAGCCGGCGACCCGTCCGAAATGAGCTCAAAGGGCAAAGCCCTCACCAGCACTCCCCCCGGTAACTTGGAAGGAAAAAAAGGGGCGCAGGTGGCGTCAACTGGCAGTAGCAGCAGTACCGCCGGCCTGCCGAGCGAAGTGGCGCTTATCAAAGAGCAGCAAGACTTTGAGCGGCAGCTTCGGCAAGAGCAGCAAAAGCGCCTCCTCGCCAAAGCGAGTCTCGCCACATCGGCCGAGACGAGCGACATCGGCGTCAATATGAACAGAAGCGACGCAGCTGCCGCTAGTGGTCTTGTAGCCACGTACGGTCCCACCGGGGAGGCGCAGTTAGGAAGTGCGCCAGCTGCGGTGCGCCTTGCCACCACCGCCGGAGACACCGCGGGCGGACTAACCGACCCCAACCTACAAGGACGCAAGGAGGCTTTCTCAGAAAAAGAGCGCGCAAGCGGCTACCTGCCGACTCGCAAACAGGCTCAGCTCTCCCCCTACGAAGTAAAGCAGGGCACCGTCATCCCGGGCATCATGATCTCGGGGATCAATTCGGACCTGCCTGGCCAAATCATCGCGCAGGTGTCGCAAAATGTGTACGACACAGCCACCGGCAAGCATCTGATGATTCCGCAGGGGACGAGGCTGGTGGGCGGCTACGACAGCTACGTCGCCGTCGGCCAAGAGAGAGCCATGGTGGCATGGCGGCGGCTGCAGTTCCCAGACGGCGCCGTACTCGACATCCTCAACATGCCAGGGGCCGACGAAGGCGGATACGCCGGCTTTAATGACCAGGTCAATAACCACTACGTGAAGATCTTTGGCAGCGCCATCATGCTGAGTCTAGTCGGTGCGGGCTATCAGCTGTCGCAACCCACCGAGCATGTGGGCGACCCGGTCACCGCGCAAAACATCCTAGCAGCCCAGATTGGTCAGCAACTGTCGCAGGTGTCCGGCGAGATGATTCGCCGCAACATGCAGATCCAGCCAACGATCGAGATCCGTCCCGGCTACCGGTTTAACGTCATGGTCAACAAAGACATGATCCTAGAACCTTATGTGGAGAGAAACCCGTGAGACTTTTTATCGCTAAAAAGCCAAGCCCCAGCGCTGCAGCCACAAACTGCACGTCCGGGAAAATAAGAGGTAGGCACGCTAGTCGCGTAGTCAGGGCTGTCACCGTTGGCAGCAAGGCCGGGACTTGGTCCTTTAGACACGTTTGTGAACTCTCAGGGCCTAAAGAGGCTTGCAAGTCCTGTTCGAAAGGAATTTTTTTGACCAGGTATTCGCTACAGGCGAGGACGCTATGAGCGCATTACCTCCCCAGCAAATTCAAGCTCAATGCGCCGTTCATAAAGTGATGCCTACCGACTTAGGAATAGCGGCAAAGGCTCGTTGGACGGTCGCCCCCACGGCAGCGGCTTTTATAGGGACGACAGCTTTTTCAGGCCACTGGCAACTTCTTAGTTTAGCCGCATTCCTGCCTTTCGTGTTGTCGCTTGCCACAACGCGGTGGCAAGCTTTTGCTACCGCCCTCACCTACCAGCTGGCAGCCTCGCGGGGGCTGTTACTTGGGGCCGCAGATTTTTTTGGCACCTCGCTGATGTTTGGCGAAGTCATTTGGTTATTTGGCAATCTAGTCAGCGCCCTCACTTATGGTCTTCTATGGAGCAAGGTTTGGCCGCGCCGGATCTGCGGGGTAATGGTGGCAATGGCCATGTTAGCTGTGCCGCCTCTGGGCACCTTCGGCTGGACAAGTCCCATCACTTCAGCTGGCGCCCTCTATCCTGGCCTCGGAGCACTCGGGATACTCCTCACTCTTGGCCTCATGGCGACCTTGGCCGCAAGGCGGTGGCGGCTATGCTCGTGTCTGCTATTTTTTAGTTTAGCTGCCAATTTAACCTACCGGCCAACGTCAGACCCGCGTTTTGAAGGTCTAACCACCAGCTACGGCCCACCGTCGGCAACGTTGACGGCCGACTACGAGCGTCAGCTTGGTCTTTTAAATGCACTATCACAGGCTAGTAGCAGAGTGGTCGTACTGCCAGAAAGCAGCCTTACGCAGTGGAATGAGGTGTCCGCCAAACTTTGGACGGGCCGCATGCCTGCAAACAAAACCGCCCTTCTTGGCAGCACGACGGTGACCGCAGGGGAACAAAAACCTAGCAACACGATGGTCATCTTACACGCAGGTGTGGCGCATCTTTACCGCCAGCGCCAGCCCGTTCCTCTGTCGATGTGGCGGCCCTGGAGCAGCGGCGGCTACGCCGCCCACTGGTTTGAGGCGCCTGTTGTGGCGGTCTCAGGTGCAAAAGTTGCTCCGCTTATTTGTTACGAAGCCTTTTTGGTTTGGCCGGTGGTGCAGTCGATGCTGGGCGGTGCTGATCACATCGTTGTCTTGTCTAATCTATGGTGGGCCGTCAAGACGTCCATTCCACAGGGGCAACGGTCGATCGTCGCAGCTTGGGCACGGCTATTTTCTGCCCCCTATGTCTTGGCGGTGAATACATGATGCTACTAACTTTAATTGCTGCATGCAGTGTATTTGGTGTCCATCCAAAGACTACCGAAGCGCTGATTCAAATTGAATCTGGCGGCAACGCTCTCGCCTTGGGTCTAAACGCAGACCGCCCTGGCCTGCGCCACCCGACAAGCATAAGAGAGGCTACCAAGCTTGCCAGTGAGTTGATTGCCAAAGGTGAGAGCGTGGACTTGGGCCTGATGCAGGTGAACTCAAAGAACCTGCAGCGTCTGGGTCTTACCGTAGAAGACGCCTTTGACCGCTGCAAAAACATTCACGCTGGCAGCCAAATCCTAAAGGAAGGCTACGACCGCGCCGAGGCAGCCCTTGGCCCTGGCCAAGACGCGCTCAAGGCGACCGTGAGTGCGTACAACACAGGCAACTTCAAATCCGGACTAGAAAACGGCTACGTCGCTAAATTCTACGGCCACAATACGAAGCCCGCCAAACCAAACTCGGCCGATATCGCCGTCACCTTTGACTACGACGTCGACGACAACGGCTTTGGTAGCTCCAAGGCCGATTTCGAGCGCCGCGGCACGCGCAGTGACTTAAGAGAAAAAACCAGGTGAAGGCACCAATCTCTTGGACAAATATCAACACCAAGCCAACAACCAGCGAAGAAAATGGACTTAAAAAATGAACGAAGTGCACATCGTTATGCAAGGTAAGGGCGGAGTCGGAAAGAGTTACGTCGCACTGCACTTAGCGCAGTATTTAAAAGGACGAGACCCGGACACCATCTGCATTGACACCGATCCCTTAACGCCCACACTTTCGCGCTTTAGCGCGCTTAATCCTCGCTATATTGCGGTGAGTGACCAAGCTGAAGTGCATCTAGATAAATTTGACGCCATGATGCAGCTCATTGCCGAGGCTACGAGCGACGTGATCATCGACACCGGCGCATCGACGTTTTTACCGATCTCGCAGTACATGCTTGAAAACGATGTGATCGGTATGCTTTTGGGCGACTTTGGCAAGACCGTGACAATCCACGTGGTCATCAACGGCAAGACCAACAACGATTTGCACTCAACGGTGACCTGCTTTAGCGCGATAGTCGCCCAGTTTCCGGCCAAGGTTGGGCTAAACGTTTGGCTAAACGAGTACGGCGGCGTCATCAAAACACCGGATGGACACTGGTTTGAGGAACTCGGTGTTTATCTGCGCCACAAGGACCGAGTTGGTGCGATCGTTAAAATAGTAAATCCCACGACTACCGAGATGAAGGACATCACGGCCATGCAAAATGCACGGATGACCTACGCAGAAGTCAGGCAAAGCCCCGAGTTTCACCTGATGGCAAAGTCGCGGCTTTACCGGACGCAAAAGGCGGTCTTTGAGCAGCTTGACTTGGCGGCACCAAGTTGGACCACCCTTGGCCGTGTAGATGCGCAGCAAAGTGCGCCAGATTTTACTGAGCGTTAGGAGTATTTTACATGCTAGACAAAGACCAACTCATCAGACAGGTCGCCGAAAAGCACAAGGTGATTCTTGGTGAAGATGATCCTGTGTTCGGCATGCTTGCCTTAAACGACCTCATTATGCAGCACTATAGTAGCCACTTCGAAGCGGCCGTGGCTAGGTTGGAGCAGGTGGTGCTGACGACTGCTACCGCCAATGCCGCCTTGGTCAGGCAGCAGTCAGAGGCGACGCTTGGCCAGGCTCTTTACGGCTTTAAAAAGATTCTAGAAGACGGCACCGGCCAGCTTTACGTCGAGTCTAAGGCTATCAGCCCAGAGGTTAGCCAGGCGAAAACTGGTGAGAAGACACTGCAAGTAGATTCAAAGGTGACGACCGTCGCTCTTGCGATCATGGGTTGCCTCACCCTAGCACTCACGGCGATCACCTACCTACGCTGGTAACAGTATTTTCTGGGGATGACATGAAACTACAAGCTCCCAGCTTGAAGCAGAAGAGTAGAATTTTTAGTTTCATTCGTAAGCTGAGGCCCTACGAAAACCTGCACGGCTCCGCCTCCTTTGCCTCGCTTAACGACGTCCACGAGATGGGTTTACTTGGCAGTAGTGGCGTCTATGTGGGCGGTGTTAGAGACGGCGATAACCTGCAATACCTGAGGCATAACGGACCAGAGCATATCCTGGCCTTTGCCCCAACGCGCTCGGGTAAGGGTGTCGGTCTTGTCATCCCTACCCTACTGTCGTGGCCAGAAAGTGTCGTTTGCCTCGATATAAAGGGTGAAAACTGGGCCTTAACCGCCGGCTGGCGGCGCCAGCACGCAAAAAACCGCGTGCTGCGCTTTGCCCCTGGCGAGCCAGAGGGCTCGGTAAAATTCAACCCCCTGGCCGAGATCCGGCTCGGCACAGCGCGCGAGGTCTCTGACGTGCAGAACATCGCCACAATGCTGGTCGACCCCGACGGCAAGGGACTAAATGATCACTGGGCTAAGACCGGCTACTCGCTTATCGTTGGAGTCACACTTCACTGTCTTTACGTGGCAAAAACCCAAGGCAGAGTCGCGGCCATCCAGGATATCGGCAACTGTCTAGCCAACCCAGACATGACCATGGCCGATACCTTTAATGCAATGCTTGCAACCAAGCACAAGGACGGCGCGGTCCATCCCGTCGTGGCGAGCTGTGCTCGCGAGATGCTCAACAAGGCCGACAACGAGTTGTCGGGCGTGGTGTCAACGGCGATGTCCTTTCTCTCCCTCTACCGCGATCCGATCGTTGCGAGCAATACCGCGGTATCCGAGTTCAAGATCGCTGATTTGATGAACTTTGATGCGCCCGTGTCGCTCTATATCGTGACGCCACCGTCGGATAAGGACCGTCTAAAGCCGCTAGTCCGGCTGCTGATCAACCAAATTGTCCGCTCACTCACCCAGCATATGGATTTTAAAAACGGTGCCAGCGTTAAGCACTATAAGCACCGACTGCTCCTCATGCTTGATGAGTTCCCTTCGCTTGGCAAGCTCGACATCTTCCAGGAGTCGCTAGCGTTTATTGCCGGCTACGGGATCAAAGCATTTTTGATTGCGCAGGACCTCTCGCAGCTGTATGCCGCCTACGGTAAAGATGAATCGATCATTAGTAACTGCCATATCCGCATTGCCTACGCCCCCAACAAGCAAGAAACGGCCGATTTGGTCAGTCGCATGCTCGGGACCACGACGGTTACAAAGCTATCGGTCAGCATGTCCAAGAAGGCTGGCCTGTTGCAGTCGCCGCACTACACCGAGAGCTGGCAGGAGGTGCAACGGCCGCTGCTTACACCTGATGAGTGCGCACGCCTTAAGGGACCAAAGAAGGACAGCGAAGACAAGATCGTCAGTGCCGGCGACATGCTGGTTTTGATGGCCGGCTTTGACCCAATTTATGGTGAGCAAATCCTCTTTTTCCAGGACGCCACATTTAAAGAGCGGGCAAAATGCCCCGCGCCACCCACTGATAGGTGCGACGATGAAACTGATGAGGCCCAAACGGCTGCTATTATCGCTGAGTATTTTCATAGTCCTCCCCCTTAGCTTGGCCTGTGCACCTGCTTTGATTGCCGGGAGCTTTGGTCTCGTTTGGAATAGGACGGGCTCGTTACCCATGGGTATTTGGCGCAAGACCGGTATGTTCAGCTTGGCTGCCGAAGTTCGCGGCCGTTACGTTCTTTTCTGTCCGCCAGATACGGATATTTTTCGCTCTGCGAGAGACCGCGGCATGCTTGCGGGCGGGCGGTGCGCCGGGGATTACGTGCCAATGATCAAGCAAGTCGTCGGTGTTGAGGACGATCTGGTTGAAGTAGGTGGAAACGTTAAAATCAACGGCACGGACCTGGCGAGTAGCGAGATCAATGCCGATGTTGCCAAGACAAGCAGGCTTAGCCAGCCAAACTGGATCAGACTAGATAAAGGTAGCGTCTGGCTGATGAGCACCTACACGCCACGAAGCTTTGATAGTCGTTACTTCGGAGCTATCAGTGCCGCAACGATCGAGTCTTTTATTGAGCCGGTCTTTACCTGGTAGTTTACAGTCCGCTGGTCCGTGCTGTAAGCCCCCAACGAAAAGGTTACGGTGTCACTTACGGCAAATATTTCCTTGGCACCCCCTTTTGCTAAGCCGTAGCAGCGGTCTGACCGACACTCGCTACCCATAGAAATCCGCGATTTGCTGGACCACACGGCACGCCGCAGGTAGGCAGTGAAACCTCACGGCCTTTCAAAATCGCTCAGAAGCTAGGCTGCCGAATGGCTGAGCCACAGCGGTTTTATGGGCAGAGGGCTCTTACAGGGCGTGTCTACCGAACAAGCGCTGCGCCATCAGCAATCTTTGGTTTCACAAAGCCGCTAGCAGTCGCCGTATATGCCCCGTCGCTGGCAGGTTGAACAGTCCAGACGACTTAATGGTTCTTGATAGTAGGGCAATTAAGCCCCCTTCGGGGCTGCTCTCAAAGGGCCCGGACAGCCCGTCGAACGACAAAGGCGGCGGTTATAGCCCGGCGAAGCCGGTCATTTCCATGCGCATAAGCGGGTAAAGGCCGGCACGGCATTAGCTTGCCTGATCTTTTGCGCGCAGGGACCTAAGCCGCTTTGGTGGCGGTCACCTACGTTTGTAGCTGTGCTTCATGGAACGGTGAGGTTAGGTACTCAGAGGACCTTCAGCGGGATGATACT
>Ga0315288_10002752_pt1 | contig 22573 bp, 22 predicted proteins | sample YL17G11_20_MG_FD_203454 | JGI IMG/M metagenome (GOLD analysis project Ga0315288, IMG submission 203454) | Sediment microbial communities from Yellowstone Lake, YNP, Wyoming, USA - YL17G11_20 | ecosystem: Environmental > Aquatic > Freshwater > Lake > Sediment | place: USA: Wyoming | collected...
CATCGGGTTGCGCCAGGGCGACGCAACGGTGTTCGACTCGATCATCGTCGTCACCGACCGGCTCCTCCTCGACCAGCAGATCAAGGACACCATCAAGCAGTTCGCTCAGGTCAGCGCGACGGTCGGCCACGCCGGACAGTCAGGCGACCTGCGCCGGCTCATCGAGAGCGGAAAGAAGATCATCATCTCCACGGTCCAGAAGTTCCCGTTCATCCTTGACGACATCGGCAACGAGCACCGTGGCCGGAGGTTCGCGATCATCATCGACGAGGCCCACTCCAGCCAGGGCGGGAGCACCTCCGCGGCGATGAGCACCGCCCTCTCGGCGGCCGGCGCGGAAGAGGACGACGAGACCAACGAGGACCGGATAAACCGCATCATGGAGGCGCGCAAGCTCCTCCCCAACGCGAGCTACTTCGCCTTCACCGCCACGCCCAAGAACAAGACCCTCGAGATCTTCGGCGACCCTGGCCGGCCCGCCGCGCCGACCCAACCCGGCGGTCAGACCAAACACCGGCCCTTCCACAGCTACACGATGAAGCAGGCCATCCAGGAGGGCTTCATCCTCGACGTGCTCCAGCACTACACGCCGGTCGAGAGCTACTACCGGCTCGTCAAGAAGGTCGAGGACGATCCCGAGTTCGACACCAAGCGGGCGAGGAAGAAGCTGCGCCACTATGTGGAGAGCCACGACCACGCCATCCGGCTCAAGGCCGAGATCATGGTGGACCACTTCCACGAGCAAGTGCTGGCGCTCAACAAGGTCGGTGGCCAGGCGCGAGCGATGGTCGTGACCAGCGGGGTGGACCGCGCCATCCAGTACTACCACGCCATCCGCGGCTACCTCCTCGAGCGCAAGAGCCCCTACCGGGCCATCGTCGCCTTCTCGGGCGAGCACGAGTACGACGAGGCCAAGGTGACCGAGGCGTCGCTCAACGGCTTCCCGTCGAGCCGGATCGCCGACATGATCCAGGAGGACCCGTACCGGTTCCTCGTCTGCGCCGAGAAGTTCCAGACGGGCTACGATGAGCCGCTCCTGCACACGATGTACGTGGACAAGGTGTTGTCCGGCATCAAGGCCGTCCAGACGCTCTCGCGCCTCAACCGCGCCCACCCGCAGAAGCACGATGTCTTCGTCCTGGACTTCATGAACCACGCTGACCTCATCCAGGAGGCCTTCTCCGACTACTACCGCACGACCATCCTCAGCGAGGAGACCGACCCCAACAAGCTGCACGACCTGAAGGCCGCGCTGGATGGCCATCAGGTCTACGCGCCCGCCCAGATCGACCAGTTCGTGGACCTCTATCTCGGCGGGGCGGATCGCGATAGGCTCGACCCCATCCTGGACGTCTGCGTCGCCGTCTACAGGCGGGACCTCGATGAGGACGGGCAGGTCGAGTTCAAGGGCAAGGCCAAAGCGTTCCTGCGCACCTATGGGTTCCTGGCCTCTATCCTGCCCTACACGAACGCCGAGTGGGAGAAGCTCTCCATCTTCCTCAACTTCCTCGTGCCCAAGCTGCCGGCGCCAAAGGAAGACGACCTGTCCAAGGGCATCCTCGAAGCCATCGACATGGACAGCTACCGGGTCGAAAAGAAGGCGGCCATGGAGATCCAGCTTCCCGACGAGGATGCGGAGATCGACCCGGCGGTCACCGGCGGCGGTGGTAAGCCGGAACCCGAGCTCGACCTGCTCTCCAACATCCTCAAGACCTTCAACGACCTGTTCGGAGACATCCCGTGGACCGACGCGGACCGCGTCCATAGACTCATCACCGAGGAGATTCCCGACCGCGTCTCCGCCGACAAGGCCTATCAGAACGCCAAACAGAATTCGGACAAGCAGAACGCCCGGATCGAGCACGACAAGGCCTTGGCCCGTGTCATGACCGCCTTGCTCAAGGACGACACCGAGCTGCTCAAGCAGTTCTGGGACAACGAGTCATTCCGGGGATGGCTGACGGATACGATCTTTGGGCTTACGTACGAACGGCCGGCCGGTTTGTGATGAACAGGCCGAGGGCCTTGGGGGCTGGGGTCTTCCGCGCCCGCAAGCCCCAGTCCCAGCCTTCGCCTGCTCGAAGACGGTCACGACACCCGGACGGTCCCAGAGCTCCTGGGCCATAACGGTCTCAAGACGACGATCACCTATGCCCTTGTGCTCGACCTCCGCCGGGGTTCACAGCCCCGTCGACGCGTTTCAGACGAGGAGAGAGGGTTCTCATGTCAATCCCATGAGACCCCGCGATGAGTCGGTGACCCGACTGAACTGGTAGTACGGGGATTGCCGACGCGCTCTATGCCGAGGGTGGGTGAGTCAATTGCTTGAACAGCTGAGCTATGCCGAGCCAAATGAACTCTTCATCTACGACGGACAATTCGCCTATCACGGGGAGCGATACCGGGGGAAAGGCTGGTTGCGGTGGGATCCCGAGAGCGGCGCCCGTATCGATCTTACAGCGGAACGGACCGGACCGGCCCCTCCCGTCGATGTTGAGTACTGGCACACCGGTTGGTTCAAACCGGAGCACTACACGATGATTCGGATGCGTACGCATGGACTCGGTTGGGTTGTCGCGCCTCACGTTGGCCTCGCAAGGCGGTTTGACGTCTCGTTGGGCTCCTACCTTTCAGTTGACGTGAGGCGGCTCATTTGGCAAGACGCATGGCCAGGTCAAATCAAGCCCGGCTTCTCCGGTCATGTCACGCTCGCCTTCCATGAGCGCACCGATCTTTTCGCTCCCCTAAGCGAGACCGTTGTCGTGGGCGACCGCAAGATACAGGAGCGTCACTCGGCGGGCGAGGGGGTGCTCGCTGAGGTTGACGGTGTCGAGATATGTGGACGGTTGGATTCGAGACGCCGTGCGCGAATCACCTGGAGCGCCCCTGAGGGCACGCTCTCCAGGAAGTCGGCTTGGACTTTCGGTCACGCCTTGCGAGCGGCGATGTCCCTCTGCACCGGGTGCTCTGCTCCAGTGCTCGAACGACAGATAGTCAGAACTGCACGGACCTATCGGGAATTACGGCCCTACCGAGAACCATCACGACTGTCGGGGCTGGAGTGGTTCGCGCCTCACGCTGGCCCAACGGGCGGCGAATGCCTCTCTCTCGCACTCGCACTCGCGTCCAACGAGAAGCTCCTTAGAATGTCGTGGGGCGCATTCTCCCAGCTGCTCGACTCCCAACGTCAGCGTTCCTTGGAATCTTCTGAGCTACTCGTTGCCCTCATCCTGGAAGGCATCCTGCGCACGCTCGACAACCGCCCGTTCGTTACCGGGAAGACGTTCAATCTCCAGGAGGCGTTGTCTCGACTGCGGCCGAATCGCTTCCCTTCGATTACCCAGCAGCAGTGCGACCACGCCCGCGCCGCTCGTAATCGGCTGCGGCACCCAAACGCGCACCCGGACTGGCTTTCATCTGAACCGCGTTTCACTCATGCAGAACTCACGCAGTCTTCGAAGGACATGTCCTACTTGAGCAAGTTCTATGGGCGGATTATCTTTGAGGCTGTGGGACTGCCAGCAACAGCTCATCGCATCTCCCTCTAGTCACATGTCGGAAAGCCGTGCTGCCCTGGAAGGGGTGCTAGCAGGGGCTTCGAGCTGACTCTTCGCTCGCAACTCAAGCAACATCCGTCAACTGGACGAGTAGGCCCTTCACAGAGGAGGAGAAGAGACCATGACTGAGTGGATCGCCGTCGGAATCTCGAGCCTCGCTCTCTTGGTGTCGGGGGTTACGGCCTGGCTTACCCTCGTCCGTTCTGGCGAGCTCCGAATGACGCAGCCCACGGTCGTATTCTTTGGTCCAGACGGTGCTAGACGCGAAGAGGAGACTCCTCGCCTCAAAGTGTTTCTCCGTACGCTTCTCTACAGTACGTCTCGGCGGGGCCAGACGCTCGAATCCATGCACGTGAGTCTCCAACGCGCCGAGTCCAGGCAGAACTTCTCGATCTGGGTGTATGGCGATGATCGACCGGCTCGTGGCAGCGGTCTCCATATCGGCGCCGACGGTCTTGCGTGTAACCATCACTTCCTTCTGCCCGAGGATGGCGCGGGTTTCAGGCTGTTACCCGGACGGTACACCGTTCGGGTGTACGCCAAGCGCGTTTCGGACCGGGAATCACGCGAGTTCTTCCGGGTGGTGCTGACGATCTCTGAAGCGCAGGCCAAAGAACTTGAGAACGAGGACGCCGGAATCTACTTCGACTGGGGACCTGATCAGCAGGCGTACCATGCGCACGTGGAAATCCGGAAACCGAGGCCAATGCCCCTGCGGCTTCTGGAGGCGGCCGCCAATCTGACTGCAAGGGGCGACGGATGAAGCCATCGACCCAAAGACTCCGTGGTCACGATAGAGGTCAACGCGATCTCCTCCTGAACCTCGCTGCTCTTGAGTGAGCCGTCGATGGGACGAGGACGCTCAGGGACATTGTTGACGGCACGTGGTTCGGGCAGGAAATCGGAGTTCCGCATCTTATCTAATCATTGTTAGGGCCATCCGGCGACCCGGTGTGACACCATACAGGAGGGATTGCACAAGTGGCGTTGCCCGTCCTCACCCGCCAACTGGTTGACCGCAAGCTCGCAGCGTTCTATGAGCGCCGCTTGCCTCCTCACGTTCGTGGCGAGATCCAGCTCCTCTACACTGTCAGAGGCAACGCCGAACCATGATTGAGGCGCGGCCCTACTTCCGGAACCCGAGTGAGTGGACGCAATCGAAAATGGCTCAGTTCCGATACGATTCTGAGACACGGATCTGGACGCTCTACTATGCGGATCGGAATCACAAGTGGCACCTGTACCCGGACACCGAGCCAAGTACGCACTTCGACGACCTTCTACGGGAGGTCGACAGAGACCCGACCGGCATCTTCTGGGGATGACCGGGACACGTGGATGGCGGCCCTAGCACGCGGCTCCAGCGGCCGCCGAGTGGGTTTGGTGCCTAGACCGAAGCGCCCGGACCGGCGCCGCTGAGCCGCCAGCTGATAGGTGCCAGAGGGGTGGGCATAGTGCCTAATCCGAATCTGAACCGTCTCATAGCCAAGCGCCTGACTGGTGCTGAGCTGTTCCACGCCTCCGGGCATTCCGCCGGCTTCGATGTTCTGGACTTTTGGCGGTGGAGCACCTCAGACCTGGTCCTCAACATAACACGAGGCGTCCTGGCTGAGTACATCGTCGCGAGGACCCTCGGCGTACCAACCGATAGTGTGCGCGACCCTTGGAGGGCCTTTGACCTGAGAACGGGTGATGGGATACGGGTTGAGGTGAAATCCGCGGCGTATATCCAAAGCTGGGCGCAGGAGCGGTTCTCCGACATCCAGTTTACGGTAGCCAAACGCCGAGGCTGGGACGCCGACACGAACGTAACGGACGCCGAACCTCGACGACACGCTGATGTCTACGTGTTCGCGCTGCTGGCTCACAGGGAGAAGGCCACGATCGAATCCCTTGATCTGTCACAGTGGAGGTTTTGGGCTGTTCCCACGAAGGCTCTTGACGATAGGACTCGGAGCCAGGACTCCATCACACTCAACTCCCTGAAGTCGCTTGCAGGGGATCCGGTGGACTACGACCATGTGCGTGACGCCGTCTACCGAGCCGCTGGCAGGGGAAACGGAGACGGCACCTAACCAGCGGCCAGGTCTCGTCCGGCCAAGGCCATGTTTTCGGGACACCACGCTTCCCTCGCCGTGGCTCCACTCCGCTCGGCACGACGCGTTGAACCGGCCGACTTTGTTGCGCGCAGGGACCGCCGTCCGCCCGCCGAATCCCGGCAGTCAAAGGATTGCGATAGGCGCTGGGCCAACACACGGCTGCAGCGGACGCGCAGAGTTTGGCTCACGGTGCGGGCCACAGCCCCGGCGCCCCGAGCCGCCACCCGTAGGCCGAGGAGAGGGAGAGAACTACCGATGAGCAGGACGTACGTGACCAGTATGCAGCACTTCCTTGACCACAACGGCGAGCTTCCCGAGGACATTCCCGGCCCTGCTCTCAACATCGGGCTTTTCCTCGGCTCCATCGTCGCTTGGGTGACGACCCACCAGGCCAGGCCGAAAGACCGGACCACCGTGCCGTGCAGACGCAGCCCGGGGCGACGTCGGTGTCCCGGCATCATGTACGCAGGGTTCGACTCCGCCGGCTCAACAATCATCTGGGAATGCCCGGTCTGCCACGACAATGGGATGATCCATGGCTGGGAAGGCACTATGTGGGACCGACGCAAGCAGTAGTCCCAGCCTAACACGCGGCTGCAGCGGCACCCCCGGCGGAGTCAACCTGGCGGGGGCTTCAGCCAGCGCCGCTGAGCCGCCAGCCGCCAAACGCACCGCGAGGGGTACAATTGTCGCTTCCCACGCTCTTCGGCCGCCTTCCCACATTGCGTGGCCGGGGCCGGGCGGTGAGAAGACCGCCTGAAGCCAGCCTCCCCACCGCCGGCAGGTCCCCTGCCTCCCAGGGCAGGCCGTCGGGAAGAAGCCCATCCCGCCGAGCAGGTCGGAGGCCGACATCGGCCGGGCGGTCCGGGTGGAGGCAGGGCGCCCTGCAGCCCCGGTGGTTAGGTGAGGACCTGAACAAGGACGGAGGGGTCTCCTGCTAAGCACGACGGGCGCTGGTGTGGGCAGATGAAGCATGGACTGCCACGGTGACTTCACGGCGGCCCAACGACGGATAGCGGCTGAGCGGCGCCGGGGCTGTGTCTCGCGCGATGCGGCACGCCTACTGCGTCCGCTCGAGCCGCTGGTTAGAGCGGCGGCCACAACTCCCTGCCAAACAGCCCCGGCGGGAAGAGCCCGACCACGGCCTTCTGGGAAAGGTGAAAGGCGTTGCTGGTCGGCCGGCGGCGCAGAAAGGACTGTAGCTGTACGACGATCGATTCCAGCTGCGTGGTGGGTGTGGCGCCGGGGACAACTGTTCTCAAGTAGTCCATGGGAATGGAGTTGAAGCCTCCAACGTCCGAGACCGCGTGCTTGGGCTTCCGGCAAAGCCTCGGCTTGGCGGGATTCTGCGCGTAGAAGAAGTGGATGTCGAAGTCGCCGACGCCGTAGCCTCTGCCCAGGAACTGAAGAGCCGCGCCCTGGCAGAGAGCGAAACAGAGGAGGCGGTCGCGGTACGGCTCGATCAGATGCGGGTTCCTGCGAGTGAAGAAATCCGCCTCCTCGGCTGTGGCTAAGGCGAGTAGGGATTCCAGCTCGAGCCGCGTCACGGGCTGGTTCCGATAGACCTTAGCCACAGGGAACACCTCCGTCGCTATAACGGATAGCGGCTCAGCGGTGCCGGTAGGATCCCTCACTAGGTTGGCGCAGCCGAACGCGTCCGCTGGAGCCGCGTGTTAGCCAGGCGGTCCTGCTGGTCGTGAGCCGCAGAGGGCAGCCCGGGACGCTGTCAGGAAGAAGGCGTATTCAGGGTGGTCCACCGAAGCGGAAGTCACGGGCTGCCCGCTGATGCCTACCCGATCTTGTTGAACTCGGTTCCGTCACACCTCGGGCAGGGCGGCAAGGTGTCAGTGTCGTCATCCAAAACGACTATCTGTCCGTCCTGCTTGCACTGATACGTGCCCTTGCCTGGCTTCTCGCCTGTGGTCGGCATCGTAGCACCTCCTTCCACCGCCAGCGTGCACCTATCCCGCCGTCGGTCAGGTGGAAGTTCTTGCCTAGAGTAGTTCCGCGCAGGTGCGGCGACACCCTTCCGAACACCCGTACGGAATGCGGTTAACCTGCGCCGGCCCTTGCGGACTCGCTTAGGCTTTGGCCGGCGTCAGGTTGAACCGCTGGTTAGACGTAATCATAGACCAAACACTTCCTTGAGTCAGTGTAGCTCCATGTGATCTTGAGGGTTGCGGGCGAGAGCGAAGTGTGGCAGGAACCCGTGGCTGAAGGTTCTAAGCACCTGGCTCTTACTGAGTAGCTCGGGCACTTGATCTACCGTGTCCCGTGTGAATACGTCTAACGCCTGAGCTGAGCCGCCGTTTGGTAGCCGCCGCGCGGCTTCGACTCAAGCTCGTTGCTAGAGTGCTTTGCTATACGTTGACCTCAAAGCCCAGATCGACTTCTGAGGCGGGCACGCCTCCGCGCACGCCCCAGTTCTCGCGGGCGGTCTCGCGTAGAAGAACTTTTACATGGTCACGCGGGATATGGAGCACCTCAAGGCGCTCAACTACTGCCTTGTAGAGGGCCCGCTTCGCTTCGATCGAGCGACCTTCGAAGAGATCGATACTGATGAGTGTGTAGCGGTCGCCCTTGTCCGGTGGAGACGTGAAACGGTGTGGCTCATGGACCACTAGGCGAACGTTCTTGTCCCATTCAGGAATCTTCAGTCCTTCCATCATGGCCGCATGCACAGCCTCGATGAGTTGTACTTCTTCTTCGCGACTGTAAGCTCGCCGAACCTCGATAATTGCTGCTGGCATAGTGCCTCCTTTGCACTCTAACGGAACGCGGTTCTGCGCGGGCCCTTTCAGACTCGCTGAGGCTTTGGCCGGCGTCAGGTTGAACCGCTGGTTAGACGTAACCCTACACCAAGCTTTTCCTTGTGGGGTTTCGGCGGCCTGTGCCCCGCGCCCTGCTGGGGGGTGACCCCCAGCCCCCCCTGCCCTTGCTTCGGCCGGCCCCGGGTTCGGATGGACCAGGGCAGAGTAGCGGGTTACGCTTTCTGGTGCGACCATCAGTGCAGCTTCATGAGCTGCATGTTATCTTGAAGGTTGCGGACGAGGGCGAAATGTAAAGGAACTCGGGGCTCGTCCTTCTGAGCATTCGGCTGTCACTGGGTTGCCAGGGTGGTCTAGCTCTCAACCTCTCGTGTCCCCGGTAATACGTCTAACGGCTTGGAGCTCAGCGGCCCCTCTCCAAGAGCCGGCCCGTGAATGGGGTCCGCTGAAGCTCCCTGTTAGCCCGGCGCCACTGCTGCCCCGGCACACTGCTGGCCCCTGTTCGAGACGGGAGCGCCATGCGGCCGCGGGACACTGGGAATGCGAGCCCAGTCTCAAGGAGCTCCGAGAGACCGGGCAAATCGCTCGGACAAGCGGTACCGCTGAGCGTTTTCGTTGGGACATCCTGAACGGTACCGCCCGCCCAATAGACCCATGCTCTCTCGAGAAGAACGAACTCACGGCGAAGGCGGTTTCCGGCGAGCTGCTCTTGTACAGTAGGTAGTGACAATTAAGTGACCTAGAACCTTGCGGTGAAAGCGTTTGGAGGGTGCGCAGGCGTTGCGGGGGTTTTGCCTACACGCGGTTGGGGCGTGGTGTCGGGAGCGCGTAGTAGCGTGGCGGCGGCTTGACCCCGAGGGTGTCGAAGACGCCCTTGGCCTCGGCGGTGACCGGGTTGATCTCCCAGACCTCTCCGGCGGGCGTGGCGTGGATGCCCACCTGGAGCGACCCGAGGGTCTGGCTCAGCCGGCGCCAGGTCTGGCCGGTCTCGTTCTCGGCTACCCGGATGAGGAGGAGGGCCAGCCAGCAGAGGAGTACGTGGGCCCGGATCCTGTCCGCCAGGCGGTGGTAGACGGGCCGGATGTCGACCGTGTGCTTGAGGTCGCGGAAGACGCGCTCCACGGCGGCGAGTTGCTTGTAACCGAGGGCGATGTCCTCGGCCGAGAGCCCGTCGTCGGAGCTGGAGACCAGGAACTTGCCGTCGAAGAGTTCCTCGCCCCGGAACTTGGCCTTGTTCAGGCGGAGCTTGCCGGTCCGGGTCTGGCGGACGTAGCGCCCGTAGACCTTGTGGGCCCTGAGTTCGCAGGCCGCCTTCTTGTGCGGTTCGCCGTCGAGTTGACTCAGTTCCCCCAGCCGGCGCTCCACCTCGGCGACGATGTCCTCCCGCTTGAACCTGTCCCTCTCGGCCTCCTCGGGGTTCCTGACGACCACGAACCGCCGGCGGGCCTCGCTGTCGCCGCCGACGACCACTTCCTTGATCTCAAGCCCGTTCTCAAGGGTCCGGTAGGCGCCCGCGCGGCTCAGGGCCTCGGCCGGGAGGCCCTTGGTCCCCAGCCGCAACTTCTCGCCGAGGATGTAATGACCGCCCGCCCCCTGGAGGAGCCGGCGGCCGGCCGCGGAGTTGAACCCGGTGTCGGCCACCAGGACCACCCGGCCGAGCCTCCAGCCGTTGAGGTCCCGTTTGACCTCCTCAAGCACGGTCTTGTCGGCCGTGTTGCCCGGCCAGACCCAGCACCGGACCGGTATCCCCGTCCGCGTCACGGCGAAGCCGACCACGACCTGGGCCAGGTCGGGGCGCTTGTCCTTGCTGAAGCCCCGCCGGCGGAGTCCCTCGCCGCCGTCCTCTCCCTCGACCTCGAAGAACGTGCTCGTGGTGTCAAGGAAGACGAGGTCGACCTCCAGGTTGAACAGGTCGGCCACCGAGGAGAAGACGCCGAACTGGATGTCCTCCGCGGCCTCCAGAAGGAAGTCCATGGCCCGATAGAGCTGGTGGACCTCGACCTCCGGAAGACCGTCGATGAGCGCCTCGCTCGCCACCCAATGCTCGATGCCCAGCTTGCTGGAGGGCGCCAGCGCCCGGTTGGCGACCATGGCGAACACGAGCCGTTCCACCGGGGTCGTGTAGCCGCGCCCGGCCAAGAGGTTCCTCAGGACCTTCTTGACCCCGAGCCGCTCCCAAAGCCCGTCCAGGAGCCAGGCGCCCCCGACCCGCTTCGAGCCCAGGAACTCGAAGGGCGACTCCTCGCCCAGGCCTTCCCGGATGGCCCGCGCTTCCCCCGGCTCCAGGAAACGCGAGATGCTCCTCACCAGACGGCGAAGAGCATCCATGTCGAGCTTGTCGGCCCGGCCGAGATTGAAGAGGACCTTGACGCTGGGTTTCCGAGTCACCGGGTCCCGGTGGCTGTGGGCCAGCTGCACGTATTCGAGGACCTTGTCCTGTTTCTTGACCCGCACGGTTCGGATATACATTGTATGCCAAGCATACCATACCCAAGCTCCCACGTCAAGGGTCACAAGGCCTCTGGGTGTGCCTACGCTTTTCGCGTTTTCCCTACGTTTTGAGACCGGAAACCCTTATTCCATGGGTCCGAGGTTGCTGATTGTGCCCGTTTACTGTTCAAGAGCAGTCCAGCAACGCTGGACTCGTCTCGGCCGACCCAGCGCACGAAAGCCGACGGCGGTCCGTGGCATGGTAGCTCGAACATACGAGTTGGGCGGGGACAAGACTGATGGATGACATCAACCTGTGGATTGGCGCGACCGCCCTTCTGATTACTGTCGCTAGCTTCGGCTACGCCATCTACTCAGCCAAGCGGAGCGCCCGTCAGAAGCATCTGGCCTACCAGGTGCTACCACCAGCTCCCCTGGCCTATGCCGCATCACCTCAATCCAGTTTCTCCGTCACACTCACCTACCGGGAGTCTGGGGAGAATCCTGTCACAGTCGAGGCCGTCTTCGTACAGTATCTTCGCTTCGCCAATCTCGGTCAGCTACCGGTTCGGCGCGTGGACTCTGCGGAGGCCGACCCCCTCCGCATCCAGGCTTCCGGCGGGAATCCGCTCAGTCTAGCCCTTGTTGGGACATCCCGTGCAGTCTGTCAGATTTCGCTAGCCGACATTCAGCGCGAGGGCGAGCACCTTGTCGGTCGACTCGACTTTGACTTCCTCGACCATATGGACGGCGGCCTAGTCCAAGTCGTGTCGGAGTCGCCGGGAACGAGTGTCGCGCTGAAGGGTACGATCATTGGCATGCCTAGCGGCGTCGTCCGCGCGAAGGAACCACGTAGTAAGGTTTTCTTTCCGGACTTGGGCTGCGTGATACCCCTGATCGCTGTGCTTCTTAGCATGGTGTGCATTCCGTTCATCTACAGAAATGTGACCGGGTCATGGCACAACGTGTGGCTGCTCCTGTTGCCCGTTGCAGCGATTGTGCTTCCGCTCATTCTTTCACTGCCTGTCCTCTACTTCTCGGTGTTCCGGTCCGAGCCACGCTTCCCGTCCCCGTTGGAGCCACCCCGGCACTACTTTGCACGACTGGCCATGTTCCGAGACTCCATCGGTCGCGACATCCGAGAGCGCTCTCCACGGCGGTAGGCGTGAGACGTGTAGTAGGTTCGGTCCTTATCGCCAGGCTAACACGGAGCTTCAGTGGACCCCAGACGCGGGCCGGTTCTTGCGGTCGGCCGCTGAACTCCAAGCCGTCAGTCCCACAAACAGGCAGAGCAGGGACGCTGCGAGCACTCACTACGGACAAGCGATGCCCTCCTCAGCGATGGCGGCCAGTCAGTGGCGCCAAGCCCCCCCCCGCCGCCGCTCCAGCCCCCAAGACCTTCGGCCTGTAGATCACAACCCGGCCGGCCGTTCGTACGTAAGCCCAAAGACCTTCTCCGTCAGCCATCCCCGGAACGACTCGTCGTCGCTGAACAGCCGGTACAGCTCGGTGTCGTCCCGGAGGAAGCCGTTCATCACGCGCGTGAGCGCCTTGTCGAGTTCGATGAGGGCGTTCTGCTTATCCGGATTGCGCTTGGCGTTCCTGTAGGCCGGGTCGGCGGCCACGCGGTCGGGGATGTCGGTGGAAATGGCCCTGAGAACGCGGTCCGCGTCGGTCCACGGGATGTCTCCGAACAGGTCATTGAAGGTCTTGAGGATGTTGGAGAGCAGGTCGAGCTCGGGTTCCGGCTGGCCACCGCCGCCGGCGGCCGGCACCGGCTCGATCTCCGCATCCTCGTCGGGAAGCTGGATCTCCATGGCCGCCTTCTTCTCGACCCGGTAGCTGTCCATGTCGATGGCCTCGAGGATGCCCTTGGACAGGTCGTCTTCCTGTAGCGCCGGCAGCTTGGGCACGAGGAAGTTGAGGAAGATCGACAGCTTCTCCCACTCCGCGTTCGTGTAGGGCAGGATAGAGGCCAGGAACCCATAGGTGCGCAGGAACGCCTTGGCCTTGCCCTTGAACTCGACCTGCCCGTCCTCATCGAGGTCCCGCCTGTAGACGGCAACGCAGACGTCCAGGATGGGGTCGAGCCTATCGCGATCCGCCCCCCTGAGGTAGAGGTCCACGAACTGGTCGATCTGGGCGGGCGCATAGACCTGATGGCCATCCAGCGCGGCCTTCACGTCGTGCAGCTTGTTGGGGTCGGTCTCCTCGCTGAGGATGGTCGTGCGGTAGTAGTCGGAGAAGGCCTCCTGGATGAGGTCAGCGTGGTTCATGAAGTCTAGGACGAAGACATCGTGCTTTTGCGGGTGGGCGCGGTTGAGGCGCGAGAGCGTCTGGACGGCCTTGATGGTTCAAGTCACCCTGGCGGTGCCCGGGGCACTTGTAGGGGTTGCCAGTCACCTGGCCGTCTGACCCGCAGCACGGTCCGCAGGGATGGGGTGGGCTTTCACCTGGCGACTGCCAAATCCGAACTAGGCCTCTCCACTTCGCCCGGTGGGTGCGTGGAAGACCCGGCCATCATGCTCGGCAGAGCCAACTACCCCGGTGAGGCTCCCGACTAGACCCCAAGGTTACTGACCGGCCATCATGGCAATCAGACCTGCCACGCTGATACTCCGGTATCGGCTCCACCGATCCGCGCTCGACGGCGACGGGCTGGCCACAATCCGCAGCGTTCCGCGGCTCGCCCTGCCGGCCTCGGTCCGGACGACCTCCGACGGCACCAACCAGAAGGCCTCGGGCTCATGCAGGCTCTCATCGACGAGAACGCCGAGAACGTAGAAGTCGGGGCGAGCCTCGAAGGTCTGTGTGCGGACGGAGAACTGCACCGTGCGCCGGCCGGCGGTCATCTTCTGCGTGCGGGTTCTGCCCTTGACCTGCACCAGTAGCACCCGGCTGGTATCGCGGTCGTAGACCAGGAGGTCCACGCCCCGGTCGTCGGCGACCGGCTGATATGGGCTCAGCTGCCCCCCAGACCCGATCATCACCCAGTTGGCCACCAGGTTCTCGATGATGGCGCCCTTCTGGGTGTCGCTGAGCCTCTGACTCGCCAGCCCCAGGGGCTCCCTGCGCGGCGCAAGGAGCGTCTCCGTTGCGTGCAATGCCGCCCACCTCCAGGCGGGGAGTCTTCCCCGAGAGGCGCGCCCTACGCTCTGGACGTGACCTGCACCTGCGGTCGTTGAGCCACCCGGGCGGCGCGCCACTGCCCCATGATCGCACCGGCCCTTGCTCTGAGCTCCGCTGCGGTCAAGGTGGCGGCCTTCTTCTCCAGCACGCTCAGGGCCAGGCTTCGCTGCCAGGTCGCCTCGACTTCCTGCCAGGTGAGCACGTAGAACCGCCACTGGTCGAGATCAAGGGCGTCCCACTCGGCCGGGTTCTTCTGGTCGGCGATGTAGGTCGCCGTCCCGGAGTAGCCGTCGGTCGGGTTCCACGTCTGGCCCTTCAGGCCGGCGAAGACCAACCGCGACGGCCGCTTCTGCTCCCACGTCTGATGGTAGGCCCCGGCTTTGACCTCGATCCGGAAGTCATCTTCGGTCCGGAGGTCGCACTCCGCCCAGGAGTCCCTCGGCGACTCTGGGCGCGGAAGGCCGAGAATCCGCCCCACCATCCACTCGGCGAACACCCCGCGCACGTTGTTGGCCTTGAGGTCGCCGAAGGCCCACCGCCCAAAATCCCCAACCGTATCGTGCTCCAAACGTAGCCCCGCATTCTTGAGCTTCTCGGTTCCGACGGGAAACATGCAGCCACAACACCTCTTGGGGTGTCTTCGAGGAGAGCCTCTGGGGCCCTTCCCACAGGGTGCCGGGGCCTAGACGACGCGGGGAATGGGGGAGGGGTCACCCCTCCCTCGTGAAGCGAACGGTCAGGTTTGACCTTAGCCCTTGGGCGCGCCCCGGGGTGTGGATCGGCCGGGGAATCCCGCTTGACTGGCATGTCTCGTTCAAGCCGGAGCCGGTGGCCAGCCTGGAACGCGTGGCTGGCTTTGTTGGTCTCCGACCCCGGCTTATCGGTTGCGCCCCTACTTCCTTGAGGTCGCCTGCAATGTGGACCTGGTAGCCATCAAGACCTACGACACGGCCATCCCCATCGGCTTCGTCAAAACGACCACCGCCCTGGCGGGAGGCATAGGAGGTTCGGCCATAGAACGTATGACCATACTGCTCCGGCATCGCATTGGGTGACAATCGAGGGCGCGTCCTCCAACGACAAATGCAGTTGCGGAGATGGGCGGCTGGTTCGGTGGCCCCGACGTCTGTTGGAGTTCCGGCCCGTCTGTGCTAGGAGGCGCAGCTCGATGGCGGACCTGGCGGTCTATAGGCTCCGCGCTGCTCAGAAAGCGTTGGTTGAAGGTCAGGTCGACAACGCAATTGAGTGGCTGCGGTCGGTCGGTCCGCCGGGCAGTCAGGACATGAGGAGTGCACTGGGCGAAGCCTACTACAAGCTGGGTAGCCATCTTACGGCGCTCGGGCGCTGGGGTGATGCGATTGAGGCTCTGAGGATGGCTGATACCCTCGGGTTCCAGCGCACGCTTGCCCAGGAAAGACTGCGGTTACTCAGAAACCCGGGCCCCAGGCTCGAGTCCCGGCGCTTCGGCCCTCTGCAGGACGGCTACAGGCGGAATACCATACTGCGGCCCCATTTGGCAGTAGGCGCCTATCTCCCCGAAGTTGACGAAGTCCATGCCGTTGGTGTCTACAAGTGGTCAGGCGACAGGCTCTCAAGCAATCCCTGGTCTGTGTTCATACGTCAACTCAAAGAGGCTGCATTCGGCTTGGTTGCGGGTGAGATCGGGCAGATCCTCCGAGAGTTCATCCCTCCCCAGCTGCTCTCCCGGGTGGACCTGATCATACCCGTCCCAGGAGACCCTGAGAGGGTTGCCGCGAGGAACGGGGTGAACATCCCCACAGTCCTCACCGACGAGCTATCGGTTAGGGTCGCGGTTCCGACCCTGCGTGACGCTCTACTCAAGACTCACAGCACCGAGAAACGCCCGGACCTGGAAACTCTGTGCTGGGCGCTTGAAGTCCCTCCCAGAAGGATGGACCGTCTGTCCGGTCTTAGCGTCTTGGTGGTGGACGATGTCACGACTCACGGACACACTTTCCGGGCCTGCGCCTTGAAGCTTAGGCAGGCAGGAGTTGCCTGGATTGGCGCCGTGGCCCTCGCACACAGCGAGCCCAGTTCATTGTGGTAGCAGAGGAGAGCAACATGGAATCCGAGCTGGCGTACCTGCTCTGGCTCCTGGGCACCAAAGGCATTGGCTACGCCGCTACGTGGGAATTGGTCCGCGTGTGTGGCAGTGCCTCGGCTGTCTATCACTCTTCGCCTGACGTCCTGCTCAAGCTGGTTCGTCAATCACGGGGGCTCAGGCTTCCAATGGCGGCAGCTCTCAGTCAGAGCCACGGTGAGCTAGCTACCGTTCAGTGTCGGGCCCGAGAGATTCTGACAAGGGCACGGGCATTGGGGATTGGCATTGTAACGCTCACCGAGTCTATGTACCCCTTGGCGCTACAGAAGGCCTGGAAGCACTCGCCGCCTGTTCTCTACTACAGAGGCAACCTTCAGCTACCAGGTGACCGCAGTGCCGCAGTAGTCGGGACCCGCCACCCCTCGGGCCGACAGGGCGAGTTGGCCCGTCGGTTGGGCCGTGAACTGGCTAACCGCGGCTGGAATGTGGTCAGTGGTCTGGCGCTGGGGATTGACCGCCAGGCCCATCTGGGTGCACTAGAGGCGCGGGGAAGCACGATCGCTGTCTTGGGTTGCGGTCTCGACAGAGTATACCCCAGGGCCAACAAGGATGTCTTTGACTTGATAGCTGAACATGGTCTGTTGGTCTCGGAGTACCCACCGGGCACTCCTCCGTCAGAGCTCAATCTTAGGCGGCGAAACCGGACCATCGTAGCGTTCTCCGATTGCGTTGTGATGGCCGGCGGGGACATCGACAGTGGTGCCATGATTGCTGTTGGATTTGCCGAAGAGACATCGAAGCCAATTTACAGCTTCTCTCCGCTCCCGGATGAGGTCAAGCAACCAGAATGGGCAGCCCCGACAATGCTTCTGGGAACTGGCCGTGCAGTCCATGCAGACGACCTGACTGCCACCAGTCCCTCCGGCATGCCCGGGCTCCTGCCACGGGATGAGGCGTCGTCGCTAGCCGGCCTGACTACCTCAATGCGGGATGAATGGCTAGGCCTGGCAAGGTCGGCTACCCCGGACGGTCTCCTCGAACTTGTCCTCCGCATCAGCCGCCTGCATGATCTTGGTTGGCACAAAGTGGCCTCAGACCGCCTCCCCTTGTTGGCAGCAATCGGTACGAAGAAGTCCCAGGGCCAGGTTCGGGATCTGCTCAGCCGGGCGGCCGGGCAAGTTGGGGACCAGCTTATCCTTCGGCACATCAGAGGTCGCCAGCACATTAGGGCCAGCCGTGTAGTTGCTGTCCTCTTTGACCTGGACGGGGTTCTTGTTGACACCCGGGAGGCCATCGCCACGGCGTTTCGCAGCGTCCTTGGAGAACCTCTCACGGAGATGTCCCGATACGAGCAGTTGCAGCTCTACAAGGGGTCTCCAGGGCAGGCTCTCCGCCGACAGCTCGGGCAGCTATACACTGTGCAGCACAGCGACAAGTTTGGCACCAGCTTCCTCGCCTGCGCTGAAGAGAAGGTGCGGGTGGTCCAGGGTATCCACCAACTGCTCGACGGCTTGCTCGGGGTCGGCCTCAAGACCGGAGTGGTCACGTCCCGACCGCAGTATGTTGCACAGGAGTTGCTGAGACTCACCGGGCTCTCCGGGAAGTTCGACGTTCAAGTGACTTGGAGGCGCGGTCTTCCACCCAAGCCAAGCCCTGCCCCTCTCCTGGAAGCCGCCCGCTCTTTTGCTGCCCCCATTGGCCGCACATTGTACGTAGGCGATACACCGGACGACCTTAGGAGCTCCCAATCGGCGGGCGCCATCGGGGTAGCCGCGACCTGGGCATCTGCCCATTGCCTAGACGAACTGCTAGTTGAGGGACCTATCGCAGTTGTCGCCAAGCCTGAGCACCTTGCCAGTCTGCTCCTGTAGGGAAATGCAGCACACCCGGCCGCTCCTGGACTCCCTTTGCCACCATGTGCCTCAACCCAAGCTGGTGCATCAACCCACGGTCGCCAGGACGAGCGTCTTGGTGAAGGCGGCCCGGGTTAGCCGGCCTTCCGCCTGGAAGGTGTCATCCCCATGCGATGCCGAGCTTCACCAGCCGGGTCACATCTCCCTCCGCCTGGCGGTCGGCCAGATCGCAATAGGCGTGAGGGGTTAGCCTTCTCGTCAAGCCCCCTGCCAGACTAGACCCAGAGGTCCGGCCGCTCCTGAAGACTAGAGCCATGTGGCACGCCCCGGCATCCCCTTCAACTCCCCATCGGTCCCCATCATCCCAGCGCCGCTTTCTCTCGCTCGCCATCATCCTGGCCCTCGCTCTCCTTGCCGCCGAGGGCGAACTGCACCTCCGCACCTCCGTCCCCGCTGTCTACTTCCAGGGCCGCAACGCCCTCTGGCTCGCCCACACCTGGGTCGGCGACGCCCGGCAGTCTCGAGAAGCCCCTCTCGACGCCGTCGGAATCCAGCGCCTTCATAGTCGCCCGGCGGGGCCCGGGCACATCCACGGCGCCCGCCGGGTTCTGCGAGAGCATCCGGCATTAGACGGCCTGTTTCGAAGCTGCGTGGATGACAGCGTGGATGAGGACTACCGAACGCGGACTGAGTCCCCCGGCCCCGTCAACGCGGCCGGACTAGCGGACCTGGCGGTAGAACTGCCGTAGATGGAGTGGCTGGAGCGTGGCCAGGGGGTCCGTCCCAAGGCCGGCACTATGTGCGTCTAGATCATGGTTCGGTAGTTGGCCAGGGTGTCTGGCCTGGGCGGGGCCCGGCTGCATGGCGCTTGGTGGCTCCCTTGACGCTCCGCCGAATCCGGAGCCGCCGCCCGGTGGTGGGATCGCGCCCGACGTCGATCACAATGCTCCAGCAGCTTTTCCAGGGCTTTTCGCGGTGTCCGCTGGGCATATTCGTCACCTCCTTCCCGAACTAGTGTTCGCGGGGGAACAGGAAGGCCCTCCCGCTTGGCGAACACTCCGCTGCCGAGACGCCCCGGGAGGGTCGCACGAATTGGTGCAAACACCTCTTTGCCCGAAGTGCCATCACGAGGTCCGGAAGGACAGCTGGATTTGCCCCAATTGCGGGACCTACGTAGAGCAGCCCGGAGCCTTGGACATGAGGGAATGGGAACGACCTGAATGGGATCCTGGAAGGGCCCTGGCATCGCTAGCTCTCTGCGTCCTTGTCGCGGTTCTTCTCAGCCTCCCGTTCGGTCCCGTTCGCGACGAAGCAAGCTTCTACCTATTCAGCGCAGCAGCTCAAGCCCTTGCGGCCGTGTTCGGCCTGGTCTGGGCAGTCCTGGCCTTGAGCTCCCAGGTTGTGGCCACCGTCTATGAGGTCTCCCCGGTGTCTGTACTGGCGCGGGACAGACAGACAGTGATCCTCACCTGGGCGTATGTCGCCGCAATCGTGCTGTGCCTTCTCCAAATCCCCTTGAGTGACGGTACACGCTCCAGTTGGGATGACTTCGCGGTCATTGCGGTCGTGGCTTGGGTTCTCTCGCAGACAGTCGGCTTCATCGTCCGAGCCCTGACGCTATTGCGGCCAAGCAGGATGGTGAGGGAGCTTCTCCTCAAGATCAGTCCGAAAGCCCTCGCGGAGGCCGGGGAGTTTGAGCCGGCGGCCGGCAGTTGGGGCCTTCCGTTCCTTAAGTCGGACCCCTTTGGTCCTATTGTGAGGATTCTCACGAGGCTGGCGGAACGGTCTGAAGCCTATGAGCTGGCTGCCAGCTTTGACGCGCTAGCGATGAGCCTGTATATCCGGTTCCCCGAGTTGCCCCCGGAGGCCAGGACTCGGGCCATTCGCTGGGTGTGGCATCGACTGGCAGACGTCCCTAAAGGCACGGGCGACACTGAAAGGGCTTCCCATAGCGGCCTCGCCTCGGTGGTCTGGCTTTTGGTTATTCGTTCCCGGAATGAGGCCGCAGAGCTCCAGGTGTTGTTCGACTGGTGCCTCGCCGTGTTTCTCGCCGCGAGACGAGAGAACCTCGTTGGAATCTGCTCCTTCTCCCCCGCGTTGAGCGTGGTCGCTTGCGGGGCTCTGCTGTATCGGCTGCAGCCTGATCGAGCGTCAGCCCTGCTGAGGGAGGCCTATAAGCGACAGCGTGTCCTCGAGGCGTATGCTCTCATCCGTCAACGGGATCAAGAAGGCGCCCTGCTCGCCGCGTATCGCAGGGCGATTGAGGCTCTGGCAGATGGCGGGAAGTAGAGGGATCTGGTCGCAGGCCGCAGAAACGGAAGCCGGAGGGGCCAGGGTGTCATACCAAGCCGTAGATAGCCCGCTGATCGCAGACGAGTATTCGCAAGGCGCTCGCGTCACGCTCTCCCACGCGACGGCAACGACTTCCTCAAGACGATCCCCGACGGAGCCGCCCACCTGATCGTCAGTTCACCGCCCCACAACCTCGGCAAGGCCTAAGAACGGTGCACGAGCCTCGATCGATACCTTGCGTCGAAAGGGGTGAGGTCTACCCCCTCGACTCTCTCCTCTATCCCATCTTCAAGAGCCTCGGGCTCAAGCTCCGGAACCGCAAAGTCTGGCACTTCGAGCATGGGCTCCACTGCAGCCGCCGGCTCTCAGGGCGCTGCGAGACCATCATCTGGTCCACCCGAGGCGACGACTATGTCTTCAACCTGGACCCTGTCCACGTGCCCGTCAACTACCCCGGGAAGCGCTACTACAAGGGCCCGAACGCAGGCAAGTACTCGAGCAATCTTCTCGGGAAGAACCCGGGCGACGTTTGGGAGATTCCCAACGTCAAGCACAACCATATCGAGAAGACCATTCACCCGTGCCAGTTCCCGGTCGAGCTCATCGAGCGGTTGGTTCTGGCCCTGACCGACCCGGGCCAGCTCGATGTCGACCCCTACATGGGCGTGGGCACCACCTGCCGTTCCTACTTGGGGGGCAATGATGGCCGCAGGTCTACGGAGGACTGGGGCAGAGGCCCAACGAAACCACATTGAGGCAAGGACCGACGAAACTCGACTCTCGAGGGCGGAGGCTCTCAAGCGTGTCGCGAAGGCCTTGGCCGAATTCGAGTTCGGGACCATCGAAGTCAAGGTCGAGGGCGGGGTGCCCATCTGGGGTGCTCAAGCACGTGAGGGAGAGGGTGGGGTAGTCATGTGCGGCACCGGGCCAAGGCCCCGCGCAACCCTAGACACGGGTCTTTTCTGGCTAGAGAGGGTGCTGCCCCAGGCAGTTCCAGCCAACGAGGTCGAACGAGCGGTCCTGGAACTGGCCAAGGCAGTCCTGATGACAGGCGGAGCGGTGAAGGCCCTGTGGAGGGGCGAGTTCTGGCGGGAGTCCATGACCCTAGCCCGAGGCGCCGTAGAGATGACCTTGACCGCGATGCTGCTCGCCAATGAGCCGGCGCTCTACGCTGACTACCGAGGCTACGGGGTGCGGGTGATGGCGAGTTTCAAAGACCCGCAGGCCCGGCCTCGCGGTCACTGGTACTCCCCCGAAAAGGGGCGCAGGGGATTTGCTGGCATCCAGGAGGCGGTTGAGCGTCATGTGCCCAGGATTACCGAAGTGTTCGGAGGCGTGTACTCGGCAGGATGTTCCTTTGCACACTCCGACTTCGTTAGCCTTTCAGTGAAGAGCGCGGAAACAATGAAGTTTGTGCTCGGATGGGGCGCCCGCACGACCGGCATCTGTGCCTATCTTGCGGCCCAGCTGATCGATGGCCGCTGGAATGGGGGCCGGAACATTCAGGAGATGGTGAAGGACCAGGACACGAGTCTTGAGCGAGAAGGCGTGGTGGACTAGTCGAGGCCCATCCGAAGACAAGGAAGAGGGTGGGGTAATGACCGCCCAGTACGAGGAGCACGACGCCAAGCGTCGCCTTGGGCTTTCGTGGTTGACGGATGCTCGGGAACGCGCATACGCGCTCCTACCTGAAGGGCAGCTTGGGGCCCACGAAGAGATTCTCAGGGCCCTAGCCGTCCGCCTTCTCGACGTGGCAGTGGCGGTCCAGGAGTTGGTGCGCCTCGGGTGCTGGCGCGAAGCCATGACCCTCTCGAGGACTGCCTTTGAGGGCATGGTGACGGCGGGGCTGATTGCCTACAAGGGGCAATTCCACGTTCAATTCCGATCGCACTTAGAGACGGTTCGCGAGACCTTGCGCGAGGCCTGTGACCCGTGCTCCACCGCAGAGCCGCAGTCAACCCGGCACTGGTATCCTGGGGGTCTGACAGCCATGGTGAGGGACCTGTCGAAGTATGAGCCGGATGTCGCAAACGGAAGGCGCGCCCCCTACATGCTCGGGTGCTCCTTCTCGCATTGCGATGCATTCTCTCTCCTAGATCACGACGCAGATATCTTCAGCGGGATAGCTTGTTCGTCCACAGCCGGGTCTCTCTACTACCTTGCGATTTTCGAGGACAAAGCCTGGCACGGTGGCAAGCATCGCGGGGAGATCGAGTGGGCTCAAGGGGCACTCAATAGAGGGGAGTCTGCTGGACCAGCGAGCTAGTCACCGGCCTTGACACCACAGTAGCTGCGAAGCCGCAGGACGTTAGCGTGTGCCGTGAAAAGGTGACGTGTTCTCGCAGGCGCAAGTCCTGCCGAGGCAGTTGGCGGTACAGCCTCG
>Ga0315288_10002754_pt1 | contig 22567 bp, 23 predicted proteins | sample YL17G11_20_MG_FD_203454 | JGI IMG/M metagenome (GOLD analysis project Ga0315288, IMG submission 203454) | Sediment microbial communities from Yellowstone Lake, YNP, Wyoming, USA - YL17G11_20 | ecosystem: Environmental > Aquatic > Freshwater > Lake > Sediment | place: USA: Wyoming | collected...
TTCTTCTTAGTCATGGAGTATGGAAAACATGAACACATTGAGAAAATAAATTCAATTATACTTTTCATGCTGATCTGGTTCGTAGTAGGAATTGTCGCAGCAAACGGGGCAGTAAGATTGTTTTTCATACTTGGATTCCCAACTTCGATTATGGCTGGGTTCTTTACAAAATGGTGTGCTGATTGGCTCGGCGAAAAAACAAAACTTAAATGGTTAGGGTTCATACCTTACATTGTAATCGGGATAACCATATCTGTTAGTTTCTATACATTTTACAGCACAAACGCAAACATGTATCCTGGATTGCAAAACTGGTATGAAGCAATGGGTTGGATAAAAAACAACACTGCTGAAAATGCTGTTTTTACACACTGGTGGGATTATGGTTATCTTGTCCAGACAATGGGCGGCAGGGCAACAATAGGGGATCCTGGTAACTTTTATCCGAACAGAAACTACGATATTGGCGGACATCTGTTCAATGCATTTAACAATTCAGAAGCGCTAGCTTATCTTAAGGTATACAATATGCCAGATTATCTGCTAATATGTTCAGAGGATGTGCTCAAGTTTTTCCAGATTGCAAGACTTGGAAGCTTAAGCCAGCTTTTTGAAAATCTAACTGACGACAAAACCTTGGGTAAAGAAGCGTATTTCTCGGTTTATTCGGTAACGGACCAGAAGAAATCAGTTATACCAAACAATCTTGGAAATGCAACAAAGTATCCAGTTTTGATACTATTTGATCCTGTTAGCGGGCCAAGCCAGCTATTGGCTGATTTTAGAATTGGGAATTCAGTTTATGGCGGTGAAACAACTTATGTTTTAAGATACATACTCCCAAGTTCGCAGAATGAAACGGGCAATCCTTATGTGCAGATATTCAATGCAGATACACAGAAAAGCGAAATAGTGCCGGTGGGCTGTTTATGTGAAACGAATGTTGGATGTTATGATTTAAATGTGACTAATGGTGTTCCGGTCTGCGCACTATTAACAAACGGCGGCATTGTAAGCATACAAAACAAGACAAGGAATGTTCTATTCACCCAGTTATACCTGCTTGAAAAGGACATACCTGGATATGATTTGGTCTATAGTACAAATGTGCCATTAAACGCTTTCTCAATACTTGGACAAGGAACAAATGTCAAAATTTACAAGTATAATTATACAGCACTTGAGGAGAATCCTGTTGCGTGGTGATTAAATGTTCTTGTCAATAATAATCCCTGTTGCTATTGCGTTTTTTGCTACATACCTTGTTCTTCCCCCATTCATCAAATTGTTAAAACATGAAGGGTTGGTTGGGATTGATATCCACAAAATGAATAAACCAGAAGTTCCGGAGATGGGAGCACCATCTGTGCTTTTTGGTTTTCTTGGCGGGATTTTTGTTTATATCGGGGCAAAAACATTTCTGCTTGGCGGGATAAACCCGACTGAGTTAGTAATATTCCTTGCAGTGGTTTCAACAGTCATGATAATAACATTCATCGGGCTGATAGATGAGCTTACGATGCTTATTAAGGAACGGGAAGGGCATGGCATCTTTGAAAAGTTCAAAAGAAAAGGATTAAGCAAACTGATGCAGTTCATACTTCCTTTTCCTGCAGCAATCCCGCTAATGGCTGTTGCAGCTGGCATTTCAAACATAACTATCCCATTCCTTGGCGTGGTCAGCATTGGCATTCTATACCCGTTAATCCTTGTGCCAATTGCAATTGTTGGCGCGTCAAATGCAACAAACATGCTTGCTGGATTTAATGGATTACAAGCGGGGTTAGGTATTGTCATGCTAACTTTTCTTGGCATATTCGCATATCTGAATGGTTCGGTAATTGCTGCATTGATTGCGTTCATATTTATTGGTTCACTAATCGCATTCCTGATATTCAACTGGTATCCTGCAAAAATATTTCCAGGTGCACTTGATTATCTGGTTGGAACTGTAATCGCTTGTGTTGCAATTGTCGGCAATATCGAGAAGTTTGCGCTGCTTTGTTTTGCACCATGGTTCCTTGAATTAGTCCTTAAGCTGCCAAGCAAGTTCAAAGCTGAAAATTACGGTGTCATACAAAAGGATGGAACATTAAAAGCGCCTGAAGGACGACCAGAATCACTGACTCATATTGTGATGAAGCTAGGACGATTTAAGGAGTGGCAGGTAAGCTTAATCATAATAGGGCTTGTGGCGCTTTGGTGCGGGATAATGTTTGTAATGAACGTGAAATCAATATGAAACACAAAAAAACAATTCTGCAGTTTTTGTTTGGAATTGTAATCTTAATCGCTATTTTTTATTTCATGAGCCCGGCCAAGCTTATTGAATCAGTAAAGGATGTTAACTTAATCTTCATTTTCCTTGCGATGCTTTCATACCTATGTGTTAACCTGATTATGGCAATACGGCTAAAGCTTGTTTTTAACAAGGTTGGCAAAAGAATTGGCATAGGAACATTATTTGCTACGCAAATGGCTGGAATGCTTGCTTCAGATCTGTCCCCAGGTAGAAGCGGTTATATGGCTGTGCCTTTCCTACTAAAAGACAAGGTAGAGTTACACAGTGGTTTTTCAGCAATATTCTCAAATCAGATATTAGACTTCTTCATAAAACTTACAGGTGCGGTTGGGGCAATAATATTTTTCTCGTTTGTAACGCAACTTAACCCAGCTGTTCTTTATCTCGCATTTTTTGGGATAGGTGTTGTCATCTTCTTTACAGTTGTGATGGCGCTCTCAATGTGGTCAAAACGTGCAGTGACCATCATAAAATTATTTGAGAAAATACCGTTTGTCGGCAGACTAATAAACAAAATACTGAATATGATGGGGGAGTTCCAGCATGAAGCAAAACTTATGCGTTCGTTATACCCACAGCTATTGAGTTTAACATTTTTTACCTGGTTGCTGAAAGGCATTGAATGGATGTTCATTGGCATGGCAGTGAACTTCAATTTCATCTTTTGGGTATATCTTTTTGCACAGCCATTAATAACTGTACTGCAGTTTGTTCCGATAACGCCAGCAGGGCTTGGATTCCAGGAAAGCGGTGGGCTTGTTGTATTGCATCTACTTGGGATAGGTGCTGAAAGCGCATTTGTGTTCCTTGTATTAGCAAGACTTGTAATGTTTTTGCCGAACTTGTTAGGTTTGCCAACACTTATCAAGAAAGGGATAAACATATTTGATTTAGAAGAACAGCCTAAACTTTCTTAAGAATTGCCACAACTGTTTGATTGGTCAATCCTTGTTGGGTAAGTACTGGTTTGTTTATTGCGTTAACGACAGTAAAGTTCAAACTTTGTAGATATCCTATCTTTTCCTGGTCCCATGGATATATCCAGTCTGGTTGTGTGTATTCCCAGACATCAATCTCTATGTAAACATCTTTGGTGTTGTTTACAACAGTTTCAAACTCTTCTTTTGTTTGGGGCAATAACCTTATGTTTCCACCATATTCCTCAAACTTAAAACCTGAAAAAGCGTACATAGATCTGGCAGAACCTGCATAAATAACAGAATCTTTTGTTGCGATGGTTTTCAAAAGATTTCCTGCCTCTTGGAATCCCGTATATGAAAAAGATTTTGATGTGGTTAAATTGTAACCATCCAAATATATTGGAACAAGTATAATTATCGAAAAAGCAATCAGAACATAACCAACTTGTTTGTTTATCCTAAGTTTAGAAAGTCCGTAAGCACACATTATAGTCAATAGCGGTATTACCGGCATTGCATAACGCGGTTCTTTTTCTGGAACAAGGAATGATATTACAATGAAATAGGCGCCAAGCGCCAATAACAATAACAAATATTTTTTGGACTTAACATTTAAAACTGTAAAAACCAAACCTACCAAAAAGAAGGGTATGAGATACCAGGATAGTATGAATGGCATGGATTCTAAATACATCAGAGGACCTCCGCTAAAAATTGCGGTGAATCCCATGAATGGCTGGATATTTGGCATTAAAAACTGTCGCAACAGGTACATTACAATTGTTAATACAACAAAAGCAAACACCACAAGATTTGGTTTTTTTGTTATAGAACTAATTTTTTTGTAATTAAACAAAAGAGCATAAACACCAATTATAGGTAATACAAGTATCCCTGCGTTTTTTGTGAAAATTGTTAAAAAAATAGCAGTTCCAAGAATTGCTGCCCATGTTATGTTCTTTTCTTTTTCGTATTTAAGTGTACAGTAAAGTGTGAATGTGACCATCGCAGCTATTGGAACATCAAGTAACACACGAGAAGTCAAGAACTGCGTCAGTGGTAAAAACCCAAAAAAGATTGCTGAAAACAATCCAACGGTTTTGTCTTTAATTGCTGAACCTAGTAAATATGTTGAGAAAATCCCAAAAACAAGGAATAATAATATTGTTATCTTTGCTGCGATAACGGTTCCCATAAATGACAACAATGCGATGATTGTTATTGGAAAATGCACTACGAACTGGTTCAACTGATCAGAAAATAGGAAACCTGGGTCTTTTGCCAGGGAATCTGCATAACCAATATACAGGGATTCATCAGGCCAAAAACTTTGGAGTCCAAGATAGTTTATGTCTATTGCTGCGACAATAATCAGAACTATTATCAGAGGTACCAGTGTGGTTTTATTTTTATTAAAGTATTCCTTAAACTGCATAAAATACGAAATACTCAAAAGGATTAAATAGTTAACTCTTTTCGAATAAAAAAACCTCAAAAAGAGGTATAAGAGCGGGAATACGTACATATTTTTTCATTACGAACTTATTTGAGTTGAGTATACATCTTTTTATGTTTTTTATATCCCTGTGATGATATTCATTTTTGAAACCAGCCAGATACCTACCTATTTTGTAAATAATACTCTCTGTGGGTCCTGAAACAATAAGATGTCCCCCTTTATCCAAAATCTTAACGAATTCATTTAGCGTGTAGTCTACATCGTTTACATGCTCCAAAACATCGGCACAGATTATTAAGTCGAATTTTTTGTCTTTTGGCAAATTTTCTTTTTCTTTTATTTTTTTTAATTCAACATTTTTTAGGTTATACTTCTCACAGATAGCTTTGGCAATATCAGTATGTAGATCCATACCAACAACTTTTTGAAAGTTATTTGAAAGATATGGAAGAAGAATACCAGAACCGGTTCCAAAATCAAGTACTCTGCCTTTAGTTGGATACTTACAAAAATCAATTATAGTATACAATCTGCGTTTAAACAACCACCTTATTATCGGATTCTTATGAGTATACGATGGTATAGCCATTTCATCGGTTACACTCTTTTCTAACTTAATATCCAATTTTGATAAATAATCAGTTGGTATCTCTGTTACCATACCTGCAAAAGAACAAGGTTAATAATATATGATTATCTGTTTGAAATAATATGAAAATTGCTATTATACCTGCTTTTAACGAAGGAAAAACAATTGAAGCTGTAGTAAAAAAAACAAAAAATTACGTAGACAAAGTCATAGTTATTGATGATTGTTCAGTTGATAACACGTCTGATGAAGCTACTACAGATGGTGTGATTGTTATAAAAAATGAAAAAAATTTGGGCAAGTCAGATTCTATAAAAATCGGGATAGATCTTGCAAAAAAGTATTCACCAGACATACTCATTTTTTTAGATGGGGACGGACAACATAGCCCAGATGACATACCTAACCTAATAAAACCCATAGAAGAACAAAATGTGGATGTTGTTTATGGTATAAGAAAATTGAGTTTAAAAAACATAAAAAGTTATGTTCCTGGTAAGATTGTTGATTTTCTATTTGGCGGTAGAGACGTACTTTGTGGTTTTAAGGCAATAAAATACGATGCTTTGAAAAAACTTGATTTAAGCAAAGCCAGGGGCTATCTTTTTGAGCTTGTCTTACACAAACAAATAAAACTTAAAAAACTTAAACTTAAGTATGTTCCAATAACTGCTATTGGAAAAACGAGAATAAGTTGGTTAAAAGGCATAAAACTTTATTTTCAATATATCCTAGGTGGATAGATAATCGCATTCATCAGGGCTTCCAGAATTTCCTGGCCTTTTCTAAACGCTCTGGAGTACCGATATCAAAATACTGGGTATCAGATTTAAAACCGAACAACCTACCCTGTTTAGCAATAATTGGAAATACATCCTTCTCTAAAGAAACCTGCGTATCCTTTTTAATCAAATCTACAACTTCAGGCTCAATGACATAAACGCCAATGTTGACAAGATTGGACGTAGCTTTGCTTTCTTTTTTCTCAACGAATTCAGTTATCTTGTTGTTACTAGACAATTTTACAGAGCCGAGACTAGAAATGTCCTCAACTTGTTTAAGCGCGATGGTAATCAGGGCCTTATTTTTGATATGGAGCTCATAGATTTTGTTTATGTCAACATCAGTTAATGTATCACCGTTTAATACTAAAAATGGTCCATCAACTAAATCTTTAACCAGCCCCAGCGGTCCGCCTGTGCCTAATGGTTTTTCAGAAGATTCTTTGATATAAACAAGTTTTAACCCGGAAATTGGATTTTTATCAAAATAAGATTTGATTACGTTGCCGAGATAACCTATGGACAATACCACTGTTTTGATGTTATACTTTTTCAGCTGATCAATCAGGTGAACAAGTACTGGTTTACCTTTGACATCTATTAAGGGCTTGGGTATCTGCTTAACTAGGGGACCAAGTCTTGTTCCCTTTCCACCAGCGAGGATGACAGCTACTGTTGGGGTTTTCATAACATCACTTAATATTTTGCAGCAATTTATTGCCACTCTAAGCGTATAATACTTACTAGTATGAATAGATTTAAATATTAAAAGTCTTAAGTTTAAGCATGATAATACGCTCTATCGCACCGCTAAGAATAAGCTTTGCTGGTGGCGGAACTGATATTCTTGAGTATTACCGAGAACATGGCGGAGCTGTAATAAATTCTACTATAAACTGGTATGCTCATACTAACCTTACTCCAGCAAAGGCTGGCGTCAGAGTGATCTCGCTTGATTATGGCTCTGATGAAGAAATCAAACATTTTGATTATACTGGTAAAAATGACCTTATTAAAGCAACGCTTAACAAGATGATTGGAGCAAAAAAGGAGCAGCTTGGCGCAGAATTCTTTATGCACACAGATACACCGCCAGGGAGCGGTCTTGGAGCATCATCTGCTGTTGTTGTTTCGCTGGTCGGTGCAATTAACAAATGGACAAACAAAACAATGAATAATTATGAGATCGCGGAGCTTGCATATGACATAGAACGCAATGAGCTTTGTATAAGGGGCGGATATCAGGACCAATATGCTGCAACATTCGGCGGGTTTAATCACATAGAGTTCCTGAAGGACGGCAAAGTGATTGTTAATCCTTTGCGGGTTAGTGATGACACAGTCCATGAATTGGAAGCGCACTTGTTATTATGTTATACCGGCACAACAAGACAGTCAAGTGGCATAATTGAAAATCAAATCAAGGGCATAAAAGAAGGTTCTAATCTGGATATGTTACATAAACAAAAAGAAATGGCATTTGATATGAAAAATGTGCTCCTTAGGGGAAATCTTGACAGATTTGGTGAGATGCTGGATGAGGCCTGGCAAACAAAGAAAAAATTAACAAGCAACATAACAAACCAGCAGATAGACAAGCTGTATGATGCTGCAAGGAAGAGTGGTGCTATCGGTGGAAAAATCCTTGGAGCTGGCGGGGGCGGTTATCTGCTTCTGTACTGCAACTACAAGAAAAAACATCTGGTGGAGAAAATGATGAACTCGCTTGGAGCTATGTCAAAACCATTCTCATTCTCAAAAGAAGGATTAACTGTGTGGGAGAGCAAAAATGAGTACTAAAGCTTCTGAAATAATAAAAAAATCAATAAGAGAAAGTTCTGAAGCAATAAGCAAACTTGATGAAAAATCTATACAGGAAATTGCACAAAAAATAATAGAATGTTATAGAAATGGTGGCAAGGTCATGTTTTGCGGTAATGGGGGAAGTGCTTCTCAGGCGCAGCACCTTGCTGCAGAGCTCGTGTGTAAATTTAGATTAAAAAGACGGGCTTATAGTGCACTGTCATTAACAACAGACACATCGATATTGACAGCTCAATCAAATGATTACAGTTTTGATTCTATTTTTGAACGACAGGTTGAAGCACATGGCAGAAAAGGGGATATTCTTGTTGGGTTAAGCACAAGCGGGAACTCTCCCAATGTTGTCAAGGCAATGGAACTGGCTAAAAAGCTAGGGGTTTACACAATAGGGATTATAGGGAATAACAGGGAATGTAACATAGCAAAGATTGCTGATAAAGTGCTTTTCATTGAAAGTTCTGACACACCAAGGATACAGGAGGCCCATATAACAGCCGGACATATAATCTGCGATTTGGTGGAAAAAGGAATGACGCATGGTTAAGCCTCTTCTTGTTGGGATAGACCGAGATGGAACATTAATAAAAGATGTGGGATATTTTGGAAAAAATCCGGCATGGAAAAAAGATATTCTAATCCTCGATAAAGTTGTTGATGGAATCAAAATTCTAAACAGGATAGGCGCGAAAATTGTAGTGATAACAAATCAAAGCGGGGTAGCTCGCGGATATTATGATGAAAAAAGGATAGATGAAATCAATGCAGAAATCAATAAAAGGCTCGTCAAAAAAGGAGCATTAATTAACGGATGGTATTTCACGACACATGTTACAAAAGAGTATGCAATCGCAAAGGGGATACCATTGGATAATCCCCACGTAAAAGAAAACAGTGAAAACAGAAAGCCAGGTACAGGTCTGTTAAAGGAAGCAGCTACTGATCTTGGAAAGAAATTACCAGATTTTGATATCTGGTTTATAGGCGACAAGGAAGTGGATGTAGCCACAGGACTTAAAGCGGGCGGCAGGGGCATATTGGTTCTCACAGGAGAAAGCACAGAATATATTGAAACTGTCAAAAAATTAGAAAAAGAAAATCCTGGAAGAGTTTTTATTGTTAAAACACTGGAAGACGCTGCATTGCTTGTAAAAAAATTGACGTTGTCTTAATCCCTGTCTGGAACGCCTTTCATTTTGAAAAAAACTTTTCTTAGTTTTGGATAAAGAGGTAACAGAATTGGTCTTAAAAGAAATATCACGACGTCGATAAATGACTGCATAAAATATCTTTTGTAAAGCATAAAGTTATTTCCGCCGTTTTTCTTACCAACCATGAGTCTTGTCCATTCATGATCTAGACTTCGGCGCAATGTCCTTTCTTTATGTAAAACTGAACTGTTTTTGTGCATCCTAAAATTTGAAAAAACATCGTCTACCCTGTACATCTTAAATATTTTACCGACCCTTAGCCAATAATCGAGATCATCGTTCAGTTTAAAATTGGTGTCGATTAGACCGACTTTATCGACAACCTCCCTCCTGTAAAATGATGCGTGTGTTGGTATGTAGCATCTGTCGTAAATTGCTTCATTAAAATCAAAATCTTTGATTGCAGGCCGTCTAATTATTTTTCCATTATCATCAATGACATTGTAATTGCCAAATACAAAATAAGCATCTGGATTTGATTTGAAAAACGCAACAACTGCAGAAATAGCGTCTGGTTCAAATTTATCGTCAGAACCAATCCACCCAAATATGTCCCCTTTTGCCATTTTCCAGCCCTTGTTCCAAGCATCACCTGCACCTTTATCTGGCTCAGAAATAAACCTTATTCTGCCAGGATATTTTGATGCATATTTCTTTATCATCTCTAGAGTCCCATCTGTAGAACCGCCATCAACAAGAATGTGTTCTACTTTTTTGTATGTTTGATTAAGAACGCTCTTTATTGATTCTTCCAAAAATTGCTTGCTATTGAATACAGGAGTTATTATGCTTACGAGAGGTTTATTTTTTAGCATCTTTTCACTCATTATCTACCACCACTAGGCATACTTCCTTTTTATTTCGTGCTTTAACATTTCTTTTATATGCTCCACCACTTGTTCTCCGAACTTCGTTCTTATCATCTTTAGGTATTCTGGTCTGCTAAAGTATTCTTTGAACGCTTTATCCCTAAATCTTAGAACCTCACCTGAAGACAAATACTTTGTGGGAAGTGGAAGGGTCTCTTCGTTATACTGCGAGAAGCCATGCCATTTTTCAGGAAGCTTCACTCCATTTTTAATGCAGTCATCATACAACTTTGAACCTGGGTATGCCATCGCAGTATAAAAGTTAATATATTCACAGTTGAAACTTTTGGCCATTTCAAATGTTTCTTTCATGCTTTTGAGATCATCATCGGGAAGCCCGAAAATAAAATTACCCATTATGTAGACCCCTGCATTGTGGGTCATTTCTACAGCTTTGTTCATAACATCCTGATCAAATAGCTTATCGACACCTTTTCTTACTCTATCGCTACCAGATTCAAAACCATACGCGAGCCACTTTATCCCCGCCTTTCTCATCTTCTTCAGCATATTTTCTGTTATGGTGTTGACCCTTGCGTATGCCCATATATTCAAATCATAACCCCGCTCTATCAGAAGTTCGCATATTTTCAATACGCGTTCTTCATTTATTGCAAACAACTCATCCAAGAACTTTATATTTTTTATTTTATAATTTTTAACAAGATAGTCTATTTCTTCCACAACTTTTTCGGGGCTTCTAAACCTTATCCCAGGTTTGCCATCATACATTGAACACACATTACAATACGAGCAATTGAATGGGCAACCTAAGCTAGTGTAAATAACAGCATATGGACTTCTCTTGTCTATATGTTCAAAACAATGCCAATTGTGCGCCCGGTATTTCTCCATTGGAAGCAAATCCCATGCAACAAAGGGTAGACTATCCAAATCTTTTATTAGCGGCGCTCTAGGATTTGAAAACACTTTATTATCTTTAGTATACCAAAGACCATTTATCTTGTAATCATTTTTACCGGATTTTAAGGTATTAAGAAGATCTGCATGGGTTTGGAAACCTTCTCCTTGTGCGAGAAAATCAACTTTTTCTTCTTTTAATGTTAGTTCAGGCAGCGATGATGGATGCAGCCCGCTTATTATTATTTTAAGTTCAGGTGTTTCTTTTCTTACGGCTTCAATAAGCTCTCTTGTTGCAGTCATCTTTGGGGTTGAAGAAGCGGATGGGTTTGAGCCCATAACAACTATCCCAAGTAGTATAGGATTCATTTCCTTTATTCTTTTTGCAGTTTCTTCAAACGTTAGGTCTTCTGCTTCGGCATCAAATATCTTAACAACAAATCCTTTTTCTCTAACAAACGCAGCTATCAATCCAGCCCAAATCGGGGGCTCTATACCTGAAAGAGATGGACCTAGCTTACCATAAACCTGTTTTTTATTACCAGGATTTACTAATAACAAATCAATGTTTTTTACCATCGAGTTCACCGCCTAAAAACTATTACTTTTAAAATACTCTTTCAGAACTTTGCTTATAAAAACGGGGTCATCTTCGCTTAAATGTTGATGTATCCCGAAATGCAATCCATTTTTGCCTATGTATTCAGCTACTGGGAATTGCCCAGGTTTATATTTTAAAAATTTAAATGCTTCATGTTGGGTTGGTAAACTGCCGAACAGTGTTTTGCATTGTATCCCTTTTGATTCCAGATATTTGTACAGTTTATCACGATTGTATTTTTCATTCTTTAAGACTAAAGGAAATGCGTGTGGACTTATCTTTTCGTACTTTTCTTCTTTTATGAAATAACAATAATCAGATAGGTCCTTAGTTAGTTCTAATAATTTGTACAAGTTTTGTTTACGCTTTTTAAATGTCGCATCAAAATGTGCAATACCCTCTAACCCGATTGCTGCTTCCATGTCATTCATTTTTGAGTTAAAACCAATGCGCTGAAAATCAAAGTATATACTTCCTGGCGGACGACCATGTGATTTTACAGACCTTATGACATCAGCTAATTTATCATCATTTGTAACAACCATCCCTCCTTCGCCACAAACAATAAGGTGCGCAGCATAGAAACTGAAGGCCCCCATATCCCCGATAGTACCAATAAATTTGCCCTTGTACTTGGCACCGTGAGCTTCGCATGAATCCTCTATAATTTTTAAATTATGTTTCTTTGCGATTTTGATTATCTCATCCATTTCGCATGGCTTGCCCATCGTATGAACTGCCATTATTGCCCGCGTCTTATCTGTAATCGCTTCTTCTATCTTAGAAGGATCTATGTTTAATGTTTCAAGATTAACATCGACAAATTTAGGAACAAACCCTGCAGCCAGAATCGAATTAGGGCAGGACACAAAGCATAGTGCTGGTACGATAATTTCGTCTCCCCTTTTGGCGCCGAAATCATATAATGATGCGCAACAGCACAAATCAGCATCTGTACCAGAACTTGTTGCAATGGCATGTTTGTATCCAAATTTAGCGGCAAACTTCTGTTCAAATTCTCTAACAAGCGGGCCTTCTGAAGCCCAATTGCTATCCATAACTCGCTGCAAATTTTTCTTTGCTATGTCCCCAATTTTCAATTCGCCAAAGGTTACTTTCATCTTTTCCACCACAATCATTTTTAGGCTCAGATTACTCTCAAAATATTCATTTTTGCTCTTTTAAATATTATTGTTCCATATCTCCTGTTTTGATTTTTACCAATTTAAGATAGCCTTGGATTAGAGAGTCCAGAGCATCCCAGAAAGCAATACTCTTTTCGGTCCTATGTCTTGTAAAAAGCTTATATGAAAACAGATGGAATATGTCCCGGTCTTTTAATTTTCTAAATTTGTTGAATTCTCTCCTTTTTTTTATTATAAGCGGGAAGTGTGTTATAATCCACCCCATAGCTTTTAAATAGCTGACAAATAGCTTTGGACGGAAAAGGTAATAACCGAATCTAAGTGCTGAGTCAATAAAGGATAATGGAATTATTTTTATGAGTGTACCTAATTCAAAACACACAAACAGGGACATAATCCTGTTCCTTTCGCTATAATATGTTTTAAGCGGAGATATTTTTCCACAAATAGCAGACCCGTAATGCCAGAGTTTACATTTGGGTGAACATATCACTTCGTAACCACGCACATTATATTCCCATCCGAATTTAGTGTCTTCAAAGTACAGGAAGTAATCCTCATCATATGAGTGGTGGTCTATCGTACTTCTTCTAATCAAAAAACCTACTCCCCCACCACCGATTGTCTTAAATTGGTTAGGTACGTCGACATTTCCGCCCACTAAATTTAACGTATATCCTTTGGATGGTTTCTCTTTGTCGAGATCGGTGTTAACTGGGAAATCATATGACCCAATAGCCATTTTTTTATTTTTCAGACCTTCTGAAACAATAGTTCTGAGATAATCCTTTGGAGCAATTGCGTCTATGTTAAAAAGAAGAATAAATTCTCCTTTAGTATATCTGAAACCCAGATTGGTTCCTCCAGCGAATCCCCTGTTTGTTTTAGATTCGATTAGTTTAATTTTGTTACCAAACCTTTCTTTAAGAAATTTAGTAGAACCGTCAGAAGATGCATTATCTACCACAATTATGTCAATTTTAGATTTAGGATAATTCTGCGCTAAGATAGAATTTATTGATTCTTCTGCATACTTTTTTGAATTATAATTCACAAGCATAACAGAAACGGTGGGATAGTACATTTTGTCGGTACCTACTTTTTTACAAAGTTCTTATTTCTTAAGAACTCTGACGCTCTATACAGTGATTCAACGGTGCCTGCATCGCTCCAGAAACCCTTAAGTATCACGGCCTTTGTCTTTTTTTGTTTGACATACCAGTTGTTTACATCTGTTATTTCAAGTTCTTTTCTCGTGGAAGGTTTAAGGTTTTTTATATGCTCAAATACACTAGGACCATACATGTATAGGCCAGTTACTGCAAGATTTGATTTCGGTGCTTTTGGTTTTTCCTCGATACTAAGTATATTATGGCTCTTGTCTATCTCTGCTACACCAAATCTTTGCGCATCAGGAACTTCCTTAAGGAAAAGCATGCATTCGTCTTTTCCTTTTTCAAATTTTTCTACATATTCTTTTACGTTGTCTTCAAAGATGTTATCGCCGAGAATAACAACCACATTATTGCCATCAACGAACTGTTCGCACAATCCAAGTGCCTGGGCTATGCCACCAGCCTCATCCTGGAGCCTATATGTGAACTTAACGCCAAAATCCTTACCGCTGCCAAGAAGTTCCATTACTGCCCCGGCGTGTTCTTTTCCTGTTATGACCATTATCTCTTTTATTCCTGCGTTTATCAGTGTATAAAGAGGGTAGTATACCATTGGTTTGTCATAAACTGGTAACAAGTGTTTGTTTGTTACCAATGTCATTGGTTGTAACCTTGAACCTGTGCCACCTGCTAAAATTACGCCTTTAATATTGACCACTCCCTTATAATAATAATCTATATGTGGTTATTTTAAGTCTTTTGTTTTTAACAGCGAAAACTTATAAACACTATAGTATATTTTAATATAAATAAAGGGGTATCAACATGAATCTGTTAATTACTGGTGCTGCGGGATTCATAGGCAGTAATTTTGTAGAGTATATGTTGGGTCGTTATCCAACTGACAAAATAACAGTTTTAGATAAGTTATCTACAGGCGGCAGACTTGAAAATTTAAGAGATTTCAAAGGCAAAATAACTTTTGTGAGGGGCGATATCTGTAACACAAAAGATGTTGAAAAATCAATAAAAGACTGTAATATCATAATTAACTTTGCTGCAGAAACACATGTTGACAGGTCAATAAATGATGCTGCACCGTTCATAGAATCAAATATAATGGGTACATCAGTGCTGCTTGACGCTGCAAGAAAACATGATGTAAACAAATTTGTCCAGATATCAACAGATGAAGTTTATGGACAGATACTAAATGGTTCTTTTAAAGAAACTGATATTCTGAACCCGAGAAATCCATACTCAGCCACAAAAGCGGGTGCAGAACTTCTGTGCCAATCATTCTATACAACACACAAATTACCTGTAGTTATAACCAGAAGTTCAAATAATTTTGGACCGAAGCAGAACCCTGAAAAACTGATACCTCATTTTATCATTAATGCATTACATGATAAACCATTACCAATATATGGGAGTGGAAAACAAGTTAGGGACTGGTTATATGTTAAAGATAATTGTTCAGGTATAGACTTTATTTCTAAAAATGGTAAAGATGGTGAAATCTATAACATAGGTGGTGGAAACGAAAAAACTAATTTAGAGATTACTAAGTTAATACTAAAAAGCATGAATAAGTCTGAAACTCTAATCAAGTTTGTGGAAGACAGACCCGGTCATGATTTTAGATATTCATTAAATTGTGACAAGCTTGCAAAACTTGGCTGGAAACCCGGATACAAATTTGAAGACGCCTTTAAAGAAACGATTAGGTGGTATCTTAACAATGAATGGTGGTGGAAGCCATTACTAAAGTAGCAATAATTGGTGCAAACGGGCAATTAGGAACAGACCTGTTGGCTGCTTTCAAGGGAAATGCCATTCCGTTTACACATAGCGACATAGATGTTACAAATCCATCAACATTTGGTTCGTTAAGGGCAAAGAAACCGGATGTAATAATCAATGCCGCCGCCTATGTCAAGGTTGACATGGCTGAACAGGAGACAGAAGCAGCTGCAAAAACCAACATTATTGGCGCATTCAACATTGCCAGGCTGTCCAAAGAGCTTAATGCAGTCAATATTTACATCAGCACAGACTACGTGTTTGACGGAAACAAAAAAGGTCCTTATACTGAAAGCGATGCGCCAAATCCTCTGAACTTCTATGGCTTAAGCAAGTATGCAGGGGAGATAGCCACACAGAACTATTCCCAAAAATATTACATATTCAGGATGGCCAGCCTGTTTGGCAAGGCAGGTTCAAGCGGGAAGGGCGGGAACTTTATAGAAACGATGATAAACAAGGCAAAAAACAAGGAAGTTCTTAATGTTGTCGATGATATGGTAATGTCCCCTACCTACACAAAGGATGCTGCAGAGCTCATCAAAAAAATTTTAGAAATCCGGCCAAAATTTGGTATTTATCACATAGCAAATGAAGGCCGGTGTAGTTGGTATACATTCACAAAAAAGATATTTGAGTTACTGAAACAGAATGTCAGGATTAAGGCGATAAAGACCAAACAGCTTGAGATGTCGACACATAGACCTGCTAATTCTGCCCTGGATAACAGCAGGATACATAAACTCAAAATCAAAATGCCAAAATGGGAAGATGCATTAAAGAGATACCTTATCGAAAAAGGTTACATAGGTGATTTGGTTGCCGTTTGAATTCAAGAGACTTGAAATACCAGAAGTCGTACTTATAACGCCAAAAGTATTCTCAGATGAACGGGGATTCTTTATGGAGATATATGATTACAAGACTTTTTCTGATTTTGGTATAAAAAACAGGTTTGTGTTTGACACATATTCAAGGTCAGCTCGAAACGTACTTAGGGGATTGCACTTCCAAAAGGGAGACGCAGCGCAGGCCAAACTTGTGAGATGTATTAGCGGCGAAATTTTTGATGTAGCAGTTGACATGAGAAAAAATTCGCCAACATTTGGAAAGTGGCTAAGCGTAATCTTATCTGGAGCTAACAAACAAGCACTATTTATTCCAAGAGGTTTTGCTCATGGCTTTTATGTTTTGAGCGACACAGCTGAAATTCAGTACAAAATTGACAATGTCTACAGCCCGAAGGATGAAGCGGGTGTTATCTGGAACGATCCCAAACTTGGTATAAAATGGCCGAGCAAAAAACCAATTCTTTCTGAAAAGGATAAGAAATGGCCGACATTAAAAGAATCGGAAGATGGCTGCTTATGAAACATTGTCTAGTTTGTAAAAGTTCAAAATTAAAGACCTTTCTTTCGCTGGGGCCGGTTCCATTAGCTAATGCATTACTTACTGAAGACCAGCTGGAAGAAGGAGAGCTGTTTTATCCTCTTGACGTTTATTTCTGTCTGAACTGTAATCACGTCGGCATAAGTAACATCATTCCACCAGAAAAGCTGTTTAAAAATTATTTTTACATGACTTCAATGTCAAAGACAATGCTCGAAAATCTTAAAGGTTTGGTTGCAGACGCAGGGCATTACATAAAACAAGATAAGGCGCCTTTTGTGTTGGATATAGGCAGCAATGACGGGACTCTTTTAAAACTGTTCAAGGCAAATAGTGCAAATGTCCTTGGTGTTGAACCTGCCACAAATATTGCAAAGATAGCAGAACAGGATGGCATTCCTACATTGAATGTGTTCTTCAATGAGGAGAGCTCACGCATGATAGCCAAAAAACATGGGAAACCCTCAGTAATAACAGCAACAAACGTGTTTGCACATGTGGCAGATTTGGATGGTTTCATGAAGGGAGTAGTTAACCTGCTTGATGAAAATGGCGTTTTCATATTTGAAAATGCGTATCTCCTTGATTTGGTACAGCATACAGAATTTGATACTATTTACCACGAGCACCTGTGCTATTATGCCATAAGGCCGCTGATTGTTCTTTTCAACAGGTTTGGGCTCGATATTGTGGACGCAAAGAGGATACCTATCCATGGTGGCAGCATAAGAGTTTTTGTCAAGAAGAAAGGCACAACCAAATCCTCCCAAAACGTAATTGATTTAATAGCGCTGGAAAAGAAAAATAAGCTTGACGATTTGAAAACATACACAAAATTTGCAGACGATGTACAGAAAATCAGAAAAGAGCTTTGGACCCTCCTTGAAAAGATAAAATCTGAAGGAAAGCACATAGTTGGATATGGTGCAACTGCAAAAAGCACAACTTTGCTTAATTATTGCAGGATTGGAACTGATTTTATTGACTACATCACCGATTCCACTCCTCTGAAACAGAACAAGTTTTCACCTGGCATGCATATACCGATAAAATCCCCTGATGTCCTACGAGAAAAAAGACCAGATTATATTTTATTGCTTGCCTGGAATTTTGCTGATGAAATTATAAAAAAGGAACAATGGTTTACAGAAGCAGGTGGACATTTCATAAAACCTATCCCAAAACCGGGCATCATAAAGCAAATGGATTGAAGGACAACTTATATGATAATAACAAAGGCTAAAAAAATATTAAGAGAGGAAGGGATTTTTGTTCTATTAAAAAAGGCTGTGGGCAAGCTAAGACAAAAAGTAAACTTCATTTTAGTCCCTTATGCTACTGTTTTAATAAAAAATGCAAGATTCAAAAATACGAGCGATCTAATGAATTTTTCATTTAATCGATTACTTGGCTTGGTAACACCAGCGCAGGTAAAGGAAGAAATCTCTGGACTTTTGCAAATTTTACTTAAAGCAAAACCAAAATATATGCTGGAAATAGGTACTGCAAATGGTGGAACCTTGTTTTTATTTTCCCGAACCATCGCAAAGGATGCCAAAATAATCAGTGTTGATTTGCCTGGTGGGAAATTTGGCGGGGGGTATCCTAAATGGAGAATTCCTTTTTACAAATCATTTGCATTACCAACACAAGACATGCATCTGCTGCGGATGAGTTCACATGATTCCTCAACCCTTGGCTTAGTTAAAGAAACGCTAAGTGGCAAGAAACTTGACTTTTTGTTCATAGACGGTGATCATACATATGAAGGAGTCAAGAAGGATTTTGAAATGTATTCGCAACTGGTACAGCACGGGGGAATCATAGCATTTCATGATATTGCCAAACATCCACCTGAAATTAATTGCAATGTAGACAAGTTCTGGCTTGAGATAAAAAAGCGTTATAGAAATACGGAGCTAATCAAGGACCGTAACCAAGGACGGTGCGGAATAGGCGTACTTTACGTCTAACTTTTATAATTGTGTGTTGATTCAATACTGGAATAAAAACATTTATAAAAAAATGTAGAGATGATTTATCTTATGAAAGGGCTATCGCGTCTTATAAAAACTATTGTTCCGATAAATATCAGAACAAGAGTCATTAAGGAATTAGATAGTATATTAGGTATAAATTTTAGTGGGTGGGGGATGAGAACTACTCATGATGTCCCTTGGAACAGTATAGGCAACGAATGCTTCCTTCAAGCTAATTCCTACGTTAAAAAACATTTTGAATTCTCGGGTGACGATGGCGTTAAGTTATCTGACATAGACCGCTTACTATGGCGCCATTGGATAGTCTCATATTGTGTACGACACGCTATCAAGTTTACTGAAAAACATGCTGATATGGTCGAATGTGGTGTATGCGATGGCTTAACAGCGTTTTTTGCACTAAACGAACTGCAACACAACCCGTCAATACGTTATGTCCAAATGCATCTGTACGATGCATGGTCACCCATGCTCAAGGAACACCTACTAGAAGACGAAGCACCTTTAATAGGCAAATATCCAAACATCTCAGTGGCTCGTGTAAAAAAGAATCTAAACAAATTCCTTAACCGAATAATATTTCACCCAGGCCATATCCCAGAATCACTTCACGTAAAACCTTCTTCGCCCAAAAAAATATCTTACCTCAGTATTGATTTAAATTCAGCCAAGGCAACAGTCGCTGTATTAGAATATTTCTTTCCCAAACTTGTAAAAGGCGGAATAATCCTTTTCGATGATTACGGCTGGCTCGACTTCCACTCTACAAAAGAAGCTGTTGACAAATTCTTTGCAAACAAGCAGGGAATCCTTATGCCGTTACCAACAGGTCAGGCTATTTACTATCGATAGATTTGAAGCAAAATTAGAGTTATCTTACAAGGTTATTATTCTAAATATTTGAAAACTGGTTCCTGCGCATTATCTGATAACCCTTGATTAATTCTGTAATACCCTTCTGTAATGAGGTATCTGCCTTGAATCCTGTACTTTCTATCTTCTCGTTACTCACGATGTAGTTCCTTTTGTCGGGGTCCTTTGCCCACCCTTCACCAGTATATTCCGTAAACCAAAATTGCGGTATTTGTTTCTTGATTTCCTGGCACAGTTCCCACTTTGAGATGTTCGCGCTGCTTAATCCAACATTATATGTCTGATTCTTCATCTTGTCAAAGTTCAACACACAGTGGATAAAAGCCCGTGCAACATCTCCTATGTAAACATAGTTCCTTTTGAAGTGAGCCTCGAAAAGTGTGAGTGAACGGTCCACAAGTGCACGATATACAAAATCATTAACAAGCAGGTCAAAGCGCATCCTTGGACTGATGCCGAAAACAGTCGCAAGTCTCAGTGTTATGCAGTTGCCTGCCTTCAGAATTTCTTGCTCAGCGCTGACCTTCAGTTTTCCATATAGCGATATGGGGCGCAGCGGACTTTCTTCGGTGCAATGTATGCCTTCTTGACCTATGCCATACCCGCTATTGGTTGTTGGGAAAATTATTTTCTGTTTTGGTTTACGCAGCTTCAATATCAGCTTTATCGCATCTAGGTTTATTGTCGTGGCTTCGATAGGCTTCTTATCGCAAGCAGGTGCACCTGTGATGCAAGCAAGAGGTAAAATGAAGTCAACACCCTGTATGTGTTTTGACATGAGTTGTTCGTCCCGCACATCACCCCGGATGATAGTAAGATTTTCATTATGGCAAACATCTAACAGAGACGATTGTCCGTACATGAAATTGTCTACGACTGTTACCTCCCAACCTTTCTCAAGTAATCTGGGTACCAGTATGGAACCAATATAACCTGCTCCTCCTGTTACGAGAAATTTCATGCCATTGCCTCCTTGACAACTTTCATAATGCTTTCTTGGTATAAACCATCAGCATTATAACTTTATTTTTTTCCAACCAGTTCTTGTTTTTCGCATCGCCCAAAATCCATTTTTCATACTTATATTGTCTTTAAATATTTCATGTGTAGCTGTGCATATTCCTGGATGAAAATATTTTTTTGTTTTTGTATCCAAAATAAAATCTTCTTCACAATGCTTTATTGCGTTATCTATGTCAACTTCATTGGGATACAATTCAAGATCATCACCGGCAATTATCCCACCAAGCTTCACCTTTTTTGTATAATTCAATAAATCCTTTTTGAACTGGGAATAAGAATGGTCGCCATCGACATATACAAAATCGAAATAATTATTTTGTAACACATTTGCTAATGCATCACTAGTTCCCCTTATAGGTATTACTGTATTGTTAAGACCACTTGTTTTTATATTATGATTAAACAAATCTAATATTTCTTTATCTTTATTTCTTAATTGGGGGGTATTACCAGCTCCTCCCCAAGTGTCTATACAAAAAACCTTTCCTCTACCTTTTACAACTGATCCCCACAGCACAGTAGAATGTCCTGCCCAAGATCCTATTTCTAATAAATTGAAATTATCCTTGATCTCTTCTTTTATCAATTTTTCCATAACGGGGTATCTTTCTTTCCAACATTGATTTGCATACAGTGCTCTTCCGAAATAAGGTTTTCCTAATAGCATATTTAATTTTAGGTTTAGTTTATAGATAGGCATAACAATTATTTTTTTGTATAAATGATATATTTTTGTTGCGTTTTCATTTTTTTTCATTGTTTCTCTAATCGATGGTGAAATAAAGTTCATGTCATTGTCTCCTTGACAACTTTCATGATGCTTTCTTTGTCTAAATGATTGAGCTTATGTAAATATTCCCTGCTCCCAGTCTCTAGGACAAATTTATCACCAAATCCGAACCTTATCAATTTTGCGTTAGACTGCTTAGTCCTCAATAAATTTGATATTGTATTGTCGAGACCGCTCTTGTTAATGAATCCTTCTTCCAAAGTGATTATCGAATCATATTTTTTCAACACATTCCAGATTAAATCAGGATTCAATGGTTTTAACAAAAAGACATCTAGGACACCTATGTCCATCCCAATTTTGGCACATTCGGCAGCTACTTCCAATGCTCTGTGTGTCATATAGCCTGTTGACACAAGACAGACTTTCTCCCCTTTCTTAAGCTCGCAGAAGCCCGCCTGAAAATTTATTTTCTGGCCATCTTTGTAGATTTGGGGCAGCAGCTTGCTGTCCAGCCTGGCATACTTTGGCTTTTTAATCTCAAGGGACCAGTCTGCAAACTTTTCTGCTAGCACCCAATCGCTCGGCGAAAATACTATGAACTCTGGCAAAATCATCATGATGTTTATGTCTTCGATTGCATGATGCGAGGGTCCAGCCACATCGTAGCTTATGCCAGCCCCTAGCCCTATCAGATTCACATTCATCTCCCTGAATTCTGACAACAGGGACAAGTTGTTCTTTATCTGTTCATAACCTCTCATTGTCAAGAACGGCGCGATGGCGTATGAATAAACATTGAAACCTTCTAGTCCAAGACCTGCTGACAAATTGATGAGATTTTGCTCAGCAATACCAACATTAATGAATCTATCTTTGAATTTTGTTTTCAGTTCATCAAGAGCCGGTGCTCCCAGGTCGCCTGACAGGAAAAAAATATCTTTCCTTCCCTGCATCAGCTGACAGAGCCTGCCTATCAAGGCATCACGCATGGTTTTTGGTTTATCATTCATCGTTTGGCCTCTTTGAGTATAGCATCTATTTCGGCAATGTCCACTGATTTTATGTGGC
>Ga0315288_10002755_pt1 | contig 22563 bp, 26 predicted proteins | sample YL17G11_20_MG_FD_203454 | JGI IMG/M metagenome (GOLD analysis project Ga0315288, IMG submission 203454) | Sediment microbial communities from Yellowstone Lake, YNP, Wyoming, USA - YL17G11_20 | ecosystem: Environmental > Aquatic > Freshwater > Lake > Sediment | place: USA: Wyoming | collected...
GCATTCGCAGCGAGGTCGCGTTCGCAGAGGGCGACATCGTCATTCCCGATTCCGTGATAGAATACCTCGTGGAAAATCACACGCACAAGGAAGCAGGCGTGCGCAACCTGAAGCGCTGCTTGGAAATCATTTACACGAAGCTGAACCTGTATCGCCTCATGCGCCCCGGCACGCAGCTGTTTGAAGACAAGGAGCAGTTGCTGGAGGTGTCATTCCCTTACACGGTTGTTCGCGAGGTGGTGGACAAACTGATTAAAAAGGGCGACACCGACCGTCCCAACATCAGCATGTACCTGTAGAACCAATGAATGAAATGACATGACATGATTTAGTAAAATTTAGTAAAAATATAAACTTTTTTTTATATTTTAACATTTTAACATTAAAATATTGTCAAATGTTATAACATTCAATAACACACCACATACACCAACACACCAACACACCAGCACACCAGCAAACGATGCTACACAACACCATGCCCAATATGAATAAACGCCCAATCAACATATTCGCCGAGACCAAGTGGAATGGACCTGATGTCCACAAGGAGTTATCGAAGTCGCGTAAGAGGCATGGACTCATGCATTTTGACCCGAATGCCAGTTGGAATAGAGACCCAATTGTTCCCATGCATTTTGACCCCAGCGCAAGTTGGAATTCCAACACCGCATCGGACATGATGCATCGGAGGAACCTCTTGATGCAACAACATGCATTCAGGGGGGGACCCCAACCGGCGACTTTTGTGCATGGATTTTATGACCGTCCCGCTTTAAACCCTTCGGTGCAAGCGTTTGTGCCTGCTGTGCCGGTTCGGCTAAACCCTGCGGTGTCAGATTTTGTGTCTCATGCTAGGCGGAGATGTTTTAAATGTGGTTCCACTGGACATGTGCAACGCAATTGCCCGAATAGAGGAGGGAAGAGCCGAAAACACAACAAAGGCCGCAAGGGACGCAAAACTCGCAGAAATTAACCGGTTTACTGTTGCTGCTGCGGTTGTTGCTGTTGTGGCGTTGGCATTGGCTGAATCTCTCCCTTGGACTCGCGGTCTAAAAATTTGGACCGATTGTCCAAATTGGCATCATATCCTGCATAACTGGAATACTGCGTGTTGGTTTCATTGGGATACACTCCAACCTTGTCGCCTTTGTTTCCGTACATGTATTCGTTTGGAAGATTGTTGACTGCAAAGCTGGGTGCCAATTTATTAGATGATTTGCCATTGTATGCAGTTGTTCCTGCAGCGGGCATGGCATGGCTAGATGCTGCCCCTGGCCCAGATGCTGAACCAGATGCCAGCATGTTCGCCAATCCAAACATCAGCGTGAAAAACACCAAAAATGGGATGGCCACCAGTATCCATGCCACGGTTTTGTAGCCCTTGGCGCACAGGGAGTTCAGCACCCATGTCCAAAACAGGAACCACATGATTTTCAGAACGAAAACATAGGTTGTGTTTTGCACCGGGCAAGACACCTGCCCCACGCAATACACTTTTGTGTTTTGGATATTTTGAAACCAGGACACTAAGAGCGCTGCCAGTGAAATGACGAGATACGTCAACGCCGGAGCGCACAGGGTTGAAGAGGCGGACGATACATACGATGCAGTTGGTGCGGTGTCGTTCATATTTATGATTGTTATAACATTCATAAATATTTTTATTAAATCCGCATCACTTCCTAAACAATGCCGACACCACGCTCCAATTCACGTTCTCCAAATACGTCTCCTGGTATTTCGCAATGTTCAGACCGAACTGGCACAAAAAGGCGTGCTCCCACATGTCCATCACCAGCAACAAATCCACGTCCACCAGCTCCCCGATATTGAATTCGTTAATCCACAGGTTCATCAGTCGACCCGTGCGTCGGTCCCGCGACAGGGCGACAAACCCGACGCCAGGGATGCTTCCTGTCTGCATGAAGTTTTTTTTCCAGGCGGCAAACGAGCCGAATGATGCGTTAATGGCCTCGCGCAGGCCGTGTTCCATGTGTTCCACACTCGCATTCTCTCCACACATGCCGCCAAAATACAGCTCGTGCAGCCGCATGCCGTTGAAAAAGAAGGAGAACTCCTTTTGCAGGCCGCTATACGACACCATGTCGGTCACTCCCGCACCTTTGTAAGTGGCCTCCATTTTTTGGAGCGATGCATTGGTCGCACCCACCAGCTGCTCATACAGTTTGAAATGGATTTTCATGAGGTCGTCGTCGATTCCCTTAACCTTGCCGAGCAAGTGAGAGAAATCCATGGGGACATATTTTTTGGAGGAGGACGCATGAGGGGCGCGTTTTCGCGTTGCGGGCATTGACACTCGATGGGTTATTTATATAATTTACAATTATTAAATTATATAAAATTGCATAAAATTGCATAAAATTGCATAAAATTGCATAAAATTGCATAAAATTGCATAAAATTGCATAAAATTGCATAAAATTGCATAAAATTGCATAAAATTGCATAAAATTGCATAAAATCCGGCATGGGGCACCTTAAAACTCGGTGCTCAAGGTGCGATTTCCGCCGCGCTCGTTCAAATAGTCCCACTGCTTTTGGCTGGTGCACACGCAGCCGGTGCTGGAGGAGTAGTAGCTCGGGCAGCACTCGGGCTTCACCTGATTGTCGGCAAAAATGAGGAGTTCGCCGGGTGGCAGGGGAATGGGGCCGCCCTTGTAGTACTGACCCGACTTGGTGTTGTCCTGGTTGCCCACATTTTTCGCATAATTGCGCGCCGCGTTCTCCCAACCTCCGCGGGGGAGCCCGGAATCCATTTGGTAATTGATGGGAGCGCCGTAGTCGTCCGAACCCAGCTGCTGCGTAAAAGCCTCCTTAATTGCGCTGCCCACATTGGACGGCATGCCGCCCACGGAAAACGAAGTGCAGCTGCAGAACAAATGAGCTCCTAAAATTATGCCAATGACCACAAACAGCGCAATCAGCTCAATGCGTGCATGATATCCGAGAACTTTTAATTCCATTTTCTTATGACAGAAGGGTGTATTGAATTTACGATTATATATATTAAAAATATAAATATTTTTTTGTCATAAATCATTTCCTCCTAAACTCAATCTCAGATTTGGATTAGAATTGGATTGGTTAAGATGGAATCAGCGATAGGCCCTGGATGTGCATGGTTTCGGCCAAGAAGTGCGCAATAATGCCCATCGGCACAGCAATCCCAATGTAAATGGCAGTCAGAACTGTCACTGTGGCGGTTGCAGCTATCAATGCGGGAATTCCAAACGGGCCGAATGCCGTCGCAATCGCCACCGCAATCCAAAGCGCCACAATCGCGGCCGCCATCGCAATCAGAATGATGACAATTATTTCGTAAACGGATTTCAAGCCGGACTGTATGGAGTCATATGTTCCATACAAGGTGTACAGCGAGGCGGTCATGAGGCCTTGGATTTTACCCATCATGTCGCGCGCGCTCAATAAGAGTCCGACCACCGGCTGCATGACATTCAGCACGCGACTCATGATGTCGGCAATGATGGATGACAGCGCGTCCCGAATGTTTTTAATCAATGTGCGCAGGTCATTCAGCGCATTTGCGATTCCGTGTATGGTGCTCATTGCAACCGACTGCGTGTAATACAGCGGCTCCATGAAATCGGATGAAATGGATTTCAACTCGTTTTGCACGCAATACTCAAAATTCGCTGCCGTGTAGGCGTCATTTGTCATGCCGGTCGGCTTCATGATGAAGCCCGCAAATGGAATGTATGCCGGATTGCACCTGAGTTTAATCCAATTGGTGCGAACCAAATTCAAATTCGACCGGATTTTCAAATACGCTCCCGCGCAACAGTATAAAAAAATGATAATGGTGGTCCACAGTATGGCATGCACAAAATCGTCGTGCGTTTTATTTGTGTACAAGTATTTCAACCACGCCAGGCGTGCTGGGTCGGGTTCCATCTCTCAAAATGCTCTCTTATTATTAAATGTCATTATTTGTTTTTCGGTTTTGTGCAAAACAAATAACAATAACACAACCCATGCCACCCCTCCCTCCGCCTAAAGCCCAACCCAAACAAAACTCCTAAATGGCGCGCACGGTTTTGCCAATTGGGCCAGCCCACATGTTTTGCGTGGTTTGCAAACTGGTGTCCAACGTGTACATCATGGTGGTCATAATGCCGATGTTTTTGGACATCATGTCCTTGATTTTGATGACCATGAGTTGTATCTGGGTCAGCATGTTCAGAAACACGCCGAAAATGTTTTGAATGCTGCCCGTCAAATTGACTCTAAAATTGTTCATGAATTGGCGGACATCGTTCAAACTGGACGACAGGCCGCCAATGCTGCTTGTTATTCCCGACATCAAATAATTGGCCGGTTCCATCAAAACCGTCATGTAGCTGGACTGCATGGAGTGGATGCACTGTTGAAAATTGGTTTCGGTGTCGTAGCCGAAAAACGATGCAAACATCATGTAATTGGCGCTGCATTTATACAACGGCCAATTGGTTTTAATGTTCTTAATGAAAATAAGGAGAGATATGCCAATGTCCAGACCCACGTAATATGCTATAATTAAAAACACTTGCACATACGTTGTTCCTTTGGATGGCGGGGCAAACCCGAAGTGATCAGCGATTGCGGCTACTGACAATCCGGCTGCCTTCAATGTTTCTCCTGTTTCTCCTGTTTCTCCTGTTTCTCCTGCTCCTCCGGCCTCTAATGATGGTGCTGATGCTTTTTCGTTGTTGTCTTCCATTTGTTATTATTTTATGGGTTATGATTATCACTACTATAAAAACCAAATATAATTTTATTTTGCATTTGGTTTTATTATTTTCAATGCGCTACACAACCTGAAAGTTCGATGGCGCGGCGTTGGTGTTATCATATGTGGCCTGCGTGGATGCTGTCATTCCTCCAGTATTGAGTTTCACACTGGCTGCATTTGCACTTCCACTGTTCGCTCCTGAAAATTGTGGAACTGTCGTCACAGGTGAGGCGGTTGGGGTTGGCGTTGCCTTTGCATTTGCTACATTTGCAATTAATGCACTAGGTGTTAGGGATGTAGTCAAACCACCACGCTTGCTACGCTTATTGCTACGATTAGACCGCTTGGATTTATTGCTACGCTTATTGCTACGCTTATTGCTACGCTTAGATCGATTGGATTTGGATTTGGATTTGGATTTGGATTTGGATTTGGATTTATTGCTACGCTTATGACCGCCGCCTCGACCTGACTGTGTCAACACCAGTGAATTGTGAGCGATGCTTTTTTGTTGGTTGGCTGCAATTATGCTGGAAGAGGTTGCCGTGGAAAGAGTGGCAGGCGTGGCTGCATCGCTAGATGGAGGCACAACGGTTGCTTTAACTAACTGATTCCCATATGGATTTGGATTGGGGGTGGCCGTAGGTTTAGCAGTTATTTCCACCATTGTATTCGATTTTATGCTATGCAGTATACCAATATTTTTTTATTCGCGTTGCATTATTCAGAATATTATATTATCATATTTTACTCACACAAATACCAAAATACGATGAACCTGAATAGCATGGACCGCCTCCAGTTGGAGAAAATGATTCAGGCAAACGATGCCGCTGACAACACGGAGCAAATACGCGAACTGCGACACAGCATGCGCATCCACGAGGATGTCGCCACCCTGCTCAATCTGAAGCACGATTACGCGCGCCTGGCCAAAACCAATCCTGACCAGTTTGACATGATGTGCGTGAACCGGTGCGCCTTTTTGTTCAACACATACACCGACATTTTTAACAAGGTCAAAAAGGATGAAATTGATTTGACCATTTTAGGGCAGTTGTTGGGCGTGCTAAAAATGATTGAAGACAGAAAAGTGGGGCAACATGAAGCCTCGGTTGAAGTCGGCAAACTGCTCAAACAAATTTACATTGACAGCGCTCTGAAGAAATCCGACAAATTGGACAAACAGCATTCGGGGTCTTCTGGCACTGCGTCTTCTGATTTGCCTGCTCCCAAAAAAATATCATGGAAACAATATAAAGCGGCACCCCCCCTCCACATGAGTTAGTTCATTTCATTTTTTAATGTTGCATATAATTAATGATACAAAATTATACACAACTCACATAACGAAGAACGAACGAATCACACTATGGCCAACACCGTTATCATGGTTTGGAAAAAACACGCTGATTCCGGTTTTGGAGATTTATTGCGCGGCACCATATATTTATACAATCTCTCTAAAAAGTTGAAGTTTGATTTAAAGGTCGACATGCAACTGCATCCCGTGTCCAACTTTTTAATTGCACCCCCGCACAAATACTCCGAGTACGTCCTTAAAACTGAGTCCAAAATTATTAACGGAATAAACACGGACCACAAATGGATTGAAGGTTTGATTCGCACCGGACAACGCACCCCCAATCCGGTTTTAATAACCACCAATTGTTCCGAAAATTGCAATAACCCGCTGTCACCAGAATGCAAACGGTTTATGCGCACCCTACTGATTCCCAACAGCGACTTCAAATCGTACATATTTACCATGTGCAATGAATTGAAACTCAATAAAAATTATTACATATTGCATTTTAGGTTGGGAGACGATGAGCTCTTGCATGCAAGTGCAAATCTGCAGTTGCATGAGGAGTTGTTGCAGTTGATAGATGCCAACATGACCCCCAATGCATACATAATTACGGATTCACTGCTTTTCAAAAAATATTTGAAACAGGTGCGTCCTCATTTGATTGGTCGCATCACACCGACCACCCCGATTCATTTGTCGCATTCCACCGAAAATGACATCGCGTCGATCAAAGAAACCTTGTTTGATTTCATGTTGTTGAGTAATGCCAAATTAATTAAAACGCATTCGGTCTATGGTTGGATTTCTGGGTTTGTGCATTGGGTGAGTGTAATACACAATGTTCGTTTGATTACCATGAACCAACCATTGAAATCAATGAAATCCATCATGTCTCCAGCGCCCAAAGCCACTCATACCCCGATTGTGTCATTCATGAATTCAATTCATTCTAGCCCCCGTCCTGCCATCAATCTGGCATTCAATAAAATGTTTTAAACATGTGCACAATGCGCATCTGCATGCACGATTATAAATCATTGTTCTAAATCAATATAAAATATACAATGCAATGCATTGTATGTGTTCCTATGTCGAGAAATAAAAATAAAATTCTGCTCATCGTGGAATCTCCCGCCAAATGCGGCACCATTGTCTCTCATCTGGGCGCCGACAAATACGTGTGCGTGGCCACGTTCGGGCACTTGCGAGAGCTGACCGGGCTGCAGGACATTGACACCACATTTGCCGCCGTGCCCCAGTTCCACAACGTGGACACCAAGCAGTCCCAAATCGAAAAAATTCGGGCGCTCATTGGGGAGTGCAAAGAAACGTATCTCATGACGGACAACGACCGCGAAGGCGCCGGCATCGCGTACCACGTGTGCTGCCTGTTCGGCCTCCCCGTTGCCACCACCAAGCGCATCGTGTTCAACGAAATCACCAAACCCGCGCTGGAGCGCGCCATCCAATCACCGCAGCTGCTCAACATGCACGCGGTGCACGCGCAAATCGCCCGCCAGGCGCTGGACATGCTCGTCGGATTCAAAATCACGCCCACGCTGTGGAGCCACGTGGCTGGCTCGTCCCTCTCAGCGGGGCGCTGTCAGACCCCGGCCCTGCGCCTCATTTACGACAACCAGCGCGCCATTGATGCCGCAGCTGAGGGCACCATTGTGTATGAAACAGTGGGCTATTTCACCAAAATGAATTTGAAATACGAGCTGAGCAAAGGGCACGCTGCTGCCGAAGCCTGCTCCGCATTCCTGCTGGCATCCGCCGCGCACGAGCACGTCATTCGTGCGCCCGAGGTGCGCCCGTTTTCAAAGCCAGCGCCGTTGCCGTTGACCACGTGCGCATTGCAGCAGCAGGCCAGCAACGAACTGAACCTGTCCCCCGCCGACACCATGCTGGCGTGTCAGCATTTGTATGAGGGTGGCTACATCACGTATCCGCGGACCGACAGCCGCGCATACTCGGTGCCGTTCTTGGAGCACGCTCACGCCTACATCTGCGAAACATGGGGCGATAAATACGTCGCTGCTGCCACTGATGATGCCGCCACTGATGCAACCAATGCAAACACGAACACGAACAAACCCAAGAAACGCATTGTGGTGAAACGAAAAAAGGCAGCCACTGTAGCAGAGGACACAAAGGAAAAAGAAAAGGAAGAACCCGAACCCGAACCCGAACCCGAAGTTTTGAATGATGTCAAGCCGCAAGAAGCCCACGAAGCGGTGCACGTCACGTCGCTGCACTGCGTCGCCGTGCCGGACACCATGACCCCCAAAGAACAACGCCTGTATCGCATGATTTGGCGCCACTCCGCCGAAAGTTGCATGGCGCCGTGCTCCGGAAAGACGCTGACCTCCTGCATAACCGCTCCCGAAGGACGGGAATACCGGCACTCCGTGGAACGCACCGAGTTTGCGGGCTGGCGCATTGTCGCCTCAAAAAATACCGCGGCCAATGACGCGACCAATTGCTGGGCTCTGCTGCAAGCGGTTGCCCCGGATTCCGGCATAAAGTACAATAAACTGCAGTCCCGCATGAACATCCGCGAACTGAAGTCGCACTACTCGGAGGCGTCCCTCGTCAGCCTGCTGGAAGACCGCGGCATCGGGCGCCCCTCCACCTTTTCCAGCCTCGTGCACAAAATACAGGAGCGCGGGTACGTTGCAAAGCAGGACGTGTCCGGTCGGCGCGTCAGTTGCATTAACTACGACCTGGATGGCGGCGTCCTGACCCAGACGGTGGAAGACCGCGAATTCGGCAACGAGAAAAACCGCTTGGTCATCACGCCGCTGGGTAATATAGTAATCGAATTCTTGTACGCCCATTTCGCCGAGCTGTTTGATTACGATTACACCAAGCGCATGGAGCAGCAGCTGGACCATGTGTCGTCCGGCGAAAAACGGTGGGGCAACGTGTGCGGCGACTGCCTGTCGTGCGTGGACCGCTTGCTCACTCAGTTGAATTCCAAACAGCTGTCCAAATGCGCCATTCCGCTGGGCGACGGAGTGCACGAATTCATCATGGGGAAATACGGCCCCCTCATTCGCAGCATCAACAAGGATAAGGATAAGGATAAGGATAAGGACAAGAGCAAGGACGTGCTGCACCCCGTTCGCAAGGACGTCGAAATCGATTACGCCAAACTGCGTCGAGGAGAATACACCCTGGCGGAACTTGTTTCAAGCGATGCAATCAATGGCAGCAATGGCAGCAATGGCACAAAATCTCTCTCCAAACTACTCGGAAAATACAACGGGACCGACCTGTTCCTACGCACCGGAAAATACGGACCTTATTTGACATGGGGCGACCAAAAACAGTCGCTGACGCACTTGAAAGCGCAGTGCGCCAATGTCACGCACGTGGATGAAGTGCCGTGCTCGTACGATGATGCAGTGCGTTGCATTGAATCATCATCATCCTCATCTGCCTCCTCTGCCTCTATTGCCTCCATTACCACTAATCCGGCCATTCTGCGCGAAATCAATCCCCACGCCAGCGTCCGCACTGGACAATACGGTCCATACATTTATTACAAAAATCCAAAAATGAAGACACCCGCGTTTGTCTCCCTTCGCGGGTTCAAAGATGACTGGAAAACGTGCGACCTGCGTTTGTTGGACGCATGGTCCACTACCACTCCTGTAAAACCTAAAAAATGAAAACTGGACCCCCTCCGAATTCATTGTGTCGTGTAAGGAATGCGCAAATGCTTGGACCGCGCAATCTCGTCGCGATAGCTGTAAAACACAATTGTAAAATTGAAATTCTGTCCGCCAAAATCCACCAGCACGCCGTCATGGTACCTGAACTTGAATTTTAATTTGCTCAACTTGTCCAACGGGGGGAAAAATGCGGTGGAACAACCCGCAAACTGGTCAGACGGTTCATCCGTGTACTGAAAATCCGCCAACGACACTATTTTGGTGGGCTTTTCTATAATCGGAAGTTTAGCAAATGCCGAATTCACAATGCCGTTGTAATCGTTTCGCCTGCCACTGTTGGTCTGTTCAGAATAGGGCTGCATTTCATCCATGTAGTTGTATTTGTCCATTTCCATGTAGATGGAAGAATCACCATTCAGGCTGGGCGGGTTCGGCGGAATCAGCACATAGCCCGTGCCGCCACTCGACACGGGCAACCACTCGTATCCCAGCGTGGACGAACTCGTGTTCTTGTAATACACGCTTTGGCCGCCGCTGACTGCGCTGGCAGTCGCAGTGTTCGCGCTTTGGGTGTTTGCTTTCGACCCGCACTGGTCCTTCGAGTATTTGACAAATCCGAGGTTGTATCCCAGTCCCCAATTTGCGTACTGATTCCAACGAATGATGGCACTCGGTTGCGCCGTTTGCGGTTGCAGAGGGGGGCACGACGAATGACAGGGCTCGCTGTCATAAGATTCCGGGGCATCGTAAATGAACGTGAATGGGTCGGCCGCATTCCCAAACAGGAACCTCTGTCGGACTTCGTCATAAAACACCTTGAAATTTGCATATGTTGATGAACCTCCTATTTGGGTTCGCACCGCCAAATTCATTTTGTTTTGCATCTCGGTGGCCAGCTGGGTCGGGCCATAAAACCCGGATTCGATGGTTATCGTCAGTGGGCCAGTTCCGTTGTGTCCGCTGGTTATGTTCGCAGAGAACGTGATTTTGGTGTTTTGATTCTCATTTGAAAAGGTGTTGTAATAAATCGGGAAACTGTACTGCACCAGCGCAATCGCTTCCACGTTGGTGTAAGTTTGCGGCAACTGCAGCTCGAAATGATTGGAATTGGGCCATTTGTTCACGTCGCGGTCTTCCGAATGCACCGTCAGCAGCTTGCGGTCAATCGAATACGTTTGCTCCCTCGGAATGAGAGGATGGTCACTTTTTAGCACATACTTGCTCATTTTAATTACTATATGTCAATATTAAATCAAATGCTATTAAATTCAATGTTGGCTTAAATGTTTATATTCATTTTTTAAAAATATCTAACCTTTATTATAGTGAATATAGTGCAACATAAGCGACGCAACAATGAGTGCAGCTGATTCTCTGGCTGATTCCATCACGGACATTACTCCTCAATCATTTAGATTGCATGACATGTTGAAAACCTTGTTGTTTTTCCCAATTGCCGGATTTTTAATTAAACTCGTCGTGGATTCTGCAACCAACAACAGCATGACCGCAACTTCTTCCATCATCATGAATTCATGCATTGTGTTGTATTTAGCATGCTTATTGTTGGCATTGGGAACATTGCCCGATGGCATCCAACAATGGCACCCCTATTTGTCGCCCATTGCCATCGGGTTGCTGTTTGGCATTTACATTGCATACATCATTTTGTATTCCAAATACTATCAGACCATCAACCTCAATCGAGTGAAATGGAACGGAATTCAGTCCGTCTCCACATGGTTGACCTTACTGGAAATCGCAGCTGTCGGCAACTACGTGTTTAATTTGATTGCGTCCCAAAATGCTCCAAAGACGCTGGTTTGCATTCTCATTCTAATTGTGCTGCACCTAATAGTGGTGATTGATGCCTACGTTTGCGTCACCACCCGTCCAACCGATGACGCTAAAGATGCGGAGTCTTCTTCCGCTGATTCTTCTTCTTCCGCTGATTCTTCTTCTTCCGCTGATTCTTCCTCCACTACGGGACCCACTACGGGACCCACTACGGGACCCACTACGGGGCCCACTACGGGACCCACTGCGGGACCCACTACGGGACCCACTACGGGACCCACTACACCCTAAATGCCTAAAATGCCACCATTGGCAATCGGATGATTGTTGAACGACGTGCGCATCAACAGCACAAATATGCCCAGGGTCAACAAGAAGCTGATGATGACAAAAATGACCGACAGATATATGTAGGGATAAATCTCCTGCATGATCACATCAATCACGGGATGAAACATTTGTTTTAATTCCCGTTTCACATCATCCCGCTTCATGACCTGCAGGCATTGTTCAATTATTTTCTCTCGCATCATTTTTGAATTTGTATTTTTATATTTTTTATATCATTGTGCTAAAAAATATACGTCATTCTTGCGTGTTTATTTTCTCCAAATGCTGCAACAGCAAATCACATTAAATCATAAGCGTATTCATGTCAGAACACGTGCATTTACCCGACACCACATTTCAACACGACCACCTGCATTTAGCCCCTCCAAATGGCCTGCAGGGCGGTGCCTACTTCGCCATGATGTACTACAAGGATGCCCCCCTCTACATCCAAACCCCGAAATGCACGTCGCGACAAGCAGTGGTTCCCGGCAAGCGCCCCTACATTGACCTCATGTTTAGCAGCCACGACGTTCCGTTTTTGGAGTGGCTGGAGGCACTAGAGGCCGACGCCGTTCGCCTCATTTACGAAAAACGGAACCTGTGGTTTAGTGGTGCCGACTTGGAGAAGTCGGACATTGAGGCGGGGTTCACTTCCCCCGTTCGGCCTTACAAGGGCGGCAAGAACTATCTGATACGTGCTCACATCCAACCCGCTAAACATTTAGCAGGAACCCAGTCGTGCTCCGTGTTTGACGAAAACGAGCGCCCCGTGTCATTTGAACACATTAAGGCGGAACACCACATGTACACCGTGCTCGAGTTTCAGGGAATAAAATTCACGGCGCGCAGCTATCAACTGGAAGTGGCACTCAAACAGGTGCTGCTCGTGTCCAATGTCCCCATTTTTCAATCGTGCATCATTCGCAAACCTCACGGTCCAACTGCTGCGCCAGAACCAAAACAACCAGAACAACATCAAGAACCAGAACCAGAATCAAACCCAGAACAACATCAAGAACCAGAACCAGAATCAAACCCAGAACAACATCAAGAACCAGAACAACATCAAGAACCAGAACCAGAATCAAACCCAGAATCAAACCCAGAATCAAACCCAGAATCAAACCCAGAACAACATCAAGAACCAGAATCAAACCCAGAATCAAACCCAGAACAACATCAAGAACCAGAACCAGAACCAGAAGCACAGCACTCCATTTCCATGACAAAACCATCAGAGTCAGACAACCATGGCATGATGCAGGAAGTAAATGTGGATGTTTTAGAAGAATTGGAACACATGCACATCAAATTGAAAAAACCGACAGAGGTGTATTACAACATGTATCGCATCGCAAAACAAAAAGCCAAGGAGCTTAAGAAAAATGCAATTGCCGCATATTTAGAGGCCAAGCAAATTAAATCGGCACACATGTTGGAAGATAGTGAAAGCGACAGCGATGACGACGACAATGATTACAATTGATTACAATGACCACAATTGATTTTTACAATTTCCAATGTGGCGTGGCAATGATGTGTGCAATGTTTCATTATTAATAATGTTGTAAATCAAAAAAATATTTTATCATCAATTTTATATAACAAACAAATCACAATGAACAATTTATTATACATGCTTAAAAATCACTTTGTAGTGATACTTTTAGGAGCAATCGTGTTGTATTGGGGTCTTTCTCAGTACAAGGCTTCGTCCGAAGGCATGGAACTCGTTAACCCCAACAAACTGACCGCTCAGCAGCGCAAGCAGTACTACCAACAGGCCTCGGGCCAACACACCGCCGACATCGGCAATGTTTATCCTTCCTCTGGTTTAGAGAACATTCAGTATGCCCCCGCCAGCGGAGCCGGCACCACCATGCAGGGTCTGCCCCCCAGCTGCACCCCCCAGCAGACCGTGGACCCCCTTGACCTCCTGCCCAAGGACGTCAACAGCCAGTGGGCCCAGCTCAACCCTACCGGGGCTGGCGACCTTAAGGGAGTCAACCTCCTCAGCGCCGGCGCCCTCATCGGCATTGACACCATCGGCAACACCCTGCGCAACGCCAACCTCCAGGTTCGCTCCGAGCCCCCCAACCCCCAGCTCAACGTCGGCCCCTGGAACAACACCACCATCGCCCCTGACCTGATGCGCGTGCCCCTCGAGATCGGCTGCGGCGGTCAGTAAATGCACACATCAACTTGTGTATAACAAGCATTTGATTTTCTTAATGCCAAACATTAAGAAAAACATGACCTTATCAAGCTTCCAACGAGATTCGAACTCGTGTTATTGGATTCAAAGTCCAATGTGATAACCACTACACTATGGAAGCAAAAACATCCGCGTCTAGGACTCTCACCCCATTACACATTCATGGCGTGTCTTTATATTAAAATAACTATATAAACATTTATAAATGCACAATGTTATATGTCCACCTCAAATCAAGTAGTTCCTATTTCAGAACATGCTCCGGTTTCTACTCCAACTAAGAACAAGTGTCAAATGATTATTCTAGAAGCAATCGGATGGGCAGGAAGCATACTCGTATTGTGTCCCTACATCATTTCGTTTGAAAAAAATGTAGATTTTGCATTGAACACCCTAGGGGCAACTGGATTATTGATTGTTTGTGTTAAATCAAAACAGTATCAGTCAATTATAATAAATGCTGCTTGGATAATCGGAGGAATTTATAAATATTATGCTTAGACCCACATCAATAAGAACCAAAATAAGACGAATAAATGATATAAACAATTTTCACAACTAGATGCAAGGAAAGAGACCAACAATATGCAGCCCAGTGTGTTGTCGTTGGAACAGCGCATTCAGCGCTGGGTGCACCTTGACAACAACATTAAGCAGTTCAACGACCAGGTGCGCGAACTGCGCGAGTCCCGCAACGAAGTGGAATCCAGCATCTTAAAGCACGTGTCTGAACACAATCTCTCGCACGCCACCGTCCGAATCAAGGACGGCACGCTGAAATTCGCATTCAATGTGAAACATCCGCCGGCAATCACGCTGTCCTTCTTGGGCGAGGCGCTGGCCGAGTGCTGCCCCCCGCAGCAGGCCGAAGCCATCATGCAGCACATTCGCGCCAAACGCGATGCCGCCGCAAAACTGGCGCCCGAAATACGGCGAACAATGAACAATGAATGAACAATGAATGAACAATGAATAAAAATACAATATTTGATAATTTTAAATTTGAGTTTTTTTTTATTTTTCATCAATGACTTCCATTTTGCACTCGTCCTTGTTGTTTTCCATCGTGGCACAGCTCATCACTGGCATCATTGAATTGTTTGCGCTCTTTGTGAGAACCCCCCCCGGCATGACACTCATCAAACAACTCCTTGGACTAGAAGTTGCAGTTCAGACAGTGGAAGGCGGATTTTATGCATGGCTGTATTACAACATTCACAATGTCAAAAACATCACGCCCAAGCGCTATGCCGACTGGGCGTTAACCACGCCCACCATGCTTGTCACGCTGGTTGCGTACATCATTTACTTGAACCATGGGTCCCATTCACTTTCATTGCCGCAACTTTTGAGAGAAAATTCCACACCAATTCTCCAAATTCTGGGCCTAAACTGGCTCATGCTTTTATTCGGATATTTAGGAGAAATCGGCGTCATTTCGCTGGTTGCCGGCGTTGCAATCGGATTCATCCCTTTCATCACTTATTTCTACCTCATTTACGAGAGATTCATCCGGACATCAACCCTCCCAAACAACACCAGTCTGCAAATTTACGCATACTTCCTAGTGTTCTGGTCGTTGTACGGCATTGTTGCTGTGATTCCTTACACCCTGAAAAACACGATTTACAACGTGCTTGACCTGTTTTCCAAGAATTTCTTCGGCCTGTTTCTCTCGTATTTGATTGTCTCAACGGCAACTTCAAATGTGGTCTAAATTAGGTCAAAGTGCTTGATTTAATGACTACGGCGAGAATCACGGCGAGTGCTACGACGTGATTTGTGATTGCGCTTCTTACCGCTCCGCTTATTCCTTTGGTGTTTGCCACCCACACTGTCATTGGGAGGATGGTGGGGATGGTGGGGTGCTGGTTCCAACATCGCTCTACTCCACCATGTACCATTAAATCCCCTAAACTTCTTTACTCGGTTGTCAACTACAGGAAAAAATTCTCGTTGGTAATCATCATAGCTTAAGTGTATTGGTTGCAATGGTGGTGGCAATGGCAATGATGGAGGTCGCAGTGCCGTAAGATTTATCACCACATGACCTGCACCATTTCGCGTAACCACAAATTCGTACATGTTCATCATGTTCGCAGTCATGTACCCACCATCTAGAAGGATTTCTGCACCACCTCGCATTATTGTTTATAGTTATAATATTGCATAATATTTTATTTTTTATCAACGCAGTGACGCGATGGCCTGCTTGCACACCGGGCACTCGCGCGGCTTCATCAACCTAATGTAGCACTCGCTGCATGTCACGTTGTGACCGCACGGGCCAAACGTCAGGTTCTTCGCGTTTTCATAGCACAGGATGCACTGCTCCTCCTCCACGCTTGTCTTCATTGTGCTAATTAAAGGCGGCAATTGCAATGGGATGGCCGAAGATATTGTGTATGAAGGCATTGGCTGAGATGCAACCGCAAGTAATATTTCGGGTATGGTTGGCGATGCATAGGGCGCATTTGACTGCTGAAATTGTGGTGCTTGTGAAACAATAATGCCCGGGTCCATCGTCAACCGCGTGTAAAACCCGCGGAACCCGGCGCGCGCGCCCTCGTGGTCGCAAATGCGTACGCGTGTGCCGCGTGCATCATTTCTCTCGTAATACACACTGCCATTGTCGTTCCGAGAGATGGAGAAGATGATGTTCGGCGGCAGGCCGTCTATGTCGATGTCGGTTGTAACGGACGACCCCCGCTGGAAAAACAGGTGCGACGAGTACTTGGACGCGTAGAACTTGCGCACGGGGCGCGCCGAATCGTAAATGAAATCGCGGAAGGCCCACATCTGGTAGTTGCGCGCGGGGTACCAGTTCACTGGGTCCGCATCCTGCAGAAACACTTTCACGTCGGCGCAGTCCATGATGGGAAATGTGTCCCCCGTGTCGGACCGCTGAATGCGGGTCGGCATGTAGCAGTCGTTTTCCACGCGATACACAAGGAACCGGGTTTCATAGTTGGATGGAACCTCGGGACTGTATGCCGGCCTGGATTTGTACTGCATGTACGCCGCTGCCCACTCGGCGGGGGCTGGCACCCACTGCATTGTGCCGTCAATCTGCTGCTGAATGCGAATGTCGGGTTGAGTCGTCGTCATTGGTTTAATCGCGATTCTATTGCATTCGCAAATTGTATTTATGTGCATTTCACTTAAAATTATAACATGTGCATAATATATCATAATTATTCATGTTCAAGGAGCTCGTTTCCCCCTTTCATTCCTTATTCCAATTTGCAGGTTCTAAGAAACAGCCCAGGCCGCCGTGCAATTGCGATGATGACGGCGACGACTGCGGAATGGCCCCTGAATGCGCGTTCGTGTGCAACTGGCTGTCACATGATGCACGCGCTCGGGCGCACAAGACAAGCAAAAAACGCCGCTTAAATGCGCATGCGCCTGCGCATAAAAAAACCAAACGGGTTGCCCACAATGACCATTGATTTCCCTTAATAAAATTCGTGTTTCATGAATTTAGGCTGATTTACAAAAAGAATAGCCAATAGAGCCCCCACCAATGTGAAAGAGCAGCCCATTTTTTGAAAGACGAGCACGCGTTTTAATCTGTTGTACAAATTAAATTTGTAGCGGGATTCTACGAGAACACCTAACACATACCCCAGCATGTTGGCAACTGGGTCCAGCAACCAGCGCGCGCGCCACCCCACACCATATTCATATGCTTCGCACAAAAATGAAATGAGCAATATTTCCGCGTATTTGCCAGGGAAAAACATGCCAATGCTGGCGTAAATTAGAACGTGTCCAACACTCCAGCCATCAATGTTCAGCAACTTGGGGTCGTTCTTTTTGGGATTGGTTGACACATTCGGCGTAAGTTTTTGAATCCACGACGGAACGTTCAGCAGAATGGTGCCCAGCGGATGAAATGTGGGGGTTCGGATGCAATAATTGTAAATCCACCACAGGATGCACCAACCAACGCCAATTAAAAGCAGCACATTAAATGAATAACAAGAATCCAGCATGTCTTTTACATTTTGTTCATATTATTTTTTATGATTATTTCAATATAAAAATAAAATCTCACTGTATATTATAAAAATGTCTTTGAACCTCTCTGCCTCTCGCGCCTTGTCTTTCAAGCCTTCAGTGGCTGCCGTCAAGCCTTCCGCTGTTTCCGCCAAAAACTACATGTCCAATGGATACACCATGAACAACAACGGCTATTTAGCCAATCCCACCCATTCTGCCCAGGTTGCTGCCAACAATGCCGGTGCGCTCACCCGTGCCGAAGCTGCGTCTATGGGTCTGCCCCTCGGTGGTCGCCGTTAAATGCGCAAAACACAACACAATGCAAAACAAAAACAAATAAATAATCATTAAATAATTTAGTGATTATTTCAATATAAAAATAAAATCTTAACGCATATCATAACCCCCTTTGAACCCCACACACACCCACATTTGCCAATGTCTGCCTCTGACTTGTCCTTTGCATCCAATGCTGACTCCAAGCTGCTCGACGGCAGCTTCAACAACAATCGCACTTCAACCAGCTTCGGCGGAAAGGCCATGTTTCGTGGCAATGATGCCATCAATCTCCACACTGCCAGGCCAGTGCAACCTGCAGCGAAGCTGCTGGACAACTGGTTCAATGGCAACAACACTAGTGTCAGACCCAAAGCCGCAGATGTGCACATGATGATGCCCATGTGATTACATATGATTTTATTGCATGCATAATATCATGAATTGCATTTCATGAGATTATTCGATTATGAAACTATGCTGCAACCCGTTTGTACGAGTCATATATGATGAGCATTGCAATCAACACGTTGATGCTAATGGTGACCATGCTGGACACTAGCCCATTCCTCTGATTGGTTTTAATTTGCGCCATGTTCACGGTCGAACACGCTCGGTTGGACAAACATGTTTTCATTGCATATTGCAATTTTGCATCATATTGCAGAAATCCGTTGTATGTGTAATAAATGCTTAATGTGATTAAACCGACGGTTATCACTTCGATAAATAAATGATGCGCCAGTTTTTTGTGCATTGCTATTCCATAAAACACCATTGCAACCGTCATTGCGCTGAACGACAAATTAAACCAGGATGTCAGAATTGTTTCGGGAGTGTAAATGTGGTCTGCCAAAAATGACGTTGAATTGGCAATGTCTTTCAGGTGATATTGGAATTGGTTCATAGCGCGGGTATGATATACATTCCGTATTTTTTTTATTTATGCATGATGTCATCGGGGTTTTAGGCGCTCCACACGTCGTTGTTGAACGGCGAAACCATGATGTCATCCAATTTCGTCTGCCAGTACGCCACCTTCTGCTGCTTCTCCAGGTCCTTCAGCGTCTTGGGGTAAATGGAGGCGGTCTTCATGTCGTCCGCTTCCGCCGCGGTGATCTGCGGCTTGAACCCGTAGCAGTTGATGCCGAATCGCACGTCCGGGTTCGCAATGAACCCGCCGTTCACGCCCGGACGCCCGCAATCGTTTTCGTGCCCCTTAATCTTTTGCAACCGATTCCACGTGTTTTTTTGTGTGGGAAACAGCGCCATCTGGTTCTCCGACCAGCCGTAGCTGCACCACTGGGCGCCCCCGTTATACGCCTTCTCCACTTCATCATACGACGCCAGTCGCGCGTCAAATGCTTTGCACACGTCTTTCGCATCGTCATACGTGTACTCATTCCCCGGCACGTGGAACACCTGCTTAAAATACCGCAGTTCGGGCACGCTGGTTTCGGAGTCGCCCTCCGGCTGCTGCACCGTGATGTCCACTTTCGGTTTGTCGCTGAATATGTCGTTCACACTGGCCACAATGTTCACATTGAAAAAATACTGGTACCCGTTAATCATCAGCAGCACAATGAACGTTCCCCACATGATGACTTCCAGCAATTTGATTCCACCGGTTGCAGGGGTGGGCCCGCCAATTCCCGTCCCCCCTGGAACCGTGGAAAATATCATGTAATACAACAGTATGGTCACCGACAGCACTGCAAGCATGATCAGCTTCCCGTTGGTGCTTATGTTGTCGGGCATTTGGATGTATTCCAGCGGGTTTTGCCCGATGCCGGTTACCGAATCATATGACACGTTCATTTCACCAATGGAATGAATGTTAAATGGTATGTATGTATAAAATTATAAAATATTATTATTATTTGAGTTTCCGATAAAACAGGCAGTACGGCAAATTGCTTGCAATGGTGTCCGTCACAAGCGGCATTTCCTTCACGATGGTGTCGTTGCATCCGTACCACTTTCCATTCGCGTTTCGGATGGTGGCAGTGTAATGGCCGCCCATCGGTGACCCCCCGTGATGGTTGCACACCCCAAACAGCTCGTACACGTAACTCTCCCGATTGTATCCGTGCACAAATTTGGAAAAATCGGCGCGAACACACGGCACGGAAATCGGCACCTGGATTTTTCGCATGTGCCCCCGCGCATTCATTTCGAATCGTTTCAACACGATAATCAGCACGTTTGGCAGGCTCCAGAACGACAGCCGTTTCGTCACGTCCTGCTTTTTGCCAGTGGCTTCATTAAACCACGCATTCTCTCCGCTCAACACTTCCGGCGCGCAATGGTGCTCCATGCAATCGAACAGGGAAACCGTGGCCCCCCTAAATGCATGGGTTGCATGGGTTGCATTCGGAAACGACAGGTTCAATATGCAGAAGGGCTCCGGCTTCGTGCTTAACGTTTCCGATGCCCCCATCGACTCAATCATGGACACTTGCACCCCGTAAAATATGTTCAGCACTTCGGAGTACTGCTTTTTATACATGTCCGCCATCATTTCATAGCACTCTCGGGCCGCGCGGTCGGTGGCATTGCGCGCCACGCCGCGCACCTTCATCTCCACCTCACGGGACAGTGCCGTGTGGAAGCAGTCCAGCAAAAACCCGAGAAACTCGGCCACGTCGTTCTGCTGAAACCCGGAAAACAGGTCCATGTGCTTGAGTTTGGCGATTTTTTGCATGGCCGACACGAACCCCCCCGGCGAAATGATGCAGTTGTCGGCCCACATCATCGTGCGCAGCTTGTCCCACTCGTGCAGAAGCACGGAATCCACCTTGTGATTCAGACGCGCCTTGTACTCCCCCCCATTCTTTGAGAGAAAATCATTGAATTCATAGGTGTGCGACAGCATTTGCAGGCACGCATTCGCGTAGCACGTGTTGCCCATGTTTGCGAGGCCGCTCAGACCCTTGTCCTTGTATGCATCATATTGTGACACAGTCATGTTTGATGTTAGGCATTGTCTTGTGTTTATGCACTTTTTAAATCATATATGCTTTTATTATTGCCTGAATTTCTCTCGTTCCCACATTTCCAGAAACCCCGAAGGCATGAGTTGAATGACATCACCGGCCGCATGCATCCCATGCAGCGACACTTTTTGCATCTTTCAACATCATGAAACGAGAGATATTCCCAACATTAAATCATTAATACTCGGTAAATATCAAAATATCATTCATTTCTCTCTAGGCCGATTTTCCGAATATCGATTGTGCCGTTTTTATCAGACGATGATGGTCTGGGATTTTTCGTTCTAAAAAAGTTCCGCAAATTACCTAGCAACGCGCGTTTTTGCGCAAAAAGGTTTCGCCATATCCATTTTTGGACATTTTTTTTGTCCAATTCCTGAAAATTTTTTGACTTTTGTGCAAAGTAATTTGAAAAAATAACAAAATTAATTTATGTAATAAATCGATAAAAATGAGAGCATATCAGTCTGGTAAAAAATGGCGCGGAAAAAGGTGATTTTTTGGTCCGAAAAAAAGCTTAAAAAAAGGCACCAAGTGTTAAAAAAAACGTTCTATGTATTTTTTAGTTTTTAGAACGATTTTTTGGCATATAGAAATGTATTATTTGGCATAAAGAACATTTTATTTAGCAGGCTGAACAGTCATTTTGACTATTTAGAACGTGTATGATGGAAACAATTTAAATACCATACAATAATAATTAATAATAACACAGTGTAAACAGACAATGAACGACACGAAAGACCAATGTGTTTACATCATGTCAAACCCATCATATGATGATGATGTATTAAAAATTGGTTGGACGAGGAAACATCACATTAAAAGGTCGCTGCATGCAACAGGTGTCCCAACGCCTTTTGTGGTTGAGTCGGTGATAATTACGCATGAAGGGCATGAACTTGAAACACATATTCACAATCATCTAATGCAATATCGCATAGAACCCAACAAAAAATTTTTTAAGATTTCAAAAGACAAGTTGGCGGAAATCTTAACAAATGAATTGAATCTTGCGCCAACATGCATGCTGGATGATTCGGAGAAGTCCGAACACTATAAATGCGACCACTGTCCAAAAACTTTCACGACCCGGAACGGTAAATGGTATCATGAAAAAAAATGTAAACACAAACCATTAATTACTGAATGGGCAAAAAAAGCGTATTCATGTGCTCATTGTGGAAAGGGGTATG
>Ga0315288_10002756_pt1 | contig 22560 bp, 17 predicted proteins | sample YL17G11_20_MG_FD_203454 | JGI IMG/M metagenome (GOLD analysis project Ga0315288, IMG submission 203454) | Sediment microbial communities from Yellowstone Lake, YNP, Wyoming, USA - YL17G11_20 | ecosystem: Environmental > Aquatic > Freshwater > Lake > Sediment | place: USA: Wyoming | collected...
GCCCGGTCCGCGCCGGAGTGTTCGTGTGGGGGCTGGCGGCGGCCGGAACGGGCGGCGAACGCGGGGGAGAGGAATCGGGGGGCGGGCGGCAGAAGCAGGAGTGAGATTGCAGGCTAAAGCCTGCGGTACCCGAAGGGGGGATTGCGGGCTAAAGCCTGCGGTACCCGGAGGGGGGGCAGAGGGGCAGGCGGGAGGCCTGCGCTGCCAGGCGGTACCCGACGGCCGGCGGGAGGGCTGAGGATGCACGACGTGGTGGTGGTGGGGGCAGGGCCGACGGGATGCTACGCGGCGAGGGAGCTGGCGCGGCTGGGCTACGAGGTGCTCGTGTTGGAGGAGCATAGCGAGATCGGCGAGCCGGTGCACTGCACGGGGATCATCGGCGTTGAGGCGTGCCAGCGGTTCGAGGTCGACGCGTCGTGCATCGAGTCGCAACTGTCGAGCGCCCGTTTCTTCTCACCTGGGGGTCAGTCGTTCCGGGTAGCGGCGGAGGAGCCGCAGGCGGTGGTGGTGGACCGGTCCCGCTTCGACCGGATTCTGGCTGAGCAGGCGCTGTCGGCCGGTGCGAGCTTTCTGCTGGGCGCTCGCGCGGAGAGCGTGACGGTAGAACCCGACCGCGTGCTGGTGTCGGGCGCGTGTTTCGGCGAGCCGGTGGCGTTCCGGTCATCGATGCTGATCGTCGCGACGGGCGCCGATGACGCAATCACACAGCAGATCGGGGTGGCGAGGCGCTCGGGTCCGATGATCTCCGGCGCTCAACTCATCACCGAGAGCGGGGACCTGGACGAGGTGGAGGTGCATTTCGGCCGCGGCGTGGCCCCGAACGGGTTTGCGTGGGCGGTACCGGTAGTGGAAAGGGTAGGGGCACAGCATGCTGTGCCCGTACTCTCAGCATGCTGTGCCCGTACCTCGAACCTCGAATCTCGAACCTCGAATCTCGACCGTGTGCGCGTGGGACTGGTGTGCCAGGGACGGCCGGGGCCGCTGTTGAGGCGGTTCGCGGCCGGGCTGGAGCGTCGCGGGGCGATTCGCCGGAACGGCGCCCGGGTGCGGGCCCGTGCGGTGCCGTCCGGGCCGCGAACGCCATCGTTTGGGGAGCGCACGCTCGTCATCGGCGATGCCGCCGGGCAGGTGAAGGCAACGACGAGCGGAGGCGTCTACTATGGGCTGCTGGGTGCGGAGGCGGCGGTGGCCGCGGCGGATCGCGCGCTGCAGAGCGGCGATGTGAGCTGCCATTCGCTCTCAGCGTACGAGGACCAGTGGCTCTCCCGTCTTGGCGGCGAGCAGAGGACGGGGCGCGTCCTGCGGCATATACACCGCTCGCTTACCGACCGAGATATGGATGCCCTGTTCTGGCTTGCCAGACGCACGGGGCTTCCCAGGATGCTGAGCCGCCTCCGTTTCGACTGGCATACTTCGGGGGTTCTCGCGCTACTGTGGCAGCAGGCGGTCGGCGCTGTCGACCAGTCGCGGTTGCTTCGGTAGCTAGCTGCCGAAGCAACGGGCTAGCACGCTGGCCGACGATGCCAACGAGAGGGGGATGACGTGCCTGGCGCAGCATACCCTGACGTAAGTCCACACTGGGTTTCGGTTCCTGGGAAATGGGATCGGGCAACTGAAACTAATCAGGCCCGAGATACGTCTAATAGCATCGTTGGAGCAAGATTACGCGGAGGGGCGCATGCCGCTGCTACTCTGCGAAGTAGCGACACTGCTCTGCTGAAGCTACGCAGTGCGGAGCAGAGAGCCACTTCGCTACGAAGCACGAGCTGAGGCGGACTGCGATAGGGCGAGTGGCTATGTGGGCTGAACGGAAACTGGTCTGCGTCGTGGCCGTGGTGTTGTTCGCGTTGCTCGCCGCCGGATGTTTGGAGGCGGCCGCGTACCTGCGGCCTGAGTGGGAGGTAGGGCAGTCCCAGGTTTCAGCTCAGGACCTACAGGTGATCGTTCCGCCGACGTCCCCGGAGAAGCTCTCGCTCGATGAGTCGATCCAGCTCGCGTTGCGGCAGAACCTGGGGTTCCGCCGGACCGTTCAGACACTCCTCGCGGCGCGGTCGAACTGGTATGTGGTGCAGCAGCGGTGGTCGCTTGAGGCGTTCGGTTCGGTGCAGCGCACCCATGCCACGGGCGGGTCGGCCGGGGACGGCACGAGCACCAACGACAGCACCGCGGGCGCGGCCTTCGCCTACTCCGCGGTCACTGGCGCGGATTTCTCGGTGACGGCGGAGCTGGACCGGCTGGCCACGGATGAAGACCAGCGTTCGGTGACTGCCACCTTCCGCCAGCCCTTGCTTGCCGGCAGTGGCCGGGCATCGGCGGCGTATGAGGAAGTGCGGGAGGCGCGCAACCGCTATCGGGCAGCGCTTCTCTCGTTCTTCGTGGACAGGCAGGATCTGATCGAGCAGGTGATCTCGGGTTACTTCGGGACAGTCGAGCAGCAGCAGCTTGTGGACATCCAGGACGCGAGCGTGAAGCTTGCGGAGCAGGCTGTCAGAGATGCTGAGGTGCGGCTGAAAGAGCAGGTTATCAGTGAGATCGACGTGACGCGGGCGCAGCTTCGACTTTCCCGCGAGCAGACAGCCGCCGTCGGTCAGCGCCAGGCGCTGCAGGACAGCATGGACCAGCTCCTCCTGCTGCTCGGGCTGCAGGTCGGCGCCATGCCCGACCTAGTGACAGCCGTGAACTATGCTCCCGAGCCGCTCGACCTGGCTGCGCTGCAGGCCCAGGCGCTTGAATCGCGGCCCGATCTGCGTCTCGCCGACCTGTCGATCGAGGACCGCCAGGCGGTGCTGCGGATTGCGCGCAGCTCGCGCCTGCCGACACTGGACCTTTTCGCCGCCTGGTCGCGGCAGCGCGACGGTATCGACGAGCGGAGCTGGGATGTCGGGCTCGATCTCTCTGTGCCGGTTGCGTCGCGGTTTCTCCGCGAGGCGGTGTACCAGGCGAGTTGGGGTCTGCTGGTGTCGGAGCAGATGAAAGAGAATCTGAAGCAGCAGGTGATCGCCGACGTCCGGAGCCAGGTGCGGGCGGCGGAGGCCGCCCGGGCGAACGTCGATATCGCCGCCCAGGGTGTCGAGGTGGCGAACAAGAGCATGTACATCGCCCACCGGATGGTCGAGGAAGGCCTCGCCACCAACCGCGATGTGCTGGATGCCCAGGACGAGATCCGGCGGAGCGAGAGCCAGCTTGTCAGCAGCAAGATCAACTACTATCTCGCGCTCGCGCGGCTCAAGGTTGCGGTTGGGCAGGACGTCATGCCGAAGCCCGCGCCGGAGGTCTCTCGACCGAGCCCGGAGTCCATGGGTAGGCCAGCGCCGTCTGAGCTGGCTCCGCCCGCTGTGGGAAACCCGCAGCCCGAAACCGGCTCGCCCGCCCCAGCCCCCACGAAGCCGGAAGCCTCGCCTGCCCCGGTCACCCCGAGCGCAGCCGAGGGGAGCGAAGTCGAGGGGGCGAAGGCGGGAACATGATCTCCCGCTCGATGCGACCACTACTCGCGATGGCGGCCGTGGCGCTTGCCGTCTGGCAGGTGAACCTCCTGCTGGCGGTGTTGCACGCCGGCATCGACGCGCCGAATGTCGAGACTGGGAGTGTCAAGCGCGGCCCGTTCGTCGTGGGCGTCAGTCGAGACGGGACCCTGGCGAGTGCCGACACGATCTCCGTGCGCGCGCCCAGAAGCGGGTCCACTCTGACCTGGGTGATTGACGATGGCGCGAAGGTCAAGAAGGGCGATCTCATCGCCAAGGTGGATGTGGGCGAGTTCCGGTTCGAGGTGGAGAGGCAGCGCCTCGAACACCAGAACGCCCAACGTCAGATCGGCCAGGAGCAGCGGGACCGCACCCGCGAGCACGAATCGGCGCAGATGAATGTCGACAAGACGCTGCGCGGGCTCGACGTGCTCGTCCGCTCCCAGGTCACCGAGTCGGAGCAGGCCACAGCGCAGATCGGCTTCGATCAGTGGAACCTGACGTGGGCATCGAAGGACTATGACAAGCAGTCGCGCCTGTCGCAGGCCGGGATCGTCCCGCGGACCACCGCGGAGCAGTCGGAGCGGTCGCTGCGCAGTAGAGAGTACGGGCTGGCGAAATCTGAGAAAGACGCCAGCTATCTCGATGCCGAGCACGCCTCCAAGAAGAAGCAGTCGGAAGCGGATATCGACACGGCCAAGTTCGAGGCCGAGCTTTCCCAGCGGCGCATCGGTGAGGCCGTTCAGAGCGCGCGCCAGCGCGCCGGGCTGAGCGCTCGGCAGCTGCAGCAGATGGAGACCGATCTCTCAGGGGGCGAGCTGCACGCGCCCAGGGCAGGCGTGGTGATCCTCGGGAAGACATGGAGTGAGACCGGACGGCGGACGTTGCGCGAGGGCGACCGGGTCTGGTCTGACATGAAAGTCGCTGACATCACGAACCTCTCTGCTCTCGAGGTGGCGCTCCGCGTCGATGAGACCTCGGTGCACCGGCTCAAGCCCGGGCAGAAGGCCGTGATCACAGTGAAGACCGCCCCGGGGCGGCAGTTCGACGCCCAGGTGACTGCTATCGGCGCCGTCGCGCACGAGGCCACTCCCTGGGACGACCCCGGAGCGATCGCGGGGCAGCGCGTCTTCGACGTCATCGTGAAGATTCTCAAGCCTGACCTCGCCATACTTCGGCCCGGGATCAAGGCCCAGGTGCAGTTCGTTCAGGAGCGGATCGCGGAGGCGACGTACGTGCCGGTGGCTGCCGTCTTCGATAGGCCCGGCGGCCAGGTCGTCTATGTCCAGGAGCACGGCCGGTTCGTCTCGCGGCGGGTGAGGACGGGCGAGCGCAATGACAAGTCAGTGGTCATCGTGGAGGGCCTGAAGCCCAGCGAGCACGTGGCCTTGAGCGATCCGACTCGGGCGGGGGGAGAGTAAAGGTGGAGGCGCCCTTCGGCTCCGCTCAGGGTGAACGGCCGGTCGTGATAACAGAGGGCCTGGGCAAGGACTACCTCGCCGGTATGCTGATGGTGCACGCCCTGCGAGGCGTCTCGCTTACGGTGGGGCGCGGTGAGATGGTGGCCATCATGGGCCCCTCCGGGTCGGGCAAGACAACCTTGCTCAACATGCTGGGCTGTGTGGACCTGCCGACGCGGGGGCACTATTGGCTGGACAATGAGGATGTGAGCCGGCTGAACGACGGGGCGCTGTCGCGGATCAGGAACGAGAAGATCGGGTTCGTTTTCCAGACGTTCAACCTGCTGCCGAGGCTGGCGGCAGTGGACAATGTGCGGCTGCCGTTGCTGTATGCGCGGGTGCGGCTGTCACGGGAGGCGGCGGTGCGGGCGCTTGGGCGAGTGGGGCTGGCGGATCGGATGCACCACCGGCCGAGCCAGCTATCTGGCGGGCAGCAGCAGCGGGTGGCGATAGCGCGGGCGCTGGTGATGCAGCCGGCGATTGTGCTCGCGGACGAGCCGACGGGGAACCTGGACTCGCGGTCGGGTGAGGAGATCATGCTGCTGTTCCAGGAGCTGAATCGGGAGGGGGTGACGATGCTGGTTGTAACGCACGATCCGCAGGTGGCGAGGCATGCGACGCGGATCGTGCGGATGCGGGATGGGATGGTGACCGAGGACGAGGCGGTGACGGATCGGCTGGATGCGCGGGAGGTGCTGGCGGGGATGCCCGCGCCTTCGGCGGGAGAGGAGAGAGGGGAGACGGGAGAGGGGAGGGAGGGCCTGTGAAGAGGGCAGGCATTGTAGTCGGGGTGGTGGTGATCGTGGTCGCGGCAGTGGTGGGGTTCGCGACGGTGAGGGCGCGCGGGGGGGCAGGAGGCGGAGGTCGAGCCCTACAGGGGTCGCGTACAGGGGCGGCAAGGGGGGCTCTCGCAGAACGCGAACGACCGCGTTCTGCCGGCGACGCTGCCACTGCCACAGGCGGTTTGGCAGTGGCCGAAGTGAAGGGGGCGGATTTCACGATCACGCTGCCGGTGGAGGGGGTGCTGGAGGCGGCGCGGTCGCTGCCGATAGTGAATCTGGCGCGGGACACGCAGATCGTATGGGTGCTGTCGGATGGGGTGCAGGTGAAGGCCGGGGATATCGTGATGAAGCTGAACCCAACGCAGGTGAAGAAGGACTTCGACCGGCTGCAGAACGAGGTGGCGCAGGCGGAGGAGAAGGTTCGGCAGAGTCGGGCGGCAGCGGAGAAGGGGGTGCAGAATGCTCGGAGCTCACTGGCGAAGGCGGAGGAGGGGCTGCGGCTGGCAGTGGTGGAGGCGCAGGCGGGGATCGAGAAGGCTCAGGCCGAGCTGACCTTCCTGGAGAAGGAAGTGGAGGTGGCGCAGGGACAGCTCGACAAGCGGAAGCGGCTGCTCGAGGAGCGGCTGATGCCGATCACGGAGGTGGAGGCGGCAGAGGACGAACTGCGGGAGAAGCAGTTCTCACTGGAGGCAGCGCGGCGGACGCTGGACCGGGCGAAGGTGGATGCGGATACGACGAAGCGGCTGCGTGAGATGGATGTGCAGACAGCGAAGCTGGAGCTGGAGCAGGCGGAGGCGAACCTGGTGACTTCCGTCGCCAGCGCCCAACGCGATCTCGCCCAAAAGCAGTCCGATCTGCAGGAATCCCAGGAGCAATTGGACAGCATGGAGGTGAAGGCGCCCGTCGAGGGGATGCTGCTGCTGGATCAGACGTGGGAGGACGGGTGGCGGCCGCTGCGGGTGGGCGACCAGGTGTGGGAGGGGCAGAAGATAGCGAATATCATCGACCCGAGCGAGATGTGGGTGCGGTGTGATATCAGCGAGGCGGACATCGAACTGGTGAAGGTCGGCCAGAGGGCGGAGGTGCGGGTGCCTGCGATCGGGCCGGGGAGCCTGACGGGTGAGATCAAGTCGGTGGACAACCTGGCGCGGGAGCGGAGTCCCTGGGAGGGCGGCTCGGCAGGCAGGAAGGTTTTCGCGGCGGCGGTGCGGCTGACATCGAACAACTCCAAGCTGCGACCCGGCATGGGGGGGACGGTAGACATCGTGCTGGAGCGCGTGCGGCGAGGTGTGGCGGTGCCGCTGGAGTCGCTCTTCGCGAAGGGGGATGGCTATATCGTCTATCGGGCGGAAGGCCAGGGCTATCGCGAGGTGCCGGTCAAGGTGCTGAAGCGGAACAACGCGCTGGCCGCGGTTGAGGGGGAGCTGAAGAAAGGGGATGCGGTGGCGCGGGAGCGTCCGCCGGCGGAACTGGCCATTGCATCGGGCGATCGGGGCCGCAATGCCCCTCGCACAGCGGCGGGCGGGAGGCAGCCGAAGTGAGAGTCGCGACCTTTCGACTGCGCTCGGGACAGGCAGGACGGTCGCTCGTGCAGGTTGTCTCGGGGGGGCTCACACCGATCATCCTGCTGGGCGCTGTTGTGGCGGCGAGCGCCTGGATGCTTCGCGCCTCCCTGGTGAAGAAAGAACGGCAGGAAGCTGCGGCACAGGAGTCGATCGTCGCCACGGCGCCGGTCCACAAGGGCGAATTCCAGCTCATCATCCCGGTGACGGGACAGCTCGCGGCGGTGAAATCGAAACCCGCGGTGACCGAGGTGACCGGGCAGATCGTGAAGCTCGTGACCAATGGTGCGGCGGTGAAGAAGGGCGACGTCATCGCGGTGCTCGACGTGCCCCGGATGCTGAGGCGGGTGCGGGACCAGGAGCGGCAGTACCAGCAAGCGCTTGATGACCTGGAGAGGAAAAAGCGCGACCTGGCGGCCGAGGTCCAGCGGGCGACGCTCAAGCTGGAACAGGCGCGGGGCCAGCTCGAGCAATACCAGGCCCAGCAGAAAGTCGAGCTGACCCAGAAGCGCAGCAGGAAAGACAAAGATGCCGCCGACCTGGTCCTCAGCCAGCAGCGGTTCGAGCGGCAGAAGAAGCTGGCAGAGGAAGGGCTGTCGCCGGGCCGGGAGGTCGAGCTTGCCGAGGCTCAGCTGAAGGCGAAGCAGTTCGCGCTGGAGCGCGAGACCAAGGAGCTGGAGCTGGCGGACGCGCAGAGCGCGGCCGAAGAGCTGAACAAGCAGGCTGCAGTGCGAGATGCTGAGTCCGAGGTCGCGCGGGCCAAGAGCAAACAGGAGGGGGAACTCGCCAACGCGCAGATGGCGCTTCAGGTGGCCAAGACGCAGCTCGACCGGGTGAAGGAGGAGTACGGCAAATCCACGATCAGGTCGCCCGCCGACGGCATCGTGGTGATGCAGCAGGAGTGGCAGGGGCGCGGCATGCAGAGCCGCTCGATCCAGGCGGGAGATCGAGCGTGGGAGGGGCGCCCTATCGCGACCATCGCCGACCTATCGGAGATGCGCGTGGAGATGCAGCTTGGCCAGGAGCAGGCGCGGCAGGTCAAGCTGAAGCAGCGAGCCATCGTCCTCGTCGATGCGGTGGCTGGCATCACCTTCGAGGGCAAGGTGACCGAGGTCTCGCAGACGGCCAATGAGTCCTCGCTGCCGGGGACCGGGATACCCAGCGGAGAGCGGACCTTCCAGGCGAAGGTCACCATCAAGGACCTCAAGCACGCCAAGCTCAGGCCCGGGATGTCCGCGCAGGCCAGGATTATCGTCGAGAAGCTCCCCAAGGCGGTGAGCGTGCCGCTGGAGTGTGTCTTTGACAAGGAAGATCGCCAGCTCGTCTACGTGCGGCGAGGCACGAGATTCACGCCGGTTGAGGTCGAGCTTGGGCCGCGTAACGCGGACGTGGTGGTTATCGCGAAGGGGCTGAAGGGGGGCGAGGAAGTGGCGCTCCGCGACGTCGGGGAGCAGGGCGAGCCCTCCAGACGGCCGGCGGGCAAGCCGGGCGCCGCGGCGGCGCCTCCGGGGCGAGCGTCGCCTGCGGGGCTGGGCCGATGAAGTTCTGGTCCGCCATCCTGACCGGTGTGGGCGAGCTGCTCGCGCACAAACTGCGCTCGCTCTTGACGATGCTCGGGGTGATCTTCGGCATTGCCTCGGTGATCTCCATGGTCTCCATCGGCGCGGGCGCGCGCCAGCAGGCGCTGGAGCAGATCAAGCTCATGGGGATCAATGTCATCCAGGTCAATCGGCGCTCGCTCAGCGGCGACCTCGCCATCAACGCCCAGAGGGAGTCGCCTCAGGGTGTGACCTACGGGGACGCGCAGGCCGTCAGAGGCCTCTACAAGGAAGCCCGGCGCGTGGTGCCGGTCTGCCGCGTCTTCGGAGATGTGCGCGAAGGCGGGAGCGCCATCCCGGCCAAGGTCCTCGGCACCACCCCCGACTACCGCGAGGTGAGGCGTGTGAAGATCGCCTCGGGGAGGTTCATCGATCCGAAGGACCTGGAGCGGCGGGCGAAGGTGTGCGTCATCGGCTCGGAGGTGAAGCGGGCCGCCTTCCTCACCGAGGACCCGCTGGGCCAGCGGCTGAAGATCGGGAACCAGGAGTTCCAGGTCATCGGGGTGATGGAGCAGCGCGCGCTGTCCGCCTCAGGCGGATTCGCGCTGCCGGACATGAACCAGGACATCTACCTGCCGATCACCGTCGCCATGGACAGCTTCCAGATCTATGTGGAGCAGGCGATCCCGGTCGATCTGGCGGGGTTCATCAAGCTGCTGACCAGGCTGTTCGAGAAGCCGCCGCTCCAGCAGCGCCCGGTGACACAGATCATCGTGCAGGTGAACGATGAGGACCACACCTGGGAGGCGGCGCGGGTGGTGGAGCGCATCCTGCAGCGGCGGCACAAGGCGGTGCCGGATTTCGAGATCATGATCCCGGCCGAGCTGCTGCGCCAGAGCCAGCAGACGCAGCGCATCTTCAACATCGTGATGGGGGCGATCGCCAGCATCTCGCTGCTGGTGGGAGGCATCGGCATCATGAACATCATGCTGGCGACAGTGACCCAGCGGGCGAGGGAGATCGGCATCCGGCGGTGCGTGGGCGCGAGCAGGTCGGACATCGCGCGCCAATTCCTGCTGGAGGCGCTGGTGATCACCAGCATCGGGGGGCTGCTTGGCATCATCGTGGGGATCGAGATGGCGCGTCTCATCTCGCAGTATGCGGGGTGGCGGACGATCGTCTCCGGGGAGGCGGTGCTGCTGTCGCTGGTGGTGGCGGTCGTGACCGGGATCATCTTCGGGCTCTATCCGGCCGTCCGGGCCGCCAGTATCCAGCCCATGGAAGCATTGAGGGCCGAGTAGGGGCACGGCATGCCGTGCCCCCACATCGAGTGCCTAGCTGCAGAGGATACCCCCCCCCTCATCGGCGAACTGCCCCGTCTGAGGGTGCTATGGCTGGAGGGCGGGTCGCACAGGTCGACATGCAGGGGCACAGGATGGTGTGCCCCTGCATGGAACGCCGGATGAGGTGGCAGGTTTGGGAACCCACCCTACAGTCAGCGTGTGCCCCGACACGCAACACCGGCCGGAGGCGGGGAAGCGGATGAGCAGCAGGCCGACGCCGGAGGCGGAGTCCCACAACCGTCGCGCCCAGGGGCTGTGGGAGGAGGGCCGGTGTGATGATGCGATCCAGGCGTGGAGAGAGGGCCATGCGCTGGAGCCCGATCACGTGGGGACGCTGCTGAATCTTGCCTGGGCCCTTGCCCGGCTGGGCCGGGTGGCGGAGGCGCTCCCCCTGGGCCAACAGGCCGTTCAGCTCTCCCCCGGCGACTGGCATGCTCACCACGCGTTGGGGCATGTTCACTACCAGGCGGGCCGGTTTGCGGAGGCGGCTGCAGAGTACTCGGAAGCAGTCGAGGCGGGGGGAACGGACCCGCTGCTTCACTGCGACCTGGGCGATGCGCTGTACTCGGAGGGGCGGTTTGCGGAGGCGGCGACTGCCTACTCGGCGACCGTCGCGGAGGAGCCGGAGGACGCCTACGCGCATCTCTGGCTCGGGTGGTCTCTGCACCAGCTGGCCATGGCAGGAGCTTCCGCTCCTGCCCAACAGGATGCAAGCCGGGTAGGGGCACAGCATGCTGTGCCCCTACATGCCCAACAGGATGCCGCCAAGCACTTCGAGAGGGCGCTCACGCTGGCGCCGGAGTGGGCCGAGGCGCTCTACGCGGTGGGGCAGACGTGCAGCGCGACGGGGGGGTTTGCGCGGGCGCGGCGGCTGCTGGAGGCGGCGCTGCGCAGCTATCCTGATGAAGATGAGGAAGGCCGGGCGGCGGCGGCGTGCGAGCTTGGCAATGCCCTGCGGGGGCTGGGCGAGCTGGAGCGGGCGGCCGATCTCTACCAGCAGGCGCTGGGCCTGGATCCCACTCACCCGACCGCGCGCTTCAATCTCGGGCTGACCTACGGCGACCTGGAGGAGTACGAGAAGGCCGTTGCGCAGTTCGACATTGTCGCCCAGCTCGACCCCGAAGATGCGGATGCGCTGGTGGAAAAGGCAGGATGCTGGCTGGCGCTGGGCCGGCACGATGAGGCGGCGTCCGGCTACCAGGCGGCGCTGGAGGCGCGGCCGGAGTTCGCCGAGGCGTTTGGCGGGCTGGGCCTGGCATACTACATGATGGGGTTGTACGACCTCTCGGCCGAGCAGTACCAGCGGGCGGTGGGGCTTGCGCCGGACGATCCGTGGCCGCACTACAACCTCGCCTTGGCCTATGAGGCGGCGGGCCGGCATGCCGAGGCGGATGGCTGCTGCGAGCAGGCGTTGAGCCTTGGAAGCAGTGATGGGGAGCTCTGCGCGTCGGTCGCCCGTGCGCTGATCGCTCACGGGCGCAGCCCGGAGGCGGCGATCGGTGCGGCGCGGCTGGCGGTGGCGGCGGAGCCGGAGAACGCGGGCGCTCAGGACGCGCTGGCGATGGCGCTGTACTCCTCGGGAAACCACAAGGCCGCGCTGGGCCCGGCGAAGGAGGCGGTTCGGCTCGCTCCCGAGGTGGCGGAATACGCCTATGACCTCGGCCTCGTCCACGAGGCGAACGGCGAGGCCGGCCGCGCCCGGGAGAGCTACCATCGGGCGGTGGAGCTGGCGCCCGACTTCGAGGAGGCGCGGGAGGCGCTTCGGCGGCTGGACGAAGGTGTCTGAGCCCGGTGGGCGCGGATGAGAGCCTTCACTGACAGGTTCGGCCACTTCCCCGTCGGGGCGCTGAAGTTCGACTACAGCGCGGTCGGCGAGTACCACTGCCTCGACTTCCCCGCGCTCCCGGCAGACTGGACGGAGACGACCAATCACACGAGCTGGGGGAGGCTTGGCAACTGGCAGGTGGTCGATGATGCGGGCCGCAAGGTCATGCAGCAGGCTCGGCTCAGGCAAGATGGGATGCCCATGATGGTGGCCGGCGATGTCCGCTGGCGCGACTACGAGCTTCGCGCCGGGGTGCGGTTGCTGTCGGCGAAGACCGAAGCGGGAGTGATGGTCCGCTACGCAAACAACCGCACGCACTACTCGATCCGCCTTGACGGCGCCGGGCGGGTGCGGCTGGTCCGGCGGCAGCATGAAGACCGAACCGTGCTTGCCGAGGCGCGGTGGAGCCCGGAGTTCGAGCGCTACCACCAGTTGCGGGTGGCGGTGACAGCCGAGCACCTTCACATCTCGCTTGATGGGAGTCGGGTCTTCAGTGTTGAGGATGACGCTCTCCCGGAGGGACGTATCGGCCTGCTCGCAACAGGGCCGGCCAGATTCGGGCCGGTGGAAGTTGACATCACCGAGGCAGAGGCAGCTCGCCTCGCCCGCGAAGGCGAGGCATCTGCGAAGGAGCTGGAGGAGGCGAGGGCGCGCTATCCCAAGCCGGTTCTCTGGCGCACCATCGAGACGCCGCGGTATGGCACTGGCCGGCACATCCGCTTCGGTGATCTCGATGGCGACGGGCGGCTGGAGATGGTACTGGCGCAGTACACCGAGGTCCTTAACGGCGGGAACTTCCCGTTGCTGAGCTGTCTTACGGCGATCGACCTGGACGGGAAGGTGCTGTGGCAGTGGGGTGAGCCGAACCGGGAGCACGGGATCATCCCCGCCGATCTCGCCTTTCAGATACACGATATCGATGGCGACGGCGCGGCCGAGGTTGTGTGTTGCCGCAACTTCGAGATCGCGGTGCTCGACGGGCGGACCGGTCAGCCCAAGTGCTCAGCCGCGACGCCGGAGCCCGGTGCAATGGCCACCTGGCTGCCGGAGGACGACCTGTTCCGAATACCGGGTGACTCGATCTGCTTCGCCGACCTGCGCGGCTCAGGGGCTCGACGGGACATCCTCGTCAAGGATCGGTACAGCAACGTTTGGGCCTATGACGACCGGCTCAACCTGCTGTGGAAGTTCCACGGCAACACAGGTCACTTCCCGGCGGTGGCCGACCTCGACGGCGACGGCCGCGATGAGGTGATGATCGGCTACACGCTGGTGGACCACGATGGCTCAGTGCTTTGGCGTATCGATGTCGCGGATCACCAGGACGCGATCGCGATAGCCGCCATCGATGCAGACACCGGCGAGCCGCGCATCGCGCTCGCCTGTGGCGAAGGGGGCACGGTCGTCTGCGACCAGCGGGGGAAGATCCTGTGGCGCGATCATACGGGCCACGTGCAGCGGCTCACGGCGGCGAGCGTGCGCGATGATGTGCCGGGGCTGCAGATCGTGACGAAGACGTTCTGGGGCAACCCGGACATCATTCGTCTGTACGACGCGAAGGGCCGAATGCTGGAGACGAGGGAGTTGCCGGGCGGGGGGGCGGTGCTGTCGCCGGTGAACTGGCGGGGCGACGGAACCGAGCTGCTGCTAACCTCCGGGAGCCTGAGGCTCGGCGGGCTTCTGGACGGACGGCTTCGGCCAGTGGTGACATTCCCCGATGACGGGCACCCGACGCTGTGCGCGGAGGCGTTGGACCTCACGGGTGATCCGCGGGATGAGATCGTGCTCTGGGATCTGGATCGTATCTGGATCTACACGCAAGACGGCGAGCCGGCCTTCGACCGTGTGCAGGCTGAACCGGCGGGCCCGGTCTACCGGCCGCGCCGCCAGCCGCACTACAACATGAGCGACTATCGGGCCGAGATATCGGTGCCGCATTGGGAGGAGAACACACCATGAGGCGGTTGTCACGCGACCACTTCGTCTCAGCAATGAGCAAGGATAATCGGCCGGCGTATGCGATCGAGGACGGTGAGACGGTGATCGTCGAAACCCTCGACTGCGAGGGCGGGATGCGGGGGCGAGACGGCGTCTGTCGGTCGGAGCGCACGTATGTCAATCCGGCCACCGGCCCGATTGAGGTCAAGGGGAGCCAGCCGGGTGAGGCACTTGCGGTGACCATCCAGGAGGTCCGACCGGCCGACTGGGGGTACATCAGCGGCGGTGGGGGTAGAGAGCGCGCCTCCGTGATCGAGCTGCAGGGCGGGGAGGCGCTGTACCCGTGGGGGCTTCGTCTGCCGTTGGCTCCGATGGTCGGCGTGATGGGGCTGGCGCCGGCTGGCGATGCCGTGCCCACCACCACGCCCGGCGAGCATGGCGGCAACCTCGACGTCGTGGACGTCTGCGCGGGGGCCACTCTCTTTCTGCCGGTGGCAGTGCCGGGAGCGATGCTCGCGCTGGGCGATGTTCACGCGCTGCAGGGCGACGGCGAGGTGGGTGGCACCGGCATCGAGTGCGCCGCCGAGGTGACCCTCTCTGCCCGGAGAGTGAAGGACCCGCTCACCTCTGTGCCTTACCTCTTGCGAGACGATAAGCTGATGGTGCTCGCGGCCGGGCAGATGCTGGACGAGGCGGCCGAGTTGGCGGTGGCCGAGGGAGCGAAGCTGATCAGCAGGCTGACCGGCCTGAGCGATTGTGAGGCGAGGCGCCTGCTCTCCACCGCAGGCGAACTGCGCATCTCTCAGATCGTCAACCCGAAGAAGGCCTGCCGCGCGGTCATCCCGAGGGGTGCGATACCGGATGTGTGGCCGTTCTAGAGCTCCGTCAGATCCCGTCCTCTGCAAGGGCGGCGAGGATGGTGCGCCCGACTTGCGCGAGCGAGTCGGGCGCGCACTTGTCAGGGGTGTCGGCCGTAGTGTGCCAGTAGGGATAGTCGAAGTCGATCACGTCGATGCACGGGATGCCCTTGCGCAGCAGAAAGACGTGGTCGTCCAGCACGGCTGCTCCCAACTCTCGGACAAAGGCCGATGCGCTGGCGCGCTGCGCTGCGCCCCAGATCCTGTCAACCACCGCGGGGGCGGCCTGTTCTGACACCTGCTCTATCGGGATGCGCAGATCGCGATCGCCGACCATGTCGACCAGCGCCGCCCACGAGACGGCCGGCCCGGTGAACGCGTCGGCGAAGAAGCAGGACCCGAGGAACATGAGGTCCTGGGTGGAGCCATAGTCCTCTCCATCGAAGAGCGCTATCGTCACCCGATGCGTGGGCGGCTCCGCCTTGAGGGCACGTCCAATTTCGAGCAGCACCGCCACGCCCGAAGCGCCGTCGTTCGCGCCCGCCACGGGCTTGGTGCGGTTTGCGGGATCGGGGTCATGGTCTGCGAACGGCCGGCTGTCCCAGTGGGCGCAGAGCAGCACATGCTTCTGTCCCTTGGGGTTGAACGTGGCGATGATGTTGGTGAGACCGAGGGGGCCGCCGTCTGTCGTCGGAGTGAAGACCTGGAGCTTCACCTCATCGGCGGACTCATACAGCCTGTGGGCGAGCCAACGGGCGCAGTCGGCGTGTGCGCGGGTGTTGGGGATGCGCGGGCCGAAATCGCACTGGTGAACGAGGTCGCTGTACGCGCGCGGCGCGTCGAACTGCCGCCCGGCCTGCGCCGCAACCGCTGGCCCAAGCAGTACCGTCACGAGCAGTGCCGCGGGCATCGCCAGGGAATGTCTCATCGCCATAAACCGTCGCGTCAGTCCGCCGCGGTCAGCTCGTTGATGGTGGTCTCGGCATTCCTCTTACGTGTGAGCCGCACGCCCTCAAGCCGCGCGATGGCGATCTCCGCCAGGTAGAGAACCAGGCAGCCGGGCTCCATGTGGCCCATGTAGGTCTGGTCCTTGATCGAGATGCAGGTGTGAAGGTGAGGCGTGAAGTCGGCGATGAGGCCATCGATGCTGAGCAGCTCGATCGGGCCTTCGTATGTGACGAACTGGTTCTGTGGCGGGAGGCCGGTGTGGGTGATGTGATGAAGCTGGGCTTCGTAGAGAGTGCCGATACCCGAGAGCACGAGGCCGGTGTGGATGCCTTTCTCGCGGGCGACGCTCTCGATGGAGGCGAGCACGTCCTCGCCTCTATCCAGCCTGAGCGTGATCACCTCCGCGACCCGGCCTCCGGCGAACACCTTCATGACACGCCTCCTGATGACGCCGACGCGCCGCGCACGTTCCGGCGGACACTGGGAGGACTGTTCGCCCTCTCGCCGGCTGCCCCTGCCCTGGGGCTACCGCGAAGTGGCGGCGCCGACGTGACGCGCGCCCGCTCGTGCTCAACGGAGCACGCTGGGAAGGGGCGCTGATCCCGGGCCTGCTGCGCGGGCGCACAGCGGTGCGCCCCTACAAGCCCCTCATGACGGCCGCGATCACCGCGACGATGATGACGGCGCTAGCGCCTACGAAGAGCAATATCTTCGCGATACCGGAGCCGCCTCTCCGCGGCACTGAGAGCGCCGCGTTGCAGGACTTGCACCGAAAGCGCGTGTACGGGTTCAGCGCTTCGCAGTTGGGGCACTTCACGCCGACCAGATCGGGCTGCCGCCGGACTCTCTCAAAGCGAACCTCCGACTGGCTGCCCAGCTTCACCGGCAGGATGGCGTTGCACGACTTGCAGCGGGTGAGTCCTTCCTCGTTGGTGGTATTGCATTTGCGGCAGAGCGACATCTCTACAAGTCCTCCGAGCACAGGTGTGATAGGTGCTGCGGCGGAGCCGCAGCAGGGCGCCGAGAGCGCCGGGTCACGGCCGAAGCCCGTGACATTGGTGGGTTTCGCCGTTGCTCCATTCGGCCAAGCCCACGGCTATCGCCCGACGCGCTCCCGCCGGACGCGCCGGACAACAACCATCGGTCCGCCGAGGCGGACGCGCCCGCCAGAGGCGGGCAAGCCCTCACGCCAGGGGGACATCCAGCTCGTGCTTCGTAGCGAAGGAGCTCTCTGCTCCGCACTGCGTAGCTTCAGCAGAGCAGTGTCGCTACTTCGCAGAGTAGCAGGGGTGGTACCAATGAGATGGCATACCCTCGACAACCGAGAGCCAAACCATACAACAGCTGCGGCTCAGCCGCAACCAGGCGCCAGCGGCGCCTCGTCACGCGCGCAACGCGTGACACCACAACCGATGTCCGAACCGGGTGTCTAATTCCTACGTGACCTTCCATAGTCCTTTTTCCACAATGAGCCGAAACAGCGCTAGCCATAGCCCACAGGGGCCTGTATGCCGGCGACGAACAGAGGGAAATCTTTGACCATGCGAGGGAAGCCCGCCATGCACCACTGCCGAATGTCATTCGTCACACTGGTGCTCGCAATCGCCACCGCACTGTCGGCGTCGAGCGACATATCGCGGGCGGAGACGGTCGCCTGCCCGCGCGTCGCCTTCGCTCCCGTCCTCGACGGTCGGCTTGACGATTGGCCGCCCCTCCCGCAGATCGTCGTCGCGGATGCGAGCGACTGGCAGGCGGCGTCGCCGCAGTACGCCGAGTATGGAGGGCCGCGCGACATCTCCGCCGAGGTCCGGCTCGCCTGGGATGGTCAGGCCCTCTATCTCGCGATCGAGACGACCGACGACAACATCGTCCGGGTCCGCTCCGCGGCGGAGATCGACAGAGGTGACAGTGTCGTGCTCGCCTTCAAGGGCGAGGATTCGGATCAGACGAACCAGTTCGTGGTCGCGCTGCTGGCAACCAGAACCTCGCTCGTCTGGCGGGCCGAGCCCGCGCAATCGGCAGGCGAGGTGCGGACGGTCGGACGGGGGATCTCGGTGCGCGATGATGACGGCGTCAAGAAGATCGTCTACGAACTCGCGATTCCCTGGGCCGAGCTGAAGCAGATACGGCCGCTTCCCGGGACCGCCTTCGCCCTCACCGTATCGGCCTGCGATGATGACGGGGCGGGACTGAAGGGCTGCCTGGAACATACGTCCACAGTCAGGCTCTCGACCGCGGGCATCGCTCCGACCGAGGCCGCCGAAGGCTCCGGCCGAACGAGCGGTCTCACGCCCTCCTTCCCGGCCCCGGACGCGGTGCGCTTCGACGAGAAGGGATTCGTAGTCAGCCGGAATGATGTGCTGCTGTTCGGCGGCGAGATCGAGTACTGGCTCCTGCCGGAGGCGGCGTGGCACCAGCGCATCAACCTGCTGCAGGCCGAGGGGATGAACCTCGTTGGGGTGACAGTGCCCTGGTCGCGTTACCAGCCGCTGCGCCACCCCGCCGACCTCGGCGAGCTCCGCCGGTTCCTCGATCTGTGCAAGTCCTCCGGCCTCTCGGTGCAGGTGAGCGTCGGGCCGTTCGCGGGCGAGCGGCTGCCTGCCGGTGGGGTGCCCGGATGGGTGCTCGAGCTGCCCTCCGGCCAGGACAAGGAGCAGGCGCTGCGGGAGTGGCTGCAGACTCTGATGCCTCTGATCGGCGAGTACCAGGCGTCGAAGGGCGGCCCTATCGTGTGTGTTGTCGAGCGCCCCCTGCCTGACGCCGGCGGAATGCCGAGCGCCGGGGGTCTCGAGCAGCTCTTCAGCGCCATCCGCGCCTCCGGCATCACGATCCCGGTGCTGACGGCCAACGCCCCCGCCGCGCGCGCGAGCGCGCCACAGGTCATGGTGAACCTGCTGGACACGCTCAGCTTCTACGAACCCGTGGGCGCCGAGGCGCTCGCCGCACTGGTGCAGGCTCTCTCCCGCGAGGAGATCGGGCCCGCTCTCATCACAGCCCTGCCCGGCGACTACCGTCAGCTCGTGCAGGCGCGGCGCAGCGCTGACCTGGTGAAGATCGCCTTCGCCAAAGGCGCGGCGGGTGTGACGCTGTCGGACTTCGCTCCTGGCTTCGATGCCGCGGTCGTTACGCCTCCCGGCTCCGATATCCGGGGGATCGTGGATCCGGCTGGGGCATTGGCTCCGGGCTATGTAGAGATGCGCTTGCTTGGCACATTCCTTCACCGATTCGGATCGGCGCTGGCGCGCGGCACGCCGGCAGAGGGCGTAGTGGAGACAGACGATCCCGCTGTGCGGGCGGCCGTGCGCTACGGCAAGGAGCGATCATTCCTGTTCCTGTGGGACGAGAAGGGGCGCGGCGCCCATCAGGTCAGGCTCAGCTACCTGGCCCCGGATCGGGAGGCGCGAGTCAGCATCCCGGAGGCGGGAACGATCAACCTGACGCCAGGCGGAGCGAAGATACTGCTGCTGGAGACGCCGTTCGGCCGAGGGACCATTCGCTATTGCACCTCCGAGGTGCTGGGGCTTCACCAGGTCGGGGATCGCTGGCTTCTCACCGTGTACGGGGATGTGGACACGCCCGGTGAGATCGCCATCACACTCCCCGGGCCGCCGCTCGTCAGCGGCGATGTCGCGCGCCAGAACTGGAACGCTGAGGACAAGACCCTCACCCTGGACTACTATCACGGCGAGAAGGACCGGTACATCCTCGCGGACGAGCTTGAAATCGCCGTGCTCTCCCGCGACCGAGCCGCCACAACCGGCCTGGCGACCAGCGGCGGCCAGGGCGTGACTCTCGTCGCCGGTGCGAATGTCGAAGAGATATCGCTGGACTCGCAGTCCATCGAGGCAGCGGTTGATTGCCGACCTGGCGTCGCCGAGGTGACCGCGGCCCTGCCGCAGTCTCCGATGAGGGTCCTCGTGGATGGGAACCCCGTGCCGTTCACGTTCAAGTCGCCCGAGCGTGTGGTCGCCTTCCAGATCACCACACCATCGCTCGGCGAAGAGCGCCGCCCGGCCAACGTTCTGGACAGGCTCGGGCGTGCGATCGCCGGCGGCCCGCCACATCTCTATGCGCGGTTCGACCGGGCGCTGTTCATGCCGGACGCTGAAGCCCCAGCAGGCGCCTGCTCGACCCACGACCGGATCGCTGTAGCGCCTGAAGAGCTGGGCCTGGCGCCAGGCTCGTTCGTCAGGTTGAGGACACACTTCACTGCCGAGGGCGCGGCCGAGCTGGCGATCACCGGCTCGGCCTATCCGCTAGTGGTTTCGGTCAACGGCAAGCTTGCCGACGCGTTGTCCACCTATACGCCTGACAGGCGTGCCGACATATCGTCCTTCGTCCGCCCTGGCTCGAACGACCTGGAGATCGTGGCATATGTCCTGCCGCGAAGCTTGGGGGCAAAGGGCATCCGGGAGCCGTACGCGCGACTACCCGAGGTGAAGCTCGGCAGCCCGGCCGGCGAGATCGCCCTGTCGGAGTGGGAGGTCTGCGCATGGCTGAGAGGCGAGGCCGCAGGCTACCCGGGCTCGGATGTCGACGAACGGCGGTGGCACTTCATCACGCTCGGGGCGTGGCGTGAGCAGGGGAGGGAGCTGGCCGATGTGTGGGGCGTCGGCTGGTATCGGATGACGTTCAAGCTGCCAATGCCGGACGGCTGGAGCATCCCGTACTACCTCGACCTCGACCTGCGCGGCGCCGGCAAGGTCTACTTCGACGGTCGGCCGATCGCGGCTCCGCAGGGCGATGGCAGCTACCATCTGCCTGTGCCGTCCTCGGTCACCGGGAGAGATAACGTGCTAGCGCTCGCGGTCTACGGAGTCGGGGCCGATACTGGGCTCTACTCCGCGCAAGTCGCGGCCGATGAGTCGCGTATGACCCGGCGCAGGAACGTGGAGATTCGGTTCTAAGCAGACGCGACGCGACTTGACAACACAGGTCCAGTTGCTAGACTATACGCGCGCGAGCGGAAATAGCTCAGTTGGTAGAGCAACAGCTTCCCAAGCTGTGGGTCGCGGGTTCGAATCCCGTTTTCCGCTCCATTTCTGCGGCGGCGTAGCCAAGTGGTAAGGCAGAGGTCTGCAAAACCTTTAACGCCGGTTCGACTCCGGCCGCCGCCTCCAGGTTCTAGTCCATCCCTCTCAGCGTCCGCTTTCTGTGTTACGGTCGCCCGGCTGGTAGTGGTATGATTGCTCGTCGCGGAGGTGTCACGGGCGTGTGGCAGAGATGCGGTCGGGTGCCGCTTGGCCTGGCGATGTTGGTCCTTCTGGCGGGCTCGGCTACCGGCGCTGGGCTCCGTGAACCCATCTGCCATGGCTCCCGCGCGATGTCAGCGATTGCGCTCACGTTCGATGCCTGCCAGGCGGGTAAGCCGGCCGGGTATGATGCCGCGGTGATACGGGTCCTCCGCTGCGCTCACACCCCTGCAACCCTCTTCCTCGGCGGGAGGTGGATGGAGTCACACGCGGCGGTCACGAAGGAGTTGTCACGCGACCCCCTGTTCGAGTTGGCAAACCATTCCTACAGCCATCCTCACATGCTAGGCCTCGCGGAGCCGAGGATTCGGGAGGAGCTTCAGAAGACGCAGGACGTCATGTTCCGGTTGACCGGGGCGCGGGGCAGTCTGTTCCGGCCACCCTATGGCGAGTACGACGCGCGTTTGCTCGCGGTCGCGGACAGGCTCGGACTGAGGACCATCAAGTGGGAGGTCGTCTCAGGGGACCCTGATCGCCACATCACTGCGGCGAAGATGGTGCGAGCCGTTGCCGGGCGGACGGGGAACGGCTCGATCATCATCATGCACATGAACGGCCGGGGCCATCATACCGCCGAAGCGCTACCGAGGATCATCCGGGAGCTGCGAGGGCGCGGCTACAGGTTCGTCACCGTGAGCGAACTGCTACGACTCGCTCCAGCATAGGGTCGTGTCTCCCGCCACAACACGTCACGCGCCGAGAGAAGGGCGCGCGTAGGCGGGTGGAGTGGGCTCGGGCCGGACTCAGGCGACTGCTACTGCCGGCCTGGCCTTCGCCCGACGGCCGTTGACAGGGACGAGCCAGAAGCCGTTCTCGGTCAGCGCCTGCTCGAGGCAGGTGGCGGCTCCCCCCACGACGACATACCCGATGACCTCTTCGGTCCCAGGGCTCCGAACCTCGCACCTGACCTCGTTCGGCCGGGTGCGGCTCCGCGCGGCGGCTGTCATGTCTCGTCCTCCATGGCGGCGCGGACTGTTCCCCACAGGCCGCGGCCTTGTGACATTTACTGCGAAGCCACGCCAGGGCGCCACGCCAACATTGCGACCGGCGGTCGCCCTCATCGCTCGAACCGGAGGTACCATCTCGGCGGCGATTCTCGCGACGAGCTGGCGCTGGCAGGGCAGACCCGCGCCGTGGGCGGTAGGATGTACATCAGGACCTCGATGACGGGTCCGCCTACTCGTGGGTGCGTGGTATGCTACATAACGAAGGCGAGGGCCTATGAATCTGTACCCGGAAGCGCCCCGCTTTGTGGTAGAAAACCCTAGGGAGCTATGGCATACCGGTGATAGCGTTATTGGCGGTGCACCGGGCGCCACGCCGGCGGCGTTGTGGCTCCCAGGAAAGCGGAGGGTCGGTAGGCGGGCGCGGCATTCCATCTGTTGAGCTGGGGCTGCAAGCACAAGGCCGAACCGCCTGGCATGTAGCACCGGCGCGTTCCATGCCAGCGCCTCTCCGAGTGGCCATACGATGAAGCTGAAGGCAAAGAAGCTGGGCGAGATACTGCTGGCGCGAGGGGCTGTGTCGGAAAGCGACCTGGAGAAGGCGCTCGCCGAGCAGAGGCAGACGAAGGGCTTCCTGGGCCAGGTGCTGC
>Ga0315288_10002758_pt1 | contig 22551 bp, 21 predicted proteins | sample YL17G11_20_MG_FD_203454 | JGI IMG/M metagenome (GOLD analysis project Ga0315288, IMG submission 203454) | Sediment microbial communities from Yellowstone Lake, YNP, Wyoming, USA - YL17G11_20 | ecosystem: Environmental > Aquatic > Freshwater > Lake > Sediment | place: USA: Wyoming | collected...
ACCTCGTCCGACCTGAAGGAGGGGGTCCCCCCCATCTGCCGGATGACGACGCCGAGCTGAAGGGCGTGATACATCTCGTCGATGCCGATCTGGATCCACTGGCCCCGGGTGTCGTTCTTTAGCTTCAAGATGGGGTCTTCGTAAAAGAACTTGCCTTTAGGCATAGAGTAGGCGTGGTAGAGATACTCGATGCTTACGGCCCATTCGTGCTCCAGGGCGATGGTTAAGTATTTGAGAAGGTCCTCATGGCTATCGATCTTTTTAAATTTTTCCATGTTTCCTCCCGGTGCCGAAATCCTTTCGATTATATCTTTCTTTGGAAGTAGGGGTCAAATCTACACCTTTTAGTATTTCGGGTTCTCTTCCGTTTGGTGTGGGTCGGGAGCTTGGACTGTTAGTCTTCCTGGAGCGTTTTCCGATGATCGTGATGGGAGGGCAGGGAGAAGGGCTGCAGCGACCATGCAAATCTCAGGCGATTCTTTATTGGAGCCGGGAGCAAGGCCCTTCTCCATGCCCTCCTTTTAACATCACGGCCCTCGAGGCCCGTCCCGCCCAAGCTATTGACCCAACCCACACCAAACGGAAGAGAACCACATTTTGTTAAGATTGTAGGTTTGACCCCTCCTTTATTATATAATTCCCGACGCAAGGAGGTCCGAAATGTCCGACTTCGGCGGCGCCCTCAAACCCCTCGGCGAATATCCCGATTACAAGATGGCCATCCTCGGCGTGCCCTTCGACGAGAAATCCTCGTATCTCAGGGGGGCCGTCGGCGGCCCGCGTGCGATCCGGAAGGCCTCGACGGGGAAGTGCTATAATGAGTACACGGAGCTCGGCGTCAACCTGGCGGAAGAGACCGTGCTCGTCGACCTCGGCGACGTCGACACGTCCGGTGACGCGGACAAGTCCTTCGCCCTGACGGAGAAGGCCGTGGCCGGGATCCTGGACAAGGGCGCCGTGCCCGTCGTCCTCGGCGGCGACCATTCCATCACTTACCCCGTCATCAAGGCCTTCGCCCGGAAGCACAAACCGCTCGACATCCTCCATTTCGACGCCCATCCCGACCTCTACGAGGACCTCTACGGGGACCGCCTGTCGCACGCCTGTCCGTTCGCCAGGATCATGGAGGGCGGCCTCGCCCAAAATCTGGTCCAGGTGGGGATCCGGGCGGCGACGCCTGACCACAAGGCCAGGGCCTTGAAGCACGGCGTCCGGATGATCGAGATGAAGGACATCCGCGACCCCCTCTTCCTCAAGTTCGCCAACCCCCTTTATATCTCCTTCGACCTGGATGCCCTCGATCCCGCCTTCGCGCCCGGGGTTTCGCATCACGAGCCCGGCGGCCTTTCCACCCGGCAGGCCATCCAGATCATCCAGGCCCTGACGGCCAGGATCGTCGGATTCGATATCGTCGAGCTCAACGCGACCCGGGACCTCTCCGGCATCACCGCCGCCGCGGCATTCAAGCTCTTTAGGGAAATCGCGGGGAAGACGATCAGGCCGTGAACGGGAAAACGGCACCCCGGTTTCTTAGGCGGCATGCGCCAAGAAAGCGGGTCCGTTGATACGTAAGGTTTTCTTAATGAGGAGGGAGGAAATGCGGGCTGTGTCAGCAAAAGGGGGGTTGATGATGGGAACCAAAAAGGTGGGGGCTTTCTCCAGCCCGCTCAAGAAAGCCTCTATTATCATAGCACCGGAAAAACAAAAGTAAAGATAAAAATGAAAAATTCATGCAACTTTTTTTCATGATAAATTTAATGGGACCCGCCCCGGTCCCGAGGAGGTCCGATGGACGAAAAAAAGATCGACATCAAAGTGGATGAACCCGTCGCGCTGGGACAGTATTCCAATCTGGCCGCGATCCGGCACACGAAAGAGGAGTTCATTTTCGATTTCGCCTTCGTCTTTCCCGACGGCCCGCTCGGCAAGCTGGTCGCGCGCGTCATCCTCAGTCCCGCCCACGCGAAGCGGTTCATGGAGGCGCTGGAATCGAACATCCGAAGGTATGAGGACAATTTCGGCCCCATCGTTCCCGCCGATATCCCTCCTTCGGTCGGCTTCATCCAGTGACGTCCGACAGGGGGAGAAGTCTAAATATAACTTGACAACCCTGCCTTTTTTTTATATTAGTTGAACAAGATCAACCTCTCAGAGAGTCGGAAGAGGAACATCTAACATAAGGAGGAAGGCGTGAAAAAGTATTGGATGCTCATTCTCATTTTGGCGGCGTTCTTGGGGCTTGCCCCGTTCGCGCAGAGCTCGGGATTCCTGATCTATGAGCACGGCGCCGCAGCCATGGGGATGGCGGGGGCTTTCGTGTCCATCGCCAACAACGCCACGGCGGTCTTTCACAACCCCGCCGGCATGGCCTGGTTGCAGGGGACCCAGGTGTCCCTGGGCGGCACGTTCATCAAACCCGTGGGATCGTTGGGCCTGCCCAACTGGCCGGACCCGACCTATAAGAACGTCAAGCAGCTGGACCAGACGTTTCTGGCACCGAACTTTTATTTGACGCACAAGTTCAGCGACAAGCTGGCCGCCGGCATCGGCGTTTTCGCTCCCTACGGCCTGGGGACGAAGTGGCCCGAGAAATATCCCTTGCGCTACCTCGGAACGTCGAACGACATGCAGACGATCTTCGTCAACCCGGCCATTTCTTACAAGGTCAACGAGAACCTCGCCTTCGGCGCGGGGCTATCCTACATCCACTCTTCGCTTTCCCTGAACATCGTCCGTTTTGTCACAGATTTTGCTGCATATGGCTGGGCAGGGGATGTTCCCGCGTCCGTGGAGGGAGCCACAGGGGACGCGCTCGCTTTCAACGCGGGCGCCCTTTACAAGGCTGAAGCGTTCTCCTTCGGTCTCACCTATCGCAGCAGCTTCAACATCAAGTACAAAGGCGATATCGCCCTGGATACGGCCGGTGTCCCGGCCCCCTTCAGGCCCTACGTGCCGACGACCGGGGCCGTCGAGTCGACCTTCAAGTTCCCCGACATCTTCACCGCCGGGGCCTCTTACAACCTCACGGAAGCGCTCCTCCTTGCCGTGGACGTCCAGTACTACACCTGGGAGCGCTACGATAAATATGTCATCGACATCATCTATCCGCCAGGCTTTCCGGCGGCCGAGCCCGAGACGGTCCTGGAGAACTGGAAGAACACATTCATCGCCCGCCTCGGCCTCCAGTATCAGCTGAATGAGAGCCTGGCCCTGAGAGCAGGGATCATGCGGGACTGGACGCCCCAGCCCACGGAAAGCGTCGATCCCAACCTGCCCGACGCCAATCGCTACGCCCTGACCCTCGGCTTTGGGTACAAGATCGGCCGCCTCCTGATCGACTTCGGCTACCAATATGAAAAATTCTCCGACCGGGAAAGCCCCAACCGGAACATCGACGCGTATCAATTCTACGGCATCAATCTCGGAGCAGGGACCTACAAGACCACGGGCCATCTGTTCGGGATCAGCCTGAGTTACCTGTTTTAGACAATATAATCTCAGCGGAGGTATGACACATGGCTTATGAGTTTAAGAATTCCAGGGGAGTCAGCTACTTTCTCCACTCCAAGGACGTCAACCTGAAGGGCGGTCGTCTGCAGACGATCTACTTCTTCGCCCGCGACATCCGGCCCGGCGCCCTGAATGAGGTCCCGGCGGCATACAAGGTCATCGAGACCACCAAGACCGGGATGCCGATCCTGAAGAAGAAATAGCCCAGGGGATCAAATTCCCCATTTGAAGGGGGGGGCCATTTTTGCGAAAGGCGCGCAAGGGTGGCTTCCTGTCCTTTTTTTCTCTCTAACCCTCTTCCTCATCCAGGGCTGCGGCCGGAAAGAGCCCGGCGCTCAGGCCGCTTCCGAGGCCAAAAGGCTCCAGATCGCCGTCATCCCCAAGGGAATGACCCACGAGTTCTGGAAGGCCATCCACGCGGGGGCGGTCAAGGCGGCCCGGGAGCTGGATGTCGGGATCATCTGGAAAGGCTCCCAGAAAGAGGACGACCGGGCCCAGCAGATCACGGTCGTCGAGGACTTCATCAGCCGCGGGGTCGACGGCATCGTTCTCGCCCCCCTCGACGACAGGGCGCTCTGCCGCCCCGTCCAGGACGCGGCCAGGGAAAAGATCCCGGTCGTGATCATCGATTCGGGACTCCAGGGTGAGGACTACATCAGCTTCGTGGCCACCGATAATTACCAGGGCGGGGTCATCGCCGCCAGGCGGCTGGGCGAACTCCTGGGCGGGAAGGGGAAGGTCTTCCTTATCCGCTACCAGGAAGGCTCGGCCAGCACGATGGAGCGCGAACGGGGATTTTATGAAACGGTCACGAAGGACTTCCCGGGACTGACGCTTCTCGTCCAAGACCAATACGCGGGAGCCACGACCGAGACGGCCTACCAGCTGGCCGAGAACCTGCTCGGCCGTTTCCCGGACGTCGAAGGTATCTTCACTCCCAACGAGTCCAGCACGTTCGGGACCCTTCGCGCCCTCCAGGAATCCAGGCTTGCCGGCAGGGTCAGGTTCGTCGGCTTCGACAGCTCGCCCAAGCTTGTCCAAGCCCTCAAGGACAGGCACATCCAGGGCCTCGTCCTCCAGAACCCGATGAAGATGGGTTACATGGGCGTCACGTTCATCGTGGCCCACTTGAGGGGAGAGACGGTCCCGAGGAAAGTGGACACCGGCGTCTATCTGGCCACTCCGGAGAACATGGAGGACCAAGAGATCCATTCCCTCCTCGAACCCGACTTCTCCCAATACCTGGAGAAATGAGGGAAACCGGCCTTCTCCCTCCCGTCCTCCGGATGGCCGATATCTGCAAGACCTACGGGGCGACTTGCGCCCTGGACAGCGTCACATTCGAACTCCGGCCGGGGGACGTCCACGCCCTCCTCGGTGAGAACGGCGCCGGCAAGAGCACCCTGGTCAAGGTCCTGAGCGGGGCCGTCAAGCCGGATTCAGGGACGATGTTCATCGAGAACGCCGCTTATGCCCCGTCCGGTCCCCTCGACGGCCGAAGACGCGGCATCTCCATGATCTACCAAGAGCTCAACCTGGCTCCCCACCTGACCGTGGAGGAGAATATCATGCTCGGCCGGGAGGTCCACTCGGCGGGCTTCCTGGACCGGCGTGAGATGAAAAAGCGGGTCCGGGAGGCCCTGGAGTTCGTCCACCATCCGGAGATCTCGCCGGATATCCCCGTCCGGAAGCTGAGCGTCGGGGCCAAGCAGGTCGTCGAGATCGCCCGCGCCCTGATGCACGAAGCGAAGATCCTGGTCATGGATGAGCCGACGAGTTCGCTCTCCCGGGAGGACAGCCTGAGGCTCTTCGATATCGTCCGCAGGCTCAAGACCCAGGGCGTGAGTGTCATCTATATCAGTCACTTTTTGGAGGAAGTCCAGAAAGTGGCCGATACGTTCACCGTCCTCCGGGACGGGAAAAACGTGGGGTCGGGGACCATGGAGGGCGCCTCGCTCGAAGAGATCATCCAACTTATGGTGGGGCGGGAGTTCACCGAGATGTTCCCGCGGATCGCCCACACGAAAAGGGACGTCATCCTTTCGGTGAAGGACCTCAAGGGCAGGAACATGGCGTCCGGGGTCAGCCTGGACCTTCACCGGGGAGAGATCCTGGGGGTCGCGGGATTGGTCGGGTCGGGCCGGACGGAGATGCTCCGGACCCTTTTCGGCCTGGACCCCATTAAATCCGGACGGATAGAGGTCTCAGGCGCCTCCCCCCGCCGGCACGCGCCCTGGTCGAGGATCGCTCTGGGCATGGGGCTCCTCAGCGAGGACAGGGGCGGGGAGGGCCTGGCCCTGAACATGACGATCGCGGACAACGTGGCCCTCAGCGATTTCAGCCCGTATCGCCGGCGCGGCCTCCTCAGCGTCAAGGCCCAGAGAAAGGCCGTTCGGGGCTGGATCGGGGAAATGAAGATCAAGACTCGGGGCCCGAACGAAAAGGTCATCAACCTATCGGGAGGGAACCAGCAGAAGGTGGCGTTGGCCCGTCTCCTGCATCAGGGGGCCGATATCCTCCTCCTCGACGAGCCCACGCGCGGCGTCGACGTCGTCAGCAAGGCCCAGATCTACGAATGGATCGGGGAGCTGGCCGCCCGGGGCAAGGCCGTCCTTTTCGTCAGTTCCTACCTCCCCGAGCTCCTGGGCGTCTGCGACCGGATCGCCGTCTTCCACCGGGGCAATCTGGTCGACGCCCGGGGAGCCGCCGATTGGGACGCCCAGAGCCTGATGACCGCGGCGACGGTGGGCCGGTCCGCCGGTCCTCTGGAGAACTGAATCGAAGGACGTTTGAACATGAACGGAAAAGGCAAGCGGCAGTTCCAGACGGCGCTCAACATCTTCGGCCCCTTCGTCGGGCTCATCCTGGTCATCGTCCTCTTCTCCCTTATCCCTGAGGTCCAGGACAGGTTCCTCAGGGTCGCGAACCTTAAGAGTGTCGCCACCCAATCCGTCATCGTGGCCCTCGGCGCCCTCGGCATGACCCTGGTCATTATCGGCGGCGGCATCGACCTTTCCGCTGCTTCGAACATCGCCCTGTCGAGCGTCATCGCCGCCTACGCCATCAACGCCGGCGCCCCGCCGATCCTGGGACTCTTCCTCGGCGTCCTGACCGGAGGCCTGGTCGGGCTCGTGAACGGGACCCTCATCACCCGTTTGAAGCTCGTCCCTTTCATCGTCACCATGGGCATGATGGGCATCGCCCGGGGCGCGGGAAAGTGGATCGCCGGGAACCAGAAGATCGACGCGCCGCTGACCTGGGTGAACGAGCTCATGGCCAAGAGCCCGCGTCCGTCCTGGCTCCTCATGGCGCCCGGGATCTGGATCATGATCGCCTTCGCTGTTGTCATGGCCGTGGCCCTCCGGTCCACCGTCTTCGGCCGTCACATCTTCGCCATCGGCTCGAACGAATCGGCCGCCCGCCTCTGCGGCATCCGGACCGTTCGGACCAAGGTCCTCTTCTACACGATCTGCGGGCTCTTCTGCGGCTTGAGCGGGGTCATGGAGTTCTCGCGCCTGACCGTCGGCGATCCCACGGTGGCCGTCGGCCTCGAGCTCGACATCATCGCCGCCGTGGTCATCGGCGGGGGGAGTCTCAACGGAGGAGAGGGGAGCATCCTGGGGACCATGATCGGCGTCTTCATCATGTCCTTCCTCCGGAACGGCTGCACGATGATGGGCTGGCCCAACTACATCCAGGAGATCATCATCGGCATCATCATCATCGTGGCGGTGAGCCTCGACCAGGTCCGGCACCGCAGGGCGGCCTGATGAACAGGACCGTTCACGCCCGGGCGCCCCTGCGCATCAATGATATCGGCGGCTGGACCGACACCTGGTTCGCAAAGCAGGGGAACGTCCTCAATCTGGCCGTGTCCCCTCCCGTCGAGGTCCAGATCAGGGTCCGGGAGAACGAGGAGGGGATGGAAGGGAGGGTCCTGGTCCATGCCGAGAACTACGGTGAGACGTTCGCCGTCATCCCGGAAAAGCCGGCTTCCCGGCCCCACGCGTTCCTCCAGCACACGATCGCGATGGTCGGAATCCCCCGGGAGTGGAGGCTCGAGATCGACATCTTCTCGCCGGTCCCGGCCGGCATCTCCACGGGGACATCGGCTTCCGTCTGCGTGGCCCTGCTCGGGGCCTTGAACTTCCTTGCGGGCCCGCGGGCCACCCCGGACGAGATCGCGGCGCTCGCCCACCGGGTCGAGACAGAGAAGCTCGGGCAACAGAGCGGCATCCAGGACCAGATCTGCGCCGCCCGGGGCGGGGTGACCTACATCCGGATGTTCGATTATCCGAAGGCCGAGATCACGGGACTCGAACTGGCGCCGTCGATCTGGGAGGAACTTGATCGGAGGACTTGCCTGGTCTTCTTGGGAAAGCCCCACAGCTCGTCGGTGATCCACGACGAGGTCATCGCCAGGCTCGAAAACGGAGGTCCCCTCTTCGGCCGGCTCGAGACGATGAAAAGGCTGGCCGAAGAAGCTCGCGACCATCTGCTGCGGGGTGACCTGGAATCCTACGGCCGGGCCATGACGGAGAACAACGAATGCCAGCGTGGGCTCTACGCGGGCCTTATCTCTCCGGAGGCCGACCTTGTCATCGAGACCGCGCGCCGACACGGGGCGTCCGGCTGGAAGGTGAACGGCGCGGGCGGTCCGGGCGGCTCGCTCGCGGTCCTGGCCGGCCCGGACGACCGCCTCAGGCGCCGGATGGTCGAGGCGATCGACTCCCTCGGCGGCGGCATCAGAGTCCTGCCGGTTTCGCTCTCCGCCTCCGGCCTCCAGGTCTGGGAAGCAAGTGGGAAGTAGGGGTCAAACCTACAATCTTAACATTCCGTTGTTAAGATTGTAGGTTTGACCCCTACTTCAAACATCTGTCCGGAAATCAGGACAGCCCGGTGCGCCGGAGGCATAATATCAAGGGAGCGCGGAATGGCATGGTTCTTGCTCTTTTTATGGGCGTGAGGAGAAAAAAGATGTTAAGAAATCGTTCGATCGGGGTCCTTCTCGGGGCTTTTCTCGTTCTGGCCCCTCTTTTCGCGGCGGCGGAAACGGACGACTATTCTGATTACAGTTTTGCGCGCCTGAACTATATCAGGGGCGAGGTTTCTGTCCAGAGGGCTTCCGACCTTGGGACAGAAAAGGCCGAGGTTAATTTGCCCCTGGTCGTCGGCGACAAGCTCTTGACCATGGACGGGCAGGCCGAGGTCCAGTTCGGCCGGCGGAACTACCTCAGGATCGACTCCTTCGCTCGGGTGGAATTCGCCGTCCTTCCAAGTGAAGGCAAGAGCGGGATCAAAGTCCATCTCCTGGAAGGCCGCGCCTATCTGCGCGTCAGTTCCCTCGAAGAAGAGAAGAGCGTCGAAGTCCACTCTCCGGACGCCTCCTTCTACATCCTCGAAGAAGGCCTTTACCGTTTCGAGGTTGACGCCGGCAACGAGACCAAGATCTTCGTCCACCAAGGGTCCGCCGAAGCGGCCGGCGAAAGGGGTTCCGTCCTGGTCAGGGCCATGGAAAAGCTCGCTGCCGCACGCGGAGAGCTCCTCTCCGGCCCGGAAAGCTTCTACGCCCGGTCCGACGGCTTCGACCAATGGAACGAATCCAGGGACGCCCTCCTCGCCCGGAGGAGCGCCTCCGCTTACCTGCCTTCCGACATCTCCGAATACGAGGAAGAACTGGGCGATAATGGCCGCTGGGTCTATGAACAGCCCTACGGGAATGTCTGGGTCCCTTATGTCAGTCAGGTCGATTGGAGGCCCTACTATTTCGGCCGATGGTCCTGGTATCCCATCATCGGCTGGACCTGGATCTCCTCGGAACCCTGGGGCTGGTGCACGTCCCATTACGGCAGGTGGCACTGGAGGATCAACTTGGGCTGGTATTGGATCCCGAGGACCCACTGGGGCCCGGCCTGGGTCTATTGGTATTCGGACAATGATTACGTGGGGTGGTGCCCCCTCAGCTACTATAACCGCCCTGTCGTCATCGTTGATAACCATTTCTACGACAGCTACCGCGACCCTTATTATCCGATCAACTCCCGTGCCCTGACCATGGTCCGCAGGGACCAGCTCCAATCGCCCGCGATCTCCCGGCACGCCCTTGCCGCCTCCCAGTTCAGCGCGCTCGGAAGGATCAACCTGCGGGCCGAACAGCCCGCCGTCAGGCCCGTCATCGCCGGCTCCGCCCTCCGATCTCCCGGCTCGGGACAGGTCCCGGACGGCTCCGGCTCCCGCGTCATCCGGAGCTACGGGAGCAATTCTTCGCTGGCGAATAGGGGGGCCCTATCCGGCCAGTCCCTCCGGAGCCCATCCTCCGGACGTTCGTCCGGCGTGTCTTCAGGCTCCTCCATGGGGTCCGTCCGGAGCCCCCTGTCCGGATCGACCCTGAGGACCTATCCAAGCTCTTCCTCATACGACCGTATCCGCACCACACCAAGCTCATCCCCGCGATCGACCTACGGAACCGGCACTTCCATTCGCAGCGGTGAAACCTCAGGCTCGGGAAATGGATACCCTTCACGGATCCGTAATGATGAGACTCGGCAAAGCACGGTCAAGGAATATTCTTCCTCCCGGTCCTATTCGTCGCCCAGGATCTCCGGGCCCTCCTCCTCCAGGGATTCCAGCCCGAGCTATTCCCCGTCTTACGGACGCTCTTATTCCGCGCCCTCCCGGTCCAATTCCTACAGCGGCTCCCTTTCCAGCCCGCCCCGTTCTTCTTCCTATAGCAGCACGTATTCGGCTCCGTCCCGGTCCTATTCGTCGCCCAGGATCTCCGGGCCCTCCTCCTCCAGGGATTCCAGCCCGAGCTATTCCCCGTCTTACGGACGTTCTTATTCCGCGCCCTCCCGGTCTTATTCCTATGGAGGCTCCTATTCCAGCCCTTACCGCTCTTCCTCCTATGGCAGCACGTATTCGGCTCCGTCCGGGTCCTATTCCGCCCCTTCCCACAGCTCCAGCTCCTCCCGGATCTCGAGTTCATCCAGCAAGTCGAGCTCTTCCCACAGCTCCAGCTCCCGTTCTTCCTCCTCTTCGTCGTCCTCCAGATCGGGAAGCATCAGGAAAAAGTAGGCCGGGTCCATTCCTTTATCTCCCAGTTCTCTTGCGCTTTGAGCGGGCCGTTGCAATTCAAAGACGGGGGCAGAGCGACACGAGATGGCCGTGAAGGGAGGGTATGGGGGAGGGCTGCAGCGACCATGCGGAGATCAGCCTGAGACGAGCGTCCGACGAGGGAAGCCGCAGGCCTCCGATGGCGGAGACACGTCCAAGACTTTGTTTGAATTCCATTAATCCCCCCAACCCCCCTTGGTCAATCAAGGGGGCTGAGAGGTCCGTGTCTCCGGCAGAGGTCGGAGGATGGGTTTCCGGGAGCTCATTAGATTAGCCTGGAGTCTTGGGCCTGAGGAGCCGAGAAGGGCGCGAGTATCAGGCGATTCTTGATCGGAGCTGGGAGCAAAGCCCTCCCCCATGCCCTCCTCTTGACATCACGACAATCGAGGGCCATTCCGTCCAAGCTATTAACCCAGCCCACATAAAATATGGAAGAGAACTTTTTTTCTTTACTTTTTCCGGCGCTGGTGGTATAAAGACAGGCTAAAGACCATATGGAGGTTAGAGCTATGGATTCGAAGAAAAAGATCATAGGAATCTTCAGTTTGATCCTGAGCGTCGTCTTCCTGATGGCCGGCGGGATGTTCGGCCAGGAGAAGATCGAGGCCGCCAAAGCCGGCGAAGAGCAGGCCGCCCCGGCGAAAGCCGCCACCGAATTCGAGGGGACCGTCAAGATCGGCCTCGGCAAGTATTTCTATCTTCCGAGCGCCCAGGGCTTCGACATCGCCGTCCAGGGACAGATCGAGTCCGGCGACGCGTCCAAGCTCATGGGCAAGGACATCAAGTTGAAGGGCGAGCTGCTTGCCGACAAGCCCTCGATCTTCCGCGCCGACAGCATCGAGATGAAGGACGCTTCCGGTTCGTACAGGAACGTCTTCACCCGGACCCAGGACCTGGTCCTGGACGACTACGTGGACCCCGCGGCCAGGGAGGCCTTCCAGGAGCTGAAGATCTCGAGCGCCCTCAAGAACGAGGAATGGGAAGGCAAGGGCAAGGTCAGGGTTTACGGAAGGATCCAGAAAGACACCACCCCCGCGACCATCCTCCTGACCGATGAAAAGAACAAGGAAGTCGGGAAGATCATCATCGACAAGTTCACGGACTACGCCAATTACTACCTGAACAAGCTGAGGCTCTTCGACAAGTTCTGGTTCTATCTCGACATCAAGGACACCGTGGACAAGAAGGTCCGAACCAAGAGCCGGGAACTCTTCCACGCCGATATCGTTTTCTGCGGATTGTACTAAGTTCCAGGGTCCCTGGCTGTCCGGGGATTTAAGTTCGGTATTCCGGGGAGTGAAAGCGGTTTCACTCCCCCTTTTTTGTGCCCCCAAACTCTAATCGCGGAGGAGCCGGCTCAGGCCGGTCCGCAAGTCTTCTCCCAGATCGATGCGGATGACCCGGCGGCCTCTTTCCCTGAGGGCCATCCGGTCCCCTCGGGCCTGGGCTGAAAAGAGCGCGCCGAAGGAGCTCGCCGGACGGACCCCGTCAACCTCCGGGATGGGGACGTCGATTCTCGCCTCCGAGGTCAGCTGGATGAAGAGCCCCCGGCCCGCGTCGCCTTTATGGAGTTGTCCCGTGGAATGGAGGTACCTCGGCCCGAAGCCGAGGGTCACGGGAAGCCCGGTCCTTTCCCGGATCCTGTCTTTGAGTCTGTCGAGGGCGCGCCCGGTCGCGGGAGCGGGATCGAGGAAGGCTTGGATGGCGATGTAGTTCCCCTCGCGGGCCCCGGTCAGGAAGTCCCCCAGGTTTTTTCCCGGATCGTCCCTCCCGATCCCCACGCCATGTTCTTCCGCGCCCAGGACCTCTTTCGTCTTCTTCTTGGCCGATTCGACATCGGGCTGGTCGAAAGGGTTGATGCCGAGGACATGTCCCGCCACGGCCGTTGCCATCTCCCAAAGATAGAAATAGCCCGGCAGGGAAGCGGCGTCCGGCATGGCCGGAATCAGGATCGGGAACCCGGCCTTCCGGAGCTTCCTGACGCCCGCGTCCAGGCTCCCGTCCTCTCCGCACCGGATGTGAATGAAAAGACGGTCCCGGTCGTAGGATCGCGGCTCCGCGGGGGATCTCTCGGGGACGGGGAGGATCCCCCGGCCTTCCTTCCCCGTGCTCTCGGCGATCAACTGTTCAAGCCAGGCGGAGAGGCTCCGGACTCTCGGGGACACGAGAAAGGTCGCCTTATCGACGCCGTGGCCGGCCAGGACCCCCAGGACGGTCCCAAGGAAAGCCGCCGGATTCGCTTCCGGGTCTCCTGACCGACATGCCCGGATGGTCCCTTCGCTTCCGGCCAGGACCTTGCCGACGTCAACCCCTTTGAGGGCGGCCGGGACGAGGCCGAAAACGGTCAGGGCGGAGAACCGCCCGCCGACGGTCGGGTCGCCGGAGAACACGCGCCGGAAGCCGAGACGCCGGGCGAGCGCTTCAAGGGGGGTTCCAGGGTCGGTGATCGCGGAAAAACGCGACCCCGCCCGGACGGCCCCCAGCCGGTCGCACGTCAGGGCATAAAAATAATTGAACAGGGACGTCGTTTCGGCCGTGGCCCCGGATTTCGAGGAGACCAGGAACAGGGTTTTCGCCGGATCGAGAGTTCGGCCCACGCGCGCCACGGCGTCCGGGGAGGTTGTGTCCAGGATGCCGAGCGCCGGGAACTCCTTCCGGGTCCGAAATACGCGGTTGAAGACCCCCGGGGCGAGGCTCGAGCCCCCCATTCCCAGGAGGAGGATGCGCGTGAGCCCACCCCTCCTGACGTCTCTGACGAACTCATTGATGGCCGGGAGCGCCTCGAAGGCCCGGGGCAGGGGATCGAGCCAGCCAAGCCGGTTGGAGATCCCGAGGTCCTCTTCTTTCCAGACCGTCCAATCCCCGGCAACGATGCGTTCCAGGACCCTTCGTTTTTTAATGCCGTAGAGCGCTTTTTGGATCGGACTCTCCCAGCGTTCCAGATTGACCATGCCCAGGAACGGGTTCTCTTTCATGATTCTGCCGCCTTGGCCCCTATTAAACCAAAACCTGACGGAATAAAGCAAGAGCGCCCCGGACATCCTCATTTGCCGAAGAAATTCCGGGCCGCGATCCGAACCGGGAAATTCGGGTTGACACTCCGGCGACGGCTGTTATATTTTCCCCTTGACGTTCCGTCTGAAAGGAAGCGTGACCGAATGACCGAGATCCTTGACCAGGCCGCGGGCTTTTTCCATCCCTCGAGGCGGTTCTACCGTTTCCTGAACCTGTTCTTCATCGCCACCCTCTCCTTCGGCTCCTATTTCGCCTACGACATCGTGGGCGCCATAGCTCCGACGCTCGTCCAGGAACTCAAAATTTCCAGGGGCACGGTCGGGACGTTCTTCACGATGTACAGCGTCGCCGCGGTCCTGGCCGTCCTCCTCGGCGGCATGCTCATCGACAAGCTCGGGACGCGCAAGGCGAGCTTCCTCTTCTCCATCCTCGTCTTCGCGGGCGCGGCCGTCGTCTGGCAGGCGAAGAGCATCCCCGTCTTCTTCCTCGGCCGGTTCATCTTCGGGGCCGGGTCCGAGCCGCTCGTCGTCGCCCAGAGCTCCATGCTGGCCCGCTGGTTCCGGAACAAGGAGCTGGCGTTCTCCTTCGGCGCAACCCTGACCGTGAGCCGGGTCGGCTCGCTCTTCGCCTTCAACACAGGCGAGCTGATCACCAAGTATTTCGGGAGCCACCGCTACGCCCTGCTCGCGGCCGTCGGGGCCTGCGCGATCTCGCTCCTCGGGAACGTCTTCTACATCATCATGGACCGCAAAGGGGAGAAGGTCCTCGACCTCAAGAACGAGAGCGCCGGCGACAAGATCAACTTCAAGGACATCAAGGAGTTCAAGCCGACGTTCTGGTACGTGACCTTCCTCTGCTTCACCTTCTACGCGGCCATCTTCCCGTTCACGACCCTGTCCACCGACTTCTTCGTCGACAAGTGGGGGATCGCCCGGACGGCTGTGACCGGAGGATCGTTCCTCCACCAGGTCTTCAATAACCTCTTCCACATGTTCACGACCGCGGGCGGCATCTCTTCGATCATCGTCTTCGCCTCCATGATCCTCGCCCCGTTCGCCGGGAGCCTCGTGGACAAAATCGGCAAGCGGACGACGCTCATGATCTGGGGTTCGCTCATCCTCATCCCGTGCCACCTGATCATGGGCCTGACCCGGCTCTATCCGGCCTGGCCGATGATCCTCCTCGGGGCCGCCTTCGTCCTCGTCCCGGCCGCCATGTGGCCTTCCATTCCGCTCATCGTCCGCAAGGACAGGACGGGCACGGCCTTCGGCCTGATGACCGCCATCCAGAATATCGGCCTGGGGCTCTTCCCGCTCTTGAACGGCCTGCTGCGCGACGCGACCAAGAGCTACACGGCATCGTCCCTCATGTTCGCCAGCCTCGGGTTCCTGGGGCTGCTCTTTGCGGTGCTCCTCAAGCGGGCAGACGCGAAGGAGGGCGGCGGGCTGGAGAGCGCGAAGGCATGATCCGCGCCGTCATCTCCGACCTGGGAAAGGTCCTCCTGTGGTTCGACAACGACATCTTCATCCGCAGGCTCGCCGCGCACTGCGACCTTTCCGTGGAGAAGATCAAGGAGGCCGCTCACTCGAACATGGAACTCATCACGGCCTTCGACAAGGGCGGGATTTCCCCGCGTGAGTTCTATGAACGGATCGTCAAGGCCGTCGGCGCCCGGATCTCCCGTGAAAAGTTCTTCGCGATCTATAACGACATCTTTTGGCTTAACGCACGGGCCGTGGAGGTCCTGAAGCGGGTGAAACCGACCTATTCGAAGCTCCTCCTCCTTTCGAATACCGACCCGGAACGGTTCGGGTTCGTCAGAAAGAGATTCTCCCAGATCCTGATCTTCGACGACTATGTTCTTTCTTATGAGCTCGGCCTGGTCAAGCCCGAGCCCGGGATTTACCGGGAGGCTGCGAGGCGGGCCGGCTGCGCGGCGGACGAGTGCGTCTTCATCGACGACCTTCCGGAGAACGTGGAGGCCGCGGTGTCGCTCGGCGCGAAGGGCGTCGTTTACGCGCCCACGACCGACCTGGCCGCCGCGCTCGGGGAGCTCGGATTGAGATTTTAGGCGGGATAATTCCCGCGGTGTGCTCCCATGGACCCTGGGAATGATGCGATGGCCTATGCGCGGAGACGAGGCCGCCCGCAAGCCCCCAACCCACACCAAACGTAAGAGAACCACAAAAGAGATTAGCGCTGATTCACAGGACTTGGACGTATAGCTTGCGCGAGCGCGGGCCATCGAACTCGCAGAACTGAATCCCCTGCCACGTTCCGAGGAGGAGCTTGCCGTCCTCGACGATGACCGTCACGGACGAGCCGATGAGGGAGGCTTTGATATGGGCGGGGGAGTTGCCCTCGGAGTGGGCGAAGGGGATGTTGTCCGGGACGGCGCGCCGCAGGGCCGTCAGGATGTCGGCCCGGACATCGGGGTCGGCGTTTTCGTTGATGGTAACGCCGGCCGTCGTGTGGGGGACGAAGACGACGCAAAGGCCGTCCTTGGCCCCGGAGGATGCGACGACCCCCTGGACCTCGGAGGTCAGGTCAACGATCTCTTCCCCGGCCCTGGTGCGGATCTCGAGCGTTTTCATGAGGACCTCGAAAAATCTTTAAAAAACGTTTCCGGGGGGCTTGACAAGCCCCTGGATCGGGTGTAAATTCTGAGTCGCTAATACAAGATTTTGTGTTAGCTGCCTGCGGGACATACAAAATATGGGAGGTTTGCCGAAGGTCACTTGTTTTTCCATAGACAAAAGCGCAACCGATTTTAACATTTTCCATGAAGCATGAATAGACTGAATTTGCAGACGCACGAACCCGAGAAAGGAGACCTTGGATGATGATGGTCAAAGGGATTTCCCGCATCAAGAAGAGGGACGGCACGGTCGTCGATTTCAACCAGGACAAGATCACGAAAGCCATTGCCAAGGCCATGGAGTCGCAGGGGATCGTGGACCCGTCGTCCGCCAAAACGACGTCCGACATCGCCGCGTTCATGATCGAGGAGAAGTTCGGCGGCTACACCGTCCCTTCCGTCGAGCAGATCCAGGACATCGTCGAAATGGTCCTAATGAAACAGGGGTACCTCGAGGTCGCCAAGAACTACATCCTCTACCGTGAGAAGCACAAGGGCATCCGCGAGGCCAGGAAGACCGGGCTCAACCTCGAGCGGCTCATCAGGGACTATATCAACGACGCCGACTGGAAGATCCGCGAGAACAGCAACGAGGGCGTGACGAGCTTCTCGGGCCTGAACGCCAGGGTTTCCGGCGAGGTCCTTTCCAACTTCGCCCTCAACCAGATCTACACCGAGCCCATCAAGAAGGCCCACCAGGAGGGCGATTTCCACATCCATGACCTCTCTTATCCCATCGTCGGCTACTGCGCCGGCTGGTCCCTGGAGAACCTCCTGCGTCGGGGCTTCGGTCACGTCCCGAACCAGGTCCACTCCAGCCCGGCCAAGCACCTGGAAACGGCGACGCTCCATATGGTCAACTACATCGGGACCATGCAGGGCGAATTCGCCGGCGCCCAAGCCTTCTCGTCCGTGGACACCCTGCTCGCGCCCTTCATCCGCCATGGCCGCCTGAGCTTCGACCAGGTCAAGCAGGACATCCAGAAGCTCGTCTTCGGGCTCAACGTCCCGTCGCGGTGGGGCTGGCAGACGCCGTTCTCCAACCTGACCTTCGACTGGACCGTTCCCGCCGACATGAAGGACAAGAAGGTCGTTGTGGGCGGAGAGGAGCTGGAGGCTACCTACGGCCAGCACCAGGCCGAAATGGACATGATCAACAAGGCCTTCCTGGAGATCATGATCGAAGGCGACCAGAAGGGCCGCGTTTTTACGTTCCCCATCCCGACCTACAACCTGACCGGGGACTTCGACTGGGATTCCTCCAACGCAGACCTCCTCTTTGAGGCGACGGCCAAATACGGCATCCCGTATTTTCAGAACTACATCGGAACGAACATGAGCCCGGGCGACATCCGGGCCATGTGCTGCCGCCTCAACCTCGACCAGCGGGAGCTGATGCGCCGGCCGGGGAGCATCTGGGGTCCCGGCGATTCCACGGGCTCGATCGGGGTCGTCACCATCAACCTGAACCGCATCGGCTATGAGGCGACGAACAGGGCCGAGTTCTTCGGGAAGCTCAGGGACCTCATGGTCCTGGCCAAGGAGTCCCTCGAAACGAAGCGCGAGATCGTCAACAACATGCTGGCCCGGGGGATCATGCCCTACACCAAGGTCTACCTCGGCCACTTCGACAACCACTTCTCGACGATCGGCATCTGCGGCATGCACGAAGCCTGCCTGAACTTTCTCAAGAAGGGGATCGGGACGCCGGAGGGCAAGGAGTTCGTCATCGAGACGCTGCAGTTCATGAGGAGCGTCCTCAAGGAGTTCCAGGACGAGACAGGGAACCTCTACAACCTCGAGGCGACCCCGGCTGAATCGACGTCCTATCGCCTGGCCAGGCTCGACAGGCAGAAGTATCCCCGGATCGTCACCTCGGGCACGGAAAAATACCCGTTCCTGACCAACTCCACCCAGCTCAACGTGGACGCGACGAGGGACGTCTTCGAGGCGCTCCAGCACCAGGCCGACATCCAGCCCCTGTATACGGGCGGGACGATCTTCCACACCTTCCTGCCCGAGGCCATCGACGCCGGGACGTGCAAGAAGCTCGTCCGGAGGATCGCCGAGACCGACCTGCCGTATTTTTCGATAACGCCGACCTTCAGCGTCTGTCTCAGCCACGGCTACCTCAAGGGCGAGCACCACACCTGCCCGGACTGCGGGGCCCAGACCGAGGTTTATTCGAGGATCGTGGGCTACCTACGGCCCATCCGGACCTGGAACGACGGCAAGCAGCAGGAGTTCAAGGAGAGGACCCCGTACACCAAACTGGCCTAGAGATGGACTATCTGCTATTCACCTACCCGAACTGTGCGAAATGCGAAAAGCTCAAGAAGCTCCTCGGCGAAAAAGAGGCCTATTACCAGGAATACAACCTCGTCGAGTCCCAGGGCAAGACCCGGATCAGGGACTTCGTCAAGATGCTGAAGCGCGATGACAAGGGCGGGATCATCCTGCCGACACTCATCCTCAACGACCAGGGGATCGTCCGGGCCGTCCTGAACAGCGCCGAGGAGTTCGAGGCATGGTCGAGATCAAAGGCCTAGAGAAGTTCTCGAGCAAGGACTTTCCGGGCCACATCTCGTCGACCGTTTTTTTGGGCGGTTGCACATTCCGCTGCCCCTTCTGCCATAACGCGGAACTCGTGCTGAGGCCGGAATCTTTTCCGACGATGCCGATGGACCTTTTTTTAGGGTATCTGGACGGGCGGAAGGGCTGGCTCGAAGGCGTGTGCGTTACGGGGGGAGAGCCGTTGCTCAGCGAGGACGTCGAGGACCTGATGAGGGTCATCAAGGAGCGGGGGCTGCTGGTCAAGCTGGACACGAACGGGTCGCTTCCTGGGAGGCTCGAGAAGCTCGTCGGGGACGGTGTCGTCGACTGGATCGCCATGGACGTCAAGGCGCCGCTCGAACGCTACAGCGAAGTGACGGGGACGGCGGTCAGAGAAGGGGACATCCGGCGGAGTGTCGAGATCGTGAAGGGGTCGGGGCTGAAGTACATGTTCCGGACGACCGTGGTGCCGGGACTGCTGGGACGCGAGGACATCCGGAAAATAGGCGAATGGCTGGAGGGGGCGGACCTCTACCAGCTCCAGCAGTTCGTCGCCCACGACACGATCGACCCGGCGTTCCTCGCGGTCAAGCCGTACCCTCCGGCGGAGTTCGTCATGCTGGAGGAGATCGCCAGGCCCTATTTCAAGGAAGTGCGGGTCGAAGGGGTGGGTTAAATCGGGGACACAATACCAATTTCCGAATTTATCATTTTTCCCCTGGAAATTTCGTCGTTTCATGGAATTCGGAAACAGGTATGGTGTCCCCGAATTATATCAGAAGCGTACCGTATAAAATTTTAAGGATCGTGGAAGGAGCGTAAGCATGGACATCAGGATAAAGAAGATAAACCAGGACGCGAAGATCCCAGTTTACGCGCATGCGGGCGACGCGGGCATGGACCTGTTTTCGTGCGTCGATATGGTCATCGGGCCGGGCGAGACGATGCCCGTGCCGACCGGCATCCGGATGGCCATCCCGGCGGGATATGTCGGCCTGGTGTGGGACAAGAGCGGCATATCGCTCAAGGGCGTACACCGGCTTGCGGGCGTCGTGGACGCGGGTTACCGGGGGGAGGTCCGGGTCGTCATGGCCAACCTGGGTCGAGAGCCGTTCGTTGTCAATCCCGGCATGAAGATTGCCCAGATGCTCATCCAGCCCGTCGAGGCGCCGACGATCATCGAGGCCGATGAACTCGACGGCACCTCCCGCGGGGACGGCGGCTTCGGCTCCACCGGGCTGTTTTAAAATTGGGGACACAATACCAATTTCCGAATTTATCATTTTTCCCCTGGAAATTTCGTCGTTTCATGGAATTCGGAAACTGATATCGTGTCCCCCTTTGAAATGCGAATGATCATAAGCGCGAGCCGAAGGACGGATATTCCGGCGTTCTATGCCGAATGGTTTATAAACAGGATACGCGCAGGTTATTGCACTGTACCAAATCCAGCTAATCCTAAGATGATATCCTACGTCTCTTTGAATCCGGATGATGTTGATGTCATCGTTTTTTGGACAAGAAACCCGAAGCCTCTCATCAAGCGGCTTGCTGAACTTGACATGAGGGGATTTCGCTATTATTTTCAATATACAATTCTGGCCAATCCGAGGATCATCGATCCTAAGAGTCCGGGAACCAAGCCGTCCATCGAGACATTTAGGTCCTTGGCCGATCATATAGGCCCCGACAAGGTCATTTGGCGATACGACCCGATAGTCATTACGAATCAGTGCCCGAGTCATCACCATCTCGAGAAAATCTCATATATCGCATCCTTGCTGAGAGGTTATACGAAGCGCTTAATTATCAGCATGTTAGATACATATAAGCATACTGAAAGGCGAATGCGCAGTTTAGAAGCGAAAGGGTTGCGCGTTTCGCTTCTAGATGGAGAGCGGTTTCACTGTTTTATTAAATCCATCGTTGAAATAGCGAAAGCTAATGGGATGGAGATATTTAGCTGTGCCGAAGAAAACGGTCTGGACAGGTTGGGCGTTTCATCCGGGAAATGCATCGATGATCGGCTCATAGAAAAAGTCTTTAAGATCATGGTCACTCACAAGAAAGATCCTCATCAGAGACCGGCTTGCGGATGTGTTATGAGTAAAGATATAGGTGTCTACGATACATGTCCATTTAATTGTGTTTATTGTTATGCGACAAGGAACATCGCATCTGTTGAGCGCAATCTCCTAAAGCATGACCCAAAATCACCGTCATTGAAATAGAAATAGGGGGACACAATACCCATTTCCGAATTTGTCATTTCCCCCCTGGAAATTTCGTCGTTTTAGGAAATTCGGAAATTGATATCGTGTCCCCCTTTCCTTTTCGACCCCGCTTTCGCGGGGCCAAAATCCTTCCAGTCAGCTCTTCGAGCTTCATGATAAACGCTTTGTCGCCCAGAGGCCGGCCGGTGTGCTCATGTTCGACGAATTTCCGGACCTCCGAATCATCATCCTTCCGGCTCAGGTAAGACGCCCAATCCTTGATATCCGCTGTCAACGGACATGCCGAAAGTATATCGTCTTTCACGTTAAAGACGTGGGCTGGCGCGCTCGACCACCTGTATTGCTCTGCCTGGGAAACGATTCGAGCCCTGACGGGATTCCGCTCGATATACCTGACGGCAGCAAAAAGATGACCCCCGTCCATGGGATACGATATGAACCGCCCCTGCCATAAATAGCCATTCCAATTCTCCCGGATGTTGATGAGGTTCGTAAACTTCCGGTGTGCTTCACCGATCCCGCGGGCCAGGCTATCCCGCGCCCTGGGGACTGCGACAATATGGACATGATTATCCATCAGGCAGTACGCCCAAATTAATATGCCGTGTTTCTCGGCGTGTCGCCGAAGCAGGCCCAGGTACAGATCCTTGTCCTCGTCTGAAAAGAACACTTTAAGACGCCTGTTGCCCCTCTGGATGACATGATGGGGGCATCCTGGGATGACGATGCGCGCGATTCTCGGCATTAGATAGAACAAACGTACGGTCGGCTGGAAAAATCTCACTAAATTGGGGACACGATATCAAGTTCCGAATTATTTTTTTGATGAAAAATCCAGGGGGGATTTTAAAAATTCGGAAATTGGTATTGTGTCCCCATTTAGGGGGCCGACGGCTTTGCCGGAGACGGCGCCGCCGAAGAATTCCGAACCGCGCGGCAGGTAGAATAGGAAGACCGCCAAAGTCAGCACCCCCGTCAGGATGAACGGGAACTGGATGCCGATCGCGTCCGATAAAAAGCCCGCCGCCAGCGACACGAACGCCCCTGAGATCAGCTGGATGTTCGAGACCCAGCTGAACGCCTGCGTCTGTCCTTCGGCCGGAACCGTCGATCCGACGAACGTGTGCAGGGACGGGTAAGACATCAGCAGGAACCCGCCGAACGCGATCAGCCCGGCCACGGCCAGCGCCTGGTGCGGCGCGAACCCGATCACGAAGAGGCTCACCATCGCCCCCCCCAGGCTCAGCAGGAACACCTTCTTCCTTCCGAAGCGCCGGCTCCAAACCCCATAGCCGTAGCCCGTGATCGTGCCCATGCCCATCCACAGCGCCAGGAATAGCCCCGTCCGCCCCATCGGGATATTGAACCTGTTATGGAGCAGGGCCGGCGCGTAATACACCGTGACCGACCAGCCCATCCCCCCGAAGAAGAAGCCCGGGATGTATCTCTTGATCCCCTTGAGGGACCTGGCCCACGACGACGCGGACA